>Ga0209066_10000008_pt1 | contig 313627 bp, 257 predicted proteins | sample All_14_2_FD_187198 | JGI IMG/M metagenome (GOLD analysis project Ga0209066, IMG submission 187198) | Freshwater microbial communities in response to fracking from Pennsylvania, USA - Allegheny Zone_MetaG_DW_15 (SPAdes) (version 2) ...
CCCATGCCGTCATTCCGGCGATCTCATCCACATCCCAAAGAAATCTGGCTCCCAAAGAAATCCAGGCCGATACCCTTTACGGCGGAGATGCCAACTGGAAAGCCGCAAAGGAAAATGGCGTCAATCTGATATCTCCGGTCAAGGACGCACCCCGCTCCATGGCAAGCACCCTAAGTGCATTCTCTTTTCATGATGACGGCCATGTGGCATCCTGCCCACAAGGGGTAAAACCCCAGTGGTCGAAGAAAAAGAAAGCCCGGTACATCCAGGGCTTTTGCTCCGACACCTGTTCGGGTTGCCCACATAAGGAGGCTTGCCCTGTAAAACCAGGCAAGCACAACCATTATCTCCGCTACGACGAACGCACATTCCGCCTGGCAAGGCGCAAAGCCTTTGAAAATACAGGCCAATTCCTGGAAAAATACAGGTGGAGGGCCGGTGTCGAGGCCACCATGTCAGAGCTTGACAGACGAACAGGCGCAAAGAAATTACGGGTCCGAGGACTTAGAGCCGTTCGATTCGCCGTGGTTTTAAAGGTCATAGGTGTCAACATCTTTAGGGCAGCAGCCCTTACAAAGCACCTTTTAAGTCCAAATCGCCATGACACACGACAATCTTTTTCTATTTTTGACCCATTTGCTTTTTTCAAAGAACGATTCACGAAGAACAAAAAATATTACTTGCAAAATCGTATCGAAAATTATGCTTATTACAATTATGTCCCTTACTGAACTCCCGACTTTTTACATGGGCATCGATATTCGATGTTCAAAAAAACCCGAACTAAGCCACACATCCGGTTCCACCTCATTAAAAGGATGGGATCATTCGTCGGATTTCGTTCCGAGAATCCGACCTACGAGGGTTCAGATTCTCCATTGATAATTTTCGTTGAGCGAGATGAACGAAATCTATCATGGCTCCCGCGCCGCTCCCATTGGACGTTGAACGTTGGGCGTTGGACGTTCAACGTTAAAAAATATCGCCCCCCTCCAACTCCCAAATCCACCCTTCCCCCGAATCGCCTCCCGTTGTGCCCCATTCATCATTCGATGTTCCATGTTCCATGTTCGATGTTCAAAAAACCCGAACCAAGCCACACAGCCGGTTCCACCTCATTAAAAAGATGGGATCATTCGTCGGATTTCGTTCCGAGAATCCGACCCACGAGGGTTCAGATTCTCCATTGATAATTTTCGTTGAGCGAGATGACCGAAATCGATCATGGCTCCCGCGCCGCCCCCATTGAACGTTGGACGTTGGGCGTTGGACGTTCAACGTTAAAAAACATCACCACCCTCCAACCCACAAATCCACCCATCCCCCGCATCGCCTCCCGCTGTGCCCCATTCACCATTCACCATTCGATGTTCCATGTTCGATGTTCGATGTTCATCCCCCTCTCCTCACCATTCCCCTCCGGCTCCCCTCCCACAAACAAAAAAGCCCGTCATACCTTCCGGCATAACGGGCTTTCTCTTTAAAACGATTCAGGCTTCTGCCTTAGATCGCGCCGGTCATTTTCAGGGCGTTCACCACGACTTTCTGCATGAGTTTTTCCTTGTTGTTCTCGGGTTTGTCCAGTCTCATGCGCTCCAGGTATTTTTTCGCGCTGTCCGGAGCCGGTGTGAACCAGGAGGAGGCCAGAGCCTTGATCACAGTGAACTTGCTTTCTTCCGCCACGGCCTTGAAGGTTCTCAGGGCTTTGCCGAGGACGATTTCATCGGGCATGAAATCCGTGCCGAAAGGGAAGGCCGGGAAAAGACCCTTGGCCCTTGCAGGAGCGAGGATTTTTTCAAGTTTTTCCGGGTTGTTGTTCCGGAACCGGTCGGGAATCGTGTAGGACGAGGGAATCTTGCCCGCCGCCTTGGCCTTGGCCAGAAGTCCTTCCTGGAACCTTGAGTCGGCGATGTTGATCATCCGCATGGCGATTTCCTTGTCGCTGCGGGCACGGATATCGGCGATACCGTATTCGGTCACGATGATGTCCCGGAGATGGCGGGGTACGGTGGTGTGGCCGTAGTTGAACACGATGTTCGAAACGGCGTTTTTGCCTTCGCCGCGGGTACTGCGGATCATCAGGATGCCCCGGCCGTCGTCCAGGATCTGGGAATGGGCCACGAAGTTGTACTGACCGCCCACGCCGCTGACCACTTTGCCGTTTTCAAGGGCGTCGGAAACAACCGCACCGGTCAGGGTTGCCATGAGACCGGCGTTGATGAAACGGCCGTTCTTCCGGTGGAGGATCTTGAGATCCTGATCAATGTACTTGTTGTTGGCGTAAAGCTGGTTGACGTTCAGGACGCTGGTCATGTTGATCATCCGGCGTTCTTCGTCGGACATGGCCCGGACGCTTTCGTAGAAATCCTGGGGGCCCACGTAGAAACCGGCGTGAATCCAGTAGCCGTGTTTCAGCTTGTCACCCATGCAGTTCTGGGCCACGGCCTTGATGTTGTCGGCGCTGTTGAAATCCACGGAGTAGCGTTTGTCGCCGTCCACGATAAAGCCGTTGTCGTAGACAAGGCCTGCTCTGAAAACACCGAATTCCACCAGCATGTCGAATTCACGCTGTTTCATCTTCCGGTGGATGGACTTGTTCTTGATCAGGGCGACCAGGGCCGACGGGGTCACCACACCGTCCTTGATCACTTCGTCGTGGACAAGACGCTGGATGTGGATGTTATCGTAACAACGGCGTTTCATGATGCCGTTTTTGTAAAGCTGGAGAAAGCCGTCCACGAACATTTCCGTGGAACCGTAGAGGCCTTTGTCGAAGGGGTCGAGTCCGCCCCATTCATCGATCAGGGCCTTGTCGGTCTCGAGAAGTCCGGCCCGTTCCACCACCCCTTTGTAATCGTCGTTATGGTGGTGACGGCAGATCAGGCCGTAGGCCACGGCGTCACCCAGAGAGCCGATACCCACCTGGAGTGTTCCGTCATCCTTGAGCAGGGTGCTGGCGTTCAGGCCGATCATGTAGTCGGCGGTGACCACAGGCTCACGGGGCACGTTGAACAGCCGGCTTTCGATTTCAGGATTCTCAAGGACCGCGTCAACGATGGAGGGATCGCCCACCGCGTCACCGTACATGAACGGCAGGTTGCTGTTGATCTCACCCAGGGTCAGGGTGGGTTTGCCGTCTTTCTGCTCCCTCGCTTTCATCAGGTCGATGGCGTCCATGGCCGTGTCGCCGTTGCAGCCCATGCTGTACTTCAACTTGCCGTCGATGACCTGTTGTCCGAGAAGGGCACCGGCCACGTTCATGCCGTTATCCACCACATCCCGGGCGGCCATGGTGTAGTTGGTGCTGATGTAGTTCTGCTGCATGTGGGCGTTGTTCATGAACGCGCCGGCTTTGTAGAAGAACTCGCTGACTACCACGTTGGGAGGCAGGGTCTGTTTCCGGGCGTCGGCAGCGTATTCCAGTTCCACGTACCCGCTCCAGAGGCGTTCACGGATCGGTTCGAGCATCCGGCGTTCCAGATCGCTGGACCATGTCGGGGGCTCCAGGGAAAGGGCCGTGATGATTTTGAGCTGGATACTGGGATCCTGTTTTGCCCTTCGATAAAGGGCGTTCATGATGTTGTTGGGTTTTCCAAGTCCGAGCTGGGTGCCAAACGTGATATTCTTCCCGACTTTTTCAATGACAAAGTCTATAAGCTTGTCAGGATCCTTAAATACAACCGGTTGTTTTTCTTCTGCCATGTCTCCCCTGCCTTATTTGGTCAAAATGTTTCATATCCTGTCACAACGCCTGACGATTCCAAACAAGAACCCAGCCTTGGACCGCACATTACCGAACACTGTTCACTACGAACAGACTTTCATTCATATTCCGCCGAACACCGCTCCAAACACGTCAAATCCGACAAACGGACTGAACCGTGGCATCGGCCGGGTCCGCTCCGGAGGAATCGCTGGTTCGGCATGGTCATCACGAAGCACGTTACAAATTGAAACAGCTTCACAAGAAGTTAAAAGAATTTTTTTATATGCAAACGGCTGTCAAATGTCAACACGTTGATTTCAGACGGGACTTTTGGCCATCCGTAAAAGCCCGGGGTCGATCCGAAAGAATCTCAGGCGCCAAGACCGTAATGTTTGACCCAGTAGTCGTATTCAAAAGGCCACTCATTCTTTCTCCACACCATCAGCTGCTTCATCCTTTCATGGAAACCGTCCAGCTTTTCCCGGACGTCCGGCGCCACGACCTTCGCCGACCAGCTTTCCACCAGATGACGCCCCAGGTCAAACGCCTTCTGCCGGATGTCTTCGGGGAAATCATCGCCTTCGATGGCCCCCATGGTGGCCCACACCGACCCCACAGGAACGATGCCCGTGGTGATCATATAATGGTTCATGAACTCCGCAATGGGTTCCTCGTCTCCGCCGCCGGAGGTCACCACCGACACCCCGTAGCGCCCCATGAAACCCTGGCAGTGGACAATGCCGCAGCATCGGTCCATGAACGCCTTGAGCTGGGCGCTGACGGTAAAGATGTAGTTCGGGCTGCCGAGAATCACTCCGTCGGCTTCGAGAATTTTGGCCGCCATGGCGTTGAAGCTGTCCTTCTGGACACAGAAGCCCTTGATATGACAGACATCGCAACCCCGGCAGGGTGATACCGTGTCGCCCTTGAGGACGATGGTTTCGTTTGTTGCTCCCAGGGATTCGGCCCCTTTCAGGACCTCCCGCATCAGTTTCGCCGTGCTGCCCTTTTCACCGTGGGGGCTGCCCACGAGGCTGATCAGTTTCATGTTCCTCCTTTTTGTTAATGCGGCAATAAAAACCCTTTAAAAACGTGTTTGCACAAACAAGGGAGATGGCAACCCAGGGATTTAGCTTTTTAGTGGTTTAGGTGTTTAGGTTTTGAAATGATTGTTCTCATAACCTATTGTTTATTGATATTTTTTTGACGAATTATCAATTCAAAGCCCATTCGTCGAATAACCCTAAACCGCTAAACACCTAAACCGCTCCCTTTCCAATGATTTAATCTTTTTTATTGCCGGTTTAATATCATCGAGCCGTGATCGGTTCCGTTCGTTTCAGCAGAGAATCTTCTCCAGAATCACCTTGGTGATCATGTAGGTTGGCTTGATCCCTTCTTCGCCCATGCTGCCCGAGGCCAGGGTCTGGCCGCTCACCAGCGGGTTGTCCGAGGCGTAATAGGCGTATCTCAGTTTCACATCCTTTCGGATGTGCCCCCGGATCATGGCGGCGCTGATGGCTTTCTGGTAATGGCCCCCTTCCATTTCAAGACCGATGGCCTTCCAGCTGGACGCCTGGAAACGCCGGAGAAGGTCCCGGTTCTGGAGGCTTGTCCCCACCACCGTGACCACCGGTCCCACATAGACCGGAATATCCGTCGTGAAATCCTCCCGGCCGATGTCGCTGTCGAAAATGTAGTTGTCCGAAGTGCCCTCGAACACATGGGACGTGGCCAGCATGATGTCGCCCTTTTTTCCGTTCAGGATCCCGGCCTTGCCCATGACGGAAATGGACCGGATGTCGTAGCGGCTCGAGGATTCCTTGTCCTTGAACGGATCGAGAAGCTCGTCCATGGCCTCGAAGGCCTGGGTTCCAAAGGCGTAATCCATGACAAAAATCACCGGTGCCTCGTCTGTGGGGCACTCGGTGGAAATCTTCAGGTCCGGATGGAAGGGAATCCCCTTGATTTTGGCTGTGTCGATAATCTGGCAGTCGATATGGGTGCCGGACCGGTCGGGCAGGTCGTAAAACCCCCGGACTTCGGCGTAGGCCTTGATGGTGTCCGCCTCGTTTTTCGTTTTCGTCACGAAATCGTAGACGTCCATGTCCGCCCTGGCCCGGGAAAGCCCGTACAATGCACCGTAGCCGTAAATCAGGTTGAGGACGCTGTGCATGTTGGCGCTGATGATGTGAAGGGGCCGACTCTGGAGCCCCAGGGCGTTGAGTTTCTTCTTGATGTCGTCCGCCCACCTTCGGCTGTAGCTCTGGTTACCCAGGATATCCTGGAGGGACGGGGTGAAGGTGATCTGGAGTTCGTTTTCCCTGGAGCCGACCTCTTCTTCCACCCTCTTTCCAAGGCTGTGGATGATATTCAGCAGCACGTGTTTTTTCTCGCCTTTGGCGTATCGCTCCAGGTAATCGTAGCTTTCCTTGGTTTCGTGCATGGTCCTTCCGAGAATGATGCTGAGGTTCCACAGGGCTTTGTCCAGGGCGTCGCCCACAAGCTCCTGTCCGCCGTTCACCGTTTCCTCCAGCCGCTTCCACTCCCGGGTCGTTTCCCCGTTCCTGTCTTTCATCTGATGGTAGATCTTTTCCGCCTCGTTGTTCATGAAGGTCACGTGGGTGAGGAGGTCGTAGATCTCGCTGAAGCCCCGGGTAATCACAAAACAGATCTCTTTTTCGCTGATCAGGTAACAGGCCCGTTTCCTCTTGGGCGGAACGATCAGCTCGAAGGCCGTGTTCTCGAACTCCTCCCGGGCCGTCAGGATGATCCGGTTGCAGTTCTCGATACCCCTCGGGAGCCGGTCGATGACGTATTCCAGCCCTTTGAGTTCGATGATCCGGGGATCGTTCATGGTGCCGTAAATTTCAGGGCTCAAAAGCCGGAGGGCGTCGGCCAGGGTCTGGCCTGACTGTCCCGAAGGTTTGTAGTACCCCCTCAGGGCCAGGGCGTCGATGGTGGTCTTGATGGTCCGCACGGAATTCCGGGCTTTCTGGGATCTGGTCAGGGTCTGCATGGTGTTCTCCGATCCAAAGGCGAATGTCGCGTCGATAAACCGCAACAGGTTGTTTTCAAGGGTTTCTTTTGAGTCAGAATACCCGATCCATTGGCCAGAGTCAAAGGCAAGGCGTTTCCTGCAGAAACTTTCTCTTAATCCTCAAGCCCATCTGTGCTATGGATGGATCAATTCAAACACCGCCCCCTGTCAGACAAGAGAGGCTCATCTTTAATGAATACCCTGTTGACACTTTCTGTCATGCCCGACCGTACCGTCATTCCTGAATGGATTGAAACGGACTCACCTCCAGACAACAGGCTCTCCGCCATTCAGGATGATCTTTACAAAAAAAGTGAAACGGACCGGGCCTCCTTTCTGTTTTTATTGGGTTTCATGGACATGGAACAGGGACTATCCCTTTCCGTCAACTATTTCATGTCCATCACATCACAGTTTGTCTGGAAGCTGAGCCGTATTCCGGACCTGGAAACCCTCAGGCAAAATGCAGCGCCTGAACTCTCGACTGACGAACGGCTCTCCCTCCTTGAAAACGTACCCATGATGACCGGTTCCGAACACATCGACGGGGATTTTATCGATGGAATCTGGGCCGGACTGCAAAGGACCTGGGCCGGCCTGATTGGCAACCACGACGGAACCGTCGCCTCGTTTTTCTCGAAGCTGAACCCTTCGCTCCACCTTGCGGGCCGGGTTTTTTTTCATCTGGTGGAAAACAAGAACGGGCCTCTGCCTTTCGCGTTCTTGGCCACCTATTCCTCGGGCATGGGCGGCGACGGCAACCCCCGTCACCTACCCTTGAAACACGCTCTTTCCGAATACGAAAACGATCAGGGCCGGCTGATCGCCCTTCTGTCAACCGTTTATTCAGCCTCGGGGAAAAGCGGTCTCGTCAAGGACATGATCGAAAGCGGCGAACTGTTCCACCCTTTGGCCTGGAACCAGGACGAGGCCTATCATTTTCTCCGGGACATTCCTCTTTTCGAAGAATCGGGCATCCTCTGCCGCATCCCGGACTGGTGGAAACACCAGGCCCCAGGCCCCAGGCTGGCCATCGCCATCGGGAAAACCGGGCCGTCCCGGGTGGGGCTCGACGCCCTCGTGGATTTCAAGGCGGGCATTTACCTGGGGGATCTGGACATTTCCGAAGAGGAAGCCCGGGACATGCTGGAGGAAACCGAAGGACTGGCCTTCATCAAAAACCGCTGGGTCCAGGTCAATCACGACAAACTGAAAAAAGCCCTGGCTGCCTGCGACGCACTGAAACGGCTGGAAGGGCAAGGCCTCACACTTCGTGACGCCCTGCGGCTTCAGCTTGGCCCCGGAAAGCTTGCCGATGTTTCAAAAAGTGGCATCGAGGTCACCGTTACCCATGGGGACTGGCTCAGGTCGGTCACGGAAAAGCTGAAAAACATCGCGCAGCTTCCCACCATCAAGCCTGGAAAAGGATTCAAGGCTGTCTTACGGCCGTATCAGCAGCAAGGCCTCAACTGGCTCAGCCTTCTCGATTCCCTGAACTTCGGGGTCTGCCTGGCCGATGATATGGGGCTGGGCAAGACCGTCCAGATTCTGGCGTTTCTGAGTGTTCTCAAACAGCAGAAAGAGAAAAAGGCCTGCCTTCTCGTGGTTCCCGCGTCCCTTCTGTCCAACTGGCTCACTGAAATCGAATCGTTTTTCCCGGACCTGGCTGTGACGGCGGTCCACCCCGGATTTCAGAAAGACCAAGACCCGCTTACCACCGAAAACCTGGACCGTTTCGATCTTGTGATCACCACCTACGGCCAGGTCCAGAAATACCCGATGTTCGAGGCTCATCCCTGGCGCCTGGTGATTCTCGATGAAGCCCAGGCGATCAAAAACCCTGCCACAAAACAAACCCAGGCTGTGAAAAAACTCAAAGCCCGGAATCGCATCGCCATGACAGGGACGCCCGTTGAAAACAGGCTGTCCGATCTCTGGTCTGTTTTTGATTTCCTGAACCCCGGCCTCTTGGGCTCCGTCAAGGAGTTCTCCGCTTTTTCCAAATCCCTTTCAGCCAACGCCGAAGGCTATGGACGGCTCCGGAAACTGGTGTCACCGTATATCCTGCGCCGCCTGAAAACGGATCGATCCGTAATCTCAGACCTTCCCGACAAAGTGGAGCTGAAAACCTACGCCGCCTTAAGTAAAAAGCAGATCGTTCTCTACCGGAAAGCCGTCTCTGACCTGGAACAAACCATCTCAAACACCGAAGGCATCCAGCGCAAAGGCATCGTTCTTTCGTCTCTGATGAAATTCAAGCAGCTCTGCAACCATCCGGACCAGATCACCGGTTCAGGCTATTTCAGGGAAGAAGACAGCGGAAAATTCGTCCGACTCCGGGAAGTCTGTGAGACCATTTATGAAAAGCGGGAACGTGTCCTGGTGTTCACCCAGTTCAGGGAGATCACCGACCCCTTGAGGCTGTTTCTAGAAACCGTGTTTCACCATCCCGGCCTTGTCCTTCACGGCAGCGTTCCCGTACCGAAACGGAAGTCCATCATTGAAACCTTCCAGGCAGACGACTACTGCCCGTTCATGGTGCTGTCCCTCAAGGCCGGCGGTGTGGGATTGAACCTCACCCGGGCGAATCATGTGGTCCATTTCGACCGGTGGTGGAACCCGGCGGTGGAAAACCAGGCCACAGACCGCGCTTTCCGGATCGGGCAGAAAAAAAACGTGATGGTGCACACCTTCGTCACCAAGGGAACCATCGAGGAGAAAATCGACCGGATGCTATCTGACAAAAAGGCACTCGCGGACCAGGTCATCGTCGAATCCGGGGAAACCCTGATCACCGAATTGGGCAACAGGGAACTCATCGATCTTTTCCGGTTGAGTTTATGAGCTGAAAAAGGTATTCGAAAACGGCATGGATGCGGCCCACGCATCCTGCCACACTGTCCGGACCGTCTGATATACAAGGAGAATTATGCGGTACTATGGCTTTCCAAAATACGTTTCCGTGGCCGAGAAAAAAGCCATGGCCGAAAAGAAACTGACCCAGCTGAAAAAGAAAAATCCCGGCATGAAACCTGTGATCGTTCAGGGCAGCGCTCTGGCCCGGACATGGTGGGGCAAAGAGTGGAACAAAAACCTCGAACGATACGCCGACTACAGCAACCGCATCGACCGGGGGCGAAGCTATGTGCGCCACGGTGCCGTTCTGGACCTGCAGATCACCGCAGGAAGCGTAAACGCCTTGGTTCAGGGCTCTCGGTCCAAACCCTATGACGTCCACATCCGCATCGCCTCCATCGCAAAAAAAAACTGGGCCGGCCTGATCGCGGACTGCAAGGGAAAACTTGAAAGCCTTCAGACCCTTATCGCAGGCAAATTCCCCAAAGAGCTGACGGAGCTTTTCACCCGGAAGGGTTCCGGCCTTTTCCCGTCTCCAAAAGACATCACCTTTGATTGCAGCTGCCCGGACTGGGCCTCCATGTGCAAGCATGTGGCCGCTGTCCTTTACGGCATCGGCACACGCCTGGACGAAGACCCCAATCTTTTCTTCGTTCTTCGGAACGTGGACAGCCGCGACCTTCTTTCCACAGCTCTGGCGGAAAGCAGGACCGACCTTCTTTCCAGGGCAGAAAAGACGTCCTCACGGATCCTGGAGCCTGCGGCCGACCTTTCCGCCATGTTCGGTATCGATCTGGGCGGAGCCAACGACGTCCCCTTGAAAAAAACGCCGGAGCAGGTTCCGGCCAAGGAGAAGAAAAACAAACGCCCGAAAAAACAGCCTCCAGCGAAACAAGCTGCCATCCAACCCCTTTCCCCAAACCCGGGTCAAACACCCGACGACATGAAAATCATTCTTGCCCTCATGGCCAGAAAGAAGAAAGGTGTTCCCGTGGCGGAGATCATCACCAAATCAGGCATTGACGCCCCCAGAGTCCGGAATCTCCTCGTCCGCCTCAAGAAACTGGAGAAAATTGAATCGGTTGACCGTGGGGTATACCGGGTGTTACGTTAGCCCTCCACAAACATTGTCCGGCCTAAGGACGGGTCAGGTGGAATCCGGGGCTGTCAGCTTTTCAGGATGCGCTATCTGCACTCAGTCAGCTTGCAGTTTTCCAGGTACCACTGAAAAGCCGGTTTTTCAGAATCCATAAACTGATCATAAAGTTCGGAACTGCCGAATTCAGCAGGGGCCACGGCACCCCCAAGGATACCCAATAATTCCGATTTTATTGTTTCAGACTCCTTCAAACCCCACCAAAGCGCCGAAGGGACAACACGGCCATTCAGCAGATTCCCGGCGTCCTTCCGAACCTGCCAGTCGTAGCGAAACACAGGCAGGGCAAGGGGGACTCCGCCGACCGACGCGTTGAGGAAGGTTCCGGTACGTTCCATCAGATAGGTGCGGCTTGTTTTCTCAAAGGCGGCAAGCAGGCCCTCGCCTGACGGGTTGTCCACGATATCAATGGTCGGCAACCCGGAAAGAAGAGCAACATCCGCTGAGACCAGCTCGGAAACAAGCTCTGAAAAGAAAGCCTCCCCCAGATCACGAAGCTTCTGTCTTTCTTCTTCAGAAAGAAGCCGGTCTTTATTTTCAGGTGTTTTTAGGGTGTAGAACTGAGGATCATCGAGAATCCTGTTGAACGCCTCTTTCCATCGCCCTTCCCAGGAAGGATCGACGACCATGAACATCTCTTCCAGGGACTCGAGTTGGTAGGGGTTGCCCGTCAGCCAGTCTTCCAGATCCGCTTCCACAAGGGGAAGGGTCACCTTTCGCTTCTGTGCCGGACTGACACTGTTGGGGTCCGCATAGCGGTTTTTCAGGGCGCGGGCATAAAAAGCGTTTTGAGTGAAGGGGAGAAGGAATTTCATTTTGAGTGAAAGAATGGAAGCCGCCAGACTCCCCGGTTCAAGGTAAAGGTCTTCCACGGGCGTTCCGTCAAGTATCTCCAGCACCATCTTGATATAAAGAGCCTTTGCAAGGGCTTCGGGCTGCAATCTTTGGTACAGCTCCCTGGATCCGTAGGCAATGGGAGATTTCCCGTGGACATAGGTCTGGCAATCCACCATGGAACCCAGGTCCGTATCCGTGCAGAAGGTTAAGTCTTCATCCAGGGGTTCATCCAGATAAAGATGGCGGATGGCGCTGATGTCATGGGGGAGAGCGATGCCCTCTTCATTGTAACGCCGGGCGTTCAGGGCCGATTCGTAATGCAGGTTGTAGTCCATGATGCTGCTGGTGGGAATCACGGAATGATACGGGCCTTTATCCAGAAAAAGCTGATACAATTCTTCCCTGTCATGACCATGCAGTTCCGCCTGAAGATTTCCCGCAAAATTGTGGCGAAGCCCCATGGTATGGCCCACCTCATGGGTGATGGTTTCCTGCATCTCCGCCTTGGCCGCCCTTAAGAACATATCGTCCGTGGCGTCCTTTGACAGAAGATGGGTCAAACTTTCAAACATTCTGTCCCGGGGCTTGATGGTGCAGAGATGGGGATTGTGAAAATTGTCAAGATGGACGTCCGGGCTGGGATACCGGTTTTCTGCGTCTTTGTTCTGGTACACAAACCGCCAGGCATCCTCACGGCCTTTGATGGCCCACATGCTGGACAGAAAAATCTGACTGTGAAGAATCTCGCCTGTTCGCGGGTCCGCCTGCATGTCCGCATAGGCGAATCCCGCCGTGTCAAAATCCAGCCACTGGATGACATTCCGGTCCATATCCGGGGCGCTGACACCTTCAGGGGCCACATCCACGGCAAAAATCTCCCGGCCCAGGGCCGCATTCCAGTAAAGGACCCCGTTCCTGATGACCTCACGGAACTCTTCCGGTGTGTTGGCGGACATGGAATAGGTGATGGGGCCTTTGCGGATGTTCCACTTCATGGCGAACACCTCCGTTTCACCGCCTTGCTTCAGCTGGGGCATCACCTCGAAATACCCGGCGTGGGAAAAACCGGGAGAAGGCGTGGGCTCGAACTCAGGATCCGGCTTGTAGGGAGAGATGTAGTAGTGCATTTCCGCATGGACCAGACTGCCGTTTTCACCCTCCACCTGGGCGGCCTGCTCTACAGTCAGGCGGTTCAGGTGCTTGACATGCGCTCGTTTAAGAAAACTGTGCCGGACTTGGGCCGCTATAAACGAGGGTTGATAGTCTTCTCCATCGTAATCCGAACTATGCATTTCTGCGGTCATGAAAATGTTTGACATACCGGCATTAAAATCAAAAGTGATCCAGCCCTCTTCTTCGCTTAGTATGGGAAATTCGGCAAGAATCAAGGCAAAAGGGCTGTCCGGTGTCACGGTGTGCCCCTTGGGAGATTCCAGCAGGAATAAACGTTGGCCTTTTCGCTGAAAGGTCACAATGCGACTTTTAAGTCCCTGGAAGTAACCGGCCTGATCCAGAATCACGCTGTTGCCTTGGAAGAGGAACTCCCGGTTCAGGGCATCCTCTGTTATGGCGATGCTTGCCTCGCCATTTTTTTCACTGGCCTTAAGGGACACCCGGACATCGGGATCGGCCGGTTTGGCGCCGCTGCCCCCGCAGGAGGGAAGAATCAGAAACACGGTCAACAGGATGGTGAGAATCGGCAACAGGCAGCTGTGGTTTGCCTGCTGGCCGGTCATCGGCCTGCTTCCAACGGGCTTTTCTTTCATGGTTTAACTCCTTGAATTCGTTTCCAGGGGTAACGGGCAGTGTCATTCCGGACGTGGTCGTATATTGATCGCCTCGCTTCCGACCCCATTCCGATTCTGATCGGGGATGGATCGTCAAAACCACGATGAAGCAGCGGCTGGCAAGACAAACCCTTATTTCACGCATGACTCTTTGTTTTTCGATATGTTTATGTATACACGATACCTGAAAAAACAGAAAGGACAGTTCGGCTTGTATGCGGAGATTCTATCGTTCAGGGCAGCTCGATACTCTTCAGCAACACAATCGCCACATTGGATCTTTCGATCCGCATCATGATTTCCTGGGCACTTCCGTAACTCAGAAGATTGATGCTGCCGTACCAGACGACGCGCTGGTCGATGACGGCGAACTTCTGGTGGATACGGGATCGGAACAGGATGTTGACACCTTTTTCCATCAGAAGCCCCAGAGCATTTTGCATGAGAAGGTGATCGTTTTCCGGAAAATCCTCTTGGGGGCGGGCCACCACGGTGATACGGACCGACGGGCTGAAAACCTCTTCCAGATGTTCCAACATCAGGCGGGACCGCGGTCGCTTGTGATGCGTGTGTCAACTATTGACAGGACAGGTCAGAATGATATCGCCTAAATGGCGGAAACAGACACGGCCATGTCCATCTTCCTGATATTTCACATGACAAATTCCATCTGTACAGATCTCCCTTTTTTGTGTAATTCTATGGCATTCAATTCTCGCCAAGAAAGGCCCTTCGGCGATCCGGCCGGAGGGTGGAACCGGTGCCCATAGGAGCGACAACGTGACAGCCACACCCGACAGTTTCAACAGTCTCGATATGTTTTTCATTGCCTGCGCGGCCATCGGCGGGTTTTTCGTGGTGATCCGCATCGCCCTCCAGTTTTTCGGGGCCGACCACGACACGGACACCGGAATCGATCTCGGCGGACATGGCGGTGTGGACGTCCATCACGCCGACTCAGACCTGGGGTTCAAGTTTTTGTCGATCCACGGCCTTTCCACCTTTCTCATGATGTTCGGGCTGATCGGCCTGGCCCTGTATCACCAGAGCGGGCTGAGTGTCCTCGTGGCCATTCCCGGGGCTGCCGCGGCCGGTGTCCTGGCCGTGTGGGTGGTGGGCAGACTCTTCCGGAGCGCGGTAAACCTCCAGTCCAGCGGAACCCTTGAAACCAGGGACGCGGTGGGCGCTACGGGAACCGTGTACCTGACCATTCCTGAAAAAGGCGTGGGCCGGGTGAATGTCCGTTTCAGGGGCAGGCTCCGGGAATGCGACGCCATGGAAAAAAACGGGGATAAACTGGTCACGGGAACACCTGTGAAGGTCCTTGAAATCCACGGTTCCATTCTTGTGGTGGAAAAAATCGGCTGATTCAACCTATCTGATTCAAACAACCGAAAGGAGCGCCCATGTTCAACTTCTGGATTCTGCCCATCGTGGCCTTTCTCTTTCTCGTCGTGTCCACCATTGTCTTTCTGGCCTCACGATACAAACGCTGCCCGTCGGACCAGATCCTCGTGCTTTACGGCAAAGTGGGCGAAGGCCAGTCAGCCCGCTGCATCCACGGCGGCGGGACCATGGTCTGGCCCCTGATTCAGGATTACGCCTACATCAGCCTGACCCCCATGACCATCAGCATACCGCTCCAGAAAGCCCTGTCCCTCCAGAACATCCGGATCAACGTGCCCTCCACCTTCACCGTGGGCATCAGCACGGAGCCTGAGATCATGAACGCGGCTGCGGAAAGACTCCTGAACCTCACGTCCCAGCAGATCGAGGAAATGGCCAAGGAAATCATCTTCGGCCAGCTCCGCCTCACCGTGGCGTCCCTCACCATCGAGCAGATCAACCAGGACCGGGAAAGCTTTCTCGAATCCATCCGCAAGAACGTGGCCCCGGAACTGAACAAGATCGGCCTCTACCTGATCAACGTGAACATCACCGACATCACCGACGAATCGGGCTACATCGACTCCATCGGGAAGAAAGCCGCGGCCGAGGCCATCAACCAGGCCAAGGTGGACGTGGCCGAGCAGGACAAACTTGGGGCCATCGGGGAAGCCGAAGCCACCAAAGTAAAAGAGATCCGGGTGGCCGAGAACGTGGCCGAGGCCCAGAAAGGCAAGAAAAAGGCCGAGGCCGACCAGCGTGTCTTCGTTCAGCAGCAGGAAACGGCAGCCACCATCGGAGAGGCCCAGGCCACCAAGGATAAAGAAATCAAGGTGGCTGAAAACGTCGCCGAATCGGAAAAAGGCAAGAAGAAAGCCGAGGCCGACCGGCGTATCTTTGTCCAGCAGCAGGAAGCCCAGGCCGTGGACGGCGAAAACAAGGCCAAAGCCGATATCGCGGCGGCCAACGCGGAACTGGCCGTGAAACAGGCCCAGGCCATGAAACTGGGCGAAGTGGCGAAACGCGAAGCGGAAGTGGACATCCAGAAAGCCCAGTACCTGGCCGAAGAACAGCGCCTGAACGCCGAGGAAGTGGTGCGTCAGGAAATCGAGAAACGGAAGATCGAAATCGCGGCCGAAGCCGAGGCGGAAAAGATCCGGCGGGAAGCCAAAGGGCAGGCCGACGCCATTCTTCTGAAATACCAGGCCGAAGCCGAAGGTCTGCGGAAAGTGCTGGAAAGCAAGGCCGCCGGTTATCTGGAGCTGGTCAAGGGCTGCAACGGCGATGCCAAGGCTGTGGCCACCCTCCTGATGACGGAGAAAATCGAGAAAATCGTGGAAATGCAGGTGGAGGCGATCCGGAACATCAAAATCGACAAGGTCACGGTCTGGGACTCGGCCGGAGGCGCCAAAGACGGCACCGCCACATCAAATTTCCTGTCGGGCCTGATCAAAAGCATCCCGCCCCTTCACGACGTGGCGAAAATGGCCGGAGTGGAACTGCCCGAATACCTGGGGCACATGGTTGTGGAAAAGGATGAAAAAAAAGAATCCTGATCCCCTCTGCGCCTTGACAGCCCCGATTCCGGCCCTGAGACCGGGATCGGGGAAAAAATAATTATTCTAATCACCTCTCAATACACCGGCCGTTTTTGCCGATAAACCAAACATGGCGCGCAACATCCTTTTCACACACCGGTTTAAACATCATCACGGGGCCCCATGATTCGTAAATTCACCTGGATCGCCGTACTCCTGACCCTTGCCTGCCTTTACGCCCTGATCCATGATCAGCTCAAAAACCGCGTCATTCTCCAGAGTTTCATGGATCTGGAACACGAGGAGGCCCTGAAAAACCTGGGAAGGGTCGAGGACGCCATCAAACGGGAAACCCACCACCTGAACAAGCTGACCGGCGACTGGGCCATCTGGGACGACACCTACCGGTTCGCCCAGGATGGGAACAGGCACTTCATCGAGTCCAACCTCCAGCTTGAAACCCTGGACACCGAAAGCGGAATCAACCTGGTGTACATCCTCTCCCCCGAAGGAAAGCCGGTCTGGGGGTCTGTCCACAATTCCGAAACCGGCGGCCTGGTGAAACTGAAGGAATTTTCCGGCGAATCCTTCGCCAGGCTCACCGGCATCTTGAAACACGACAGCCTCCGGAGCGAAAAGACGGGACTTCTGATCACCGACTTCGGCCCCCTGCTTCTCGCGTCCCGACCGATCCTCACAAGCACAGGCCGTGGCCCTTCCACCGGAGTCGTGATTCTTGGACGTTTCCTGTCGAACCGAAGTTTAAAAACCCTGGTGGAGCAGACCAAGGTGGATTTCACGGTCAAAAGCGTGATCCCAGGACATATGACGGCCAGCGAAAACTCCCTCATCGCCCGCCTGACCCGTGAACCATGGCTGATTGACGCCGAAAACGACCGACACCTCAATATCTTTGGAATCATTCCGGATATTTACGAAAAACCGGGCCTTCTGATCCATGTATCCATGGAACGAACCATCATGGACAAAGGGCGCACAGCGGCCAGGTACGTATCCGGCTCCATGATGATCACTCTGATTTTCGGCGTTGTTTTCCTGGTTTTTCTGGTGAAGATCTACTCCCTTGACGAAAAACGACGAACCGCCAGGGTGGAAGCCCTGGTGGCCCAGCGGACCCGTGAACTGGAACAGGCCAACATGGAAACGGAGAAAGCCAGAATCCAGGCCGAGGAGGCCAGCCGTGCCAAAAGTGAATTTCTGGCCAACATGAGCCACGAGATCAGGACGCCTTTGAACGGCGTCATCGGCATGACGGAAATCGCCATGCCCACCATCCAGAACGAAACCCAGCGGGAAATTTTCGAAACCATATCCCGGGAAGCCCACGCCCTCCTGGGCATCATCAACAACATCCTGGACTTTTCCAAAATCGAAGCCCGGAAAGTGGACATCGAAAACATCCCCTTCGATCTCCACCTCCTGATCGGGGATATCGGAAAAAGCCAGATGTTTCTCTGTGAACGTAAAGGGCTGATTTTCATCGTGGATGTGTCCCACGAAGTCCCCCGGGACGTGAAAGGCGATCCGGGCCGGATCCGGCAGATCCTCATGAACCTCTGCGGCAACGCCCTGAAATTCACGAAAGAGGGCGGCATCGTCATCCGCTGTGAAATGACCGGAGAGGCCGACGACCACATCATGATCAAATTCTCCGTCACAGACACGGGCATCGGAATCGAAAAGGAGAAACAGGGAAAAATCTTCGAAAGTTTCACCCAGGTCGACGGGTCCACCACCCGGAAATACGGGGGCACAGGTCTCGGAATCACCATTTCCAAACAACTCGCCGAACTGATGGGCGGGGACATGGGGGTTGAAAGCGAATTCGGCAAAGGCAGCACCTTCTGGTTCACGGTCCGCATGGCACGTCATCAGAAAATGACGGCCCTGAAGGCCTCCCGTCCCATCGAAGCCCTGAAAATCCTGGTTGTCGGCGGTGACGAACGGGAACCCCTGGCTTATGCAAGGTTCATCACCGGCCTGGGTTTTTCCTGTGAATCGGCCGAATCAGGGAAAGATGCCTTGACCCGCCTGAAACAGGCCGGCCACGCCGTTCTGTTCAATTTGATCATCATCGATTTCCTGCTGTCGGACACCGACGGCTTCACCCTGGCCGCTGAAATCAGGGCCATGGAAACCGTAAAACACATCCCCATCATCCTGACCACCAGCGTGGGAAATATCGGGGACGGAAGACGCTGCGAGGATATCGGAATCCAGGGCTACCTCAGCACCCCCATCGATCCCGTTCTTCTGAAAAAGGCCATCCGCATGGTCATCGGCGAAAATCACGGACTCGTCACCCGGCATTCCATTGCCGAGGCGTTCGGCGACGGTGGCCGGATTCTTCTGGTGGAGGATTACCCCACCAACCGTCAGGTGGCCCTGAACCTCCTCACCCTGTCCGGTTTTGAGGTGGATGTGGCGGAAAACGGAAAAGAGGCGGTGGAATGTTTCATGGAAAGGGATTACGCCCTGATTTTCATGGATATCCAGATGCCCGTGATGGACGGCTTCGAAGCCACCCGGGCCATCCGGGCCCTCGAGCAGGACGGGAAAAGGGAAAAGCGGACGCCCATTGTGGCCATGACCGCCAACGCCCTGACCCGGGACAGGGAAAACAGCATTGAGGCGGGGATGGATGATTTCATCACCAAACCCGTGACACGGGCGTCCCTGACCTCCATTGTCTCGACCTGGATTCCCGATTCCGTGATTCCGGCCCCGCCTGAGCCCGAACCGGCGAAAGAGAAAAGCGATGGTGCCCCTTACCCAGGGGATCTTCCCCTGGATTACGACCGGGCTCTTTCGGAGTTCATGGGGGACAGGGAGGTGCTCATCAGCACGCTCCGGTACTTTCTCGCCCACTGCCGTGACCAGGTTGACACCCTCGTCTGCGCCATCCTTGAGCAAAACGGCGACGTCGTGAAAGCCGAATCCCACAAGATCAAGGGAGGAGCTTCCAACCTCACCATGGACGCCCTGTCACAGACTGCGGCAAAACTTGAGGAAGCGGGAAAAACAGGCCATCTCGACACAGCCGATGTCCTTGTGGCCCGGATCACCCAGGAGCTGGACAGACTGGAAAACTTTTTGTCACATGAACAAAAGCGGTAATTTATTATTAAACCGGCAATAATAAAGCTTAAATTATTGGCAAGGGAGCGGTTTAGGTGTTTAGTGGTTTAGGGTTATTCGACGAATGGACTTTGAATTGATAATTCGTCAAAAAAATATAAATAAACAATAGGTTATGATAATAATCTTTTCAAAACCTAAACACCTAAACCACTAAAAAGCTAAATCCCTGGGTTGCCATCTCCCTTGTTTGTGCAAACACGTTTTTAAAGGTATTTTATTGCCGCATTAATATAGTTATGAATATTTTGATTGTCGACGACGACTATGTCAGCCGGACGAAAATGCGGACGGTCCTCCAGGACCTGGGAACATGCACCGACGAGGAAAGTTCCCTCAAGGCCCTGGATGTTTTCAAAAAGGCCCTGGACACCGGAAAACCCTTTGACCTGGTAACCCTGGACATCCAGATGCCCGACCTCGACGGCACCGAAATGCTGGCAAGGTTAAGGGAAACGGAAAAAAGCCGGAACATCCCCCAGTCCGCAAGGTCCAGGATCTTCATGGTCACGGCCCATTCCCACAAGGAAAGCCTCCTCACCTGCTTCAAGGCCGGATGTGACGGGTTCATCGTCAAACCCTTCACCCGGGAAACCATCCTGGCCAAACTGGAGGTTCTGGGGCTGGTGCCCGGGAATCCCGGCCCTGGCACGGGTTCCCATGCTCCCGGCACAGAATCCCGGGAAAAAAGGAAAAACCTCATCGAGGAAGTCTCCGAAGCCTTGAAAGGAGACCTGGTCAGCCTTCCGGCTCTTCCCGACATCAACACCAAACTCAAGGAACTGAGTCAGAACGAAATCGACGTCGGTGAAATCACCCAGCTTCTGAAAAAAGACATGCTCATCGCCACCAGCCTGATCAGCCTGTCCAACTCGGCGATCTTCAGGGGAGTGGGCAAGAACAAAACCCTGGAGGAAGCCATCAGCCGGCTCGGAATCGACCAGACATTTCACCATGTGGAGATGCTCTGCCAGAGAGCCCTTTATTCCGATGTGTCGAAGAAATATGCGGCCTACACGGAAAACCTGTGGAAACACGCCCAGTCCTGCGCCTATGCCGCCCAGTTTGTCTGTGAAAAACTGAAAATCACCCTGGCGGAAGATCCTTTCACCCTGGGCCTGGTTCACGATATCGGGAGGCTGATCCTTCTCCAGATCATTGGAAAACTGGAGGCGGCTGGTCCCACCGGAGATGATGTGGACGAAGACGCCCTGTATCAGACCCTGGACAACCACCACGGGGAGTTCGGGGCGGCCCTTCTTGGGAAATGGGAATTTTCCGAAACCTTCGCCCTGGTGGCCCGTTACCATGACTGGCCGGAAAAATACCCAGGGAAGTCTCACGAGCTGATCCTGATCAGCTTCGTCAACCTTCTAGTGAAAAACATGGACCGACGGATCGAAGAACTGGCGGAAAACCCCATGGTGGAGGCGTTCTGCGCGTTCTTTTCAGTCAGCGGAAAGGCCCTGGCCCAGATCCGGGATGACGTGAGAAATATCCTCAAGGAAAACGTGGTCTGACGAAAGGACAGGAATCATTTGTCGGCTTTCGTTCCGAGAAGCCGACCTGCGATGGGCCGCCGCTTTACCATTCGACGTTGGACGTTGAACGTTGGGCGTTGGACGTTCAATCATTTCGAACCGAAACCCCGCCTCTTCCCTGGCTCACCTTCCATCCAGCGGCATCCCCATTCACCATTCGATGTTCTGTGTTCGATGTTAAAACATGGAGGCAAACCGGGTCGTATCAGGCCTTGAATTCACCCAGGCCGCCCATGATGAAATCCACGGCGTCGCGTCCGATGGTGCCCAGTTCTTTTTTGTCGTGCTCGTCGGACCACATCAGGTACTGGTAGGCCACCCGTTCGTAAATCCCCAGAATCCCCACGGCCACGACCTTGGCGGTGCGGGGATTGGTGTAGACGATGCCGAGGGACTCGCTGACCGCAAGAAGGGCGTTGTACACGTCGTCGGTCAGTTTCTGGAGCACGACCCGCCTGGCCTCTTCGAGAAGCTGGCTCTGGCCCACCGCCTCCTTGAAGACGATGGCCACCTTGCCGGGATGTTTCTTGCAGAACACGTCGAAAAAGGCGATGCCCGCGGCCCTGAAGCCATCCTCGGGTTTCTCGGCTTTCATGAACGCCTTGCCCAGAATCACCCGCAGGGTATGGACCCCTTCGGAAAAAAGCTTCAGCAGCAGCTCTTCCTTGTTCTTGAAATAAAAGTACACGGTTCCCACGGACACTTCGGCCCGGTCGGCGATGTTCTCCACACTCGTTTCATGGTAGCCCTTGTGGACAAACAGGTATTCCGCGGCCCTCAGAAGGGTTTCGTAACGCTGCTCTTTTTCCCGCAGCCGCCGCATGGCGCTGGGGGAAAGGGATGGTTCCCGATCCTGCTTTTCTTTTTTGACCGCCATTTTCAGCCCCGCCACCTCATCTGATGGTTCATGCCTTGTTCAAACCGTTTACTTTCAGGGATATACATGAAACGGGACGGAAACTCAAGTTAACAGACCATGTATTCCAGGTTGGGTAACGATTAAAACCCCGACATCTTGGCGATGATCTCGCACATGATCTCGTTGGCCCCGCCACCGATGGAAATCAGCCGGGCGTCCCGGAAGGCCCTGGCGATCTTCATCTCTTCCATCAGTCCCATGCCGCCGAACATCTGGAGGCATCCGTCGGTGACCTTGGTGATCAGCTCTCCGGCCAGGAGTTTGCCCATGGACACTTCCCGGGTCACGTCCTTTTTTTCCATCTTCATGCGGACAATGTGGTAGGTGAGCTGCTGAAGGCTTTCCGCTTCGGCAAGCCACTGGGCCAGCCGGTGGCGAAGCACCTGCTTGGAGATCAGGGGTTTTCCGAAAACCACCCTTTTCCTCAGGTAGTCCACGGTCTCGTCGATGATTTTCCGGGTCACCACGTAGGCCATGGGCAGGGCGCTGAACCGCTCGTGCTGGAACTGCATCATCTGGTGGATGAACCCCTCGTTTTCGGTGCCGATGAGGTTTTCCGCCGGAATCCGCATGTCATCGAAAAAGAGTTCCGCCGTGTCGCTGCTCCGCATGCCGATCTTCTTCAGCTTGCGGCTCACGTGAAAGCCGGCAAGGTCTGTGGGCACCACGAAAAGGCTGAAGGAATGGTAGCCCGGCGCATCGCTGGTCCTGGCCAGAAGGGTCAGGAAATCGGCCTGGGTTCCGTTGGTGATGTAGGTCTTGGAACCGTTCAGGATGTAGTGGTCGCCCTCGCGCCGGGCCGTGGTCCTTATGGCGGCCACGTCGGACCCGGCATCCGGCTCGGTCACGGCAATGGCCGCCACCATGTCGCCCTGGATGGCCGGTTTCAGGTAGGTTTCTTTGAGGTACTCGCTGCCGAATTCGGCGATGGCCGGCGTGGCCATGTTGGTCTGGACGGCGATGGCCATCGGAATCCCCCCGCAGTCGATCCGGGCCAGTTCCTCCAGGAGCACGGTTTCATACCAGTAATCCAGGCCTTCACCGCCGTATGCCGGATCGTAGCGGATGCCGAGGTATCCCAGGGCGCCCATTTTCCTGAAAATGTCGTGCAGAGGGGCGCATTCCGCCTCTTCCCACTGGTCCACGTAAGGGTTGATCTCCTTTTCCACAAATTCCCGCACCGCCCGCCTGACCTGCTCGTGTTCTCTGGTGAAATACATGCTTCGTCTTCTCCTTGTATGAAAAACGTGACTCGTTTGACGTTGAATTCGTTGCCTCCGGCGGCCCTTCCGGGGACCGGATTTTAAAAATCCGGCCAAAACGGGTCTGGGCTGCGCCGACGTGACACCTTATATTAATGCGGCAATAAAATACCTTTAAAAACGTGTTTGCACAAACAAGGGAGATGGCAACCCAGGGATTTAGCTTTTTAGTGGTTTAGGTGTTTAGGTTTTTCAAAGATTCTTCTCATAACCTGTTGTTTATTGATATTTTATGACGAATTATAAATTCAAAGCCCATTCGTCGAATAACCCTAAACCACTAAACACCTAAACCGCTCCCTTGCCAATAATTTAAGCTTTATTATTGCCGGTTTAATATGAAAGGAGTCATCCTTCATTGGAAGGTGGGTGCTGACCCGCAATCAGCCCGATTCACTCCAGGCTCTGTCCACCACATCCAGGGGGATATCCACCCGTTTGCCCCGGAAGTATTCCCCCAGGGTCTTGGCCTGGGGATCGCCTTTTAAAGACGAGGCGGCCCCGTCCCCCAGGTAGCCCCGGATATAGAAATTCACGGCGTGGAGATTGGGAAATTCGTGGCGTTCCATGGCGTAACCCGCCGTGTCCGGCAGGAGTTCCTTAAGTTTTTTGCAGGTCAGGAACCGGGTTAGAAAACAGTAGGCCGACGGGTTTCTCACCCAGACCCCCAGATTGGCGTCGCCGCCCTTGTCGCCGGACCGGGCTCCCAAAAACCGGCCCAGGGTCACCCGGACGGTGTCCGTGCCGCAAGGCCCGGGGTCGGATTCTGCCCTGGCACCTGCCGGTTTTTCCGGGAGGGCCTGGCCGCTGATCCAGGCCACGGTGCATTCCCCCTGGTCGGTGATCACCCGGGTGACCACCTTGTCTTTGGAGACCAGGGCCGGCCAGTGCCGGATCACAGGTGCCCCTTTTCCCGGAAGCTCGCCCAGGGTGAAGCCGGGGATGGAGCCCAGGGCCATTTCCACCGCTTTTTTCGGGAACGTCCGCTCGATCAGGTTCCTGTTGCTCCCCAGGACGGCGATTTCAAGAAAACTGTGGCTCTCGTCCAGGGTTTGGGGATCCTCTGCGGCCAGACCGTGAAACCGGACCGCCACCTCGTCGAAGGCCTCACGGCCTCCCAGGGATTCGAGGAACATGGTTTCCACGATGGCGGCTTTTTTGTCCCGGTCCTGCCCCGTGATCACGAACCGGGCCATGTTCCTGTGACCGGCGAGACGGTTCAGGCAGACCTTGAGGGTGTCTGTGGGGGGAAGCCCCCGGGTTCCGCTGATCCTCACCCGGTCAGAGCCCAGATCTTCCAGAGTCAGGGTATCGAACAGGGCCGTCACGTCGGGGCTGAGGTAGGCAGGACTGCGGATTTCATAAAGAAGCTGGGCTTTGACCGTTCCCACGCTCACCGTCCCCCCGGTTCCGGGATGCTTGGTGATCACCGACGATCCGTCGGGATAGATTTCCGCCATGGGAAAACCCAGGTTCCGCCAGGATTCGATTTCCTCGATGAACGGGTAGTTTCCACCGGTGGCCTGGGTCCCGCATTCGATCACATGCCCTGCGGCCACGGCTCCGGCCAGTTTGTCCCAGTCGTTTTCCTTCCAGCCGAATTTCCAGGCCGCCGGGCCGGAAACAAGGCAGGCGTCGGCGATGCGGCCACCCACCACGATGTCGGCTCCTTCCGCCAAAGCCCGGGTGATGCCCCAGCCGCCCAGATAGGCGTTGGCCGTTACGGTCACAGCGTCGTCTTCCGCCAGGGGCCGGCCCGAATCCATGTGGTGAAACCCTTCGCCCTGTTGGTTCAGGGACGCCATGGAACCCATGAGGTTGTCCCCTTCGATCCAGGCGATCCGGGGGGATAAGCCTTTTTTTTCCGCAAGTTGTTTCAGGGCCGAGGCCAGAGCCCGGGGATTCAGCCCCCCCGCGTTGCTGACCACCCGGATTTTCCGGGCAAGACAGGTGGCAAGAACCTCCTCCATCTGGGCGAGAAAGGTATCCGCGTAGCCTTCTTCGGGGTTTTTCAGGGTTTTCCTGAACAGGATCGCCATGGTCAGCTCGGCCAGGTAATCTCCGGTGAGAACGTCGATGGGCCCGCCCTCCACCATTTCCCGTGCCGCCGAAAACCGGTCTCCGTAAAACCCGCTGCAATTGGCGATGATCAGTCTGTCGTTCATCGGTTGTGTCCTTTCTCAGTACACGCATGAATTTGAATGTCATTCATTGAATGATGTTCAAATCTATAACCTGATTCAAATCAATGTCAAGACTTTTGTGATGGACACGGCCCAGGAATGTCAACCGGGCCAGGCGGCGGATTGTTTGCAGATTGTTTATGGACCCAGGGGATTCTTGCCTTGAAAAACAAAAAGGCCTGACACATCATCGCGTCAGGCCTTTTCCGATTTTGGGCACACCGGATGGCATCGTTCCATCCGGCTTTATCTGTATCTCAATATGCCGGGTTTTTGCTGAACATTTGGCTGGAATGAATCAGGGACAGATAATTCCCGATCAGTTTATAGTAGAAATACTCGGAACCACCCACGGTGGTTACCCGGAACCTGACGCCATCCTGGGTGTAGGTGCCGGTAATGCTGTCCATAAGAACCTCTCCGCAGACTTCCTCATAGACAAAGCCGGCCACGTTGGTGATCTCGACGTAATCGGTGCAGGCCCCGTCGTCCCGCGCCCAGCTTCCGTAAAAACCGCTTCCCGGACCATCACGGTAGAACAGCTCGTCTCCAAAACTGAGTCCCATCAATTCGGAATCTGCCAGGAAATAGTAACCTGTGTATTTCACCCCAGGTTCGGGAGCATCGCCAGGCCCGGAGCTGTCCACATCACTGAAACGAAAGACAATCGCACCGCCTTCCAGGTCCCAGACACCATCGGCTTCCAGGGTATAATCGTCGCCGGCATCATCACAGGTATCTTCCCGGACCATGTCGAAGGTTCCATTGTCGTCCAGCGCAATTTCGACAAAAACATCGCAGTCTCCATTGTCGTATTCCTGGGTCCACGTTCCGTTCAGAAGCTCTCGGGGGTCGTCGTCAGTGCCGGAACATCCCGAGATAAAAGCGACACCGGCCGAAAGGATCACGAGTATCAACCATTTGATGTTTTTCATGAATGTCTCCTCCACATAAAGGGCTTGGGGTATGGCAAATAAATTTAAAGGCTCATGGGCTTTCAATACAAAGACGGCCGGAATATACCACAGGACTCCGGGCAAATGAAATGAATTGTTTGGCTCCGAAAATCTTGCCTGAACTCCGCAAGCCATGGTATCAGTGTCAAGATTGAATCTTTGGTCCGGAACACCCTTACCCCGCCTCAAGAAAGGAAAACCTCATGGCTGGACATGAATCGGCAAAAGCCATCTACTACGCCCTGTTCGCCAACCTGGGCATCGCCATCGCCAAAGGCGTCGCGGCCTTCATCACCCGTTCGGGAAGCATGCTGGCCGAAACCATCCACTCCCTGGCGGACTGCACAAACCAGATTCTCCTCCTGGTGGGCATGAAACGGGCCCTGATCCCGGCTGACCAAAACCACCCCCTGGGCCACGGCAAAGACGTGTATTTCTGGAGTTTCATCGTGGCCATGCTGCTGTTCAGCGTGGGAGGACTTTTTTCCGTGTACGAGGGCGTCCACAAACTCAGCAGCCACGAACCCCTGAACCAGGCCTGGATCGCCCTTACCGTCCTGGGTGTCTCCATCATCCTTGAACTGTCCAGTCTCTACGGGGCCCTTTCGGAGATCAAAAAGATCCGTGGCGACAAACCGTTCATGCGCTGGCTGAAAACCACCCGGAGCTCGGAACTGGTGGTGGTTCTCGGTGAAGACATCGCCGCCGTGCTGGGACTCATCGTGGCCTTTGTCTTCGTGGTCCTGGCCCATGTGACCCACAACCCCGTGTTCGATGCGGCAGGTTCCATTGTCATCGGTGTGATCCTTCTTCTCGTCAGTTTTTTCCTGATTCTCCGGATGAAGGACCTTCTTCTGGGCAAATCCGCCGACCCGGACATCCAGGAGGCCATCCGCCGGCACATCGCCGGAGATCCTCAGATCCAGGACGTGCTCAACATCATCACCGTACAGATGGGACCTTACATCATGCTGGCGGGCAAACTGAAACTGAAGGCCGGGCTGGATGCCACCGGGGCATGCGCCGCCATCAACAGCCTGGAAGCCGCGTTGAAACAGCGATTTCCCGAAATCAAATGGAGTTTCATCGAACCGGATATCGCTGCCTGAACCCTTTTCACCCAAAAGGAGCAAGCCGATTATGAACATCCGCCAATTCCGTTATTCGTCTGACAACATGGCCTACCTCGTGTATCACGGCGAAAAAGCCATCGCCGTCGATCCCGGGGCCGTGGAGGAGATGCTCGCCTTTGCCGAAGCCCACCGCCTCACCATCGAGAGGGTCACCAACACCCACAGCCACTACGACCATGTCACGGGCAACAGCGCCATGCTGAAGCGCACAGGAGCGGAATTCCTCGACTGCCGGACCCTGGCACACGACAGCGTCATTCCGGTGGACGGCGAAATGTTAAAGGTTTACAGGACCCCAGGCCATATGGACGACTGCGTGACCTTTCACGCCGGGAACGCCCTGATCACCGGCGACACCCTGTTCAACGGCACGGTGGGCACCTGTTTTTCAGGAGACATGAAAGGGTTCCTTGATTCCATCCGTTTTCTCATGGCCTTCCCCCCCGAAACCCGGATCTACGCGGGTCACGATTACGTCAGCGAATCCATGGCCTTTGCCCGGATCATCGACAAAGACAACCCTGCCATCGACCGGTATCTGGCGAAATACGACCCGGTCCATGTGGTGTCGACCCTTGCCGACGAGCTTGAGGCCAATCCCTTTCTCCGGTTCAACGAGCCGGCCATGATCTCCATCATGGAACAGCGCGGGCTCCCCGTAAAAACAGAGCTGGACCGCTGGAACTCCCTGATGGAGCTTTACTGATGAAAACCCGGGAGGACATGACGGATAACGTCCTGTGGCGGGACAAGGCCGTGGCCTTCTCGGCCCGGTCGCGGCAGGAACTCTGGGGGAAACACAACGAGGATATCCTGGCCTGGTTCTTCCTGAACGGGTTCAAAAACCGGTTCATCAAGGACAAGCTCCTGGGCTGGAACAGGAGGCCCAAGGAGCGGCCCTCCGAAGCCTGGGGATTCCCGGAAGGCACCGGTCCGCTGTTTTTTCCGCCGGGCATCGTGATCCCTTTCGTGGAGGAAAAGCATCTCCGGAAACTGATGATTTTCGATCACAGCCGGCCAGGCGGCAGCCCCTGCCATGTGGTGCCGGGAAGCGCCGGCATTCCCATGGTTTTCGGCCAGGACACCAGACGGACGGCGGTGGTGGAAAACATCGTCCATGGGCTTCTGCTGCACCAGGAGTTTCCTGAAAACCTTTGCGTCGTTGTTCCGGATGATTCGGCATCATGTGTGCCTGATTCGAATACCCTTTACTTTCCTGATCCCCTGAGCGAAAAAAGCCCCGACCCATCCTTTGAAAGCAGAACCTATACCACGCCTGCGGAATTGGTGGCCATGGTTCGTTCGTGGGTTTCATAGAATTTTTTGATTCTCGAACCATCCGGATGGCATAGAGGATACGGACAGGGCGAACACAAGGTTCGCCCCTGAAGAGGGGATGTTATCCGATGACACATCCTCCGGCCCATGAAAAGACAGGCGCCGTTTGCCTGGAATCACAGCACGATGGGCCGGCCCGCCTGGATCACCTGGAACCTGTCTCCAAAGGCCAGTCTGAACATGTCGAGGCTGGCTTCGGAACTGTCGTGGGGCGAAAGGGCCAGGATCTTTGGGTTCACCTTTTTCACCGCCTCGATGGCGGCACGGGTGTCGTCCAGGTTCAACTTCTTCCAGGGAAACCGGTCTGTCCCCACGATGGGCTGGATGTCGACAGGTCCGATTTTCATGCGCCCTCCCCCGCCCGGAAGGTGAAGTCCCCCGATGATGGCGTAAATCGGATCGTCAAACAGGGCCTGGGCTCTCTCGATAATCCGTTGGATGGTCTGGTGGCCGCAGCCGATGATCAGGGCGACGCCCTTGCCTTCGATCTTCACGGCCAGAGAGTTTTCCAACGTGTACCCGAGAAGGTAAAGGGCCCTTGGGATGGTTCCGATGGACACAACGCCGTCGGCGAGAACCACAGGCTCGTTGATCACCCGGGCGTCAGGTCCCGGGTTTCTGGCCGACGGTTTCAGGGGTTCGGGCGAGTAGACCGGAATGGCGGGCAGGGTCACGGGACCTGCGGAAAAACTGAATTCCCGGGCCTTCTGCTCACGCATGCCGCCCACATGGTCCAGGTGAACATGGCTGATAAAAAGGAAGGTCAGATCTTCGAGCCGGACGCCCAGCTTTTCCATGTTGTGAATGAGGGGCGAGGGATGTTCCTTTTTTCCGTTAGCCCCCACATCCATGAGGATGTTCGTCCCGTCCGCCGCGATGTGATAAGAGACGGCCGCCTCGGTTTTCAGATCGTCTCGAGAGGCATAGTAATCCACCAGGGGAAGAACCGTAAGGGATTGGACGGAACCGGGATTTTTGATTTTCGTCACCCGGGTTTCGCTGATTTCCCTGGCGACCCGTTTCCGGAGGATCGACAGCTTCCACAGGGTTTTGGCAAAAAAAAGTCCGGCAACGACCAGAAGTGTGGCCAACAGCTTGATGACAGTCATGACGCTACCTTATGGATGAGAGGTTTATATATAAGGTGCTGGGGCTTCCGGTTCACCTTGTTTCCGTTCCTGTTTCACAGAGTAAAGCTTTTGATCGGCCGCCTTGAGAAGTTCCTCGCTGTCTTCGATCCGCGAGTCTTCCGTGGACGCCGCCCCGAAACTGATGGACACGGAAAGAACCGAGCCGCCGTATGCCATGGGATTTTCCAGGAAATAGGCCCGGATGCGTTCCAGCATGGAGCTGGCCATGGCAAGATCCGTTTCCGGCAGAACGATCACGAATTCGTCACCGGCGAAACGGGCCACCACATCGGTTTCACGGGTCATCTCGATGAGCTTGTCCGCCACATATTTCAGCAGCCGGTCTCCTGCGTCGTGCCCGTGCAGGTCGTTGACCTTCTTGAAATCATCCAGGTCGATGAACACCACGGAAAGAAAATTCGAATACCGTTTCGCCCGTCCGAACTCCCGTTTGAGAATGGTGGCCATCACCCGGCGGTTCAAAAGACCGGTCAGGGGATCGTGGTAGGCGAGAAAAAGGAGTTTTTCGTGGGCCGTGACATTGGACAGGCACAGGGAGACTTTCACGGCCAGCTGTTCAAGCAGGCTGGTGTCGAACTCCGGGTCGAACCGGCCCTGATCGCTGTCCGCCTGGTTGATGCTCCCGATGATCTTCCCGTCCACGGTGATGGGGGAAATGGCCATGGACCGGACAAGGTATCTCCGGCTTTCCGGCAGCATCCTGAAATAGGGTTTGAGGTCCGTGTTCACGAGAACAGGAGTCGGGGATTCGCCGAGAAGCCCCTTGAACAGCGAGGAACTGATAAGGTTCACCCGCTCGCTGAGCAGCTCCGATTCCCGGGCCGAGCTTAAAATCATCCTGGCGGTTTCGCAATCCTCGATAAACGTGATCCAGACGTAGGGCACCTTGAACACGTCCATGATCTCCGTCAACAGCACATCGAAAAAATCCCTGAAGTTCAAAACCGACAGAATTTTATTCTCGACTTTCTGAAACCGCGAAGCCGTCAGTTCGTTTTCCTTGATCCGCCTGATAAGATCCTTGATATTCGTCATCATTCCCGCCTGATTCCACGGAGATCCCTGGGTCGGGACAAACGCTCCGGTTCGATTTGTTCTGATATATGGATTCATCACTATTGAACATGTCCCCAATTGTCAAGCCGTGAGGAGGGCCTGGGATAAAAAAATGAAATTATTTGAATTCACATGGAGTTCAGTGCTATGGTTTTCTCGTCTTTCGTTAATAAAAAACAGCGCGGCGCCCTTTTTTGAGGAACTCGTAAAAAGTCATCAACAGATGGCTATGTAAAAAAGTTCGAGTCCAAGGCGTCGCGAATCACGAGGAATGAGGCGTACTCAGGTACGCCGCAGTGACAAGGGATGAAGCGCTACGCAGGAATCGGGCTTTTTTACGACGCCATCTTTTTGTCCTGGATTTCACATGGAGAGTTCATGAATACGAACGTGGAAGTACTGGTGGTGGACGACCTGACCCACATGCGGAGACTGGTCAAAACCATGCTGAAAAATTTAGGATTCCGGTCCATCCACGAGGCGGGAGACGGCAAGGAGGCCCTCGAGGTTCTCGAATCAAAAAACATCGGGCTTATCGTATCCGACTGGAACATGCCCAACATGACCGGCATCGAATTCCTCCGCCAGGTCCGGAGCATGGAAAAGTACCGGGACACGCCCTTTCTCATGGTCACCGCCGAGGCCACGAAGGAAAACATCATCGAAGCCATCGGGGCCGGGGTCTCCAACTATGTGGTGAAACCCGTTCAGGCGGACATCTTCGAATCGAAACTCAGGCTGATCCTGAAAAAAAATTAGCCCTGTTCAGAACGGGGTTTTCATGCCCCTTCGGGGGGCGGGAAAATCAAGAACAAAGGTGGTGCCGCCATTCGGCACGGAAACGATGGATAGGGAGCCCCCAAGGGTTTTCATGGAATCGGCCACCACATCCAAACCCACCCCTCTGCCCGAGATGTCCGAAACCGAATCCCTGCTGCTGAAACCGGGCAAAAGGATCAGGGCCAGCTTTTGTTCATCGTTCATGGTCGCCACAGCCTCTTCGGTGACAAACCCTTTGGCCACGGCCCTCGCGCCAATGGCGCAGGGATCGGCCCCCGCGCCGTCGTCGGAGATTTCAATCCGGAACCGGCCGGTGTCCGCTGATGTCCTGATAAAAACCCTGCCTTTTGGATTTTTGCCCAGCGCAGACCTCTTTCCGGGCATCTCGATGCCATGGTCCACGGCATTACGAAGCAGGTGGATCATGGCGTTGATCACCAGGTAATGGGCCTCGGGCCCCAGCATCAGAAGCTCGCCTTCCACGGCAAGCTCAGCCTCTTTGTCCAGGGAGCGGGCCACATCGTTCACGATCCGGTGAAGGCGGTTGTACACCACGTCAAGGGGCTGGAGAACCATCCGGAACATCTGTTCCGCCATGGCGTCGAGCTGCCCGGACACAGCCCCTGCCCCCGATGTCTCCTGTTTCATGTTCTCCAGGACCTCCAGCATGGCCTGGATTTTTTCACGGTCGACGTTGATCCCCCTGCGTCTGGTCCGGATACAAGCCGCGTTCTCCCGGCCCTGGCTGAACACCCGATCCAGGATTTTCTCTCCGCTGGCCAATAAATCCTTCATATGGTCGAGAATTTTAAGGAGTGTTTCCGACGCGAGCCCGCCCTCAACCATCCCTGTTTCAAAGCTGATTTCATGAGTTCTGTACTTGTTCAGGATATCTTCCGCCTGATGGGCGAGTCTTGCGAACTCATTGACCCCGCAGGTTCTGGCAAGACCTTTGACCGAATGCATCAGCCGGAACATGTGGTGATACAGGTCTTCCCTGTCCGTCGCCCCTTCCAGCCTCCCGAAAAGCCCAAGGCTTTCCCTGATCATCCGTTCCGTGTCGTTGAGGAAATCGATGACGTCTCCGCTGTTCTCCTGGTTCATCACAAAGGAAAACATTTCCAGCTCGAAATGACGGGCCGTCTCCTGTTCTTTCAGGGCGATTTTCTGGCGGACCCTTTCCGTAATGTCGGTGATGTAGATCATCAGGTACAGCTCGCCGTTGTCGTGGATGATCCGGTGGTAACTGTTCCTGAAGTAGAGGGTTCCACCGTCTTCCGGGTGTTCGATGACATCGGGACCGAGTTCGCCCACCAGCTCCCAGTCGTAGGCCAGGTCGAACACCAGGGCCAGCCATTTTCTAAAGGAAGCCCGTTCTTTGTCCCTGTGCTCCTCCCAGAACAGCAGATGGTCGATGGAGGCGCCGGCAATTTTCCCCGCTCCCCGGAAAAGCTGGTGCATGTACTGAGAATAGGAGGGGTCGACCTTCCAGTCCCGGTCGACCACGACGATTCCCACGGGAATGTTGTCGAGGATATGACGCATGGCCCGGTTGACCACGGAGAGTTTGTGGTGCTGTTTGTCGCTGAGGCGGATGATCCGCTTCTGCTGTTTGTTCAGTTTGGTATACGAGCAGAGGAGCCGGGAGAAATGGGGAAACAGGGGGTTGTCCGAGTAAGACTGGTTTTTGACGATCTCCGACGCCACGGAGATCATGGCGTCCTCTTCGTCGAAGAGAGCATCGATGGTCATCATCGTCTCCGTTCCGAAATTGGGGTAAACGCGAAAACCGGCACGGCCCAAAGCTCCGCAAGAACCGGGTCACACACCCTGCCCTGAGGGTTGGAACCCGGTCCTGCTGAGAAAAACAATCACGCCTTCTTCGAATTGTTGACCAGTTCGTTCAGCCTCTCGGCCATGCCCATCAGGCCGTCTGCGCTTTCCTGGGCCTGGAGACCGCCGTCTTTCACCTTTTCCGCGATCATGGCTGTCTCGGCCAGATTGTCGGAGATGTTGCCGATCAGCGAGGCGTTATGGGCCATGTGTTCCTTGATTCCATCCAGATTCATGGACATCCCTTCGATATCCTTGACGATGTTGTTAGAAACCTGGGCCTGTTCCTCTACGGACGAGGCCAGGGACACCACGATGTCGTTGACCCGGGAGATGACTCCTGAAATCTCTCCCACATCCCTGGCACTGTCTGAGGTGGAGTTCTGGATCCCCTCCACCTGCTGCTTGATCCTTAACGTGGCCGAGGCTGTCTGGCGGGCCAGTTCCTTGATTTCCGTGGCCACCACGGCGAATCCCTTGCCCGCATCCCCGGCCCGGGCCGCCTCGATGGTGGCGTTCAGGGCCAGGAGGTTGGTCTGCTCGGAAATCTCGTTGATCATCTCCGTCACCGCCCCGATTTCCTGGGCCGCCTGACTGAGATGATCGATTTTTTCGCTGGCCCCGGAGGCCCGGTTCACCGCGTCCGTGGTTACACTGAGGGCGTCGGCGGCGTTTTTCGACACATCGTTGATGGTCAAAGACATCTGTCCCACGCAGGTGGCCACGGAGTCCACGTTCTCGGTGATTTTTTCCATGGCCAGGGATATGGACCCGGCGTTGGTATGGATGGTCGCGGACGCCTTTTCGATGTCCACCAGCCGGTTGGACATATCCACGGAGGTGCCGTGCATCCCATGGGCGATATCGCTGAGATCATGGGACGAGCCTTTGAGTTTTTCCGAATCCAGGGTGATGGCCTCGACGGTTTTTTCAATCTCTCTTTTCTGCTGGTTGATCTGGATGTTGGACGTGACGCTGTCCACATACGAGGCCGAGGTGGACCGGGCCACGGAAAGAAGGAGCACCATGTAGAGAAACATGAAAAAAGAGGTGCCGTAGTCTGCGTGGACGATGCCCCACACGCCTGCGGGAAGTATCAGGAGGACGATAAACTTTTTCATCAACTTGAAGTTCGGCGCCAGGGAATTCACCCCTCCGCCCACGATACCGCAGGTCATGACCAGACTGTAAACAGACGAGTACGAAAGAATACCGTAAAGATCAAGGACCACGTAGCAGAGCATCCCCCACAGAAGGGCTGAAACAAGGGCCAGGGCTTGAAAGCCGGACCTCCATTTCCCAGGGTCCTCTTCGAACTTTGCAACGGTGAATTTCAGGGACAGGACAAGCCGCAAACCCACCACCAGGGTGACCAAGGCTCCGAACACCACGGCGAGAAGCCGGTGATCTCTGAAAAACGGCGTCATGAAGGCGAGAAGCCAGAAAAGAACGAAATAGGCGATGACCGACACCCGGGCCCTGTGAAAAAGATCGCTGTAGGACTGGGTTTCCAGTGAAAGAATTTCTCCGGACTCCTGCGGTAGGTTTTGTTTCATGGTTTACCTCGTCAATGGACAGATGTGATAAGTGATGCGAACAGACGTCTCCCTTTAACCAACCGAAACACGATGACCCGATACAACGTTCATGCTTTTTTGTGTGATTTTTTTCGAACCCATTGAATTTCAAGGACCATAGCACCGCCCCCCATCTTGCGCAACACGAATGTCACCCGATTTCAACTTTTGGCAACCGTTCAATTCATCCCCAAAAGGGATTATCTATTCCGATCGCGCAAAGTCTATGTTAGATTCTTCCAGTTTTTTCCTGATTTTTCATTGTATCGGAAAAAAAACACCCGGCTTGAGCAAAAATTCGTTCCACATCACGTTGAGCAGGAATACAGGAAACCCATGGCGTTCAATGCATCGAAAAATCTGTCGGATCAAATCGCCGATTACCTGGTGGAGCAGGTGGTGAGCCTGAAAATCGCCCCGGGTGAGCGGATCATGGAAGAAAAACTATCCAAAGAACTGGGCGTGAGCCGGTCTCCGGTCCGGGAAGCCTTCAGGATTCTCGAACAGACGGGCCTGGTGGAGATGATTCCCCGCTGCGGCATCCGGGCCAGGGCCATCACGGAAAAAAGCGTCGAGGATTACTGCGACATGTTCAGCCTGCTGCTCGGCCATGTGGCCCGGCGCTGCATCGAGCACGGAACGGACGATGAAGTCCGGGCTCTGAAAGAGATCTACCTGGAGATGGAAACCCATGCCAGGAAAGACGATCACGAGCGTTTCCACGCCGCCCTGATCCGATGCGTGGAAGTGGCCATCGAGGCCACGGGAAACCCGGTGCTCGAACAGGTGATCCGAACCATCATGCCCAACCTCAAGCGGTTCCAGTACATCGCCATTCTCCTCAAGGCGGGATCCCTCACCGACAGCTTCGAGTACTTCCGGGTCATCCTGGACGCCCTGGTTCACAAAGACCCCGAAAAAGGGGCCGAGGCCATCAAGGCTTACATCGAGAACGAAATGAAAATCACCCTGGCCCATGTGAAAGACTCGGACCTGGCACAGTACATCGTCAACCATGAAAACTGACGGAGGACACGATGTTTTACAAAGCCGCCCCCGGCGGAGAAAGACAACCCCTTCCCGGAATCACCCAGAAAACCCTGGTACACGGAGAAAAAACCCTTTTCACCGAATTCCGGCTTGAAAAAGGCGCCACACTTCCCAGCCACGCCCACCCCCACGAACAGACCGGCTATCTGGTGAAAGGAAGAATCCGGCTCACCATCGGCCCGGAAACCTTCGACGCCAATCCCGGCGACGGCTGGTGCATTCCCGGAGGCACGGAACACGGGGCCGAAATCCTGGAAGACTCCCTGGCCATCGAGGTCTTTTCACCGGTCAGGACGGATTACCTTTAACCTTCAGAGGACGTATCGTGAAGAAACACACCCTTTTTCCCCACAGCATGGTCAGGCAGAGCCGGGATATCATTGCAAGCGACATCGACGATGAAAAAGTCATGATGAGCCTGTCGAAAGGCCATTACTACGGGCTGGATTCCATCGGCCGGTCTGTCTGGGACATCCTGGAAAAACCCACCAGCGTTTCAGGCCTGGTCGACGCCCTCCGCCGGGAATACGACGTGGACCCTGAGACCTGTGAAAAAGATGTCCTGGCCTTTCTGGAAAATCTCCACGCCGACGGGATTATCGAGGTCGGCGAGTCGCCATCGGCATGAAGGGGCACCCATTTTCAATCGAAGCCCGAAGCAAGCCCGAAACGTCCGGGGGACCGCGTCCATGAACCGTTATGCCAACTTCGCCCTGAGGTTCTTTATCCGAAGGCCCTTTCCCCACGGCATCTTCAGCTGGCGCTACCTCTGCCTGCGGCCACCCCATCTGATCGCTTTTCACAGGCGGCTGTGGCTGGCGGCAAAACCTGCGGCCATGCCGCTGGGTCTTTTCCTGGCCATTGAACTCTTTCTGTGGCTGAAATGGGTGTCTTTCAGCGCATGGAAAAGCTGTTTCCGGCTGAGGGGCCGTAGGCAGAGCCCGGCCTGTTTTCCCGTTTTCTGGCCCTTTCACTTGTCCACGCCCTGCCCCCGTCCGATATCCTGGCCTTCGGGTTCCATGATAAACACCCGTCAAAACCCATCTGGGATTATGTCTACCTCAGCGAATGGCCGGCCTGTCACCATGTCCGGCAGCTTGACCAGGGGTTTCCCACGGATCCGGGCTCACTCCAGGACAAGCAAAAGGTCACCGAAACCCTTGCCGCCCTTGGCGTTCCCACGGTCCCCAACCTGGCCGTCATTCCCAGGAACAGGCCGGAGGTTCTCGATTCGTTTCAGCGTGAAGGCCGCTTTTTCCTGAAAACCCGCTCAGGGTCCGGGAGCAGGGACGCCTTCGTCCTTGACGTCGCCAACGGGGAAAGGCGGATACACTCCGTAAAAAACGGCATGGTGTCTGGGGCGGCTTCTTTTAACGAATTTCAGGACGCATCGGCCCGCAGTGATTACCTTGTCCAGGCCTTTACGGCCAACCACCCTTTTGTGGCGCGGCTGTGCGACACAGGTGACGCCGTGACGTTGAGGGTGATCACGGAAAACCGGGGAGAAGGCCGAGTCCGGCTCTACAGCGCGACCCTTGAAATCCCCAACGTTTCCGGGAGGATGAAGTTCAGCCACGCCATTTTTCCCATAGACCTTGATTCCGGGAAAATCAGGCCTTTTCCCGGAAAGTCCCTGCCGGTCGATACCAGGAGACATCTGGAATCGGTTTACACCCGTGCCCGGGGACGCTCCCTGCCAGACTGGGAGCAGATCAGGGAGAGTGCGCTTCGCGCCCACCTGGCGTATCCGGGACTTTTTTCCGTGGCCTGGGATTTTGTGCTGCCCCCCGACGGCCCCATGATCCTCGAAGGCAACACGGGCTGGGACACACGCGTCCCTCAGATGATCCATGGCGGACTGCTCGGGGATGAGATTGAACAAGAGGATCTCTGAACCGTGTTCTTTTTCCATTTAAACCGAAAGAAAAACCCTGGCCTGCGGCCCGTCGATCCTCAGGCGGTCATCAAGAAACTGTCTCCCTTCGCCTCTCCGGACAAAGCCGGATACCTTGACGACGGCGGCCAAAGCCTTCTGGTGCAGTGCGTTCACTGGAACACGGCCCGCTCCCGCCTTGAACCGGCCCCCTATTCCCATCCATCCAGACTCCTCCACGCGGCAGCCTGGGCAAGGCTTGACAACCGGAAAGAACTGGGTGACGCCCTTTCCCTGTCCCGGCCCCATCTTGCGAGCCTCTCCGATACCGAACTGATCGTTCTGTGCTACATGAAATGGAAGGATCGCTGCGTGGACCGTCTCATCGGAGACTTCGCCTTCGTCATACACGACATCGAAAACGCCTCGGTGTTCTGCGGCCGTGACCACATGGGAGTCCGGCCCCTCTACTACACGGTGACGGAAAACACGTTTGCCTGCGCCACCACCCTGGCCGCCTTCAAGGGATGTGACACTGTCCCGCTTTCCATCGAAACCCAATGGGTCGCCGAATACCTTGCGGGCCTGTCCATGAGTTTCGACGGCACCCCGTACACGGGAATCCTGAAACTGCCCCCGTCCCACAGCCTGACTGTCACGCCGGATGGGGCGGTGCTCAGAAAGTACCACGATCTTTCCGATGTGCCGGAGCTTTCGCTCAAAAATTCCGGCGACTACGTGGAAGCCTACAGGGAGCACCTTGAAACCGCGATACACTGCCGCCTGGATTCCGATTACCCCCTGGGCGCCGAACTGAGCGGCGGGGTGGATTCCTCCACCATCACCGCCTTTGCGGCCCGGTTCATGGAAAAAGACCTGGCCCGGCTTCACGCCTTCGCCTTTGCCCATGCCGAACGGGAACCCGAGCATATCTTTGCCGTGAGCAGGGCCGTTCACCTCACCCACAACCACGTCTTTACCGGAAAAAAGACCGCCCAGGACGGTTCAAGGGTCCTCGCCCTCCTGGGATACCCTGTGGAGCATGAAAACGCCACATTCCATGAGCCGTTTTACTCCCTTGCAGAAAAGCTGGGAATCAGGACCCTCCTGTCCGGTTTCGGGGGCGACGAATTCGTCACCACCCTTCACGGGTCCATGGTTCTCTTTGAGCTGATCATCCGGAGACAGTTCCGGGACCTTTACCGGCTCCTTCCGGGTAACGGAGTAACGCAGCTGCTGAGACTGGTCCGAATGGAGCTGCGCCGGAGAAGAACGAAAAACTTCAGCCGTCCCCTTTACAATCCCAGGTTTTACACGGCGATTGACCAACGATGGCCTCTCCTGATCCTCAGGGAGACCTGGACCGACCGTTTCGACCTGAAACAGCGGCATTACGACCAGGCCCGTTTCGACGCCGGTTACACGGACCTTAAACGGTTTACCCTTGAAAAACGCTGGCAGCCCTTTGTACCCACCCGGATGGAAAACTGCTCTCTCATGGCCCAGGGGCGGAAAATCGAATACCGCTGGCCCCTTCTCGACATCCGGCTTGTCCGTTTTTTCCTGTCTGTCCCCTCCAGCGAAAACTACCAGCGCGGGATGGGCCGTTATCTCCACCGGCGGGCCGTCCGCGGAATCGTCCCCGACAAGGTGGCCTGGAAAACCGGAAAAGACATGGGCTCCCCGGTGGGTTTGAGCTCCCGTGGTGCAGAACCGGCAATGCCGCCCCTCCACGTTCCGGATCTTCACCCCATTCTGGCCGACATGGTCGATACAGGCAAACTGACCCGCCAGATCGGGGAAATGGTGTCCGGAACCCCGCTTTCGATGACCGTCCGTTTTCAGACGGCCCGTAACATCCAGCGGGTTGCGGCCCTGGACCTCTGGCTGAAAAGCCTGGAAGCGGATGGCGATGGCCCGGGCCATATGGCGGGGTAAACACAGATTTTTCCGCCTCCTGTCTTTTTGCCGTTGACAGTGTTTTGATGTTTTATTAGGTTTTAAAGGATTGTTCATATTTTGAACATCCGTATTGTTTAGGATTTGATCAACAGTCGGCCTGAACGTGCTTGGATTAAAAAAACGGTCCGATCCGATTCGGTTCCAATAAATAAAAAGCTATCACCTTTTCACCCAAGGAGAACCCATGAGCCCAGACCAGAACACCCGGATTTCAAATGACCGCGCCGAACAGCAAAACGATGGCCAGCCCAGGGCTCTGAAACCCTGGACCGCTCCCAGACTGCTGAAGCAAAAAGACTGCGCGGGGAAAGGTGTATATGCGCCTGGTGAATTTAGCACTTATGCAGGGCCTTCCTGATCCGCAAAGCCGATTCATGGCCTGATGGGTTTCATGAATCGGCTCACCCACCCGGATGGAAGTTCCAGCGATGTGGATCGTCGTTCGGGGAGTCATGCATGGTTTGACGGCGCCATCCAAAGGCTCAACCCAGTCCAAATCAGATTTCAGACCGTCAACGTGTGAACCAAAGCCCATGAACCAGCATTACCGCATTTTCGGCATCCAGATCGGCTCCACCCTCCCCTTGCCTGCTCCACCGATAACACCGGAATCCATGGACGATGTGCGTATCGTTTTCGGAAAAACACCGGAATCCATTGAGAACCCCTTGTTCAAAGGGGTCCGGGTCCAGGCCAGGACAGGCGAGCTTCTCCTTACGGTGGACAACGTGGCCCGGTACCATGTCCGGGATGGCAACAATATCACCATCACCCCTGACACGAACGCCCACGAGGACGACATCCTGATTTTTCTCATGGGCTCGGCCATGGGGGCCCTTCTTCACCAGCGGGACATCCTCGTTCTGCACACCGGAGCCGTGGCCGTGAACGGCCGAAGCGTTCTTTTCTCCGGTATTTCCGGAACGGGAAAATCCACCCTGACCGCCTGCTTTCACCGGAGAGGCTGCCCGTTCCTCGCCGACGACCTCTGCGCGATTTCAACGGAAAACGGCGTCCCGGCGGTGATGACCGGATTCCCCAGGCTGAAGCTCTGGGCCGACGCCCTCGAGAAACTGGAACAGGACCGACAATCCTTACAATCCGTCAGGTGGGGAGACCGCCTTGAAAAGTACTTCATGCCGGTCAACACGGACAACACCCCCAACGTCCCCGTGGCCGACGTCTTCATCCTCCACACCACCAACACGGAGACTCTTTCCATCACCGAGCTGAAAGGTTCGGAAAAAATCAACGCCTGGTGGACAACACGTACCGCCTGAATTTCCTGAAAGGGTTTGACGGGAAAACCCGCCATTTCCATCAGTGCGTCCGTCTGGGTTCAGATGTCCGGGTCCATAAGGTCGTCCGGCCCTCCGGGGGCTTTCTCCTGGATGAACTGGCCGATGCGGTGGAGGAAACCCTCCGTTCATGAACCGGATCATCTGGCTCGCCTCCTATCCCAAGTCCGGCAACACCTGGTTCCGGGTTTTTCTTTCCAATCTGTTGAACGATGGTGACGGTCCTTCGGATATCAACGACCTGGAACGAACACCCATCGCCAGCGCCCGGGGGATGTTCGACGAAATCACCGGCATCGAGGCCTCCGACCTGGACGCCGATGAAATCGACCGCCTGAGACCCGAACTGTACCTTCACCTTTCCGAAAACGCCGAACAGCCCCTTTTCATGAAAATCCACGACGCCTGGACCAGGCTTCCCGGCGGAAAGCCCCTGATCCCTTCGGAAGCCACGGCCTGCGCCCTGTATTTTATGAGAAACCCCCTGGATGTGGCCGTTTCCTTCGCCCATCACAGCGGATGGGATTACGACCGGACCATCGAGAAAATGGCCGATGTTTCCTTCGCTTTTTGTGACAGACCCAGACGGCTTCACAACCAGTTGCGGCAGAAACTCCTGTCCTGGAGCGGCCATGTGGAAAGCTGGACGGGCGGCCCCTCCTTTCCCGTCCATGTCATGCGCTACGAGGACATGAAAACAAGGCCCTTTGAAACCTTCGAGAAAGCGGTTTCGTTCATGGACCTTCCGTACACCGGGGGCCAGATCGAAAAAGCCCTTGCACACAGCGCCTTTGATGTGGTTCAAAAGCAGGAGGCCCAGCACGGGTTCCGGGAAAAAAGCCCGGCATCGTCCCGTTTTTTCAGAAAAGGCCGGACCGGTTCCTGGCGTGAGGAACTGAATGAAACCCAGGCCAAACGGATCGTGGCCGACCATGCCCAGGTCATGGGGCGTTTCGGGTATCTGGATGAAAACGGCGGCATCGTCTATTGACGAAACAAAACGGCAGTCCGCAATCCTGAATGATGATTCCAAGGAAGAGAGGGTGATGTTGAAAAAACTGATGGAAGCGCCCGCCAAATGGCGGAGAAGGACAAAAGAAGAACGCCGGATGCTCGCGGAGGCCTTTGTTTTTCTCGGCATGGCCAGGCTTGCCGTGCTCTGCCTCCCGTTCCGTGTCCTTTCACGGAGCCTGGGAACCCACATGGGCGAATCGCCCCGGAACGCGAGCTCTTCCGACATCCGCACCGCACGCCAGATCGGACAGGCGGTCCGGTCCGCCGCGAACAACACGCCCTGGCAAAGCGTCTGCCTGCCCCAGGCCGTGGCCTGCCAGTGGATGCTGAAACGGCGGGGGCTTGCCGGAACCCTTTACCTGGGCGTCAAGATAGCCCCGGATTCACCCAAAGGTCTTTTGGCCCATGCCTGGCTGCGATGCGGCAGCCGGATCCTCACCGGCGCGGAGGGTCACCTCCAGTTCACCGTGGTGTCCTCGTTTGCGGTCACCGGAAGACAAGATTGATCGAAAAATTTGGATTTTTAAAAAAATGAAGGCCCCCGGCGACCCTGCCGGGGGCCAAACTTTTGAAAAGTTTAATCGTAACCTCACCCTGTTTGTCCAGATTTTTAAAATCTGGTCCCCCGGAAAAGCCGCCGGAGGCAAGAATACAACAAATTCAAAGAAACTGCCTGAACTCCATTACAGGGTATCGTCCCCCCGCTGGTCGGGAATCACCTTCCGGGGCGGGCCCCCTTCGATGGCCCCGGCTTCGGCCTTCGCGTATCCCACCCGGGTCTGGGCGTTCATCTGGTAGATCTGGGAGGCGGACTCCAGGTCTTTCTCGTTGCCGATACCGGCGATGGCCTGGCGGCTCCGGATGAATTCCCGGATTTCGTTGACGATGGCCGAAAGATCGTTGTCGGCTTTGTGCATCTCGATGATGTGCCGGGCGTGTTCCAGGTTTTTCATGCCGCTGCCCGCGAAACTGCACGTCACCACCCGGCAGGAGATCAGCCAGGGGGTAAGGCTGGAGCGGACCACGGTGTTTTCCGAGCGCGTGCTGTCGTAGATGCTCGTTCCCGTGCTGAGTTTGGACGCGGTGTAGGTGCCCTGGCATTTGAAGTAGACCAGCAAGGACTCGAACTGCATTTCAGCCCAGAACGCCTGGGCGAAATTGGCCATGATGCTGCCGAAGGTCCAGAGAATCAGGCCCATGATCAAAATGCCCACGCTGCCCATGATTTTGGCGTCCATTTCCGGTCCTTTTTTCAGGGCTTCCAGGCCTTCCAGGTTGCCCACGGTCCGGATAAGCCAGAACGCGGCCAGGGCCAGGAGCACGTGACCGGCGATGGTCAGGGCGGTTCTCACCAGGCTGAACCCCGCGTCATGGGGCGTTTCCTGGAACACCGGCTGAGTTTCCTGGATCACCTCGCCTTTGAAGTGGCCTTTGTCGTTGCTGCCCTCTTCGAAAAGCCGGGCGTCGAATTCCCGGTAAACCCGGTTGGGAATTTCCCGGTACCTGCGGTTGGCCATGACGATGCTTTCAAAATTGATGAAGATCTCCTGGGGATGGAGGGATTCCTGCCAGTTGTCCCGGAGTTCGGACACTTCGGTCTTGGGGTCGATCTGGTTCATGCGCTTGAAAAGCAGGAAGAAGAAGGCCGCGGCCGCGATGACCGCCAGGAGGCAGATCACGGGAATATAAAGATCCGTGTTGATGTGGAGCTTGGGCAGCTTGGTCACCTCGTCATGGACGTACAGCAGCACAAAAGGCAGAAGGATCGCGCAGGTGATGTAAGCCACCAGTTCCTTGACTCCGGCCACGTCCGTATGCTGCTGGAGGCTGCGTTCCAGAGGCTTCCTGATGCTGAACCAGGTGTAGAGAAGGTAAAGGGTCAGGGCCAGGGCCACCCAGTCTAAAATGGGGGTTTTGCTGATGGTGCTGAGGCCCGTGGTTCCCGAAAACCAGGTCAGGCCGAAACAGAGGAAACCGATGGCCGTCATGGCCAGGGCCCTCACCATGCGCTGGGCCATGTTCCTGTACGTGTAGGGCATGAGGATCAGTTTGGGGAAAAGGGTGTGAATCATCCGGGAAAACCAGTCCGTGGGTTCGATGAACGTCAGGTTTTTCCGGCCCTGGAGCATCTGTTCGAGTTGCTGGGACGTGTAGGCCACCTCGTTTTCCACTGTGTGGGCTTCGCTTTTGGCCATGTTTCTGGCAAGGCTGGTGGGGACACCCCGGCCGACGAAAAACCGCATGATCTGGAAAATTCCCCGGCCCAGGGACGTCAGTCCACCGGCCAGGAGGATCACGCCCACGGCCAGGGTCAGCCAGCCCTGGGCTTTCTCGCCCGTTTCCACAAGGCCTTTGACCTCAAGAAGGCTGTAAAGACCCAGAAGGCTGACAAGCCCCCCGCGCACCGCCTGAATCAGCCCCGTCTGTTTGAAAGGGTTCCGGATGTCGAGATCCGTCGAACCGTATTCGTACGCCATGACGCCTCCTTCGTTTTCAGGGCGGCGAGCGCCCCCCCTGCCCTTCCCAAGGGCGTTATATAACGTGATAAAAGTCTTATCATCAAAAAATGTCACACTTTTATTAAGTGATTTTATGTATAAAGGCAACCAGGAAAAATCGAAGGTTTTGACAGGGCCGGATTGTAGGATAGGACAGGCTGCTGGTGGCAATCCGATTCTTGATTTTGCCCGGTCGATCGGATATGATGGCCATCATTTCAAAACCCGGTAATCCGGTTTTCTCACAAAAACGAAAACACGATCTTAAAATTGACTAAATTTATCCGGCGCCTGTCCGATATGTTCTGGAAAGCAGACCGTCTTCAGACTCCGCCATATGCCAGACATCGGGGAATCGTGCCGCGTCAACGTCATCCGAAACGCTTCACCGCCATCGGCAATCACGGCTCAACAGGGGGAAAACTATGTGGAAATCATTGAGTATCGGCAAGAAAATCTGGTGCAGCATCAGCATCCTGATCATCGGTTACTTTGTCTCCATGGCCTACGGAACGATCACCGGAGCCAGATCCCAGAAGCAGCTCGTCACCGTATCCGAATACCTTTTTCCGGCCAGCCAGGACTCCAAGACCGCCCTCACCGCCTTCAACGACCAGATCAAACTCTACAACGACGCTGTTCTTCTGGGAGATGAGGAGGTGATCAACACGGCGAAATCCAAGGCCGATGAAGCGGACAAAGCCCTGGCCGACATTCTTGGGAACAGCATGATCTCCGCAGAAGACAGTGAGAGGGTCAACCAGATCAAAGACAGGATCAAAGCCTATACGGAAAAAGCCCAGCCTGTGTACACAGCCCTTAGCCAGGCCGCCAACGCCGAGGGCGGGGCCGATTCGGGCAACACGGACAAGGCCCTTGAGCTGGCCAATGAGATGAAACAGATCGTGGCGGACCTGGAAAGCAATTCAAGCCTGTTTTCCGAAAAACTCAAAAACAGCCTGGCGTCCACCGGTTCGGCCATCAAGACCCAGCAGTACACCAACATGGTCCTGTTCCTCGCGGTGGTAATCGGTTCCAGCCTGCTCGTCTCGATCATCATCAACGGAGCCGTGACAAAACCCCTGGGCAACACGGTGGCCATGCTGAAAGACATCGCCCAGGGCGAAGGCGATCTGACAAGACGGCTGGACGTGGTAAGCCGTGACGAAGTGGGAGACATGGCCCACTGGTTCAACACCTTTGTGGAAAACCTCCAGGACATGGTTTCGAAAATCGCGGAAAACGCCAGGACCCTCACCGGCTCGTCGGAAGAGCTTTCCCGCCTTTCCTCGGCCATGGAAAACAGTTCGGGCGACATGGCCGGGCGATCCAACGCCGTAGCCGAAGCGGCCCAGGACATGAGAACCAACATGGACACCGTGTCCTCCTCCATGCAGGAAGCGTCCGCCAACACAGGCATCGTGGCGGCGGCCACCGAAGAAATGACCTCCACCATCAACGAAATCGCCTCCAATTCAGAAAAAGCCCGGTCGATTACAGATAAAGCCGTGTCTCAGGCGAAAACCGCATCGGACAGGGTCCGGGAACTGGGTATCGCCGCCGATGACATCGGAAAAGTCACTGAAACCATTACGGAAATATCCGAGCAGACCAACCTTCTGGCCCTGAACGCCACCATCGAGGCGGCCAGAGCCGGGGAGGCGGGCAAAGGCTTCGCCGTGGTGGCCAACGAGATCAAGGAACTGGCCCGCCAGACCGCCGAAGCCACCCAGGACATCAAAGTGAAAATCGAGGGCATTCAAGGCTCCACCGCCGGAACCATTTCGGACATCGGGGAAATTTCCAAGGTCATCAACGACGTGAACGACATTGTGGCCACCATCGCCACGGCCGTGGAAGAGCAGAGTGCCACCACCAAGGAAATCGCCAGCAACGTGGTAAGAGTCTCCCAGGTGATCAACGAAATCAGCGACAGCGTGGACCAGAGCACCATGTTCTCCGGCCAGATCGCCCAGGACATCTCCGAAGTCAACCATGCGGCCACGTCCATGTCCGGCAACTGCCGCCAGATGAATTCGAACACCGACCAGCTGAAAGCCCTGGCCGGTGCCCTGAAACACATGGTGGGTAAATTCCGGGTCTGACCGGTTCCTTATAATAAAAGCCACAAGGTCTCTCCGTTTTCCTGGAGAGACCTTTTTTTTGCCCTGCCAGCTCTCCGGGAATTTTTTTCCGGGCCATGCTTTTCAATCGGAAAAAACCATCCCCGACACCTGTCCATCCGACTGTTTCCCCGCAGACAAAAATACCGTATCCAACCGTTTTAATTGCATATAAATAACACAACACAAGCATGGCACGGCCTTTGCTTTTTTACGAGGCAAAGCCCGAAAGACCGGGAAGCAACACCAACCAAAGGGAGATCGCCATGTCCGCAAACGGTTTTCAAAATATGCTCATGATTACACCAGGCGCCAAAGCCTTTGGTGCGGGCATGGGTAAAGCCGCCTCCGGAACGGCCACTGGTTTTGAAGGCGAATTCGCCGCCCTGCTGGCCTCCCTTGGAGCCCTTCCAAACCTTGAAGCCGGCTCCCTTGGCCAGGGGTCCCGGGCCTTTACGGGATCTTTTGAAATCCCCGCCGGAAACCAGGGTTTCGCCGGACTCGGCCGTGAGTTCAGCCACGTGATCGACTCCCTTGCAGCCGCCGCTGAAAAAAACACAGCGGCAGACGGGCAGAACCTCATGACCCTGATGGGCCTCGACGGCGCAACGGGCCGGAAAACACAGGCCGTGATTTCAGCCCTGGCCCAGGCCTTGGCCGGTGAAACCGCCGGGAAAACCCAGGGGCTTTCCGTCGATTCCCAGGGCCTGGACGCCCTGGCAGGACTTCTTGAAGCGGCTGGCTTCGATCCGGAAAAAATCTCCGTGTTCATCAAGGACAAAAAACAGAACATGGCCGACAGTTCTTCCATGTCCACGCCGCTCCAGAGCCTCATGAACTCCCTCGGAGAATTCATGAAAGAAAATGATCCGAAAGAAACCTGGGATATCTCGACCCTTCCCCATCTCCAGACCGCCCTTGAAGGCTTCGGGATCGGCCGGGAAGACATCGAACGAATCCTGGACTCCGTCACGGACAAGCGGGAAGGCGTGGATGTGGACCAGCTCCTGGCGGCCCTTGCTCCATTCACTGTCGCCGGCGGGGAAGTTAATGCACGGCTCGCCACAGCCAATTTTTCTGAACAGGCCATGAACGGCCTGTCCTCCATGGCCTCCGGCCTGGATTCAGAATTCGCGGGTTCCACGGGTATCCTGGATGTCCTGGACAAAGCAGTCAAAGGGGAAATGACACTGGACCAGTTCGTTTCAAAACTCGAATCCATGATTCGGGGCGTTGAAACGGCTGCCGCTGACCGGAAACCTTTGACGGAAAATTTTGCCGGGGCCTTCGCCCAGGGTCTCCATGCCCTTGACCGCTCCCGAATGAAAGAGGGAAACCAGGCATGGACGACAGTGGACATGGTCGATCCCGATGGCAACGCCCTGCGTTTCGACACAAAAAAACCCTTGGATTCCCTGTTCACGGAAAACGGTGACGGCCTGTTCAAAGGCCACCTGAAAAACCCGGGGACTGAAAACACCTGGACCTCCGCCCAGGGGACAGAACCTGGAAAAAAACAGCCGGCCTTTGACGGTGTGCTGAAAAACGTTTCAACCGCCGACGGGTCCGATGAAAAACCGGGGCTTGACCTTGAAAACCCCGTATCACTGGTCAAGGCTGCCGCAAAAGGAAAAAACGGCCTGGCCCATGACAGTGCCGAATCAAACCCGGCTGTCAAATCCCTGGCCGGAACGGGCTTCTACGGAAAAACCGCCGAAATGACCCAGGCCGGAACCACGGAAAAAACCCTGCCGGCCTACGTGACCGATCAGGTGGCCCGGCAGATTTCAAAGGCCGTTCGTAACGGGGATTCGGAAATCCGTTTCCACATCAAGCCGCCAGACATGGGCCGGGTTGAACTCTCCATCGCCACCACGGCAAGCGGCCTGAAAATCAGCATCCTCACCGAGCATTCCGCCACACGGGACATGCTGATGAACCAGAGCACGGATCTCAGGGCCATCCTGGCGGACCAGGGTATCCGGATCGAAAAGATGGATGTGGGCCTGTCGGGGAATTTCGGCCAGAACATGGCCCAGGCAAGACATGACTCGGACCAGTCGGGCAAGGGCCGGAAACAGAAAGACAAGCCGTTGTTCACCCTGGATCCGGTGGCCGAAAAAACGCGCGGTGACACGATGGCCACAAGGGTCGCAGCGGCGGGGTATACGCGGGGAAAACTCGATCTGGTGGCGTAAGCCGGATCGGTCAAGGAGGCAGGACATGAGTATTTCAAGTGATTACAGCAACAGGGACCTTTTCATCAACAGCCAGCTCAGGGAAGAGAAGACCGCCACGAAGAGCGACTCTCTTGGAAAGGACGCCTTCCTGACCATGATGGTGGCCCAGCTCAAGCACCAGGACCCCCTGAACCCGCTTCAGGGCACGGACATGACCGCCCAGCTGGCCCAGTTCTCGAGCCTGGAGCAGCAGATCACCATGAACACGAACCTGTCCTCCATTCTCTCGGCCCTGAACAACGCCTCGACCAACGAGAACATCTTCGACTACATGGGCAAGGACATTGTCAGCGACGGAAACCCCGTGACCCTCTACGGTGGGAAGGTGGTATCCGGAGGGACCTTCGAGATGGAAGAACCGGGCCTCATCAACGTGGTGGTCTATGACAGCAACGGAACGGCGGTGCGCCGGATGACTTCGGGCAACGAGCAGATCGAGGCGGGAATTTACAACATCGAGTGGGATGGGAAAAACGACGACGGCGACACGGTCCAGGATGGCGAGTACACCTACGAGGTGAAGGCGCTCAACGCGAAACGCCAGTACCTGGATGTGGCCACCGAGACGAGTGGAACGGTAAGCGGTGTCACGACCTACGGCGGGAAAGCCTACCTGATGGTCGATGGCAGGAGAATCGACCCGGACAGCGTGACATCCGTCGCATTGAGCAAATAAATCAGGGATGATTGAAGATATTTCATGGACGAGCGAAACCGATAATTCAAACAATGAGGTGGTAATATGTCATTAACAAGTTCACTTTTTTCAGGTGTAAGCGGCCTGGCCTCCATGGGCAACTCCATGACGGTTATCGGTGACAATATCGCTAACGTGAACACCATTGGCTTCAAGTCCAGCCGCGTGACGTTCCAGGATGTGCTCAGCCAGACCGTGGCCACCAACTCCGGATCGGCCCAGGTCGGCCGGGGAACGGGCATCAACGCCATCGCCGGCATGTTCGTGCAGGGATCCTTCGAATCCACCGAATCCCCCACGGACCTGGCCATCGGCGGCGACGGTTTCTTTATCCTGAGGGACCCCAACAACGCCTCCCAGAACTACTATTCAAGGGCCGGTGAGTTCCGTTTCGACAAGAACGGTTTTTTCACCAACCCCGCCGGATACATCGTCCAGGGGTGGGAACTCCGGAGAAACGAAGTATCCCAGGAAGTGGAAGACATCGGGTCCATCAAGGACATCCAGCTGGAATCCTTTACCTCGCCTCCCGAGGCCACGGACAGCATCTCCCTGATCACCAACCTGGATTCACGGGCAACCGACAACACCACCGGAGCGGGGATTCCCCTGTCAGGAGTCTGGGACGGATCTCCCGAAGCGTCGATCAACCTGAGCGACACGGCCTACGAATACCAGACCACCGTCAAGGTCTACGACTCCCTGGGCAGCACCCACGACATCACGGTGTACTATGACCGTGGAGCCGCGGCCAACACCTATGAATACATCGTGACCTGCAACCCGGCGGAAGACCGGCGGGCCATTTTTGCCGACGTGAACGACGCGGGACACGGGCTTCTCGGACGGGGAACCCTCACATTCACCGCCCAGGGCGTTCTCGCAAGCCAGACCTTCGAGCGCTTTGTGGGTAATGGCGGCGGCGATCTCTCCAGCGTGGCCGGAACAGGCCCCTGGGCCGCGGCAGGCCCCGGCGTGGGCGGAGCCTGGACCGGTGATTCGGCCAATCTCCTGGGCGGCCCTCCCGCCACGGAAACTTACACGTTCACCGCCGCAACGGCCGGAACCATCGGAACCAACACCATCACCATGAACTGGGCCAGCGCCAACGGCGGAGACACGGGCACCATCACCATCCCCGGCGACTATGTTCTCGGTGACTATGTCCAGGGACCGGACGGCATGTTCTTCAGTTTCAACAGCGGCGACGTGGTGGCAGCCGGCAACGCCTACTCGGTGACCATCAGCCAGGGCAATCCCGACGATCTGGCCGACCCGGCCAACTGGACCGACATGACCGGCGACTACACCGAACAGCACTACACCTTTGCGGCAGATTTCCTCGGCGGCCCCGCCGGCACCACCAACATGGAAATCCAGCTCGACATGGGCTCGGAGTTCGACGGAACCAACTGGTCGCCCAACGCCCTGTCCACCACTCAGTTCGCCACCGGGTCCACCACCATCTACCAGACATCCACGGGGTATGGCGCCGGCAGCCTGCAGAACATCTCGGTGGACATCGACGGCGTGATCACCGGCCAGTACTCCAACGGCCAGGTCACCCCCCTGTTCAGGGTGGCTCTGGGTGATTTCCAGAACGTTCAGGGACTGTTCAAACAGGGAGGTAACCTGTTCTCCGAAACCAGGACCAGCGGGCCCGTAATCACCAACAAACCCGGGACCAACGGCCTTGGGAGCATCGCACCCAACTCCCTGGAGCAGTCCAACGTGGACATCGCCGCCGAGTTCGTGCGGATGATCACCACGGAAAGGGCCTACCAGGCCAACTCGAAAATTGTGACCACCGTGGACGGCATGCTGGGAGACACCATCGCCATGAAACGGTAAGCGATAAGCCGGAAAGACCACCGTCTTTCCGGCTGAAAGACAGCCACCTCACGCGGGGGCGCCGGTTCTCCGGCCCCCCGTCTCTTTTCCGCCATTTTTTTGACATGCCCCCGGAATCACGTCCATCCCCCCACAAAGCCCGTTTTCGAAAGAAAAATCTGTATAATATTCCATATCAACGTGTTAAAACAGTACCAGCCCCGGCGGGTTCCAGGCTGAAAACAGGTCACGGTGCTCGTTTTATTGGCACAGGGGTTGCATTTGCATTCCGTCGGGTCACCGGCCGTTCATAGACGCCCAGCGTCCGCCGTGATCCGGTTGATCCCAAACCAAGCATCCAGGAAAAAGAGCAGGACATGGACATAGCGACCCTTCTGGGCATTGTTTCGGCGTTCGGCCTGGTGATCGTGAGCATCGCCATCGGCGGCGGCCTCATGCTTTTCATCGACATCCCCTCCCTTCTCATCGTGGTGGGGGGAACACTCGGAGCCACCATGATCAACTACCCGATCAAGGACGTCATGGGGGCCATGGCGGTCATGAAAAATGTTTTTCTCCAGAAAAAAATGAGCGAGGACGACATCACGGGGAAATTCGTTCAGTTCGCCACCAAGGCAAGGCGGGAAGGCATCCTGGCCCTGGAGCCCTACATCGACCAGGTGGACAACGTCTTTCTGAAAAAAGGTCTCCAGCTCAGTGTGGACGGCCTGGAACCCCAGGCCATCAGCGACATTCTCGACACGGAAGTGGACATCATGCGGGATCGTCATCAGCAGGGCGCGGAAATCTTCGCCACCATGGCCGGTTTCGCCCCGGCCCTGGGCATGATCGGAACACTGATCGGCCTGGTCCAGATGCTCCAGTCCATGGACGACCCCAGCAAGATCGGACCGGCCATGGCCATCGCCCTCCTCACCACGTTCTACGGTTCCATCCTGGCCAACCTGGTTTTCCTCCCCGTTTCCGGTAAACTCAAAACCCGGAGCAAGGAAGAAGCCCTGTCCATGGAGATCATCAAAGCCGGCGTGATCTCGCTGACTTCCGGTGACAACCCCCGGATTCTCGAGCAGAAACTCCTGGTATTCATGCCTCCCAAAGCCAGGAACAGCTCTTTCGACTGACTCGGATGCGGTCGAACGGACCATAAGGGTGATTCATGGCCAAACGGAAAAAAAGCGGGTCAGACGGTAAAAATGACAACATGGTCATGGTGATGACCATTTCCCTGTTCATTATCCTCCTGGCCTTTTTCATCCTGATGAACTCCATCGCCGTGACCGATGAAAAGAAAAAAAGGGTGCTGGTGGGCTCCCTCGTCGACAGTTTCGGCGGCGAGTCCGAAGCCGAGCCCCGGGGTGAATTCGCCGACGACAGCTTCAGCCAGGGTGTGAGCCCCCTGGATCTTTCAGCCCTGTCCAATGAAAACCAGAAAGGAATGAAGGATATCCGGGTCACGGTGCAACAGAACCGCACCATTCTTTCCATCCCGGCGGAGCGCCTGTTCGTCCCGGACGAATCCGGACTTTCCACCGAGGGCCAGCACATTCTCGACAACCTGGTGGACCTGATCGAAAAAAACCCGTATGCCATGGATATCAGCGTCCATACCGACAACATCCCCCTGTTTGAAAAAACCGGCATAGGCAATACGGAGCTGACGGCCATCCGAAGCGCACGGATCCTTCAGTACTTTGTGGAAAAAGCCGGGGTTCCCGCAGAACGGTTCACGGCCTGCGGGTGGGGAATGGTAAAACCCCAGGAGCCCAACACCACCATCGAAGGCCGAAAATTAAACCGCCGGGTGGATCTGACCTTTGTCCATGACAAAAAGATGGAAAAGCCCAAGGGTTACTTTATTTTCAAGGATTTCTTTTTCAAGGTGAAAGAAAAAAGGACAAAAGAGCCGTGATCAGCCTGTCGAAACGAACGCGCCCCACCGGAGACGACAAGAACGGCCAGAGTGACAGCGCCGCGTGGATGGTGACCTTCGCCGACCTCATCATGCTGCTCCTGACTTTTTTCGTCATGCTGCTCTCGATGAAGGCCATGGACAAAAAAGACACCCGGGAGATGTTCGACAAGTACATCGAATCCGAAGGCGTCGATGACCGGGGAGGCTATCACGAAGACCACCTCACCCCGGACAGCGCGGCCCAGGGTGCCAGGAAAAGGGCCCTGTACATCGTCAGCAACGCCATGCTGAAAAAGCTTCTGCGGGAAGATTACGAAAATTTCAGGCGGTACTACGGGGTCCGGGAAGACGAACGGGGCCTGATCCTCGCGGTGGATTCGGAATACCTTTTTGAATCGGGGAGCGCCGAGCTGAAGCCCCAGGCCCGCCCCATCCTCGACCTGGCCGGGACCGTGTTCCGGAAATCGTCCAACGACGTCCTGGTGGCGGGGCACACGGACGACCGGCCCACCGGAGGGGCCAGATACCCCTCGAACTGGGAACTTTCCGTATACAGGGCCCTTTCGGTCCACGTCTATCTCCTGCGGACATCGGGTGTGGAACCGGCCCGGCTGGCTCCGGGGGGTTACGGAGACACACGCCCCATGGTTCCCAATGACAGCGACGAGAACAGGGCGAAAAACAGGCGGGTGGAGTTCATCATCCGAAAATAAGGCAAACGGCATGGCGAAAAAAAAACAACAGGAAACAATCCAGCCTGAGGGGGAAGCCCCGGCAGGGAAAAAGAGCCTTTTCAAAAACAAAAAACTGCTGTTGATTCTGGGCGCGTTCCTGATCGTGGTCGTTGCCGCAGGTGCAGGGATTTATCTTTTCCTGGGTTCATCTGGCGGTGAAGACCGGGAGGTTTCCGTGACGGAAGCCCACAGCCCCGAAGGCGATGCCGGAAAAGCCGAAGAAAAAGAGGGGGGAACGGAGGCCCACGGGGAAAAGACCGAGGCCCAGGGCGAGGAAAAACAACCCCCCAATGTGTTCGAGCAGGTCTACGTCATGCCCCCCATGGAGATCTCCCTGAAAGACGGAAACCGGACCCTCATGGTCTCCATACGGCTCGAGCTGGACCGGCCGGAGCTGGCTGTTGAGTTCAACGACCGGAAGGACATGATCCACGGGGCGATCCGGTCCATCCTGGCGGCAAAGACCATGGCGGAGCTCGAAGGGGCCGAAGCGAAAATCAGGCTCAAGATGGCCCTTGTCACCGAACTGAACCGGAGGCTGGAAACAGGAAAGATCCGGAACATTTATTTCACCGATTATCTTATCATCTAGTAGGCGGAACGTATGGGCGATATCTTAACACAGGAAGAAGTCGACAGCCTGCTGTCAGGCCTGAGCGCCGGCAAGGTCGAAACGGAAAAGGACACCAAAGCCCCGGAGCCCGAAGGCGTATCCATTTACGACTTCACAAACCAGGACCAGGTGATCCGGGGGCGCATGCCCACCTTCGAAGTGATCAACGAGCGCTTCGCCAGGGAAATCCGGGCCAGCATGTCGGGCATGCTCCACACCAACGTGGATATCAGCGCCGAGTCCCTGGACATCCTGAAATTCTCCGAATTCGGCCGCAGCCTGCCCGTTCCCACCAGTCTTCACGTGTTCCGCATGGAACCCCTGAGGGGGCACGGCCTCCTGGTCCTGGAAAGCCAGCTGGTGTTCAGCCTGATCGACCAGTTTTTCGGAGGCAAGGGCACGTCCAAGGCCAGGATCGAAGGCCGGGAATTCACCGCCATTGAGGAAGTGATGATCAACAAGGTGGTGGTGGCCTGCCTGAAGGACATGGAAACAGCCTGGTTTCCCGTGGAGCCGGTGAAGACCACCATGGTCCGCTCCGAGGTGAACCCCCAGTTCGCCACCATCGTCATGCCCACGGACCTCGTCATCGTGACACGCTTCGAAGTGGAGCTGGAGCAGACGGCAGGAACCCTGATCGTCTGCCTGCCCTACGCCATGATCGAGCCCCTTCGGGGCAAGCTCTCCGCCGGTTTCCAGGCCGAAGTCGAAGACGTGGACTACACCTGGCAGAAACGGCTCAAGGAAATCATCCTGGATTCGGAAGTGGAACTGGCCGTCCAGCTGGGCACCACGGAAATCACCGGAGAACGGTTGATCTACCTGAAGCCCGGGGACATCATCGAACTGGACCAGGACGCGGAGGAAACCCTGAAGGGCCTCATCGACAATTTCCCCAAACTCGAAGGCTATGCCGGAATCCAGAGAGGCTTCCAGGCGTTCCGGGTGGAACGTAAACTCTATACGAAATAAGGAATTTTTATGAACGACGAAACCTACGACGTGGAACAGAACGACGCCGGAGAAAGGGCACCTTCGAAAGTGAAACCTGCGGACGCCCACGACCTTGAATTCATTCTCGACATCCCCCTGGAACTGTCGGTTGAGCTGGGCCGCTGCAAGATGCTGGTGAACGACCTGCTCCAGCTGGGCCAGGGTTCCATTGTGGAGCTGAACAAACTGGCCGGAGAGCCCCTTGAAATCTTCATCAACCGGAAACTGGTGGCCCGGGGCGAAGTGGTGGTGGTCAACGAAAAATTCGGGGTCCGCCTCACCGATATCATCACCCCCATGGAACGGGTAAGGAGCCTGGCCTAATGGACGGTGTGACCGCTGCGGCCCCCGCAGCCTCGGCTCCGGATTTCTGGATACTCATGATCAAGACCCTGGGCGCGCTGTGTTTTGTTCTGGCCGTTCTCATGGGGGCGCTCTACCTTCTGAAACGCCTGACACGGCCCCAGGAAGCAAGGCAGAAAGGCATGATCCGCCTTTTGTCCACATTCTACCTGGCACCCAAAGAGCGCCTTCATCTGATGGAGGTCATGGGACGGAAAATCCTCATCGCCGTGTCGGCCCAGGGCATCACCCGGATCACGGAATTCGGCGATCACGAAGAAGCCTGGGACGAAACGACCGGGGAAGAATCCCCCGCAGTTCAAAACTCCCTGTTCAGAAACCTGCTGGCCCGGCTCACAGGGGAACCACCGGCCAGAGAGGGTAAAACGACACCCGCGGAGCAGGGACAACCCCTTCTTCCCAATGACGCTGACGAACAAGGAAAACCATGATCCTTTTCTCTGACATGCACGAAGGGTTCCAACGGACGACCGTCATGGAACCACGCCGCAACACGCCAAGACATAGGTTTTTCCTGCTCATGGCCGCATGCCTGGCTGCGGCGCTTCTGGCGGCTCCCGTGGTCGCCGACGCGGCCAGCACCCTGCCCATTCCTTCGATCAAGGTGGGAATCGACCGGGCCCAGGACCCCGGGGACGTGGCCGTGGCCCTGGAGGTCATCGCCCTTCTCACCATTCTCAGCCTGGCGCCGTCCATCCTGATCCTGCTCACATCCTTCACCCGGATTCTCATCGTGTTCCATTTCCTGCGGCAGGCCATCGGAACCCAGTCGGCCCCGCCCAACCAGGTGATGGTGAGTCTGGCCCTTTTCATCACGTTTTTCATCATGAAACCTGTCTGGCAGGATGTGTACGACAACGCCCTCTCCCCTTACCTGGACAAGCAGATCACCTATCAGGTCGCTTTTGACCGGGCCGTGGTTCCGGTGAAAAAATTCATGCTGGCCAACACACGGGAAAAGGACATCGCCCTGTTCGTCAAGGTCTCGGGAGACGCCAAACCCAGGACAAAAGACGACCTGTCCATGCTCCACCTCACCCCGGCTTTCGTGATCAGCGAGCTCCAGACCGCGTTCATCATCGGATTCGTGATCTACATCCCGTTCCTGATCCTGGACATGGTGGTGGCCAGTGTACTGTTGTCCATGGGTATGATGATGCTGCCCCCTGTGATGATCTCCCTGCCGTTCAAGCTGATGCTGTTCGTCCTGGTGGACGGCTGGAACCTGATCGTGGGTTCCCTGATCAAAAGCTTTTCAGGGGGAGGATAATCAAAACCGTTGTTCGATGCTGGACGTTCATTCGTCCATTTTGAACATCGAACACTGAACATCGAACATCGAATGGTGAATGAATGGCCATTCCATCATTCCCGCATGGGAAGTAGCCTTTGCGTGAAATGAAAACTAAAAAATGGAGTCATCCTTTATTCGATGTTGGATGTTGGACGTTGGACGTTCATTCGTTCGTTTTTATACCATTTATCATTAATAGTAAGAAGGACTGCCCATGACCCCGGAACTCGTCGTATCCCTCGCCAAGGAAGGCATCATGCTGACGCTGATCATCTCCGCGCCCATGCTGCTTCTCGGCCTGGTGGTGGGTCTTGCCATTTCCGTGTTCCAGGCCGTCACCTCCATTTCCGAGATGACCCTGACCTTCATCCCGAAAATCGTGGCCGTGTTCATGGGCATGCTTTTCTTCGCCCCCTGGATGATGGAGAAGATCACGTCCTACACCATCAAGCTGATCAACAACCTTCCCATGTACATCAAGTGACGGGGCCGAGTTATGGAGATTCTTGACTTTTCAGCCGGTGAGTACAAAGTGTTCATCCTGATTCTCGTCAGGGTCAGCATCTTCCTGTTCATGTTCCCCGTGTTCAGCTCGCCAGTGGTGCCGGCCATCGCCAAGATCGGCCTGGCCCTGCTGGTCACCTTCATCCTCTACCCGGTGGCCGGGGTCCGGCCCGAGCAGTTTCCCAACAGCAGTGTGGGGTTTGGGGCCCTGGTGGTGGGGGAGTTCATCGTGGGCATGGTGCTGGCCTACTCGGTGGAGATCTTTTTCAGCGCCGTCCAGCTGGCCGGGCAGATCGTGGGGTTCCAGATGGGGTTTTCCATGATCAACGTCATCGATCCCCAGAGCGGCACCGACCTTTCCATCATCAGCCAGATCGCCTATCTGGTGGTGATCCTGATCTTCATCATGCTGAACGGGCACCACACCATCATCCAGGCCCTGGTGGAAAGTTTCAGGATCATCAACATGGGTGAGCTTTCCCTTCATGAAAAGATGCACTGGAAGCTGATCGGCATGGTCACCAGCTTGTTCGCCCTGGGCATCAAGATGGCGGCCCCGGCCATGGCCGCCCTATTTTTCACCAACGCAGCGTTCGGCATCTGCGCCAAATTCGTGCCCCAGATGAACATCATGATCGTGGCCTTTCCCGTCCAGATCGCCGTGGGCCTTTTCACCTTCGGCCTCACCCTCCAGGTGGTGCTGATCATGACCCGGAATTACATGGGCACCTTCAAGACCACCCTGGCCCTGCTGATGCGGTGGATGGGCGGATAGGGTTACGGCCCGGTAACAAAAAAACTGAACCGCCAGCAGGTCGGGCTTTCGCCCGACACAGATGCCGGGCGAAAGCCCGACCTGCTGGCCAAGCGACAAAACAGCTCAACAGCCCACCAGGATGGACGCATGGCCGAAGAGAGCATGCAGGAGAAGACCGAGCCGGCGTCGGACAAAAAGCGCCGGGAAGCCCGGGAGGAAGGCGACGTCGCCCGAAGCGCCGAGGTGCCCTCGGTTCTCGTGCTTCTCATCGGGGTCATCGTGATCCACATCTTCTGCGGGTTCATGTACGGCAACATGGTGGCCGTTCTACGGGATTGCCTTTCCTTCGACAAAATCCCCGACTTCACCGACGCCCAGAGCGTCAGTCTGTTCTACCGCTACGCCCTGAACTTCTTTTTGACCTTTTCACCGGTCATGGCCGCGGTCCTGCTCATCGCCCTGGTATCCAACATCTACATGGTCGGCTTCCAGATCTCCTGGAAAGCCCTGGGCTTCAAGTTCAACCGCATCGACCCCATCCAGGGCCTCAAGAAGAAATTCTCCATGAGTTCGGTGGTGGAGCTGATCAAGAACATCGCCAAACTGTCCCTCACCGGCTTTTTGGCCTGGCTGGCCGTCCGGGGGGAGATGCACCATATCGAAGTCCTCCACGACAGCAGCATCGCCATGATTCTCGCCTACATGATGAAAATCACCTACAAGATCTTCATCTGGGTGATCATCCCCATGACCGTGGTGGCCCTTCTCGACTACATGTACCAGAAGTGGCAGTTCGAGGAAAAACTCAAAATGACCAAGCAGGAGGTGAAAGAAGAACACAAGCAGACCGAAGGAAACCCCCAGATCAAGCAGCGCATCCGCACACTCCAGATGGAAGCCGCCAGAAAACGCATGATGGCCGAAGTTCCCAAGGCCGACGTCATCGTCACCAACCCCACCCACCTGGCCGTGGCCATCGTCTACAACCCCATGGCGATGAAAGCCCCGAAAGTCGTGGCCAAAGGCGCGGGACTCATCGCCGCCAAAATCAGGGAGATCGCCACCGAAGCCCAGGTCCCCATCATCGAGAACAAGGAATTGGCCCGGAACTTGTATAAGACAGTGGACATCGGAAAGGAAATTCCCGGTGACCTGTACAGGGCTGTGGCTGAAATTCTCGCCTACGTTTACAGGATGAAGGGAAAACGGATCTGATCCGGCCTTTTCCCTGACCACCGTTCCTCGACACATCGCCGTCAGGGTTCCGACAATGCGCCAAAATACGGACAAGCAAGCAAAGGAGGCGACCCGTGGCAGGTTTTCAAGACATCATGACCGGGATGAGAAAAGAATCCGCCGACATCGGAATGGTGGTTTCGGTGATCGGTGTGCTGATCACCATGATTCTCCCCGTTCCCCCGATCCTCCTGGACTTTCTCCTGGCCCTGAACATCACCCTGGCCATCATCGTTCTGATCACCACGATGTACACGGTGAAACCCCTGGATTTTTCCATCTTTCCGCCCCTTCTGCTCGTATTGACCCTGTTCCGCCTGTCCGTCAACGTGGCGTCCACCCGGCTGATCCTGCTCCGGGGAAGTGAAGGCCCTGAAGCCGCCGGAAGCGTGATCATGGCCTTCGGCAACTTCGTGGTGGGCGGCAACTACGCCGTGGGGCTCGTTATCTTCATCATCCTGGTGATCGTGAATTTCAAGGTCATCACCGCCGGTTCCGGCCGTATCGCCGAAGTGGCGGCCCGGTTCACCCTGGACGCCATGCCCGGCAAACAGATGGCCATCGACGCCGACCTGAACGCAGGGCTCATCGACGAAACCGAGGCCAAGGCCCGCCGTGAAAAAATCGCCCGGGAAGCGGAATTTTTCGGAGCCATGGACGGTGCCAGCAAATTCGTCCGTGGAGATGCCGTGGCCGGTATCATCATCACCGGCATCAACATCACCGGCGGTTTTTTCATCGGCGTGTTCCAGCAGGGCATGGAGATGATGGACGCGGCCAGCACCTACACCCTTCTGACCATCGGTGACGGCCTTGTCAGCCAGATTCCGGCCCTGATCATCTCCACGGCGGCCGGTATCCTGATCTCCCGGAGCAGCTCGGAAAAGAAAATGGGCGAAGAGTTCGCCAAACACATCTTCTCCCAGGACGTTCCCATCTACGTGGGTTCGGCCATCGTCTTCATGCTGGGCCTTGTTCCCGGTCTTCCGGCCATTCCCTTCATGGGCCTTGGCGCGGGGCTGGCGGCCAGTGTCTACTACCTGAGGAAAAACGCGGGGAAAATGGAAGAAGAGGAAAAAGCCCTGATCGAACGGGAGCAGGCCGAACCCACCGAAGAAGCCGGCCCCGAGGACGTGGAGCATCTCCTGTCCCTGGACAGCATGGAGCTGGAAGTGGGCTACGGCCTGATTCCCCTGGTGGACAAGGCCCAGGACGGCACCCTTCTCGGACGGATCCGGGCGATCCGGCGCCAGTTCGCCAGTGAAATGGGCATCATCATCCCGCCCATCCATATCCGGGATAACCTGAAACTGAAACCCTCCGAGTACCGGATGCTGATCAAGGGCACGGACATGGCGGGCGGCGAGCTGATGATCAACCACCTCCTGGCCATGGACCCCGGCGACGTGATGCAGAAGATCGACGGGATCCCCACCACCGAGCCGGCCTTCAACCTCCCGGCCCTGTGGATTCCCCCGGACCGTGAAGAGGACGCCAAGTTCGCCGGGTACACCGTGGTGGACAACTCCACGGTCATGGCCACCCACATCACGGAGATCATCCGGAACAACGCCGCCGAACTCATGGGACGCCAGGAAGTGCAGCAGCTTTTGAACAACCTTTCCAAGACCAACCCCAAGGCCGTGGAAGAGCTGGTCCCCAATGTCCTGTCCCTGGGCATGGTCCAGAAGGTGCTCCAGAACCTCCTCAGGGAACGGGTGTCCATCCGAAACCTCCTGGGCATCGTGGAAACCCTGGCCGACTACGGCACCATGAGCAAGGACACGGACCTTCTCACCGAATACGTCCGCCAGAAACTGGGCCGTTTCATCCTGGGGCCGTTCATCCAGCCTGACGGAACCCTGCCGGTGTTGACCCTGGCCCCTGAAATCGAGGACATGCTGGCCAAACACATCCAGAAGACCGACCAGGGCTCTTACCTGGCCATGGACCCGGCCCGGGCCGAAGGCATCATCCGTGCCATCAAAACCGAGGTGGAAAAGATCATGATGATGAACATCCAGCCGGTACTCCTGAGTTCCCCCAACATCCGCCGCCATCTGCGCCGGATGATCGAACAGTACGTGCCGTCGGTGATGGTGATCTCCCATGCCGAGATCGCCCCGAACATCAGTATCAAAGCCGTTGGAAAGGTAAAGTAAAGGTGTGATATGACCGTAAAAACCTATTCGGCCCACAGCATGCAGGCCGCCATGGCCCAGATCAAGGAAGACCTCGGGGAAGACGCCCTGATCATCAGGACCAGAAGGGTACCCAAAGCGCCCAGGGATCCCTACGGCAAGGATCTATTCCAGATCGAGGCTTCACCGCCGCCGGTGTCGCCGTCGGTCATGGCCATGGACGATCCGGCAGGCCTTGATTCTCCCTATCTGGAAGACGAACTGGGAAAAATCACAGGTCGCTTCTTCAACGGAGGCAGCGCCGCTCCCATCAAACAGAAAAACGGAAGCTGGGAAAGTGTCCAGGCTGACCTTGGAAACCTGCGGGACCTTCTCTGCTGGTCCCGTTTCAGCGACGACACCCAGGAACTCATGGGCGGCAACCGGGACGCGGTCAATGTCTACTCCCGACTGATCACCAGCGGCCTGTCCGAACGAAGGGCCCGGTTCTTTCTGAGAAAGGCCATGGAATCAACAGAAGACGCCGCCACCGAGCTTACCTTGAGCGTTTTCAAAGAGATGATCGCCACCGTGGACACATGGAACCCCTTCACCGACAGCCAGAAAAAAGGGCCGGTCCACGCGGCGTTCATAGGTCCCACCGGTGTGGGAAAAACCACCACCATCGCCAAGCTTGCGGCCTACATCGGGCTGAAACAGAAGAAAAAAGTCGGCCTGGTTTCCGTGGACAACTACAGGATCGGGGGGGTGGACCAGCTGAAAACCTATTCGGCCATCATCGGCCTGCCCTGCATTCCGGCCTTCACGGCGGAAGATCTGAAAAAGGCCCTGGCCAAGTTGTCGGGTATGGATGTGGTCCTCATCGACACCGCAGGCCAGAGCCCCCTGGACAGCCGGCGGATGACGGCCATGAAAGCCATGCTCGACGCCGCGCCGGGCATCGAAACCCACCTGGTGGTCAGCGCCTCCATGGAGCGCATGGACATGGGGGAAACGGTGAAAAGCTTCAGCGTTCTTTCCCCGTCGAGCTACGTGTTTTCCAAGGTAGACGAAACCCGGCGTGCGGGCCGCCTCATCGACCAGATGTTGGATCACCGTCTTCCCCTGTCGTTCATCACCAACGGCCAGGAAGTCCCCGAAGACCTGGTGGTGGCCACACGGAAACAGGTGCTGAACCTCCTGGTGGCCCCGGAATCTTTTAGAAAACAGGCTTTTTGACAAAAAACAGGGCTTTACTCTTTACAAGGAAACAGCTGAAAGGCTAATAGATAAGGTTGAAAAAGCGGCATCGCCGCCCAGCCGAGGGAGACAGGGTGAACGTGGATCAAGCCAGCCATCTGAGAAAAATCATGGAAAAGGAATCTCGGTTGCAGAACCGGAACATTCCCGAAATAAGCACCGGTAGTTCCGAAGAAGGCCCCCGGGTTTTCTCCATCACCAGCGGCAAGGGCGGGGTGGGAAAAACCAATCTCGTGGCCAACCTGGCCCTGGCGTTCAGTAAGCTGGGAAAGCGGGTGCTGATTTTCGATGGGGACCTGGGCCTTGCCAACATCGACATCGTGTTCGGGGTCCATCCCCAGTACACCATCAGTCATGTGGTTTCCGGCGAAAAAGAAATGATGGAAATCATCACCCCAATCCGGGACAAGATTTCCATCATCCCCGCCCTTTCGGGAGACGAGAGCATGAGCGAGCTCAGTGAAAGCCAGAAACTCACCCTGCTCAGCGAATTCGAAACCCTGGAGGACCGGTTCGACGTGGTGCTGGTCGATACGGCCGCAGGAATATCCACCAATGTTATTTACTTTAACTTGGCGGCGGAAGAGTGTATAGTTGTGGTCACAGGTGAACCCACGTCGATCACCGATGCTTACGGCATCATCAAGGTTCTCTACGGCCACGGCGCCAAGCGCTTCAAACTTCTGGTCAACATGGTCAGCGGTTCGGACGAGGCAAAAGCCGTTTATTACACGTTGAGCAAAGCGGCGGAACGTTTTCTCAAAGGGGCTATCACGGAATACATGGGCTTCATTCCCGCCGATACCCGGGTTCGGGAATCGGTAATCGCCCGTGCGCCTTTTCTTGAAAAATTCCCGGACGCTCCGGCTTCCAGGGCGGTGACCCAGCTGGCGGAAAAATTGCTTCGCTCACCCCGGAGAACGGACCTTGACGGCAACATCAAATTTTTCATGCAGAGGTTGTTGCGAGTCTGACCGAGGGCGGATATCCCGGTCATGAGCAAAGAGACTCAGGACCTTTCCGGTCCACCGCTTTTCAGACGACAACCTGCAACTGGACAGTCCGTTGAAAAGATCACCCGAAAGGCTCTTTGAATGATCATGATCCAGGAATACGAAAAAACTGAGACAAAAACGCAGAGCGGTTATTTCAGCCCGGCGGAACGGGAGAAGATGATTGCCAAATACGCCTATCTGGTGAAATACCTGGCCGGACGGGTGGCCTCCCGTATTCCCTCAAGCGTGGTTTTCGACGAACTGGTCAGCGCCGGTTCCCTGGGCCTGATCGACGCCGTGGACAAGTACGACCCCAAAAAAAACGTGGGCCTCAAAACCTACGCCCAGTACCGCATCAAAGGGGCGATCCTCGACGAACTCCGGAGCATGGACTGGTATTCCCGTTCCATGCGGAAAAAAATACAGGGCATCGAGAAAGCCGTCCAGGCCGTGGAGGCCCGGGAAGGGAGACCGGCCGCGGACATGGAAATCGCCGAGGAGATGGGCCAGTCTCTGGATTCCTACCTCAAGATGCTGTCGGACATTCACTGCGCCGCCCTTCTCAGCCTGGACGATTACATCAAGAACAACGACAACGGCGGAGAATCGACCTCGACGTTCCACGAAGGGATGAAGAGCGAGGACAACCCGGCGGACGAACTGATCCGAAAAGAGATGAAAGCGGTTCTGGCCCAGGCGATCCGAAGGTTGACGGAAAAAGAGCAGATGGTGATTTCTCTCTACTATTACGATGAGCTGACCCTCAAAGAAATCGGGAACGTCATGGAGCTGACCGAAAGCCGGATCTGCCAGATCCACACCATGGCCCTGATCAAGCTGAAATCGAGGATCAAGGATTATCGCGGAGCCTGATATGGGCCTATCGGACAGCAAATACAAAGACAGCTTCATCACCCAGGACGAACTGGACAACCTTCTGGAAGAATCCACCTCCATAGCCACGAACGACGCCGACGTTCCTCCCGACGAGCCGATCATCACCCAGGACGACATCGACGCCCTGCTCAACTTCGGAACCAATGACGAACCCAAACCTGATGATGCCGGGGAACTGGTGTCCCAGGAGGATATAGACGCCCTTCTCGCCGGAGCTGGCAACAGAGTCCGAAACGACGCGGCCAGCGACGGAAACGACGCGGCCAGCGACGGAGACAACGACCTTGTGTCCCAAGAGGACATCGACGCCCTTTTTTCCGGGAAGCCTTCCTCCTCTCCGAACACGGATGACCTCCTGCCCGATATCGACCTGGCTGGAGAAGGGGCCGACCTCGACCTGGTGACACCCGATGACATCCGAAAACTGCTGATGGCCGACGGTCCGGCGGCCGGATCTTCGAAAGATCCCTGGGGCGAGGAAGGACCGGAAGACCTGGAATCCATCAGCGACGACGATATCAGGACCCTGATTTCCGGCCTTGACTCGGAAGAAGGCGCCGCCCCCCCGGATGGCGGGACCCAGATTATCACCCAGGATGATATCGACGCCCTGCTTGCCGGGGTTGAGAAATCCGACGGCACAGACAGGCCGTCCATCGACACGGACAGCGTGGACGACCAGGTCAGCCTGGAAGACATCGACAGCCTTCTCAAGGGAGCCGCGGAACTTGACAGCACCCAGGGCGGCATGGGAACGGACACGGGGGACAACCTCATTTCCCAGGACGACATCGACAAACTCCTCATGGGGAAATACCAGGAGCCTGAGGAGGAAACGACCCTGATCGACCAGGAAGACATCGACCGGCTCCTCAGTTCCGCGAGACCCTTCGGTGATGACCAGCCCGCCAAGAAAAAAGAGCCTGAAAAACTGATTTCCCAGGAGGACATCGACCGGCTTCTCCAGGAGGATGAACGGGAGAAAGACAAAACCGAGGATGAGTACCACGACCAGGTCATTCTGGAAAAACTGGACAAGGAAAAAGATAAAAAGGCAAAGCCGGCCAAGCCAAAGAAAGACAAAAAACCGCTTCCTAAAAAACGTCTTTTCATGGCCCTTGCCGCCGTCTGCCTTCTTTGTGTGGCCGGTGCCGTGTCGTTTTTTCTTTTCAAGGGGAAAGCCGCCCCTCCCCCTTCGCCCCAAACAGACATCACCGCCGTCCACGATTCAACCGAGACGGATCATGGCACCGCTTCTTCCGGTGCGGGAACCGTCTCGGTGACCCTGAACGATTTTGTGGCTGTGGCCCCCCCGGGAATCAAGGGTATTTCCTACATCTCCCTGTCCCTGACGTTCCAGATCGAGGGCACTCCGGAAAATCCGGTTAAAGAATACGAGCCTTTTTTCCGAAATATGATATACGAGGCCATGAACAAGGCGTTGGCATCCCAGACCCAGGTCCCTGTGACCGAAGGGGATCTGAAGACCCTGATCATGGACACGCTGAACGGAGCGCTGAGCCAGGGTTCTGTCTCGGCTCTCGAATTCACCGGTTATGAAACCGGTTGATTCGAAACCGTGCCATATTCGGAAAAAGGGGGAACACCATGACAACCATTCCAAACCTGAATATCGTCATCCAGCAGGGAGACGCCGTGCGTGATTCCCACAACATCAGGAATCAGGTTCTGGAATCCTCACAGAACACGGTTTTCGAGCGTCTTGCCGACGATGACAGAAAACGGACGGTCGTTTCACAGACCGAAGAGGCCGACAAGGTCTTTCTGACCAACGAACGCCGGGGAAGCGGCCGGTTCAAACGGGACAGGAAGCAGGAAAGAAAAATGAAAATCAGGGCGACCCAGGAGGAGACCATCGATCCCGATGGACCGGGCCGGCTTCTCAACACCGTGGTATAACCTTAAGGGTACGTCGTTTGGTTCCAGGCTCCGCCCGCCTTCCCCAAAAAGGCGGGCGTTTTGTTGCGCCACGGGTGAAAAAGGATGAAAACCATGACGTTCAATCTGACCCCGGAGTTCTGGATTGTGTTTCACATGATGGTGACACTCGTTCTCGTCGCCGTCCTGTTTCACTTGGCAAGACAGCTGAAAATGTTGAAGGCCATCCTTCCCAGGGAAACCGCTGGCAAGGACATGGAGGACAAAACGGTCAAAAAGGCCGCCGACAAGGTTCTCACCCTTCTGGAGCCTCTTTTAAACGAAGCCGAATCCGCGGCCCGGATCTTCGAAAGCCAGATCATGGAAAAAAAAATCCTGATACGGGACCTGAACGACAAACTGGACAGCCGGATCATCAGCCTGAACCTGCTTCTCAACCGGGCCGACGCCTGCCTCTCTACCAAATCCTTCGGTGCGGGGCGCGAATCCTTCGAAGGCGCGGGAATCAGCGACATGCAGGAAGCCATTCTTTCCATGTTCGCCCAAGGCCTGGACGCCACGACCATCTCCGACACTCTGTCCGTGTCGCGCAAAGAGGTGGACCTGGTGATCTCCCTCAAACGGAAATTCATCGCCATGGAAAAGGAAACCTGACGCCATGAGCATTCTTTCGAGCCTGGGAGCCTCCACCGATATTCTCCTCGACATCCTCAAAGACAAATCAAGGGGACTGGGAAAAGGTGACGCCCTTGTGCTGAAAGACAACCAGCTTGTCGAAGCCAGGGTTTTGAAAGTGCTGTCCCAAACCCAGGCCATGCTCCTCATCGACGGCAAAAAACTCACGGCCACCACCCGGATGCCCCTTTCGGAAAACGAAACACTTCAGCTCAAGGTGACCCGAAACGAAGGGGGGCAGGTTCTCAAAATCATGGAACAGCAAGCCGCCGCCCCCGCCAACGAAGTTCTGGCTGAAATGAGGCGGCTGGGCCAGGAAGGCCCCTATGGAAAAATATCCGGCATGCTCAACACCTTGCCCCAGGTCGACATCGCCGAAACACCAGCTATAGTCACGCCCCTCCCCCCCCCGGCGACGGGGAGAGCCCTCCTTCAGGCGGGACATCCGGAGGCCCTGACCGACAAATCTTCCACAGCTCCACCGCTTGCCGGTTCCGGGCTGGAAAAAACTCCGGTCCAGGCCGGAGGTTCTGTCCAGACATTTGCCGCAGATCCCAGAATCCCCCAGTCCCTGAAAATCGCCCTGCTGATAACGGATCTTCCCGAAGGCGCCTTGCCGGAACTGAAGAATCAGCTCACGGATATGGCCCGGATCCTTTCCGGTCCCCTGGTTTCGGACAGCATTCCTGTAGAGATGGGGTCTGAAGCCACGCGAACGGCCATCAAGGAAAAACTTCTCGCCAGCCTTCCTCCGGAACAAAGACGGCTGGCTCTCCAGTTTCTGGACAACCCCGACCTTTCCTGGGAAGGCAAAATGAACCGGGTGCTTGCCGAAAGCGGTTTGAAAAACCTCAAAGAGGCCCTGGCCCAGCTGAATCTTACGCCAAAGGAAACGGCTTTGGTCCCGCCTGGAAAACAGGCCGCGGCCCTTTTTCCCGAGACGTCCGGTGCAACAGGAACCAAGGTTCCAAACGCCACCCCATCGCCCGCTCCGGTCGCCCCGTCAACAAGCCTACCCCCAGAGCCCCCTGGCCTGCCGGGAGGGGCATCCCCGGCGGGCAGCGCCTTTCCGGACACCCCAAAGCCTCCCGCTGGACGTTTACCCTCCGATACCTCGGTCTTGCCGGGTCGGGAGGTCAGACTCCCTGTTTTGGGGGCGGAACAAGCCTCCCCGAATCCGGTTCTTGCCCCTGAAACCACACCCGGTCCGGAAAAGCCCGGGGTACCCCGGCAAATCATCCCCGCTCCCGATGGGGGCCCCAAAACCGAACAACCTGCGGCAAATCAGGCGCAAGAAACGGTGCGGCGTTCCCTTGACCATCTGTTCAACCGGCTTGAGGCGGACGCCCTGAAACAGACGGGCCTGCCCGACCGGGAATCCACCAGAACCCTTGCCCTGGTCAAAAAAATCAGGGATCTTGTGGATTCGTTCACCCTTTCCCCGGACCGGGATTACAACGGAACCACGGTCCGAAACCTGGTCCGGGACAGCGGCCTGATGTGGGAAAGCAAACTCCGGAACCTGATCACGGGCCAGGCGGAAAAAAACATAATCATCACCCGCGACACTGTGGACAGCCTCATCGAGGGAGACATCAAGGCCCTTTCCATGAAAGGGGCCGAGCAACCGGAAACCCTGCGGCAGAACGTGGCCGAAACCTTGAAAACCTTCAGCGAGAGCCTGGAAAAAATGCAGCTCCTGAACAGCCAGACGGCCGACGATTCGGGAAAATACCTGCTGCCCCTGCCCTACGTCCATGACGGGAACCTTCGCTTCGGCCAGCTTTTCATCGATCTGGACCGGAAAAAAGAAGCCCGAGAGGACGACAAAGACAGGATCATCCGGGTGGCCTTTCTCCTTTCCATGAGCCGTCTTGGTCCTGTTCAGGCCGGCGTGGCCATCTACAAGAAATCCATCACCGGAGAATTTCTGGTGGGTTCACAGGAGGTCAAGACCCTGGTGGATGGCGCCCTTCCCGATCTGGCCAGCGACCTTACCGTCAAAGGGTACACGGTCCGCAAGCTGGAATGCCGGCTTACCGACCCGGACACCCTGTCCGGTGCAAGCCTTGTGGAAAAAATGTCCGCCCCTGACGAAGGGGGCCTGAACATCAGGATCTGACCGACGCCATGGAAAAAAAGCAGAAAAAAGCCGTCGCCCTGAAATACAAACCCGGAAAGGACCGGGCGCCGAAGATTGCGGCCAAAGGGGCGGGCCGGGTCGCGGACAAGATCATCGAGATCGCAAGGGAACACGATATTCCGGTCAAGGACGACGCCGACCTGGTGGAGGTCCTGGCCAAACTCGACATCGAGCAGGAGATCCCCGCCGACGTCTACGTGGTGGTGGCGGAACTTCTGGCGTTCGTCTACTCGCTGAACAGCCGGAAGAAGGAGTCTCCCTGAGAGGATGGCGTTTCCCTTAAAATTTTTCACGGGAATTGTTGCCCGCGATCCTTGACGTTTGCAATCCTTGGATGTTTACGGTAAAATGGCGTCATTCGATCTGGGGAAAAGGTGTTTTTCGTTGCAGCCCCCGCCATCTTTATTTGAATTCCGACAATCAGACAGACGAAACCCAAACGACAGGTCTTTCCGGCTTCAGCTATGAAAACGCTTCTCGTCAGTGAAAATAAAATCGTGGCCAAGCTGATCGCCCATGAGCTCATGAGCAACAGCCGGGAGATTGCCGTATTCGAGAACGGGGACACCATCGTCGAGGATATCAAGTCCTACGCCCCGGACATCGTCCTCGTGTACTCCGACGCCATGATCCCCCTGGTCCGAAAAATCAGGGCCGAGAAGATCTTCATGCCCGACAGCCAGGTTCCCCTTCCCATCCTGGCCATTGTGGAGGGCAACGAAACCGCGAAAATCGACGAGGCCTGGGAAGCCGACGTCACCCGTATTCTCAGGGCTCCTTTCGAAAAATCCGAACTGGTGGACTCGGTGTGCGGGCTGTACGAATCCAAACGAAACCTGGCCGGAGCCACGATCCTGGTGGTGGACGACGCGAAGTTCATACTGAAAATCGCCTCCGAAGCCCTGACCCAGGCCGGGTTCAACGTGCTGACCGCCGAAAACGGACGCAAAGCCTGGGACATCCTGGACAGCGACCAGGGCAGCCGCATCGACCTTGTTATCACCGACCTGCACATGCCGGAGATGAACGGGGAAGAGCTCTGTTCACGGATCAGGAAACACAAGCGGCTGGGCCGGATTCCCGTGATTTTTCTCACCTCCCAGGGAGGGGAAAGCACCGAAATCCGGATTCTCAAAGCCGGGGCCTCGGATTTCCTCACCAAACCCTTCACCCGGGATCTCCTTCTGGCCAGGGCCTCGGTGCACCTGGAAAGCTGGATACTCAACAAGAAACTCAACGACCTGGTGGCCGCAAGGACGGCCAATCTGGCCAAGGCCAAGGAAGACGCCGAAAAAGCCGACCGGGCCAAAAGCCAGTTCCTGGCCAACATGAGCCATGAGATCAGGACACCGATCAACGGGATCATCGGCTTCACGTCCATGGTTCTCGACATGGAACTGTCCCAGGAACAACGGGAGGCCCTGGTGACCGTGAACCAGTGTTCGGAAACCCTCCTGAACCTGATCAACGACATCCTCGATCTCACCAAGATCGAATCGGACAAGGTGGAGCTGGAATCCATTCCTTTCAACCTGGAAGACCTCCTCCACGAAGCCTGCGATATCGTCCGGACGAAAATATCGGGCGGGAGGGTGGATCTTCTCGTGGAAATCGAGGACGACGTCCACGCTGTGGTGAAAGGCGATCCCACCCGGCTTCACCAGATTGTGATGAACCACCTGAGCAACGCCGTGAAATTCACCGAACAGGGCCACATCATCCTGAAGGCCGAACACGTGGGAGAAGACGACACCCGGCTGTTCGTCCGGATCTCCGTCATCGACACGGGCATCGGGCTCAACCAGGAACAGATGGTCAGGATATTCGAGCCCTTCACCCAGGCCGACGGCAGCACCACCCGGAAGTACGGGGGAACAGGCCTGGGCCTGACCATCACACGGCGTCTCGTGGGACTCATGGGCGGTACCCTTTCCGTGGAAAGCGAACCATCCAAAGGCACCCGTTTTTTCTTCACCCTGCCTTTCGAAAAAGCGGAGCCTCTGGACCGTGAACAGAAAAACGGACCCATCACCGATATCGAGGGCCGGACCTGCCTGATCGTGGACGACAACCCCACGGCTCTCCGGATCGAGGCGGATATGGTAAAACGTCTCGGAATGACAGCAAAAACAGCCGGATCATCCGAAGAGGCCATGGCCCTCACGTCCGGTGACGACGCGGTGATCCTGCTCGATATCATGATGCCCGAGGTGGACGGCTACATGGTCATGGATCTTTTGAAGAATAAATTCGGGGATCGCCTGCCGCCGGTGATCGCCGTGACCGCCGATACGCGCTCTGGTATCGTGAAACAGGTGGAGAGAAGCGGGTTTTCAGGCTACCTGTTCAAGCCTGTCCGGCGAAAATCCCTGATTTCCATGATCCAGAGGGCCCTGGGCCTTTCGGATAAAAACCAGGCGGCCCCCCTTCTGACCGAACAGATGGTGATCCATGAAAAACCCGTGGCCCTGGAAGTTCTGGTGGCCGAAGACAACAAGGTCAACCAGACCCTGGCCGTGAAAATGCTCATGAAAATGGGCCATCGGCCTGAAATCGCCGATGACGGAGTCGTGGCCGTGGACAAGGCGGGCAGGAAACGTTACGACATCATTTTCATGGACATGCAGATGCCCCGGATGGACGGCCTGGAGGCCACCCGCCTGATCCGGGAAAAAGGCATCGAGACCCCCGTGGTGGCCATGACCGCCAACGTTTTCGAATCGGACCGGGAAGCCTGCTTCGAGGCGGGGATGAACGATTTTATCGCCAAACCATTCAAACGAGAGGCGATCCGGGATATCCTGGCCGTTTATTGCGGACAGAAAGCGGCGGCAAAAGACAAGGAAACGGAACACATCCGGGTTCTTATCGTGGAAGACGACGCCACCATCGCCAAGATCACCAGCCGGAACCTCCAGAAACACTATCCCGACTGGGCGATCCGGATCGCCCGTGACGGGCTCGAGGCGTCGGTTCTCCTGGGAAGCTTCCAGCCCAGACTGGTCATATCCGATGTGCTGATGCCGAAAATGGACGGCCTCGCCCTGGTCCATTTCATCCGGTCCAATGAACGCTACACCGACACACGGATCATCATCCTGTCATCCCTTGCGCCCGATGATCCCCGGATCCATGAGCTTGAAAACCTTGGCGTTCATGGAATTCTCTTCAAACCCACGGGGTTTGAAGTCCTCAAGGACCGGATCGACCAGGCCCTGAAAGACAAACACCCCTGACGGGGACGGCGTCCGGACCGTTGAATGAATTTGTGTCTTAGGGCCTCGAAAAAAATGATTTGCCCGGAAAGGCCCCCTGATTTGCGTCGGATTTGGACGATCTGAGAACAAAAATCCGCAGGCATAGCAGAGCTATGTCGAGGACTTTTTAAACGAAGATCGTTCAAAGATGATGTGAAGCCGGGATGCATTTTGGGATAAAACATTTTTTCCGAGGCCCTTACCCTGTATGCAGAAAGAAAGGTTTCTTTTTATGAATTCCAAATGGGTGACACCCATCGCGGCGGTGCTTCTGACCGTTCTTTTTTTCACCATGTCGGCCCGGATCGACCGGCACATGGAAAACAACACCCGAACCCGGGTGGAAGAGCATTCCAGGGTCATTTCCGATGACGTGTGGAACTTCAACCAGAGAGGGCTCAAGGACTACCTGAACCTGGCCGCGGAATCCCACGGCTACGAAACCCTCACGGTCACCGACCAGGACGGCGAGGTGTTCTTCCGTTCCGAACCGGCCAAACCCGGAAAAATCCGGAGACAGCTGGTGGATCTCCACCTGATCCCCAGGGAAAACATCACAAGTCCCATACGCCACAACGGGCAGGTCATCGGAACCCTGGAGGTGGTCTGGCTGAAAGAAACGATTTTCACCAAAGCCTACACGTTCTTCGCCCTGGTGCTCATCCTGATCGCCATCTTTCTCCATTCCCGGATCATGAAAGAAAAGGAGACCCTGGAGGAGAGCGTCAGGCGGCGGACACGCGAGCTGGAAGAATCGAACACCGCCCTCAAGCAGGAAATCCTGATCCGGTCCAAGGTCACCGAAGCTTTAAGGGAAAGCGAAGAAAAGCACCGGTTCCTGGCCGAAAACATCAACGACGTGATCTGGAGCATGGATCTCGAGATGAACTACACCTACGTCAGCCCGGTGTCCATGAAGCTCCACGGCTGGACCGACGAAGAATTGAAAAACCTCACCATCTATGACGCCCTCACCCCGGAATCCATTGAAACGGCGAGGAAAACCTTTGACGAGCAGCTTCGCCTGGGAGCCGAATCCGGGGATTACAACCGTTCGGTCGAGCTTATCCTGGAAATGAACTCCAAAGTGGGCCCGATCTGGTGCGAAGTGACCGCGTCGTTCATCCTGAACGAACAGAACCTGCCGGTGGGTATCATGGGCGTCACCCGGAACATCACCGAACGCATGAGGGTCCAGAGGGAGAAAGAGAAGCTCCAGAAACAACTGGAACGCTCCAAGAAAATGGAATCCCTTGGCCTTCTGGCCGGAGGGGTGGCCCACGACCTGAACAACGTGCTTTCCGGCGTGGTGAGCTATCCGGAGCTCCTGCTCCTCGATCTTCCCAAGGACAGCCCCCTTTACAACCCCATCAAAGTCATCCGGGATTCGGGACTCAAAGCCGCGGCCATCGTGGAAGACCTTCTCACCCTGGCCCGAAGAGGCGTCATGGCCCAGACCACCCTCTGCCTCAACGACGTGGTCCGGGAGTACATCGAATCACCCGAGCACCAGAAACTCAAGGATCTCAACCCCCATGTGGACGTGGTGCAGAGGTTCGAACAGAACATCGCCGCCATCAGGGGCTCCGCCCACCATATCAAGAAAACCCTCATGAACCTGATCGCCAACGCCGCCGAAGCCCAGCCCGACGGCGGAACCATCACGGTCTCCACCCAGATCCGCTACCTGGACCGGCCCCTTCAGGGCTATTACACCGTGGATGAGGGGGAATACGTGGTTCTCGCCGTCTCGGACCAGGGGGAAGGCATCTCAGAAGCCGACATGCAGAGGATCTTCGAGCCCTTCTACACCAAAAAAGTCATGGGCCGGAGCGGAACAGGCCTGGGGCTGGCCGTGGTCTGGGGAACGGTTCAGGACCACAAGGGGTACATCAACATCAGCAGCCGGATCGGTGAGGGAACCACCTTCGAGCTGTATTTCCCTCTGGTCCGGGATTCCGTGGACGACAAAGAAGAAAAGCCTACCCTGGAATCCATCATGGGCCGGGAGGAGGTGATTCTGGTGGTGGACGACATCCGGGAACAGCAGGACATCGCCACACGGATTCTGTCCCGCCTGAACTACCTGACCCATGCCGTGGGATCGGGCGAGGAAGCGGTGAGTTACCTGAAGAACCACCGGGCCGACCTGGTGGTACTGGACATGATCATGGGCGAGGGCATGGACGGCCTGGACACCTTCAAGGCGATCATCGCCACCCATCCGAGACAGAAAGCCATCATCGTCAGCGGCTATTCGGAAACCGAGCGGGTTCGTGAAGCCCAGAGACTGGGGGTCAGCGATTACGTGAAAAAGCCCTACATGCTGGAAAGCCTGGGCCGGGCGGTGAAAAAGGCCCTGATGCGGTAGCCACCCTTCTACCGGATATTGAACAGCTGGATAATCCCCAGACTCAGACCTGGAATGTAGGTGATGATCCCCAGGCTGAAAAGCAGGGCGATGATGAACGGGATCGAGGCCCTGTAGAGATCCAGGATCGACCGTTCGAACCGGAGGGAGGCGATGAACAGGTTGAGGCCCACGGGGGGGGTCAGGTACCCGATCTCCAGGTTGGTGAGGAAGATGATGCCCAGATGGACCGGGTCCACCTGGTAATGGGCGGCCAGGGGAATGATCAGGGGCACCACCACGAAAATAGCCGAGTAGATGTCGAGAAAACAGCCGACGATCAGCAGGAACACGTTGAGAAACACAAGAAAAAGCCAGCGTGACGAAATGAACTGCTTGATGAAACCCAGGATGACCATGGGGATCTCGGCGTTCACCATGTAGTTGGTGAGGCTGTAGGCCGCCCCCATGATGATCAGCATTCCCCCGGTGAGGGTGATGCTCCGTTTCATCACAAGGGGCATCCGGTGAAGGGGGATGTCCCTGTAGATGAAAACCTCCACCACGAACACATAGGCCACGGTCAGGGTGGCCGCTTCCCCCAGGGTGACGAATCCGGTGAAAAGCCCTCCGATGATGATGAAGGGAATGGCGATCTCCCACTTGGCCACCAGGGCGGCGTCCACGATCTGTTTCAGAGATGTGCTCGAAGGCCGGATCTTTTCTTTCACGGCCACGAATCCACTGAACAGGGCGAGAACCACGATCAGAAGCACCCCGGGGACAAGGCCGGCAGCGAACACCTGGGTCACACTGGTCTGGGACACCACGGCGTACATGATCAGGGGAAGGCTGGGCACGAAAAGAAGCCCCAGGCTGCCCGAGGCGGTGAGAAGCCCCAGCGAGAATTTTTCCGGGTAGCGCTCCTGGAGAAGGGCCGGCAGAAGAAGGCCGCCCAGAGCCACGATGGTCACCCCGGAAGCTCCGGTAAAAGCGGTGAAAAACGCGCAGCACACAAGCGCCACGATGGCGAGACCTCCGGGAACGAATCCCAGAAGGGCTCTGGACAGGTTCACCAGACGGGTCGACGCCCGGCTTTCGGCCAGGATGTAGCCGGCCAGGGTGAACAGGGGAATGGTGTAGAGCAGGGGGTTGTTGGCGAAATTGTCGTACACGTCGACGGTGACCGAAGGGAGCCCTTCCACGCCGGCGTCGCCCAGAAATCCGGCAATGGCGAAGGCGGAAAGGAAAATGAAAATCGGCGCCCCGAGAAAGGCCATGATGACGATGAGAACTATGAACCAGATCATGGCGTTACTCCTTGCCCCTGTGGATAAACGAGACGACACCGGAAAAGGCCAGATAAACGGTGATCAGAAGATAACCTGCGGGGATAATGGCCTGGGCGATCCATACGGGCAGGTTGAACATGGTGAGGGTGATGCCGTCCCGGTACTCCTCACGGACAAAGGCGAAGGCCGCATAGGTCAGCACCAGTCCGATGGCCGTGGAAAACACCGTCACCACCGCGTCCACGTAACGTCCGACCCGGGGGGAAAACACCCTGGCCATCACATCGATCCTGATATGCCGGTTCTCCCGGGCCGCCACACCGGCCCCTAAGAACACCACCCAGAGCACCAGATGGCGGACCAGTTCGTCACCGAAGGACAGACCGCTGTGGAAGAAATTTCGCAGGATGATCTGACCGAGCACCACGAGGATCATGGCCGTCAGGCAGACTGCGGCAATGGCCATGTCCAGGTTCCGGACAAGGACCACCCAGGAAAAACGGGTTTCGGCCAGGACAGCGTGGCACATGGGACAGGTCTTGTCGTTTTCTTCCACAGGTGCCGAGCAGGAAGGGCAGGTGGTCACGGTATCAGATCCTCGTCATCGTTTGCGGGCGGCCGGTTTCGTCTTGCCGCCTGGATTTTTCTTCCTGTACTCTTCGACAAGGGCCAGGGTTTTGTTCATCAGATCCCGGGAATAGAGAACTCCCACCTGGGCCTCACGGGCCGCGTGACCGGCGTCCAGGAGAAACTTGATCTTCTCCGGCTCTTTTTTCGGGTCAACATGAACGAGTTTGACCCCCTGTTTCTGGAGGATCTTCATGCTTTCATGGTTGGCTTCGGTCAGGTCTTCCTTCTGACGGTCGCAGTACCTGTCGGCGATGAAAAGAATCTTTTCACGGCTCTGGGGCGTGATTTTCTCCCAGGCTTTCTTGGACACGATGTTGGCCCCCACCACGTTCACCAGGGGGTAGTCGGACAGGTACTTGAATTTGGTGTACCAACGGAAGGCCAGGGCGCCGAAAGGCGTCATGGCGGCGGAATCGATAAGGTTGGTGGACACCGAGGTCATCACGTCGTTGACTGAAAGAGGCACGGGCTGGATATCCATGGCCTTGAAAAAGGACTGGGCCAGGCTGTCCTCGCCAGGCACCCAGCACCTGAACTTTTTCATGGTGTCAAGGGAGGTGGCCGGCTGTTTGGAAAACAGGTAGGTGAACCCGATATCGATGAAACTGCCCAGGATGACGTAGCCTTTCTTGTCGAAATAACCGAACATCTCGGGTTCCAGCTTGTCGCGGACGTATTTCACTTCGGCGTCGTTGGCGAAAAGGTAGGGCATTTCCGTGACACGGACTTCCGGCACGATGTGACCCAGGCTGTAACCTGAAAAGAATCCCCCCTGGAGCTGACCCAGACGGATTTTACGGAAGATGTTGTTGTCGTCTCCCTGAACCCCGCCCCAGTAGATCTTGAACATCACCTCGTTGTTCGTGGCTTCCATGACATCGTGGTTGATATCCTCCATGCGCCGGGTCATGGCGTTGCCCTTGGGCGCCACGGTGGCCATCTTGAGAACAATCTTGGCTTCGGGCCGCTTTTCCGCGGCAACCGGATTTCCCGTCAGAAGCGCCAGAACCAGAAGCGCAACGGTCACTATCAGTCTGTTTGTCCGCATTGTCTCACATCCCGTGTCCTGATTGACAGAACCTTGATAAAACAGTTAGTTAGAATTGACTGTCCACATCCTTGAGATAGCGCCACGCCCGCATCTTGCACATGTTCGTGGCCGCGCATTGCCCCGGAAGGATGTTTTCCGGAGCCTGCCTGATATGGGTGAGAAGCTTCACGTAAAGCTCCTTGTCCTGCTGGCGCACCGCGTAGAACTGGGCGTAGAGCAGGTAGTGGACCATGAACTTCTCTTCGGAAATCTCAATGGCCTTTTCGAAATGCTCTTTGGCCTTTACAGGATCTCCTCCGGAGATGTCCGGCTGGGCCGCGTAGTAGCATGCCATGATGGCGTGGGGGGTCCCGAAGTAATAGGTTTCGTCCAGTTCAAGCAGGCGTCTGGCCATGAGTTCGGCCCTTGGGACCTCCACATAGGTCCCAAGATCCCCCAGGTTGAGACGGATGTAGTTCAGCCAGGACAAGGTGGCCCAGAACAGGGCGGGAACCTGTTTTTTCCTGATCTCCTTCACCTCGGCCTCGAACTCCTCCAGGGGAAGGTCGATCTTTTCCTGGTACTTCTTTCCGAAAAGGGCCCGCATGCCGTAATCCCTGGCCTTGAGGTACATTCCCCTGGCCCGGACCACGTCCCCGTGTTCCACAAAGGCGAAGGCATAGGCGAAATAGGCGTTGGAGCCGTTGATCAGAAAGGTTTTGTTGTTGGGGGACGTATCGATGAGTCCCGTAATTCCGGCCAGGGTAAAGGGAAGGCTTTCCTTCACGATGGCGATATCGCAGTTGTCGTTGAACGAATCCCGCATTCTGTCCACCACGGGAGAGCCCAGATCCACCGCCACACGGGTGTAGAGTCCGCAGCCCGAACAGGCAACCATGAGAAGGGAAACGAGAATCAGCCGAAACAAGAAACTGTGAAAACAGCGGTCCATGAAACAAACTCCTGAGACGGAAGACATAGAACGTGAAGGCAGGTTGAATCTCACCACATCACCGGCCCCACACCGGGACACGACCTATATGGAAACCAGATCCATGGCGGCAGCTTGCCGCCATCCGTACTGAACATGAGAACACTTTTACACCGCCCGCGAGACCTGTCAAGGCATTATCTCACGATGCTCCCGAATAATCATCCGGTGATCAGCGGTTGTCATGGACTGTCCCTGAGGTGTCAGCCAGCCCGCAACAACCGCCATGGAAAAGGTCTAAATCATCCCAGATAGTCGAGAATGATCCTGAGAATCCGTTTGATGGGCTCGGCCGCGCCCCAGAGAAGCTGGTCTCCCACGGTGAAGACGTTCAGGTACTCCGGTCCCAGGTTCATCTTCCGGACACGGCCCACGGGAATGGTGAGGGTCCCGGTCACCGCTGCGGGAGACAGGTGTTTCACCGACTCTTCCCGGGTGTTGGGAACCACGCGGACCCACTCGTTGGCACCCTGGATCAGGTCGAGAATGTCCGGGAGCGGAACGTCCTTTTTCAGCTTGATGGTGATGGCCTGGCTGTGGCAGCGCATGGTGCCGATCCGGACACAGGTCCCGTCCACGGGAATCGGGTCTTTTCTCATCAGGATCTTGTTGGTTTCGGCAAAGCCTTTCCATTCCTCCTTGGACTGACCGTTTTCAAGGGGCACATCGATCCAGGGAATCAGGCTTCCCGCAAGGGGCGCTCCGAAAAAACGGGTGGGGAACTCGTCTCCGCGCATGGTGGAGGTCACGATCCGGTCCAGTTCGGCGATGCTCGCCGCCGGATTGTCCAGGGTCAGCCGGGATTCGCCGTAAATGGCGCCCATCTGCTGCACCAGTTCCCGCATGTTGTTGGCCCCGGCGCCTGACGCCGCCTGATAGGTCATGGAGGTCATCCATTCCACCAGGTCCGCCGCAAACAGGCCGCCGAGCCCCATGAGCATCAGGCTCACGGTGCAGTTGCCGCCGATGTAGTCCTTCACGCCGTCTGCCAGTCCCTGGTCGATCACGGCCCGGTTCACCGGATCGAGAACGATGATGCTGTCCTTTTCCATACGCAGGGCCGAAGCGGCGTCCACCCAGTAGCCTTTCCAGCCGGCCTTGCGGATTTCAGGGTAGACCTTCTTGGTGTAGTCCCCACCCTGGCAGGTCACGATGATGTCCATGGCGCTCAGGGCATCGATGTCCATGGCGTCCTTGAGGGGCGGGGTTTCCCTGCCGATATCGGGGCCTTTCTGGCCCACCTGGGATGTGGTGAAAAACACGGCTTCGATACCCCTGAAGTCGTTGTCCGCCATCATCCGTTCCATAAGAACGGATCCCACCATGCCCCGCCACCCGACAAAACCCACTTTTTTCATGATTCACTCCTTATAAGATAAGCCCTTCCGCCACACTGGGACGGATAACATGTCAAACCCGGAAACCTTGCTCCGGCGTCCCGGATTGTCTACCGATTCGACTGGATATACTCCAGCAGGTCATTGGCCAGTTTCTCGTCCCGCTTCTTGAGAAACCGGTAGACCTCGTAAGCCTTGCTGAGATCCATGCACAGCGCGTGACTGATCCCGAGTCTGTGACGGGCTTTCAGGTTGTCCGGCTGGACCGCCACCACCTGCTCGTAGGCCGTGACCGCGTTGGCGTGATACTCGGCGTTGTTGTACACGATTCCGAGGTTGAATACCAGTTCCATGTTGTCAGGAGATTGCCTGATCAGATCCTTGTAGACATCTATCGCCTTCAAGTACTTGCGGCTTTCGTTGAGGGATTCGGCCAGAACAAGTCCGGCCCGGAGGTTGTCGGGCTGTTCTTTCAGCACCTTTTCCGCCATGCGGGCCGATTTACCGTATTCTTTCTTCACGAACAGGGCTTCAGCCTCCTCCAGCGTTTCAAGGGAGCCGGCCAGGGCGGAACCTGCCAGGAGGCACAGGGTCAGAAAAAGGCGGATCAGAAAACGTCCCATCACAGATCGGCCTTCCTCATTTCCTCTTCGTCCAGGATGTTCTCCGCCTCTTCGATGGTGGATGCCGGCCTCGCCCTGTAACCCAGGGCCCGACTTCCCTGCTCCATCTTCATCTGGGAGATCTTGTTCTTCTTGGACACGACCCGGACCACCCTGGACATGCCGGCATCGATCAAGCCGCCCATGATCAGTTCCATGGTGAACATCTGGCGCTCCGAGTAGGTGATGTCCATGTTGCGTATATCCACAAGACAGGTGAAACCCGGTTTGAGAGTGGACGCACAGTGGGTGATTTCCTTCACCAGGCCGCGGATATCCGGGTCCCCCATCTTGCCGAGGGTGATGTACAGTCTGTTTTTTTCTGCGTTTGCACGGATCATATACATTATTCGTTCAATCCTCATCACACCTTCTGCTGGTATCGGAAGCATATAATGAGATCTCAGGTCACTTCGCACCACCTGACCGCATATCTCGAAATGGGCCTGCGTGTCATGTCATGCCAGTCCACAGGGAAAATCTGTCATTCAATATGTAAATATATGAAGGATGCCACATTAGTATACTTTTTTTGTTTCTGTCAATCACCAATCTCTTTTCCCCCGTGAAATCAGAACGATCCACCACCCGAGACTATGGATTGACGCCTCTTTCCACATTTCGAAGGCGTGGACCGTTTACTTTTTTTTGACGATCCGAAGCACAATCCGCACCGAAAAAAACAGGATTCGACGGTCGATCCGGGCAGGCCGGGTTTATTTCCCGTTGCGGGCCGGACGATTTTCCTTTATATCTCGTAAAGATTCTCACGCATGAGACGCGCTTCAAGGACCGCGTTCTCCATGGGCGGCACGCCGTCCGGCCCGTACCCGCCTCGTTTATCACGCGACATGACAGGCGCCACCTGGACAAAACCATCGGCACCATCTATCGGAGGAACAACGTGGAATTGTTTGTCACGGATCAGAAAACACTGGAAGACGACGGCTGGCTTCCCGGCCCCTACCAGATCGAAGACGATCAGGACGAAGCCCCCAAAATCAGGAAATCCGCCGAGCGATACATCGAAACCCTTCTGGAATTCAACCCGGACGCCACAGAACAGCTGGATTTGAGGGACAGGCACCTCACCACCATGGAACAGCTGGGCGAAAAGGCCCGCAAGGGAAGCCTCCAGGTCATCGGCGAGATCCGCCACCATTTTCCCGTCATCGAGAAACAGCTGGACAAGGGTTCCTGGCTTTACGGGAATTTCACCGACATCGAAAACCTCTCCCGGAGCCTCAACCCCCAGCTCAACCAGGTGAGCGACGAGCCCATTCCCCGCCTTGTCGACAAGATTCTGTTTTTCCGTGCCACTCCGGTGAAGCGCCATCTGAGCCAGTTCGAATCACGGCGGAACGACGCGGTCCGGCTTGCGGACGCCCTTGTCAAGACCGCCGACGTCTTTGAAAAAGACATCGAACTGTTCAAATCCCAGATCAGGGCGCTCGGTGAATTCTGCACATCCCTGGGCCGGAACATCTACCTGGGGCGGGCCATCGAGGACAACCTGGCCAGGGCCCTCGATCACGACGTCCTTCCCGAAGACCCCAGGCGGGATTTCATCGAAACCGAACAGATTCCAAGGGTCCGGAAGCGGGTGACCGGACTGAAGCACCAGCTCCAGCTGAACCGCGCCTTCATCACCGCCCTCACCGTGGCCCTGTTGAACACGGAAACCCTTTACAAAGCCCTGAAACGCCTCAACAGCGACCTCGTTTCCGCTTTCAGCATGGGAATCGCCATGGCCAGGGAACGGTTCGGCATGACCATGGAACCCCTTGCCGGAGAGGAACCGCCGCCATCGGACAACCCGATTTCCGCTCCCCTGCCCCTGACCGCTCTCACCGCCGCTTTCTCACGGATCACGGAGCTGACATCGTCGGCCAAGGCTTTCATGCCCCTTTCTCTCGAAGCGTTCAAAGCCGCCTCGGCAGGACTTCCCGAATTTCAGAAAAAAGTGGAAGAGGCTTCCAGAGGAAAACAGCCTGTGGATCTGGACATCACCCAGGAACATGCCCGGGGCGTTTGATGTCAGTCGATGTAAAAGCTCAGGAGCTGACGGATGGTTGACACGATAACCACCAGGGCCATGACGATCAGGAGCCCAGGAACCCACATGTGTGGGTGGAAGACCGGGTTCACGGCCGCCACATAAACGCCGGCCGCTCCAAACAGCATCACCAGGATCATGAACACGAGCAGTCCCCAGCAGATCCTTTTCGATTCATACCAGGGCACAATCGCCTTGCGGAAAACGGGATTGGGGCCGAGACTCATGGCGTGATCTCCTCCTGCTCATCGTCAGGTTTCGTTTCGTGGAATATTGAAGTCGTTTTGAAACCGCATTCTACGGGAAAACCTTCAAAATGCAACAGATCATTTTTCAGCTTCTCCCAGGGCCTTGGATACCACCGCGCCGGGCCTTTGGGGCATCCCGGGCTTCAGGACACATTTCCACCATATATTGAAAATCACACTTGACACACGCCAATATCTTGTGCCATTGTTAACCCACTTCAGGCGCTGTATGCGCCATCAAACCTGTGATCCGCCTGGCGGATTTCCATTTATGAACATGGACAGACCTTTTTTCACCCTGGAATGAAAACGGGTTTTTTGTTTTTTTGTGACAAACGTTTCCTGAGCCGCGGCCCGGCCGGAACAATGACAGAAGGGGGAAGAGCTTTGTTTGACACCATCATCAAACGCAACGGCAATGTGGCGGAATTCGATTCATCCAAAATCACCAACGCCATCAGCACCGCCGGCAAAGCCACCGGTGAATTCAGTGAGCGGGAAGCCAAGAAACTGACCTTGCGCGTCCTCACCCTGGCCCACGAACTCAGGATCGGACCCCAACCCGAAGTGGAAGAGATCCAGGACATCGTGGAGCGCGTTCTTCTGGACTCCCCCTACCACCGGACAGCCAAGGCCTACATCCTGTACCGCGAACAACGGACCCAGATCCGGAACATCACCATCAAGGCCAACACGGACCTGATGGACAACTACATCAAGAAGCTGGACTGGAAGATCAAGGAAAACAGCAACATGAGCTACTCGCTCCAGGGGCTCAACAACTACATCTCCTCGGACATCACCTCCGAATACTGGCTGAACCGGATCTACCCCGGCGAGGTCCGGGACGCCCACAACACCGGCGACATCCATATCCACGACCTCAGCCTCCTTTCGGTGTACTGCGTGGGCTGGGACCTCCAGGACCTCCTGATGGTTGGGTTCAAGGGCGTTTCCGGCAAAGTGGAAAGCGCTCCCCCGATCCATCTAAGGTCCGCTCTGGGCCAGGTGGTGAACTTCTTCTACACCCTTCAGGGCGAAGCGGCCGGAGCCCAGGCCATTTCCAATTTCGACACCCTTCTCGCCCCCTTTGTCCGTTTCGACAACCTGACGTACAAGCAGGTGAAACAGGCCATGCAGGAATTCGTGTTCAACATCAACATCCCCACCCGGGTGGGTTTCCAGACGCCTTTCACCAACATCACCATGGACCTTTGCCCGCCGGCCATCCTGAAAGACCAGCCGATCATCATCGGCGGGGAGTACCGAAGCGAAACATACGGGGAGTTCCAGGCTGAAATGGACATCATCAACAAGGCCTTCGCCGAAGTGATGATGGAAGGCGACGCCAAGGGACGGGTGTTCACGTTCCCCATCCCGACCTACAACATCACCAAGGATTTCGACTGGGACAACCCCAACCTGGACAGCATCTGGAAGATGACCGGGAAATACGGCATCCCTTACTTCTCCAACTTCGTGAACTCGGACATGAACCCGGACGACGCCCGCTCCATGTGCTGCCGTCTCCGCCTGGATAACCGGGAGCTGAAAAAACGGGGCGGCGGACTTTTCGGGGCCAACCCCCTCACGGGCTCCATCGGCGTGGTGACCCTGAACCTGCCGAGGATCGGCCACCTGGCCGTCACCGAGGACGATTTTTTCAAACGCCTCAACCGGATGATCAAGATCGCCGCCGACAGCCTGATCATCAAACGGAAAGTACTCGAAGAATTCACGGAAAAGAACCTGTACCCCTACTCCAAGTTCTACCTGCGCCACATCAAGGAGCGAACAGGGATCTACTGGAAAAACCATTTCTCCACCATCGGCATCATCGGCATGCACGAGGCCTGTCAGAATTTCATGGGCGAGGGCATCTCCTCTGAAAAGGGCTACGCTTTCGCGGTCAAGGTCATGGACCATATCCGCAGCCGCATGGAAGAGATCCAGGAGAAAACAGGCGACATCTTCAACCTGGAAGCCACGCCGGCCGAAGGCACGGGATACCGCCTGGCCATGATGGACCGGCGGGAATTCCCCGACGCCGCCTTCGCCAACGGCGACAGCGACGTGCCGTTCTACACCAACTCCACCCACCTTCCGGTAAACTTCTCGGACGACGTGTTCGAGGTGCTGAACCTCCAGGACGAGCTTCAGACCAAGTACACCGGGGGAACGGTGCTTCACCTGTTTCTGGGAGAGGAGGTCACCGATGTGGAATCGGTGAAATCCTTCGTGCGGAAAGTTTCAGGGAACTTCCGCCTGCCCTACTTTACCCTGAGCCCCACATTCAGCGTATGTCCCACCCACGGGTATATCAAGGGCGAAGTCCGCGCCTGCGGGACCTGCGGCGAAGAGACGGAGGTCTATTCCCGTGTGGTGGGATATTTGCGTCCCGTGCAGCAGTGGAACGACGGGAAACGCTGTGAGTTCGGCATGAGAAAGACATTCAAGGTGGCGTGAGGTTTTTTTTAAAAGACGAACGTCGAACATCCAACGCCCAACGTCCAACATCGAATGAAAAAATGCATAACCGGGGCTGCCGCTATCACTCAGCAGCCCCGGTTCCACAGACCATTCACCAGATTCTTCCATGAACGGGTCATTGACCACTTTTTTTAATTCGGCCCTGTTCTGCTCAACTACCTGGGAACGCCGAGTTGCACTCGGCAATCCATGCCGAGTGCAACTCGGCGTTCCAAGAACCCTTACCTCACCGGACGCATGATCCATGAACATCGGCGGACTTATCAAAGCATCCCTGATCGACTACCCCGGCATGGTCAGCTGCGTGGTGTTCACCCAGGGCTGCAATTTCCACTGTCCCTATTGCCACAACCCGGACCTGGTTCCCATGACCCGGAGCCGGAGCGAAATGATCGAGGCTAACCACGTCCTGTCTTTTCTGGAAAAACGCAAAGGGCTGCTGGACGCCGTGGTGGTTTCGGGGGGCGAACCCACCCTCCAGAAAGGCCTTGCGGACTTCCTGCGCAAGGTGAAAGCCATGGGATTCCGGGTCAAACTGGACACCAACGGCAGCCGCCCCCAGGTGCTTCGGGTGCTTGTCGCCGAAAATCTCCTGGACTACGTGGCCATGGACCTGAAAACCGCCCCGTCACGATACGCTCCGGACCTCTGGGACAAAGACGACCCGGCCACCCTTCTTTCCAGCATCTCCATCCTGATGAACGCCTCCCTGGATTACGAGTTCAGGACCACCTGCCTTCTGCCCTTCACGTCCCCCCAGGCCGTGGACGAGATGCTGTCATGCATCCAGGGAGCGAAACGCTACGTTCTCCAGTCTTTCAAGCCGGGCCGGACCCTGGATCCCGCGTTTTTCAACCACACCACCCGGGCCCTTGAAGAAAAAGAGCTTCAGGAAATCAAGCATCGTGCCGATTCCCATGTGCGGGAATGCATGATAAGATAAGCCGTCATCGAATAATTGCCATGGGTGCAAACCTTGTTTTGACTCTTACGGTCTTTTCCGGTATGTACCTTACAATTTAAGGAGTTATCTTTCATGTGATATTGGCGTGTCGATCGTCGGATGTTCAACATTCAACGATTATCCATTTAAAACAGATTTTGACAACCACTCTAACGCACCTTGTGGCTTATCGAAGGACCCTCCGGGGAATCGATTATGGCGAACGAACCTTCAACGTCTGAAACGGCCGAGCGAATCCGTAAGCTCGAGACAGAATGCGCCCACCTGAGAAAAACCGTGGACATCTCCTCCGTCCTCTTGACCATCGCCCGGGCCGTCAGCGCCGCCGCCAACCTCAACGACTTCTACAGAACCATCCACGAAGCCCTCAAACCGGTTGTCCATGTGGAAAATTTCGCCATTGGCCTTGTGGACGAAAAAAAAGACCAGCTCTACTTCCCCTACTGTTTCGATGAAAAAAAAGAGTTCGAAACCCTCCGGAACATCGGAAATCCAAAACACAGACAGCCTGTCCTGGATGTCCTGCGGTCCGGCCGTCCCCTGTTCCTGAACCGGGAGGATCTCCACCCCGATGTGGAGGCCACGACCTGGATCGGTATCCCCCTGTTTGTCCGGGACAAGGTCATCGGCCTGATGGTGGTCCAGGATTATACCGATCCACCCCGCCTCGAGGTGGATGACGTGGCCATCATGATGACCGTCTCCGAGCACGTGGCCCTGGCCATTGAGCGGAAAATGAACGAAGAGGCCCTTTACGAAAGCGAGGCCAAGCACCGGGACATCCTGGACAGCATCATCGAAGGATACTACGAGGTGGACCTCAAAGGAAACCTCACCTTCTTCAACAGCGCCCTCTGCCGGATACTCGGCTATTCGGAAGAAGAACTTCTCCACGTCAACAACAGGCAATACATGGGCAAAGAGCCCCTGAGAGCCGTCTTCAGGTCGTTCAACCACGTCTACCGGACCGGGGAACGGGTCAAAGCCTTCGAATGCCCGCTGATCCGGAAAAACGGCGAGGAGTTCTTCGCCGAGCTGAGCGTGTCCCTGATCCGGAGCCGCAAATCCCGACGGGTGGGGTTCAGGGGGCTTGTCCGGGATATTTCGGAACGGAAAAAGGCCGAAGAGGAAAAGAAACGGATGGAGGCCCAGCTCCAGTACGCCATGAAAATGGAGTCCATCGGTACCCTGGCCGGCGGCATCGCCCACAACTTCAACAACCTCCTCATGGCCATCCGGGGCTACACCGAACTGATGCTCTTCGATCTTCCCCCGGACCACAGCCATTACAAGATGCTCCAGAACATCGACAAGCAGGTGAGCAGCGGTTCACGTCTGACCAGCCAGCTGATCGGCTACGCCCGGGAAGGCAAATACGAGGTCCGGCCCGTGGACCTGAACCACCTTGTCCGTGAAACCGTGGACACCTTCGCCATGACCCGGAAGGAAATCAGGATCCATTTCCAGCTGATGGATAACCTTCCCGGCATCATCGCCGACCAGGGCCAGATCGAACAGGTCCTGATGAACCTCTGCGTCAACGCGGCGGACGCCATGCCGTTTGGCGGGGATCTTTTCTTCCGGACTTCGGTGGCGAACCATGAAAGCATCGGCGGGGAGCGCTACGAACCCAAGGCCGGAGAGTATGTCTGCCTGATTGTGGAAGACACCGGCACGGGCATGGACGAGCGCATCCTGCCCCACATCTTCGAACCCTTTTTCACCACCAAGGACGTGAGCCGGGGCACAGGCCTGGGACTCGCCTCCACCTACGGCATTGTCAAGGCCCACGGAGGCTACATCAACGCCACGTCGGAACTGGGCAGGGGCAGCACGTTTTTCCTGTACTTTCCCCTGGCCCGGGAATCGGTGCCCATGAAGGAAAAAAAGGTCCCACAGATGATCAAGGGGCTGGAGACCATCCTGTTCGTCGACGATGATCCCGCCCTCACGGGCCTGGGATCGGACATCCTCACCCTCATGGGTTACAAGCCTCTCACGGCCGGAAGCGGGCAGGAGGCCCTTGACATCTACGAGCGGAACAGGGGAGCGATCCGCCTGGTGATCCTGGACATGATCATGCCGGAAATGGGCGGCGGCGAGGTGTACGACCGGCTCAAGGCCATAGACCCCAACGTGAAGGTCCTTCTTTCCAGCGGCTACAGCATCGACGGCCAGGCCATGGACATCCTGAACCGTGGCTGCGACGGGTTCATCCAGAAACCCTTCGACATCACCGCCATCTCCCACAAGATCCGTGAAATCCTGGACGAATGAACGATTTTTATCACATCCGGCGATTTGAGCAGGGCATCGACCTGTGCTTCGTCCATATCCCCTCGTTTGCCGCAGCCCACATCCCGGACCTCGACCTTTCAGCGTTCCGGCGACAGCGGCAACGGGTCCTGTCAGAGACGGGCCCCCTTTCCCGTTTTTTCCCCGCCTGGGATTTCCACCGGATCAACAGCTTCAAAGCCCTGAAAAAACAGGTGGAATGGATGGCCGGAAAAGCGGCGGTGAAAATCCTGGCCCGCGAACAGGGCCTTGGCCCTTGCCATGATATCCGCATTGCCGCCGAACCGGGCGGGGCGCCCTACCTCCCCGATTTCCCCGGCCTCCCTGTGTCCATCTCCCATTCCGGGGATTACGCGGCCTGCGCCCTGGGAGAGCCGAACGGCCGTGTGGCCCTGGACATCGAGCAGATCGAAACGGGCCGGATGCAGAGCATCGTCCGGGTGGCTTTTTCCGAACGAGAAATCCGGCAGCTCCAGGGCCGGAGCGACGAGGCCCACTACCTGGCCTGGACCATGAAAGAGGCTTTTCTGAAATACATCCGCATGGGATTTGCCGAAGGCCTGAAAAAAGTGGAAATACTGGACGGCCGACTGCTTCACCACGGCCAGGAAGTGTCCGGAGTCCGCATCCATTCGGAAATCTTCGATGAAACCTACGCCCTGACCCTGATGTACGGGGATTTGGTTTCGGTTTGATTTGACCTGGCAATTCTTCCCAAAGCCCCCACCCTGTCATTTCGGGCACAGAGCCCAACCTCTCACGGCAGAACCAGCGGAAAATCCATGCCTGTCAGGCTTTTCTGGGGGATCTGCTCGTAGCCCCATTTCTTGTAGGTGATTTGGGGAAGGGTTTCCTCGATGTAGGTGGCCAGGCCGTTCACGGTGATCTTGCCTTCAGGGTCCCTGGCCTTGCCGGACAGGGCCTGGAGCAACGTCCAGGTAAACACCCCGTGGCCTTCGTAACCTTCAAGGGCCGACTGGTCCCGGCTGGAAGCCGCGATGATGGACCGGCCCACGGCCCGGCTCAGGCGGCTCAGGGCGGTCTTTTCGGCGATGCTCCGGGCGCTTGCTGCTTCGGCAAAGGAGCCGCTGTTGCAGGTATCCAGCATCACCAGGGATTTCATGGCCTGGATGTTCGTGAGGTAGCCCATGAGGTCGTCCTTGGACACGCCCTGGGTTTTCACCGCCGTATCGCCGGTGTATCGGAAATCCACGGGAAGGAAGTAGTAGTTGCCGTCCTTGTCCCAGGTGATGCCGTGACCGGCGATGAACAGCACGAACACGTCATCCCGTTTCGTCTTCGCCCCCAGCTCCCGGAACGCCGCTTCCAGCCCGGCCTTGGTGGCATCGGAGTCATAGACGGTTTTCACGGTCACGTTTCCGAAAAGGCGCTTTCCGCCGGAACGAAGGCTTGAAATAAGGTCATCGGCATCGGGAATGGGGTATTTCAGCCGGAGGTCGCCGTCCCGGTACTGGTTCACCGCCACGGCCAGAATGTAAAGATCGGGCCGTTCCTTCTGGCCGGAACTGAAGGCCAGGGCGATCTCGGCCCGGTTGGAGTCGATGGTGTTGTCCTTGTTTTTCGCCGTAAGGCCGATGGTGTTGTTCCCGTCGGACAGGGTCAGGGTGTGGGCGAAACGGAAACAGGCGGCGCTCGTGCCGGTGCCGATTTTTTTCAGCGCCCGCCCCCCCTTGTCCAGCACCACGGGCATGCCGTTGAGAAAAAGGGTCACGTCCCCCACGCCGCCGCCCTGGTCGCAGATCTCCCCTTCGATGACCGTGTCACGGCTGCCGCTCCCGCCGGGCGCCGTGGTGAAACGGACCACCGGCGGCAGGGTTTTCACGGTGAGGAGGCGGTTCACGTCCACGGCTTTGGAGGCCTCGGCGATGTCTTCTCCCCGGAATTTGGCCATGACCAGATCGGGCCGGTAAAAGGCGTCGTAGAGTTTGTCCACGGACACGAAGGCGGCTTCCCGGTTTTTGCCCCGGTTCAGGTGGTAGCCGATCAGTTCGGCCCCGCCCTCGGAAGCGTCGAAAAACCCTTCCGGCGTCCAGAGTACCCATCGTTTTTGGTCGTTGTGGGGAAAAAAGGCCAGGATTTCCCGGCCGTCGTCCATGCTGTACCAGCGGATGGTTCCGTCACCCAAAGCGGCCAGGACGAATCGGCCGTCGCCGCTGTAATTCACGGCCCAGGCCACGTCAGGCGTTGAAATTTTCCAGATTTCCAAGCCTTGGGCGCTATAAAGACGGACGGTCCAGTCCGAGCCCAGAAGAAACGAACGGCTGTCCGGGGCGATGGCAAAGGAACGTGACCTCTCATAATGTTCAAGAGCCAGGGGACGGCCGTTCAGTTTGGGGAGGCCCGAATTTCTCCAGTCCGTGATGGCCAGTCCGGTGGCTTCTGGCCGGGGCGGGGCAAGGGCCGGTGCGGACGATCCACCTTCGTTCAGGCTGAGGCTCCGGCCTGAAAGGGAGAACACCGCCGGGGATTTGCCCCAGGGTTCATACCCGAAACGGATCATGCGTCCGTCGGCGGACACCTGAAATGCCGAATCCATGTCCCGGTAATCCGCGATGTGGGGTTTCCGGCTGACCAGGAGGGTGCCCCGGCTGTCCAAAACCCCCAAGGCGGGGTCGCAGCTTCCGAAAAACAGTCCCCCGTCTTTGCGGGTTTTAAGGTCCATCAGGGTATTGTTCACAACCGGTACGTCGGTATAACCGCCTCTGCCGCCGTCGGTCCAGATCCGGATGGGTCTCCGGCTGCCTGACGTATACCCTCCTCCGGCGTACAGGGTCTTTCCGTCAGCGGACCAGGCGACTTTGCTCAAATCGCCGTTGTCCGCACCTCCGGTATCCGGTTCAAAGGCCAGGGAAAGATCCCCTCCGGAAAGGACGTTCACCGCTGTGCTGTCGTTAAACCCCACGGCCACATGGCGGCCGTCCGGACTGAAACTGATAGCGTAGGGTTCTTTTCCTCCGGGGACCTTGACTTTGTTGGTCAGGATGAAACGGCTGTCGTATCGACGGATGTAACCGTCATAACATGTGGTCACCAGATCACCGGAAGAACCGAAGGAAGCGCCGTAACAGTCCAAACCGTAATCCTGGTCTTCCCCGGCCTGCGATCCGTCTGCCGTGTGGTAGAGCCGGACGCCGCCAACGCCCAGACAAACGGCGAGGCGTTGGCCGTCAGGGGAGAAAATCAGGTGATTGATCACATTGGGAAGGCCGGTGATGGTCCGGACCAGGCGTCCCGTGCCGGTGTCGAAGAGGTAGATGGCCAAACCATCGGGAGCTAAACCGCCTTCTTCTCCGGCAAACTGGGTATAACCTCCCGCCGCCACAATCTTCCCGTCCGGCGAAAGGGCCACGGCGAACATCTTCCCTTCATGGTTCAGGCCCGCCGGAGGCCGGATCGTCCGGAGGGGCTGACCGGTGCGGGCGTCCCAGAGCCGGACAGTCTTGTCATCGGACGCTGTGGCGAGCATCGTGTTGGCCGCATCCACGCTGATCCTTCGGATCACCGCCGTATGCATCCCCGTTTCGATCCGGAGCATGGGGTTTTCCGGCGGTTCGGCGGCCCATGCCCCAGAGCTTAAGACCAGAACAAGGATAGCCATTCCCATCAGAACCCGCCGCGTCATGTTCGTTTCCCCTTTCGTGTTGCGTGGTAATCCCGGTTTTTCCGTTCTTTTCCCGACCCGCCGTCCATTGTGAGGATACCCCGAATGACATCAGCGGGAGCCGTTGGGTACACATTTCAATGTCATAGAATGCCTGAACGAAAACGTTTCATGGAATTGGGATGTTGTCAACACGCGTTTTACAGGGTGACCGCAGGTGTGTTCGTTCGACTTTACCATCCATCGCTATCGGGATCGCTATCGAAACGTTGTGGGCATCGAACCCGATTGCGATGATCATGGCTTCGCCGGGAATTCAGACGACATCCGGACTTGACATGAACCATGGCGGCAGGTACATCCTTGTCGAAAAATCTGAAGGAGGCGTGACATCCGTGAAAACCATCGATCCACCCGGCCCGGACAACGATTACCTTGGAACACAAGCGGAACTGATCCTTTCGAGTCTGTTCCGGCTGACCGGCCGTCATCTGGTGGCCCCGGCCCTCTGCAAACCTTCCCGTTACCGTCAGCTTTTCGAGGCGCCGTTTTGTGTGGTGTCCCACAACACGGACGCTGACCCAATTTTCAACTACGGCAACCGAACGGCTCTGGCGCGTTTCGAAATGACCTGGGAGGCATTCACCCGGCTGCCCTCCAGACTTTCGGCGGAACCGGGCGTCCAGGAAGAACGGGACCGGTTGATGGCGAGGGTGACACGCTATGGTTACATCGACGACTATCGCGGGGTGAGGGTATCGTCCACCGGCAGACGGTTTCGTGTGGAAGACGCCGTGGTCTGGAACCTGATCGATGAGGACGGGGTTTACCGGGGACAGGCTGCGGTTTTGTTCCGGTGGACTGAGCTGTGATGATCCTGCCGAGGCGGAATCGGAGCCCGGGAACGCCGGGTTGCACCCGGCAACCTGAGCCGAGTGCAACTCGGCGTTCCCGTCAACACCCGTTCCGCACACGGGCTTTCTCTCATTCCCGGGCCGGAACCTGGACGTGAGACTCTGCGGGCAGTGCCACAGCACAAACACCCGATGGTTCAAAGGATGGGGGCATTTGTCGGCTTTCGTTCCGAGAAGCCGACCTACGAGGGTCCGCCGCTCAGCCGCCGCGCCACCATTCGACGTTGGACGTTGAGCGTTGGGCGTTGGACGTTAGACCATTCAAACCGCACCACCGCCCTTTCCCTGCCCAGCCCTCCACCCCGCGGCATCCCCATTCACCATTCGATGTTCAGTGTTCAATGTTCGATGTTCATCTTTTCTTCATTTTTTCATCTTCTCCCCCGCAATCAGCGCCGCCCCCAGCGCCCCGTTGATCTGCGGGTCCATATCCGGCAAACTTTTCACCGGCAGCCCCAGCCCTTCGGACAGGGCTTTGAACACGCCGCTGTTTTTGGCCACGCCGCCGGTCATCACGATGTCTTCGGTCACGCCGATGCTTTTGGCCAAAGACGCCACCCGGCTGGCCAGGGCTTTGTGAAGGGCCCTTGCGATATCCTGGGGTTTTTTCCGCTCGTTGATCAGGGACACCACCTCGGTTTCGGCGAAGATCACGCACTGGTTGGAGATGGTGAGTTTTTCCGTGCTCGCTTCGGAAAGGCTGCCCATGTCTTCCAGTGGCACGCCCAGGGCCTCGGCCATGACTTCGAGAAACCGTCCCGTGCCCGAGGCGCATTTGTCGTTGTAAACATAGCGGACAATGGCCCCGTTTTCATCCATCTTGATGGCCTTGGCATCCTGGCCGCCGATGTCGATGACCATCCGGGCAGACGGCATCCGCCACCAGGCGCCCTTGGCGTGGCAGGAGATTTCCGATTCCGACTGGTTCACAAAGGGAATCTGGTCTTTGCCGTAGCCTGTGCCCACGGCGTACTGAATGTCATCCCGGCGGAGCCCCGCCATGGTGAGGGCGATATCCAGCACCCGTTCCGCCGATTCCTTGGGCTTGGTTCCCGCCCGTGTCACGGCGCTGGCGAGTATCTCGCCGTCGTTCATGATCACGGCCTTGGCCGTGAGTGATCCCACATCACATCCTGCTACGATCATCTGCCACCTCCGCCGTTTAGCCGTGATTTTGAAAAAAGGGCCGCACCGATGGCCCCGGCGATCTGGGGGTCCGCTTTCCTTACTTTCCTGATCCTTACGCCCATGACTTTTTCAAGGGTCGCCACAACCCCCTTGTTCTTGGCCACACCGCCGGTCATCACCACATCCTTTTCCGGTTTCACGGCTCCGGCCAGCATGGCCACCCGTTTCGCCATGGCCGCGTTGATGCCCGCGCCGATGTCTTCCACGCTGTGGCCGGAGTTCAGGTATTTGATGATGTCCGCCTGGGCCCACACCGTGCACATGCTGGCAAAGGTGATGGGGGTTTCGGTTTTTTCCGTGAGTTCACCCAGTTCGGTGAGGCCGATGTCCAGCACCTTGGCCATGACCTCCAGGAACCGTCCCGTGCCCGAGGCGCACTTGTCGTTGGTGATAAATTTTTCAACAACTCCTTCCCTGTCGATGCGGATCACCTTGCAGTCCTGGCCGCCGATGTCGATGACGGTCCGAACCGAGGGCACCAGCCACAGGGCCCCTTTGCCATGACAGGCGATTTCCGACCGGGACTCGTTGACGAAGCTGATCCGATCCCTGCCGTAGCCGGTGCCCACGCAGTACGCGATGTCCGATAATCTGGCCCCGGCGTTTTCAAGGGCCAGGTCCATGGCGGCGTCCGCCGAATCCTGGGGGTCGGCCAGGGATTTCACCACGCCGATACCCAGGAGCGCATTGTCTTTCAAAATGACGGCCTTGGATGTGAGGGAACCCACATCGCACCCTGCGACCAGTGTCATAACAACCCCCTTACGTTAAAGAATTCGTTAAGCCGTTCAAGGGACGCCTCCCAGGATTCCACCCGTTCGTCAAAGGCGTCGCCGTACATCACATGGGTGGGGTACCCGTGCTTTTCAAGATCCATGGCAAAGGGCTTCACCATGCCCCAGGTGTTCCGGCAGCCCGGCGTGCCGTTGTAGATGATGCAGTCCACCTTGAACATCTTGGCCAGCGCCAGGGTTTCCTCAAGCCACATACCGGGTTTGTCGTACTGGCCCCTTATGCTCCGGACCATGGGCATGCGGGCGTTCATCTGGGCGATGCTGTCGATCATGGTTTCAATGGACGAGGTGTCGATGGAGTACCCCGATCCTTCAAGCCCCTCCATGTACGGAGATCCCATGTTGAAGGTCCGTGAGAGAATCCCCCCGAGATGGGCGATGCCGTTGTCGTTCAGCCAGTCGTAGAACTTAAGGTTGATGGCGTAGTGGTCGATGTAGCACATGAAGGCCCGGAGGTTCTCCTTGCCGGAAGTGAGCCCCGATTCGCCTCGGGCCGCCTTTTCCGCCGCCACCTCCAGCATTTCCTTCAAGAGTTTTGTGTAGATGGGTTCCCCGGCGAACATGAACCTTCCCGCATAGATGAACAGGTTGAAGATCACGGGAAGGGGCGTGGGAACAAGACGGTGGTAGTCTTCAAGGTCCGACACCAGCTGGTCCTGGATCTTGATTTCATCCAGGGTCTGTTTCAATCGGTCCAGATCGAGTTTTTTCCCGGTGTTTTTTTCGAGAAAGTCGATCATGGCCATGTAGTCTTCCAGGTGGTATTTGTCGGTCCGTTCATCGCCGATGGTCTGGGGGTAGTTCAGCTGGAAATAGGGCTTGTCCAGATAGGCAGCGGCAAAGGTGAACGAGTTGGCGTTGGTGTCGCAGACGCCGGGCGTGTCGCAGATCACCATGTCCACATGAGCACCGAGGCCCGCCAGATAGGCCCCCATGCTGCCCCGCTGGGCCGAACAGGCGGTTTCCGTGAGGCCCAGTTCCACGCAGTAGTCCAGGTAGTCCACGATGCCCCGTTTCCACATCAGCCGCCCGAAGGTGGTGAGGATTTCCAGCGTCACCGGCACCACGTCGATGGAATAAAGGATCGACGGAGAGAAGCAGAACGTGGTGAGGGCCACTTTTTTCCCCTTGTCGTGGGCCGTGACGATGTTGTCCAGATAATCGGTGAACATCTTCAAAAAGGTGATGCCGGGTTTTCCGGCGTTCACCATGGGTTGGAGAATGCCGCTGAAATAGGGGATGTAGGGCTGAAGGCGGTCGTATTCCTTCCGGGAGCCGTCGGCTGTCTTGGACGCGGCCATCATGATGCTGCAAAGCATCCAGTCCATGTTGTATTCCATGATTTCCGGTCTCATACAGCCTCCATGTCGTAGACGGTTTCTTTTCTTGACCTTTGGGATTCCAGCCTTTCGAAAAAGGCGTCGATACGCATCCGGAGGCGTCCTGTTTCAACCAGGGGGCCGTATTCCCGCTCGAGGCGGATGCAGGGCACGCCCTCTTTTTCCAGATCCCGTTCAAACAGACCGTTTTCCGATCCGTGGAGATCGCAGAAGCGGATGTTCTGCATCACCACGGCGTCCACCTTTGAAGCGTCAATGATCGATTTCAAAGTGGCCAGCCGCTGTTTGTATTTCCCGTACATCCGGGGGCAGGTGCTGTCGCCCAGGTAGGCTTTGGCCAGGGCGTCGATGGGATCGCCCGTTTCCGCGACCTCGTTTCCTTCATCCCGGACGCCGAAGCAAAGGTTTTCCGCCACCACCACGGCGTTTCCGGTCTGTTCCACCAGATCCACCAGGCTGATGTCGTCGCTGATGCTGCCGATGAGCATGATCCGTTTCCGGCCGTCTTTTTTCGTTTTTTTCTTTTTAAGAGCCGCCACCAGGTTTTCCAGGTGTTCGGTGTACTCCTCCCGGGGCATGGCCGTGCCCGCCATGGTCACGGCAAAGGCGTCGGTGCCTGAAATCACCACGCTGTCCCTGGCCCTCAGGTCTTCCAGCTCTTTCAGACTGCGCCGGGCCCGGTTGTACAGCCGGATGGAGTCCCGGAGCCTGTCCTCGGTGATGGTGACCCCGAACTGCCGCTCCATGGCGCTGACCAGGTTATCGATTTCCTGACGGAACCACCGGAGGCCGTGGCCTTCGCTTTTGTGGGGTACATCGAAATAATAGAAAAACGGGGGAACGATGCCGGGAATGGCGTCGCCTGCTTTGCGCCAGCACTCGTCCAGCCGCCGCATGCTGTCACAGCCCGGCGTGATGATCGCGCCGTTCAGAAAATCGTACTTTCCTTTTCCGGCCAGCTGGAGCACACATTTGGGAAAGGTGCAGATGTAGGGGCCGAAATAGGCGTCGGCGATTTCCATGCTTTCCGTCTCGATGCCCCTTATCCTGTAGGGCAGGATTCCGGCGGCGTGGAAGATTTCCGACGGCACGTAGGAGCAGGTGTAACCCACCACCTTGCCGCCCTCCTCTTTCCACTGTTTCAGTCTGTCGCTTTGGATACGGGTGGCCGCGTCGTAAAACACCTCCATCATACCGTCACCTCCTCACCCAGGAGCAGCGCGCGGAGCATGTTTCTGGCTTCGGCGGCCTCCTGTTCGTAATCGTCGTCTCTGGGTGCCAGCACCGTGCACAGGTGTTTCACCACCTTGGGCACGATCACCCGTTCCATGGGAATCAGGGCCTCGCCCACGTTTTCAATGAAAAGCTCGAGTCCGTCGTTCACCTCGTACAGGTCCAGGGCGTCCACAAACTGGGTCACCAGGCCGGGGACCAGGGCGGGCTTGAGGTCGCTGATCGTGTTGATGAAAAGAAAAAACAGATTCACCACCTCGGCCAGATCCTGGGTTTCCACGGCGGCCAGGCCTTTTTCCGCCGAGTCGGCCACCTCCTGTTCCGGCAGCTGGGTCATGGCGGACAGGTGGTGGAGAAGGGCCCGGATCTGGGCGTTTTTCAAAGACGAGTAGCGGATCAACCGGCGTTCCAACCGCTCGGGATTCTCCTTCATCACCTGGTAGAACACCCGGGCCACGATTTCCTTTTCTTCTTCAAAGGCCACCTTGGCCTTCCACATCAGTTCCCCGTCGAACACGCTCAGGAAATCCTCGAGAAACTTGGTGAGGTCAATGGGAAGCTGGGTGGTTCCCGGGTCCCCCAGAAGGGCGCTGCCCGTATGGAGTTTCCGCACGATCTCGGATACCTGGTTCAAAAGCCGGGCCGCCGATTTGCCGTCAACCTTCCTGAAAATGGAGAACACCACGTCGGTCAGAAGATCCGGCGAAATCCTGTTGGTCATGGCAAGAAATTCCGCGGACGTGAACGTGGCGGAATTCACGATATCCGCGATAAAGCTCAAACCCAGAACCAGCTTGGACGGGTATTTGTACAGGGTTTCCACGGCGGCGGTGACCAGGGTTTTCATGTCGCCTGCGGAGAGGTCCAGGAAAGCCCGGATTTCGCCGAAGTCCAGTTCCTCCATTCTTCGGACCAGGGCCGGGGCCAGTTTTTCCGACAAATAGGCGGGGTTTTCCTCGTAGCAGCGGTTCAGGGTTTTCAGAATCACGCTCACACTGTCGCCCACCCGGGTCCGGGCGAGACCGTCCAGCAATTCTGCCACGAACCTTTGCCGGTCCTCATCCGAGGCCTTTTCCACATGATCGGTCAGGGCGTTGACGGAATCCGCCAGAACCGTAAGCGCCGAAGGAAGAAAACGGGCCGCCGAAGCCGTAAACCGCCCATCCTGCATCAGGTCCGACAGAGTTGTTTCCCTGTCCTTGCCGTTCAGTTTCTTTTTCACGAACCCTTCGATCTGCCCCGCGATTTTCTTTTTCAGCCGGCTTTCCCCGGCCCAGGCGTCCACGATGTCCGGCACCACCTCCGCCACCAGCCCCCTTGTTTCCCTGGCCTTCAGAATCCCGGCAATCATGGCGGACAGGTCATGGGACCCATTGCCGCCCCCCTGGGGCTCCGCCCCATAGTTTGCTGTTTTCATAAGGAATACTCCTTCATGTTTGGTAGATACCATCCACAGGACGTCGATACGGCCGTAAAAAGCGCCGGATCACATGGCTGGTGCTGGGTGTTGTTGCTGTAGATTGTCGTTTGTCGACAATTTGTCACGACAGCAATTATGTGTCAAGAATTTTTTTGATTTTTTATTGGATGTATAAAAAATGGCGCTCAGGATATGTGGTTTTTTGACTGGATGGCTTATTCTTTTAGTTTCGTTTGCGTTGCGCCTATGCGATTCAAATCATTTTGTGGTGTATTGGACTTCTCGTTCCCAAGCTCCAGCCTGGGAACGAGGGAAAAACAATCTCACATCAATCTTCGTTCATCCGTTTCAGAATCATTTCGAGAAATTTCCGGTCCATGACATCTTTTTCACGCATACTTTGTTTGGTCAGAAGCAGGCCTTCTATGGAAAGCGTGTTAATGGGAACGCCATCCACTTCAATGATTTCCTTGTACTTTTCCAGAGTGTCATACGTCTGCTGGCAGGTATTCAAGACAAGATCCACGACAAACTCATCGGCAAGCCTGATATTGTCCCCTTCATCAAACCATTTAGGGTCAAGGCCTTTCGCGGATTTGTCCGGGAGAATCATCAGGGCATCTATAACAGGAATAGCGGCTTTATTATTTGCAGGAACCAGGATATCAATGTCTTCGGTTGCCCTGTGAATTCCGTGTGCATAAAGGGCGTATCCGCCGATAAGGATGTATTGTGCATTGTTTGCGTTCAACGATTTGATCAGGTTGATGAGATCAGAGATCGTCGCCGGTCTGCTGTAGGACTGATCCAAATATTTACTCCCCTTTTCTGCCCATCCGCCTGGCAATCCCTTCGATCACGCACTGCTCCTGAAACCGGTTGGCTTCATCCATGGTCTTGAACCGGTATACCTTTCCCCGGGGAATGAATGTGGTATTCCCGGTTGGAAGTTTCTGCATCTCTTCGTTCATTTTCGCACCGCGGATAAGGTTCTCCGCAGTGGGTCTGCCGGTTGGAACAGGTTCTTTTCTTTTTCCGATGATTCGCATGGCGGCCTCTTTTTCATTCAACACACGCTTGGTTTTGCCGTGTGAAAACGATGGACATGACAATGAAACTATGGTTCACCCAGAAAATTTTGTCAACGGCGCTCCCTAAAACCACGAATTTGTTGACTCGAACATGTCACGAAATATCCATCACCCGCACCAGCACCTCGCGCCGTTCGCCGTCGCGTTCAACGGTCAAGGTCAGGGTGTCGCCGATGGCCTTGTCCTGGAGGATGCGGAGGAACTCGGACATGTCGGACACGGGCTGGCCCTCCACGGCCACGATCACATCCCCCAAAAGGCGGTTCCTGTAGTCGATTCCAGCCAGACCGGCCTTGGCGGCCTCGGAGCCGGGAACAACTTTTTCGATGACGATGCCGGCGATGCCCAGTCGGGCCGCGTCTTCTTCAGGGAGGACCGAGATGCCGATGCCGGGCCGGGGCACCTTGCCGTCACGGATCAATACAGGGACAATGGCGTTCACCGTGTCCACGGGAACGGCGAAACCGATGCCCGCGCTGCTGCCCGATTCGGAGATGATCGCGGTGTTCACGCCGATCAGGCGGCCCGCGGAATCGAGAAGGGGGCCGCCTGAATTGCCGGGGTTGATGGCCGCGTCGGTCTGGATCAGGCCCACCATGTCACGGCCCGTGGACGTGGGCAGACGCCTGTTCACCGCGCTGACGATGCCGGAGGTCAGGGTCCTGTCGAAGCCGAAAGGGTTGCCGATGGCAAAGGCGGCCTGGCCGACCTTGAGGTCCGCCGAACTGCCGATGGGAATGGGCATGATTTTGGACGGAAGGGTCCGAAGCCGGATCACGGCCAGATCATGTTCCGGGGACGCCCCCACAAAAGAAGCGTCGGCCACCAGGCCAGAGTCCAGCTTGACCTGGATTCTTTGGGATCCGGCGATCACATGGTAGTTGGTCACCACATGGCCGGCCTTGTCCCACAGGAACCCCGACCCGGCGCCCTGACGGGTGCTCTCCGTGCCGAAGAACCCCCGCACCGAGGTTTCGGTGAAGATGTACACCACCGAAGGGGCCGCTGTGTCGAAAATCGACATGGTCGAGGTCTCGTAACCGGCCAGGTCGCCCCGTGGCGACACGGGCCTCGGGCTGTCCGAGGTGAGGAACAGGTTCCCGTAAAGGATGTTTCCCACGTACACGGTGGCGACGATCAGCGCCCACACGATCAGCATGTTTCTTGTCCGGTGATTCATCATTCAAGTCCTCGATAATATCTGTGGTTTTTCAGTCATCAGCCCTGTCCTTCGTTTCGTCCACTGCCCCTGAGGCGCTGTTCTTTTCATGAAACGCCTTGTACCAGGGTTCTTTGCCGTACATGGCCTCGGCGCAGCCGGGACAGAGGCTGTGGGTAAAAAGGGCCTGGGAATGGTTCTGGATATAGGCCTCGATCCGCTCCCAGCTCTGGTTGTCGTTGCGGATGGATTTGCACTTGGCGCAGATGGGGATCAGGCCGCGCAGGATTTTCATTTCGACCCGGACCTTGACCCGGGCCAGAAGTTCCGGTGATTTGAAGGGCTTGGTGATGTAATCCGCACCGCCCATCTCGAACCCTTTCACAAGGTCCTCGGTTTCCGTTTTCGCTGTCAGAAAGATCACGGGGATGTGGCGGGTTTCGAAATTCTCCTTGATCCGGCGGCAGACTTCGTAGCCGTCCATGCCCGGCATCATGATGTCCAGGAGAACCAGGTCAAACGGTTTGTCGTCGAGCCACTTGAGGGCTCTGGCCCCGTCCAGGGCGAATTCCACCAGATACCCCTTGTCCCGGAGAAGGCTTCCCAGAAGCTGGATGTTCTTGGGTTCGTCGTCGACAATCAGGATGGTAAAGGGAGTTGCGGGATGTTCAGGCGCCATGATGCTCTCCTGCCAGTTTTTTGATGGTTTGGACAAGATCGGGAAACGAGTCGATGGCCGCCTGCATCTGACTCACGTCAAAAGCGTCCACATGGGTCATCAGATCTTCGCCGTAGGACGCGAGAATCTCAAGGCCATGGACGGTCCCCAGAGCCCGGATATCTTGGCCGAAGGCCCTGACCGCGTCCATGGGAAGCTGTTGGCGGAAACCTTCCCAGCGGACCAGAAATTCATTTTCAAGAATGCGAATCATGTCCGGAAGCATACCCCGGACTTTGACCGGCAGTTTCCCGGCATCCACACCAACGGCGGGCTCCAAGGGACGGGCTCTGAGATGGCGGGCCAGGACCGTCAGCAGGGAATCAATATCGATGGGCTTGGGCAGATGGCCGGAAAAGCCGTTGTTTCTGATGATTTCCGGGCTTGCACCGGGCGAGGAGGCGGTGACCGCCACGATGGGAATATGGCGTGTTTCCGGCTCGGATTTCAGGATTTTCGCGGCGGTGATTCCATCCATGTCCGGCATCCGGATGTCCATCAGGATCAGGTCCGGCTGAAGGGCACGGGCACGGTCGATGGCGTCACGGCCCCCTTCGGCCATGACAGGTTCCAGATTGATCTGACTGAGCAGTGACCCCAGAAGGGTCCTTTGGGAGTCCATATCGTCCACCACCAGCACCGTGGCTTTTTCAAACTGGAGCTTGTGGGGGGCGAAAGGGTCCGGTGGAAGGGGCACGTCCCTGTCCGAGGTTTCAACATTCCGCAACAGGATATGAAAGGTGCTCCCCCGGTCCACATGGCTCTCCACCCAGATCGTTCCGTTCATCATCTCCACGAGCCGCCGGGAAATGGTCAGCCCCAGGCCGGTGCCCCCGTATTCGCTGTTGTCCTGGCCGCTCCTTTGTTCGAATGCTTCGAAAATCCTGTCGATTTCGTTTTCCGGAATACCGATGCCCGTATCCTGGACAGCCAGACGGAGGTCCATCCTGCTGGAGCCGGGGCGGGTGACGCGACGCACCGACAGGCTGACATGCCCTTTCCGGGTGAATTTGACGGCGTTTCCCACGATGTTCAAAAGAACCTGGCGGAGACGGATACCGTCCAGAAGAAGGGCGTCGGGAATCGTGCCGTCAATGTACCGTGAAAAATGGATTTTTTTCTGGGCCGCCTGGATGGCGAAGACCTGTTCCACATCGTACATGATGTGGCGGAGACTGCACGGGGTCAGCTGGATGCGAAGTTTGTCGGCCTCGATCTTGGACAGGTCCAGGATGTCGTTGATCAGGGTCAGCAGGCTTTTACCCGCCGTCCGGATGGCGGTGAGCCAGCTTTTCTGTTTTCTGTCGGTAACCTGGGCTCCCAGGAGTTCGCTGAACCCGATGACGGCGTTCAGGGGGGTGCGGATCTCGTGACTCATGTTGGCGAGAAACACGCTTTTCGCACGGCTGGCGGCCTCGGCTTTTTCCTTGGCCAGGGACAGTTCGTCGACCCTTTGCCGCAGCTGTTCATGCATGTCCGAAAGGGCGTCGGTTGTGGTGTTGATCGCGTGGGCGATACGGCTCAACTCGTCGTCCCCCGGAATGTGGAGTTTCTTTGTGAAGTCTCCCTGGCCGATGAGATTCATGGTGTGGTGAAGTTTGCCCAGATTGGTTCTCAGGCGGTTCAGGAAGGTGATCAGGATCGTCGACACGATCACGGCAATCACCAGTCCGATACCCGAGATCTGAAATGTCAGCCGGCTGATCCGTCGGGCTTTTTCCTGTTCCACGATGCCGATGAGCCGGTTGAGCCGGATCTCGAATTCGGATTCCAGGAAAAGCAGGGCGCTGTCGATGGTGTTCCGCATGGCCAAAAGCTCGTGATCATGGGTCTCGGCGTACTGGTAGATCAGGCCGTCCCGGGACGGGTTGGGCCGGTCGAGAATTTTCTGGAGATCTGTCTCGACCCGGGCCGTCTTCTGCCGGGTGAAGGCCCAGAAGGTGTTCATGGCCTGGATGATGGACTCCTTGTCGCCGTCATCGAGGAACCCGTGGACATGGGGACTGGTGTTCAGCCGTTCCAGCTCGTTTTCGAAGGCTCTGTTGACCTGCTTCCATTTTTCAAAGGAGTTGTCCAGCTGCTGGGTGTTCAAGAGCTGGGCGGTGGAAAGCTGGAGCTGCTTGAGTGTCATGACCGTGCTGTTGCATATGGCGTCGGCCTGGTTCAGCCGGTTGATTCCCACGATCAGATAGAAGGTCATACCCGAAATGGCCATGAATCCGCAAAGAACAACGGCAATGGCGACAATGAACCGGGTACGAAGCTTCATGGGCGTTCCTTGTCCCAGTGAGCCTGGGCGATCTTTTCGATGTCGCCAAGAACCCGTTCAAGGCTGTTGGGATCCAGGATGAACTCCCCGAGTTTCATCACAGCCGCACCGCTGATCGGTGCGGGGGTGGCTTCCCAGTAGCGGTTGAGCCGCCTGTACTTCTCACCCTCGATCCGTTGAATCAGGTCCCTTTTGACCTCCGGCAAATGACTGATGTCGGCTTTCCGGTTGGCCGGACAGCTCTGGTGTACCGTGGCGAAATAGGCGTTGCCACGGGGGCTGAGCCACAAATCGGCCAGAGCCATGGCCGACTTGGCGTTGGTCGCGTTCCTGGCCGTAAAAATCGGGCCCACTTCGAAAACGATGTTCAATCCGGCTTCAGGATTGTGGGACGGCAGGATGAACCAGCCGATGTCACGTTCATCGACACCCTGGGCCGCGAGAACGTTGGAGTAATACCAGCTCCCGCAGAGGGCCATGCCGTAAACCTCATTGTTCCAGAGATAGCCGGCGTTGGTCAGCATGTTCACCGAAGGGTCGGTAAAATAACCCTTGTCGATCATCTCCTTCCAGACCATGCAGGCTTTGACGACCCGCGGGTCCGTGTACTTCACCCGGCCCAGGCACAGGTCCTGGTAAAGATCCGGGTCTTCGCCGATGATCATTTCCTCGAACCAGATGAACGCCGGCCAGTTGTTCTGGAGAGAACAAAGAATCGGCGTGACCTTGGCCTTCTTGAGACGTTCGCAGACGGCGATGAATTCGTTCCAGGTGGTGGGGGCCTTGAGCCCCAGACGTTTGAAGATCCGTTTGTTGTACCAGACAGGCCAGTATTCGACCACATAGGGAAAACCGTAGACCCTCCCGTTCACCGTGAAGGCCTCGCGTATCTCCGGGGCGTAATCGTCGGCGTACTTGTCCCACAGGGCCGTAAGATCCGTGACAAACCCATGCTCGACCAGCTCCCTGGCCCTGAAGGTGGACCACCAGACAAACAGTTCCGGAGCCTGATCCGTGGGCAGGTTGGCCATCATCTGGTGCCAGTAGAGATCGGGAGTGACCGAAGGAACCGGGCGGATGCCCACCCCGATGGCTTTCCGGGCCATATCTCCCTGTTTGAGGAAGTTTTCCTGAAAAAGAGGAATATTCCCTTTGTCGTGGGCCAGGGTCACGTCCACGGGAGACGCCGGTGTCTGCCGGCAGGCGGTCAGGGCCAGGCAGAAAAGAACGAGCGGAACAACGGAAATTCTGCATAGATGAGCCACGATGACCTCCTTTGCTGACAGTTAAAACCAGGATGGACGCAAGGGCCAATGCCGTTTCCTTGAAGCCCTGAAAACCCATGAATCCGGTCTTTTCAAAAATTCCTCAGGGGGGCGGCGTCGGGACAAGAGCGGTCTTTCATTCAAAACAGAAGTAAATGTGGAAATACTACCTTTCACGGGGAGAAGCGTCAAGCTGATTTTCCTTCTGATTCTTCCTCTTTGTCATCTTCTATGGTAAAAGGCCCTCATGATAAAAAAATTCCGAAAGACACTCCGTCAGATCCGCGTTGAAGCGGACCGGTTCCGGTCCCAGCTTCCCTATGTGCCCCGTGCTTTTTCCATGGTGTACAGCGCCGCAGGATTCCTGACCCTGGCCTGGCTCGCCCTTCTTCTGGTCCAGGGGCTTCTTCCGGCGGCCACGGTCTTTCTCTCCAAAATCCTGGTGGACGGCATCGCCCAGGTCATCGGCACAGGCGGGGGCTGGAAGGGCCTGGTCCACCTGGCTCCCGCGGCGGCGACCATGGGGGCCATCCTGATCTCCACGGAAATCCTCCAGGGCATCGGGGGATGGGTAAGGACCGCCCAGTCCGAAAACATCCAGGACGCCATCCACCGGCAGATCCACGAAAAAGCCATGGAGCTGGACATGTCTTTCTACGACAACCCCGGCTTCTACGACCAGCTGCACCGGGCCCGGGTGGACGCGATTTCCCGTCCTGCGGCTCTTCTGGAAAACACCGGGTCCCTTTTGCAGAATTTCATCACCCTGGTCGCCATGGCCGGTGTTTTGATGACCTTCGGTTTCTGGCTGCCCCTTCTCCTTTTGGTCAGCACCGTTCCGGCCCTGGCCGTGGTTCTGCGCCACACTGTCCGGTTTCACCGCTGGCGCATGGATAACACCCAGGCCATGAGAAAAACCCAGTACTACGACATGATGCTCACCTCAAGGGATTCGGCGGCGGAATTTCGGCTTTTCCAGCTCGGACCGTATTACCGGCAGCTGTTCACCGATCTTCGTAAAACCCTGCGCCACGGCAAACTGACCCTGGCCAGAAACGAGGCCCTGGCCGGGGCCATGGCGTCCCTGTCTGGCCTTGCCTGCATCGGGGCGGCCCTGGTCTGGATGGGTTACCGGGCGTCCCATGGCCTTGTGACCCTGGGAGACCTGGCCCTATTTGTCCAGGCCTTTTTTCAGGGCCAGCGCATGATGCGGTCCCTGCTCGGCAACGCCCGGGAGATTTACCGCAACATCATGTTCCTTGAAAACCTCTTTGAATTTCTGGAACTGACCCCTGCCCTCGCCGATCCGGAAAAACCCCTGGAACACCCCGGCCTTCTCAGCGGGGTGCAGTTCCGGGATGTCACGTTCCGCTACCCCGGCAGCGACAGAGTGGCCCTGGAGCGGTTCAGCCTTGAGATCTCCGCAGGAAAGATCACGGCCCTGGTGGGTGAAAACGGGGCGGGCAAAACCACCCTGATCAGGTTGCTCTGCCGGTTCTACGATCCGGCGGCAGGCGCCATCCTGATCGACGGCCGGGATCTCCGGGACCTGGCCCAGGAGGACATCCGGAAACGGATCACCGTCCTGTTCCAGGAACCCGTCCGGTATCACGACACGGTTTTCAACAACATCGCCTTCGGCGACATCGACAGATCTCCCGATGCCGGGAGGATTGAAACGGCGGCCCGGGCCTCGGGGGCCGACGCGCCGATCAACCGTCTGCCGGAAGGCTATGACGCCATGCTGGGCAAATGGTTCGGCGGCGCCGAACTCAGCGGGGGCGAGTGGCAGCGCCTGGCCCTGGCCAGGGCGTTCCTGAGGCAGGCCGAACTGATCATCCTGGACGAACCCACCAGCGCCATGGATTCCTGGGCCGAAGCGGACTGGCTCGCCCGTTTCCGTAATCTGGTGGCGGGCCGGACGGCCCTGATCATCACCCATCGTTTCACCACGGCCATGCAGGCCGACATCATCCACGTGATGGACCGGGGGCGCATCGTGGAGTCGGGAACCCACCGCCAGCTTCTCGAAGCCGAAGGCCGTTACGCCACATCCTGGAAACAGCAGATGCGCGGTGAAACGTCCGGCTGAGCCTCCCCCCCTTGAATTTGCCTTTGGCATCCCCGGATGTTTTATGGTATTTTCAGCGGATTAAAAAAATTACCATGAAAGGACAGGGCGTTACCTTGAAGTTCGAACTGATTGGAAAATCCACCGAATGCCGTGCCCGGCGGGGCGTTCTCGAAACACTCCATGGGACCATCCAGACCCCGGTGTTCATGCCCGTGGGAACCCTGGGCACCGTGAAGGCCCTGGCCGTCCAGGACATCGAAACCTGCGGCGCCCAGATCATCCTGGGAAACACCTATCATTTATATTTACGGCCCGGCTGCGACGTCATCGACCTGTTCGGGGGGCTTCACCGGTTCATGAACTGGGACCGGCCCATTTTGACGGACAGCGGGGGCTTCCAGTTCTTTTCCCTGGCCCAGCTCACCAAGACCACCGAACAGGGGGTGAGTTTCCAGAGCCACATCGACGGGTCACGCCACGTGTTCACGCCGGAAAAGGCCGTAACGGTTCAGCAGAGCCTTGATTCGGACATCCTGATGTGCCTGGACGAATGCCTGGCCTACCCGTCCACCTTTGCGGCCGCTGAAAAATCCCTGGCCCTCACCACCCGCTGGGCGGCCCGTTGCAAGACCGAATGGCTGGAAAAAACAGGTGGAAAAAACGCGTTGTTCGGCATTGTCCAGGGCGGCATGTACAAAGAGCTCCGGACCCGTTCGGCGGAGGAACTGGGCGCCCTTGATTTTCCCGGTTACGCCATCGGGGGCCTCAGCGTGGGCGAGCCCAAAGACCTGATGGTCGAGCTGGCGGACCACACCCTGCCCCAGCTTCCGGCAGACAAACCACGCTACATCATGGGCGTGGGCACCCCGGAAGACCTGGTGGAACTCACGGCCATGGGGGCGGACATGTTCGACTGCGTGATGCCCAGCAGGAACGCCCGGAACGGCAAGCTGTTCACCACCTTCGGGGACCTCAATATCGCCAACGCCTGTCACCGGACAGACACCCGGCCCCTGGACGAAACCTGCACCTGCGAGACCTGCCGGAACTACTCCAGAGCCTACCTCCGGCATCTGTACAAATCCAGCGAGCTTCTGGCCTACCGCCTGAACACCATCCACAACATCCATTACTACTGCACGCTGATGGAGACCATGAGGAAAGCCATCGAAGAAGACCGGTTCGAAGCATTCAGAAAAGAATTTTACGATAAACGACAAGGAGACACGGAACCATGACCATCGCGAAAAGAATCAGCGCGTCCATCGAGAAAGCCTCGTTCATCCGCAAGATGTTCGAAGAGGGAGCCAAACTGAAAGCCCAGTTCGGCGCGGAGAACGTCTACGATTTCAGCCTGGGGAATCCCAACCTCATGCCCCCCGAAGCGTTCCGGACCGCCCTGAAAGAGGTGGTGGAAGAATCAGGCCAGGGCGCCCACTCCTACATGCCCAACGTGGGTTATCCCTTTGTGCGCAAAGCCGTGGCCGATTACATCGCGGCAGAGCAGGGCGTGGCCATGACGGAAAACGAGATCATCATGACCTGCGGGGCGGCCGGAGCCCTGAACGTCAGCTTCAAGACACTCCTCGATCCCGGTGACGAGGTGCTGTGCCCCGCCCCCTACTTCGTGGAGTACAATTTCTACGTGGACAACCACGGCGGCGTCCTGAAAACCGTTCCGACCAAACCCGATTTCAACCTGGACCTCACCGCCATGGCCGCGGCCATTACGCCGAAAACAAAAGTGATTCTCATCAACTCGCCCAACAACCCCACGGGCCAGATCTATCCGAAACAGGACCTGGATGCCTTGGGCGCGCTTCTCACGGAAAAGGGCAAGGAGTTCGGCACCACCATCTACCTGATCTCCGACGAACCCTACCGGAAGATCGTGTACGACGGAAACACCGTGCCCAGCATCTTTGCCAGCTACAAGGAAGCGCTCATCGCCACCAGCTACTCCAAGGACATCTCGGTGCCCGGCGAGCGCATCGGCTTCATCGCCATCCATCCGTCCGCAACCTACAAACAGGAGCTTCTGGGCGGCATGGCCCTGACCAACCGGACCCTGGGATTCGTGAACGCTCCGGCCCTGATGCAGCGGGTCATCGGAAAAATTCAAGGGATCACCGTGGACATGACGCCCTACGAACGGAACCGCAAACTCTTCTGCGAGGGACTGGCCGAAGCCGGTTACACCTTCACCACGCCTCCGGGGGCCTTCTACCTGTTTCCGAAAAGCCCCATTGCCGATGACGTGGCCTTTGTGGCCGAACTCCAGGCCGAACGGATCCTGGTGGTGCCGGGCACCGGTTTCGGCGGCCCCGGCCATTTCCGTATCGCCTACTGCTGTGACGAACAGTCCATCGTGAAGGCCCTTCCGGGATTTGCCAAAGTGATGAAAAAATACAAGTAAACAGGTGTCGCTGACGCAACCGGCGAAAGGGGGCGCGATCCCCTCTTTCGCCATTCCCGCCCCCCTTCTTGCCAGAAAAACTGATCCGGAAACCCAGCAACTGTCCAACACTTTCTATCTATCTGTATTTTATGTTTTTATTTTTCCAAAAACCCTGACACCCCTGCAAATCGTGCACCTTCCACCCCGCGCATTCTTCCTATTTTTCCCTTGACAACACAGGGGATTTATAGAATTTTGGTAAATTCGGAAAAAAGTAAGGTTGAGAAAACGTCCTGATGGCAGGACGCTACGTGTGGAAGCGAGGGTGGGGTGTCCACAGGTCACTCTGCGATGATCCGCCGGATGTGTGTTGGGGAATACGCGTCACGGGGAAGTCATCCCACCCCATTTGATTATCTTTCAAGGAGAGAAAAATGATAGCTGAAGGTTTTGGATTGATGATTGCGGGAATGGGTGTCGTTTTCGCGTTTCTCACGCTCATGGTCCTCCTGATGAACGGAGCGGCCAAGTTCTTTGAAACGTTCGCTCACTGGTTCGAAGAAGAACAACAGGTCGCCGCCCCAAGGCCGGCGGTTGTAAAACCGTCGGACGATGAACTGGCCTCGGTCGCCATTGCTATTGCGGCCGCTAAACACCGTGCAAACTGCTAATACATAAGGAGAGACGACCATGGCAAAAAAAATCAGATTCATGAACACCGCCTTCCGGGATGGTTTCCAGTCCGTTTACGGAGCCCGTGTTTTCACCGACGATTTCATGCCCGCCGTTGAAGCTTCCGCGGCCGCAGGCATCGATTACTTTGAGGCAGGTGGCGGCGCGCGTTTCCAGAGCCTTTACTTCTACAGCAACGAATGCGCCTTTGACATGATGGATCGCTTCCGCAAGGCCGCAGGTCCCGACGCGGACCTCCAGACCCTGGCCCGGGGCATCAACGTGGTGGCCCTGGACTCCCAGCCCAAGGACATCATCAAGCTCCATGCCGATCTTTTCAAGAAACACGGCATCACCACCATCCGTAACTTCGACGCCCTGAACGACGTGAACAACCTGATCTACAGCGGCCAGTGCATCGCGGCCGCCGGCTTGAAACACCAGGTGGTGGTCAGCATGATGGCCCTTCCTCCGGGCTGCACCGGCGCCCATGACGCGGATTTCTACGAAATGATCCTGAAACAGATCATGGCGGCCGACATCCCCTACCATTCGGTGTGTTTCAAGGATGCCTCCGGCACGTCCACCCCGAAAGTGGTTCACGAAACCATCAAACGGGCCAAAAAACTTCTCCCGGCAAACATTCCCGTTCAGTTCCACACCCATGAAACAGCCGGTATCGGCCTGCTCTGCTACATGTCCGCCATCGAAGCGGGCGCCGACGTCATCGACCTGTCCATGGCCCCGGTCTCCGGCGGAACCTGCCAGACCGACATCGCCACCATGTGGCACGCCCTGCGCGGCACCGATTACACCCTGGACATCGACATCGACAAGGTCATGGAAGCCGAGGAAGTGTTCAAGGACTGCATGAAAGACTACTTCATGCCTCCCGAAGCCAAAACCGTGGAACCGATCATTCCCTGGTCACCCATGCCCGGCGGCGCCCTTACCGCCAACTCCCAGATGATGCGCGACAACAACATCATGGACCGTTTCCCCGAAGTGATCCACGCCATGGGCGAAGTGGTTCGCCGCGGCGGTTTCGGAACCTCCGTCACACCCGTCAGCCAGTTCTACTACCAGCAGGCCTTCAACAACGTGATGATGGGGCCCTGGAATAAAATCGCCGACGGATACGGCAAAATGGTCCTCGGCTACTTCGGCAAGACCCCCGTGGCTCCGGACCCCGAGATCGTGAAAATTGCTTCTGAAAAACTGGGTATGCCCGTGGCTGACCGGAACCCCCTGGACATCATCGAAGAAGACCCGAAAAAAGGCATCGCTCCGGCTAAAAAGAAACTCGAAGACGCCAGCCTGCCCATCACCGATGAAAACATCTTCATCGTGGCCTCCTGCGGAGACAAGGGCATCGCCTACCTCCAGGGCAAAGCCACCATCGGCGTCCGCAAGAACGAGCCCGAAGCCAAAGAATCTGCCCCCGCCGCCAAAAAAGCCGTGGACGGCTACACGGTCACCGTGTCCGGCAGAACCTACGCCGTGAAACTCGAAGGCGACACCGCCGTGGTGAACGGTAAATCCTATCCCGTTTCCATCGCTGAAGGTCTTGCCGCAGCGCCTGTGGTTGCTGCCCCCGTTGCCGCCAGCGCACCCGCCGTCCAGCAGTCCGTCAAAGCCCAGATGCCCGGAACCGTGGTCCGTGTCCTCGTGAACGCGGGTGACCAGGTCAACTCAGGTGACGTGATCGTTGTGGTGGAAGCCATGAAAATGGAAGTGGAAATCAAGTCACCCCTGACAGGAACCGTGGCCTCCATCGCCGCCGCTCCCGGAACCCAGGTGGTCACGGGCCAGGATCTGGTGTTCATCGCCACCGCAGGCCAGGCCGCACCGGCTCCTGCGGCCCAGCCCGCCGCAACCCCGGCTCCGGCCGCAGCCCCGGCTCCCGCTGCCGCTGGCGGCAGGGAAGTGAAAGCCCAGATGCCCGGGACCGTGGTCCGTTTCGAAGTGGCCCAGGGCGCCCAGGTCAGGGAAGGCGACGTGCTCCTGGTGATCGAAGCCATGAAAATGGAGGTCGAAATCAAATCTCCTTACAGTGGTTCGGTTTCAAGCCTCGGCGTCAGCCAGGGCGCCCAGGTGGTCACAGGCCAGGTGCTGGTTTACATTGACTGATAACATTCATACGCTATTTTAAAGCGAAAGATAGGAACCATGAAAAAAGGATACACTCGCTCGATTGTCGGCGCGGGACTGTTCGCCGCGCTGATCCTGTGTTTTGTCGTCTTTGGCGGATCGACGATCAAAGCCGAAGACGCGGCCAAAGACCAGGCCGCCGTGGCCGCGGTGCAGGCCGACGTACCTGCGGCCGACCCTGTGGAAGCCGCTCCCGCTGACGTGGCCGCTCCGGCCGTGGACGACCATGGCGCCGTTGCACCGGTCCAGGCCCCGGCACCCGCCGCTCCTGCGGAAACGCCCCGGAAAAACATCAGCACCGCCGAAAAATTTGAACGTCTCTGGGGCGCCACGGGCCTGAACGCCTTTGTCGCCGGTATCGCCCAGGCTTTCAACGGTGAAGAGCAGAAAGGCGAGGAGAATGTGGACGCCGCCAAAAAAAGTCTGTTGCCTATGGGCCTTGGCCAGCTGATCATGATCGCTATCAGCTGCCTTTTGATCTACCTGGCCATCGCCAAAGGCTTCGAACCCCTGCTCCTGATCCCCATCGGATTCGGTGGGATCCTGGCCAACATCCCGGTGGCCAACATCGCGGGACATGAAGGCTTTCTCGGGATCGTCTACGGCTTCGGAATCAAGTCCGGCCTGTTTCCCCTGCTGATCTTCATGGGCGTGGGAGCCATGACCGACTTCGGCCCCCTGATCGCCAACCCGAAAACAGCCCTTCTCGGCGGCGCGGCCCAGCTGGGGATCTTCACCACCCTGATCGGGGCCCTGTGGATCACCGACCTTTTCCCCTTCATCGACTTTTCGTTGAAAGACGCCGCGTCCATCGGCATCATCGGAGGCGCCGACGGCCCCACGGCCATCTTCCTGGCCGGGAAACTATCCCCCGATCTTCTGGGCGCCATCGCCGTGGCAGCTTACTCGTACATGGCCCTTGTTCCCATCATCCAGCCGCCCATCATGCGGTTCCTCACCACCAAGGAAGAGCGGATGATCGAAATGCGCCAGCTCCGTCACGTGAAAAAGATTGAAAAGATCATTTTCCCGCTCCTCGTGCTGGGTCTGTGCATCCTGCTCCTGCCTGACGCGACCCCGCTGATGGGCGTCCTGATGTTCGGCAACCTGCTCAAGGAATCCGGCGTGGTGGAACGTCTGTCCAAAACAGCGGCCAACGAGCTGATCAACATCGTCACCATCCTTCTCGGTCTTTCCGTGGGTTCCAAGCTGGCCGCAGAACAGTTCCTCCGGGCGGAAACCCTGGGGATTCTGATTCTGGGCCTGATCGCCTTTTCCGTGGGTACGGCCGGCGGTGTTCTCCTGGGGAAACTGATGAACGTGGTCAGCAAGGAAAAGATCAACCCCCTGATCGGTGCGGCCGGTGTTTCCGCCGTTCCCATGGCGGCCCGTGTGGCCAACAACGTGGGTCTTGAAAACAACCCCCACAACTACCTGTTGATGCACGCCATGGGCCCCAACGTGTCCGGCGTCATCGGCTCGGCTGTGGCCGCCGGTGTTCTTTTGGCGCTGTGCAGCTGATCGTCTGTTAACCTGACGACCTTCAAACCGCGGTCCGTTTCGGGCCGCGGTTTTTTTGTCTCCCGCCCCCCAGCCGTCCCGTTCCACCGATCTTTTTTTACAATTCCCGGTCCTCCTCTTCCTTGACAGGTCCAACGGGGCCATGCTAACACTTCTCTGACTGAGCGCTCGTTCAGTGTCATTCCATGCGCCTCACGCACCCCTGAAACAGGTCTTACTCACGATCAAACCATTGAAAGGACGTTCTATGAAAACCGTGGCGGAAATGATTCAACAACTGAAGGACCGGGAAGCCAAGGCCCGGCAGATGGGTGGGGACAAGGCCGTCGAGAAACACCACGGCGAGGGAAAACTCACGGCCCGGGAAAGGCTCGACCTCCTGTTCGACCGGGGCACATTCCGGGAGATCGACATGTTCGTCAGGCACCGCTGCGTCCATTTTGGCATGGACAAGGTAGACATCCCGTCGGACGGGGTGGTCACCGGCCACGGCTTGGTGGATGGCCGGCCGGCCTTTGCCTTTGCCCAGGATTTCACGGCCCGTGCCGGAAGCCTGGGTGAGATGCACGCCAAGAAAATCTGTAAAGTCATGGACATGGCCATGAAAGCCGGGGTGCCTGTGATCGGGTTGAACGATTCCGGAGGGGCCCGGATCCAGGAAGGGGTGGACGCCCTGTCGGGTTTCGGCGAAATTTTTTTCAGGAACTCCAACGCCTCGGGGGTGATTCCCCAGATTTCGGCCATCATGGGGTCCACGGCAGGCGGCGCCGTCTATTCCCCGGCCATGACCGACTTCATCTTCATGGTGAAGAACACCAGCTACATGTTCATCACCGGGCCGGACGTGATCCGTTCGGTGACCGGCGAAGAGATCAGTTTCGAGGAACTGGGCGGGGCCATGACCCACTGCGCCAAAAGCGGGGTGTCCCATTTCGCCTGTGAGAACGACGCCGACGCCATCCGTCAGATCAAGGTCCTGTTGTCCTATCTTCCGTCGAACAACCGGGAGGAAGCGCCGCGCCTGACACCTTCCGACGACCGGAACCGGACCGCCCCTGAACTGGACACCATCATCTCGGACAACCCCCGGAAAGCCTACGACATGCTGGATGTGATCCGCCATGTGGTGGATGACGGCGTGATCTTCCAGCCCCACGAGCTGTACGCCCCCAACATCATCACGGCCTTTGCGCGTTTGAACGGACGGAGCGTGGGCATCATCGCCAACCAGAGCCAGGTCATGGCCGGCTGCCTGGACATCAACGCCTCGGACAAGGCCAGCCGGTTCATCCGGTTCTGCGACGCCTTCAACATCCCTCTCCTCACCATCGCCGACGTTCCCGGCTACCTGCCCGGCAGCACCCAGGAGCACGGGGGCATCATCCGCCACGGGGCCAAACTGCTGTGGAGCTACTCGGAAGCCACAGTTCCCAAGCTTCTCCTGATCACCCGGAAATCCTTTGGAGGGGCGTATCTGGCCATGTGTTCACGTCATCTGGGGGCGGACATGGCCTTTGCCTGGCCCACGGCCCAGGTGGCGGTGATGGGCGCCGAAGGGGCGGCCAACATCATTCACCGGAAAGAGATCAAAGAATCTCCTGATCCCGCCGCCAAGCGCCAGGAAAAGATCGACGAGTACAACGCCCTGTTCTCCAACCCGTACTGCGCGGCGGAAAGGGGTTACATCGACCGAGTCATCGTTCCCAGTGAAACACGGGCACACCTCATCGACGCCTTGGAAGTGATGTGTACCAAGCGGGAAACCAAGCCGTTTAAGAAACACGGCAACATTCCTCTGTAGGCTTTATGACACCCGGGGTCGAGGCTTTCGCCTCGACTCTGGGCCAGGATAAGGACAACCTTGCCGGCGGCCCTTCCGGGGGACCGGATTCAGGGCTATCGCATGTAAAATTGGCAAGGATCTGAACTATCGGCCGAACGTCTTCGAAGGGGGGGGGGTGAAACACCTGCCCCTTCGGGTCTGCGTAGTTACCCCGGGTTCCCGCCATTGTCATTCCGGGCGGCGCTGTTTTTTTGGTCGATCATGTTTTACGGGATATCCCAAACGTGATCGCCTCCCGTAACGTACGGCCGACCCGGAATCCATGCCCGCAAGAAAGAGGGGGGCATGAATTTTCGGGAACGGATGTCCATGCCGGCGTGGATTCCGGGTCGGCTTCGTTTTTCAAGCTTTATCGTTTTGCCAAATCCTGACAGATTTCAATCTCTCCGGCCTATCGGAGACCGCCCGGAATGACAAGGTTGGGAGCTGCGGCTCAACATGACATGTCGGTAAAATTCTTACATGCGATGGCCCTGGGACCAGATTTTACAAATCTGGACAAACAGGTTTTGAGTGTGACAAAAAAACAGACATTTTTTCATACCCGTTTGTCAAACTTTTCAAAAGTTTGGCCTCCGGCAGGGCCGCCGGAGGCTTTGAAATTCTTTGAAGAATATCATACGACAACGTCACATCATTTTTTGATGGGAAACTTCACGTCGAGGATCTTGTTCCATTCGGCCACTTTGCCTTTCGTTCGTTCCATCAGGGGTTTGATGTCCCCGTCGATGCGCACCGACACGATTCTGTCCCCCTGAACGATGCTGTTCACCACGGCCATGTCCTCTTTGCCCCAGACCGTTCCGAACACCGTGTGTTTGCCGTCAAGCCAGGACGTGGGCACATGGGTGATGAAAAACTGACTTCCGTTGGTACCGGGCCCGGCGTTGGCCATGGACAGGATGCCCGGCCTGTCGTGCTTGAGGGCCGGAACAATTTCATCGGCAAAGGCGTAACCCGGTCCTCCCGTTCCATTGCCGATGGGGCAGCCACCCTGGATCATGAAATTGTCGATGACCCGGTGGAAGCTGAGGTTGTTGTAGTAGCCGCGTTTCGCCAGATTCACGAAATTGGCCACGGTGTAAGGCGTTTCCTGGGCGTGGAGTTTCAGCCGGATCACCCCCTTGGAGGTGGTCATGATGGCCGTGAGGCCCGTGGTCGAGGATTTGGGACTTTCGGTTTTCGCAAAACCGGGAAGGGCCAGGACAAGGACAAGAAGCACGGCAAAAACGGGAATGGAAACACGGGGGAACGTTCGCATGGTTTCTCCTTTGATGACGCGATGATCGGTGATTTTTTATACGAATGACTTCCGTTTCAAAGTTCTAAAAAACCTATACCAGCGGGCCTTAAAATTCAAATAAAAACTTGACAGCAAGGCTCGAAAAGACTGTTATGGGGACCGTTAGACCGGACGAAAAACCGGCTCATAAAATGGAACCGCAAAAGGAACGCTGACCATGGACTCCATGTTCGTCAAGGAAATCGTCATCCGCTATTCGGAAACCGACCAGAAAGGCAATCTCAAGGTGGTGAGCCTGTTCGACATTTTCCAGGATGTGGGCAGCGAACACGCCGCCCTTATGGGCATTTCAGCCCTGGACCTGATCACCCGGAACTACACCTGGGTGATGCTCAAGTACAATGTCCATATCACCCGCCTGCCTGTCTGGAACGAACGGGTCACGCTCAGGACATGGCGTTGTTCCCATAAAAACCTTTACGAACTCCGGGAATTTCACCTGCTGGACGAAAAAGGCGATCTGCTGGTCCGGGCCCTCAGCAGCTGGGTGATGATGAACTACAGCAGCCGGAAACCGGTGAGACTGGACCGTTTCATCCCTCCGGAACTGATGGAGGAACGCTATCCCGTGGTCGACGATTTTTCACGTCTCGACGCCCTTGACGAATATGACCGGGAACTGCCCTTCAGGGTCAGGATGCAGGACATCGACATGAACAACCATGTGAACAACTCGGTCTACGTGGGCTGGGCCGTGGAAGCCGTCCCCGAAGACGTGCACCGGGACATGCGCCTGACCCAGGTGGAGATCACCTACCTGAACGAGATTTCCTACGGGCACATGATCAGTTCCAGGCTCAAGGCCGACGGGCACAACGGCGATGCCGTCTTTTACCACAGTATCGCCGAGGGTCAGAACCAACTTGAACTCACCCGCCTGAAAACCGTGTGGAAAAAAAACTGAAACTTTCATGACCAGGACCCGATAAGATGTAAAAGGCCTGTGTTTACCGCTGCCCTTGACCCTCATGTTGTCGCCGCCCAATTCCCCGGAACCAGGCCCAGACCCTGCCTGTCGATGATTCGAACAGAACCCATGGAGGTGCCCCCGTGAAAAGTAACAGCGTCCTGGTCCTGGTTTTTCTGGGGATCTTCCTGTGGCCGCAGCTGGCTGCCTCAGAATCCGTGGACATCGTCACCTTCAGTTACCCCCCCTACATGAACACCGACGGCAGCGGGATTCTCGCCCGGATCATCGGCGAGACAACGAAAAACACCGGCATCCGCGTTTCATACAAGGTCTACCCCAGGAAACGGGCGGTGCTCGTTTTCAACCAGCCTGAAACAGAAGGGCTTTTTCTAGGGGAACGGGGCTATTTCCCCGATCTCAAAAACTTCGAGGTGTTCACCCTCCTGGAGTTCAGGACGGTTTTCGTCTACGTGAAGGCCAACCATCCGACCTTGAAATACAAGGGCCTGGCCGATTTGGCCGGGAAACGGGTCGGGGTCTCGTTCGGAAGCGTGCTGATCCCCCTGTTCAAAGATTACGGCATGATCGTGGAGGAAGCCCACCTTGAAAACAACCTGGCCCGGTTGCAGACAGGCCGCATCGACTTCTGGCACACGGTGGACACCGCCGCCCTTGGGATGATCAAAAAAACCTACCCTGGCCGCGAAAAGGATTTCGGTTTTCTCGATGACGAAACCCACACCGCCGACCTGATGGTGAAAAAGGGCAGCCGGTCCACCGGGGCGTTCAAAAGGATGGTCAACCGCTATATAATTCTGGAGAAGCAGGGTGAAATCAGGAAGCTGCTCGAGCCCCGTCCGGAGAAGGGCAAGCCCTGACGATGGTCAGGGTTCCGTGGGCTTGGCCGGATTCTTCTTCGCTTTTCGTCGACGAATCAGACCGGAAAGAAGGACAATGGAAACCACCACCAGCACCGTGACGGTGACACGGGATCCCGTGCGGCCGAACCGGGGCAGGATCACCTCGGGCAGCAGCCACAGGTAGCAGACGGTGTGGAGGGTTCCGATAAAAAGGACCCTTGCAACCTGTCTCATGATCCGCCTTTTTCCCGGTCCTTGAGTTTAAGCCGGTACCCGTTCAGACTGTAGGCCACAAACAGCATGATCGCCGTGCTCACCGGACTGAAAGTGCAGAGGGCTCTGTAACCCAGCATGCTGGGTTTGCCGGCCCCTGGAAAAGGAACAAGGGTGAGACCTGCACCTGCGGCCAGAAGCATCGACAGGACCAGAAGAACAGGGGGAAGGACGCTGGGTTTCATGGGTTTATCGTTTTTCATTTTTTCTCTTCAGGGGAAAGTTGAATCAAAAGCAGGCCTTTGTCAACGGCCACAGGGTAGGACGCGAGAGGTTTTCTGGCCGGGCCCGCGACCACCTCGCCCCTGTAATTGTACACCGATCCGGAAACGCTGCAACAGGCCAGGCGGTCACGTTCCGAGGCCGGATCGATCCGCCGGCCCCCGATATGACTGCACCTGTTTTCCACGGCGTAGAAGCGTCCGTCAAGGCCGTGGAAAAGAAGAATCCGATGGGAAAGCCCCTTGCCTTCCAGGCGCATGGCCCCTCCTGGCCGGAGGATTTCCCGGGCACGGTTGAGTCCCACCGTCACATGATCCCCGTGATTTGTCCAGCAATCCCCGTCCTGCGGCTGGGTCGTTGCACATATCCCCAGAAGTTGCTTGAGAAGTTTCATGCACTCTCTCCTTTTTTTTATATGAAAGTAGCGGCTGAAACATTTAAAAAAAATGCCCGAACCAGATCTCCGGCCCCCAACCTGTCATTCCGGGCGGCCTCAAACATGATGGAACGTTTGAACCCGCTTCGGATTCGGCAAAAGACCACAGGCTCGAATTCTGAAGCCGACCCGGAATCCACGCCGGCATGAGCAACCGTTCCCGAAAATTCATGCGCCAAATCGTTTGCGGGAATGGATTCCGGGTCGGCTTGCATGGCGGGAGCCTTCAAGTCGCAAGCTTCACCTCAGCTCAAGACCTGCCGAAAGGACCCTGGCCGCCCGGAATGACAAAGGCGGGGACCTCGTCAACATCTTTCATGCAACATTGTGACTGCTCCACTTGGCCGTCCCATGGCCGCTATTTGGACATCAGGCAGGACACCGCCTGCTCCAGGCCGTCCAGGGAAAGTTCGAACATGGGGTAGATCCCCCGGATCACCTGGATGGTCTGGGTGTAGTGCCAGATATGGGCCGGAACGGGATTCAGCCACACCGAATGCTTGAAGGTGTCGGCCAGGAACCTCAACCGGTCGATGCTGGATTTGCCGCTCCGTTCCTGGACATAGATCGAGCCGTCCCTGGCCATGAGTTCGTAAGGGGCCATGCTGGCGTCTCCCACGAAGATCAGCCGGGTTTCCGGGTCCCTTTTAATGAAGCTGTCCACCTTCACCGGCTTCCTGTACCGTGAGGCGTCCTCCCACACATTGTCGTAAATCGTGTTGTGGAAAAAGAAGGTCCGCACATCCTTGAACTGGGCCCGGGCGTAGTCGAAAAGGGTCTGGACCACCGAAACGTAAGGGTCCATGGACCAGCCGCCGTTGTCGATGAGCAGGATCACCTTGAGGCGGTCCTTGAGGCTGGGCTCGAACACGATTTCGATTTCCCCGGCGTTCTTCATGGTCTGGTAGATGCTTTCATCCACGTTGATCCGGTCTTTGGGGCCCGAGGGCACCAGGTTTCGAAGCCGCTTCAGGGCCTCGCCCACCATGCTCTGGGTCAGGGGGCCCTCGCCGGAATAATCCTTGTAGCGCCTCTCCCCCGCCACCTTCACCGCGGATTTGTTTCGGGACTCCCCGCCCACCCTCATGCCGCCGGGATGGTGACCCGAATGGCCCACGGGCGAGGTGCCGCCTGTTCCGATCCACTTGTTGCCCCCGTCGTGGCGTTCGGTCTGGTCTTTCAGCCGTTCCTTGAAATACTCGATCAGCTGTTCGGGTGTGAGGTTGCTCAGCTGTTTTTCGTCTAAACCCAGGGCCTGGGCCAGTTGTTTCGGGTCTTTCAGCCATTCGTCGAGCATGGCCCGGGCGATTTCATCCAGCTCAAGTCCTTCCACCGAGGGAAGCTCCACGCCCTTGAAATGGTAGGCGAACACCTGGTCGTAGAGATCGAAGTACCGCTCGCTTTTCACCAGGATGGACCGGGCCGCGGTGTAGAAATCGTCGATGGAATTCACCAGGCCCGAATTCAGGGCTTTCTGGAGTGTGAGAAACGAGGTGGGGCTCACGGGGAGACCCACTTCTTTCAACTTGTAGAAAAAGGGGATGAACATCCGTATCCTCTCGAGGCCGTTGTCACGGCCTTGGTTTCACGAAAATACCACATAGCGGCTGCCGTCAAACATGGGATAGCATATTTATCGGAATAGTTCACTCTGTTTGTGAAAGCAGGAGTCCATGCAAAAATGAAAATGCCGGAAGGACCATCGCTATCGGGTTCGGTATCGCTATCGTTATCGGGTTCGATAGGCAGTACGTTTCGATACCGATACCGATAGCGATACCGATTTAATCGGATGTCAGGTCCTGATGGGGTTGTTGGGAAAACGGGGAAAAGCTTTTCACTGTTTCATCCCACCCTGGTCGAGAACGGTGCGGATCTTCACGGCCAGGTCCTTGAGGGAAAAGGGTTTCTGGATGAAGTTCACCCCCTCGTCCAGCACCCCCCGGTGGGCGATCACGTCGGCGGTGTAGCCGGACATGAACAGGTGCCTGAGGGAAGGGCGGATGGCGACAAGACGGTCGGCCAGCTCCCGACCGTTCATCTCCGGCATCACCACATCGGTGATGAACATCCGGAGGTCATCAGCCTGTTCCTCGACCAGGCGGATGGCCTCTCCGGGCGTGGCGGCCACCAGCACATTGTAACCCAGGCGGCTCACCATCATCTCCCCCATCTGTCTCAAGGTGGGATCGTCCTCCACCACGAGGATGGTTTCCCCGCAGCCCATGGGAAAATCGATTTCAAACGTCTCGGCCGGGGCCTCTCCCTCTTTCTCCTTATGGCGCGGGAGGTAAACGTTGAACGTCGTTCCCAGGCCAGGTTCCGTGTCGATATGGACAAAGCCGCCGTTCTGTTTGACCACGCCATAGACAGTGGCAAGCCCCAGCCCTGTCCCCTGCCCGGCCTTCTTGGTGGTGAAGAAAGGCTCAAAGACGTGCTTCAGGGTTTCAGGGTCCATGCCGCAACCGCTGTCACTGACGCTCAGGAGCACATAGTCGCCGGGCAGGCCATCCGGGGTGATCCGGCACGTGACGTCGTCGAGGGACAATGCGCTGGTGGTGATGGTGACCCTTCCCACGTCGGTAACGGCGTCCCTGGCGTTGACACAGAGGTTGGTCAAAAGCTGGTCCAGCTGGGACGGGTCCATACGGACCGTGCAGTCGGCCGGGCTTGGTCTCCAGACCAGCTCGATGTTCTCCCCGATCACCCGGTGAAGCATCCGGAGCATGTGGGCCACCGACTCGTTGAGATCGAAGGTCACCGGGGCCACGGTCTGTTTCCTGGCAAAAGCCAGAAGCTGGCGGGTCAGGTTGGCCGAACGTTCCGCAGCATCCAGAACCTTGCCGAGATTTTCCCGCAAGGGGTCTTTGGAATCCATGGTGTTGAGGATCATTCCGGTGTAACCGATGATCACACCCAGCATGTTGTTGAAATCATGGGCCACACCTCCGGCAAGAATCCCCACGGCTTCGAGTTTCAGGGCCTGGTGAAGCTGTTCCTGGAGTTCACGGCGTTCGTTTTCAGCCTGGAGGCGCTCGGTGACATCCCGGAAATCCCAGACCCTGCCGTTTTTTTCCCCTTTCACCACAAGAGGCGACGAGTGGCGTTCAAACACCCGGCCGTCCGCCAGAAGAATTTCACCGAAATCATCCCGGTCGCTGTGGTACAGAGCACTGACCTGTTCAAGAAACATGTCGGGTTCTTTCAGCTGGTCACGGACATATTCGAGCAGGACCCGGTCATCGTCCACGGCCCGCATGGTTTCGGGAATTCCCCACATCTGGAAAAACCTGTCATTCGCCTGGATGATCCGGCGCTGCTGGTTCACCACAAGCACCCCGTCCGGGGTGGTGTTCAAGGTGGACCGCAGAACTTCCAGGCTTTCAAGTCTTGCAAGCTCCTCCGCTTCACGCTGGGTGACATCGTCAAAACTGATGATGATCCGCCCCCCGATCAGACTGGACCCGATGACCACGGTTTTGACCTGGCCGTCCTTGCAGGTCACCCGGTACTTGCCGGCATCCACCGGTTTTCCCCCATCCATGGCGTCCTTTATGGATCTCAGCCATGTGTTGATCGCCCAGGTTCTGTATTCGGGATCGGGGTAGGCCTGATGCCACCAGTCTTCGATGGTCGGAGTGGTTTCAGGCGTGTAGCCACTCAGTTCACAGGCCCTTTCGTTGGCGGCGATGATCCGGCCGTCCAGGGTGGCTTCGGCCAGGGCCACAGGGGCCATCTGGAACAGGGACCTGAAACGGGCTTCGCTTTCCACCAGGGCTTTTTCCGCCTCTTTCAGGTCCGTGACATCCACGGTCATGGAGAGTACACAGGTCTGCCCCTGAAGCTCCAGAAGAACGGAAGAGTAGATCAGATATTTGAATGACCCGTCCGGATTCTTGATCAGAGCCTCTTTATTCTTGACCGAGCCCTTTGAGACCAGTTCGTCCAAAATGGACTTGACCTTTTCCGGGTCATCCACGAGAAAATCCGAGGACTTCATGGTCATCAGTTTTTCTTTGGGCATGCCCCTGCTTTCCAGAAAAGCCCGGTTCACATCCAGGTAAAACCCGCTTTCAAGGCTGTTGATGGCGATAGGGTAAGGCGCATTGTCGAAAATCGCCCGGAACCTGGACTCACTCCGCACAAGTTCTTCCTGGACTTCCTTGATGTTCTGGATATTCAGATCCAGGCCGATGACTCTCGAAGGCCGTCCCTGACTATCCCAGGCCACGGTCCTGCCCTTGACCAGAACCCAGAACCAGGATCCCTCCGCGTTTTTGAGGCGGAATTCCGTTTCCAGCTCGCCCCGCCCTCCTCCCTCCACATAGCTGTCCAGGGCGTTTCGGGCCTGCTCGATGTCGTCAGGATGAATCTCCCGGCTCCACTTCTCGAGATTCATCTCAGGGGGTCCTGTGTCCTGGCCCAGCATGGTGTAGAACTGGGGGCTGAAGGAAATCATGCCTGATTTGGGATGGTAATCCCAGACCCCGGCGTTGGTGGCCGAAAGAGCCAGACTCAGGCGTTCTTTCTGGTCGAGAAGCTCTTTCCGGGCCTGATTCAGGCTCATCACCTTTTCCTTCAGCCTTTGTCTCAGAACGTAGCTGACCGCAAGAAGGGCTGAAAGAACGATCAGTCCCAGGCTTCCGGCGAGAACGAGAATATTTCTCGTTCCGGGGGTCATGCCGTTTTTATCACCAGGCACCATCCATCGACGCCAGCTCTGTTCACGCCCGACCGGTGGGGGATCGGTCGTGGCTGTCTTATCCGCAGCAACGTCCGTAAATTCCAGGGGTGGCCGTTCCGCATTGACGTCAAGCGCCAGCTTGTCCCGGTTGCTGTCCAGCCAGGCCCGTTCTTCCGATGTGAGATCATGGGAGTTTTGAGAAAAAACTGTTGCAGCGGGGATAATCATCGCGAGAATCAAGGCAAGACAGCCTGTCCGAAGCATCTTGAGAAAAGGCCATGGGTGGAAATTCAGAAAGAAACTCACCCTGGAGAGGCGGCCCTGTCTCTCTGCACGATGTGACTTCGGAATCATGGAATCTCCCGAAAAGAAACGTCCTTTTTTGAAATGGAAATCATCAGATGGAATTAAGATTTGTTTTACAGCAAAGTACCATGGCCCTCAAAGACCTGTCAAGCGAACTGTCTGGGCAGCCAGGGCAATCGCATGGATCATCGGCATGGATCTTAACCATCGCTATCCCTATCGGGATCGGGTTCGCTATCGAAATGTTCTGACGATCGAACCCGATACCGAACCCGATACCGATACCGATGCCGATACCGATGCCGATACCGATCAGCGAGAGCGTTTCGACCCTGCCTGGCGGCATATCACAGCAACAGCTTCCTGTCCTGGACCTGGGTCTGGAGAAAGGTTTTGGCGATATTCGAGGTGTACACGATGATCTGGCTCATCAGGTTCATCAGTTCCATGTGGACCTCGTGGGTTTCCATGGATTCCAGGCGCTTGCACACCAGACGGTTCAGATGGCGCACCCTGTACTGAAGCTCCAGGTCCAGGTATTTCCGCTCCTTGGCCATGATGTTTTTGGCCTTTTCCAGGTCCCGTTCGGCGAACGACTCCTTGAGCAGGCGGATCTGGTTGCAGACTTTCCGGTGGTAGATGGTCAGCTCTTCCCGGCCTTCGATGGAAAAATCATGTTTCAGCGCTTTCTTTTTGGCGATCAGGGGGATCACATTCCGGTGGACGATGTCTCCGATGCTTTCCATATCCTTGACGATGGAGATCATGGCGTAGGCGCTCTGGGTACACTCTGCGGAACTTCCCATCTGGGCCACGCGGATCAGGTAGGACACGATTTTCTCCTCGAGGAAATCCAGCTCCTCTTCCCGGTGGTCCACCCCTTCCATCAGGGTCAGCTCGGGATGCTCCTTGTCTTTTTTCGTGTCGTCGGTGACAAAGGGAACGGCGATGGCCCGGAGCATCCGTTCAAGAACCCCGGCCATTCTGGAAATTTCCGAACGGGCCAGGTCCAGGGCCAGAACAGGTGAAAGGATCTTTCCTTCGTCGAGAAAGGTGGTGGTGTGGCGGCGGAGCAGATCCACCGGCCTGTCCGGCATGATCCGGATAATGAAATTCGCGAACTGGGTGGTGAAGGGCATGAACATGATCAGGGACACGTTGAACAGGGTGTGCACGTTGGCGATGTCGCGGGCGATACCCGACGACAGGGAGCCGGTCAGCCTTCCCACGAAAACCGTAATCTGGGGGACGAAACAGAAAAACACGGCCACGCCGAAAACCCGGAGAAGAAAATTGGCCACGGCCACCCGTTTCGCTTCCTGGCTTGTGCCGATGCTGGCCATGCCCGCCGTGATACAGGTGCCGATATTGGCCCCAAGGATCATGGGAACCATGGTTTCAAGGGAGGGGATCACCCCGCTGGTCCCCAGGATGATCAGGATGCCGATAAACGCCGTGCTGCTCTGGATGATGGCGGTGATCACCGTTCCCACGGCCAGGCCGATAAAGGGGTTGGCCAGCCGGCCCAGAACGTTCCTGACCGCCTCGCTTTTGCCCAGGGGAGCCATGGAATCCCCCATGAGGTCCAGGCCGTAGAACAAAATGCCGAACCCGAGGATCACCTCTCCGACACTTTTCACCGTCTCTTTTCGGCCGGCCAGCCTTATCAGGCAGCCCAGGGCGATGAACAGCAGGGCGTAATCCGTGACTTTGAAGGCGATGAGTTGGATGGTCACCGTCTTGCCGATCCCCGCGCCGATCAGGACCCCGATGGTCTGGGAAAAGGCCATGAGTCCGGCCTGGACAAATCCCACCAGCATTACCGAAGTGGCCCCCCCGCTCTGGATGATCAGGGTGACCACGAAACCCAGGATCAGGGCTCTGAACCTGTTGCCCGTCAGGGCGGCCAGGATGCCGCGAAGTTTGTTGCCCGCGGCGTTTTTCATGCCCAGACTCATCAGCTCCATGCCGAACAGAAAAAAAGCCAGCCCTCCGAAAAGCCCGATGATGTTCATGGTCCAGGATACGGACCCGCCGTCGTCGGCGAAACCTTTCGTCACCGTCATGAAAAAGACGAGGCCGGTCAGGGCGGCGGTCATGGTTCTCCATATCCTGGTCATCACGGTATCAACAGATCCCTTTCCAAAAAGACGGTTCATTCAGCCCTTCTTTGGGACTGAACCCTGAAGGCGCGCTTTTCTTCATTTTCAGTATGTTTGCCGCTATTAAAGCTGAAAAACGCCGTAAAGACAACCATTATTATAGGCCAAGAAGGTCCGATTGACATCGGCGTCCATATCCTGTATCTATCATTCATTTTCAAAACGAACCCAGTTACGAACCATCGCGTCCTCCCTATCCGGAGGCGTTTTCTCAAGCAAGCATTCCCAAGGAGGAACCAATGGCCAGTCTGAATAAAGTCATGATCATCGGCAACCTGGGCAAGGACCCCGAGGTGAGCTACACCCCTTCCGGCATGGCCGTGGCCAGATTTAGCGTAGCCACCAAGGATTTCTGGTCCGACAAAGCCACAGGAGAAAAAAAGGAAAAAACCGAATGGCACCGGGTCGTGGCCTTTGCTAAACTTGGCGAAACCTGCGGCCGCTACCTCACCAAGGGCAAACAGGTTTACGTGGAAGGACGGCTCCAGACCACGTCCTATGAAAAAGACGGCATCACCCGTTACAACACCGACATCATCGCCAACGCCATCCAGTTTTTAGGAGCGCGGGGAGAAGGCGGCGCCCCCGGCCAGGGAGGAGGCGGTTACCAGCAGAACAGCGGTTACCAGGGTGGCGGCGGAGGCTACCAGGGAGGTGGAGGCGGTTCCTACAACCAGCCCAACCGGAACTTCCAGAACAACCAGAACAACGGCTCCCAGAACCAGAACAATTTCAACCAGGGTCCTTCCCCGGATTTCGATCCCTACATGGGCGATCCCGGGTTCCAGCCCCCGCCTGACGACGACATTCCCTTCTGATGGGGCGTTTTCCCGGTGAGTCCCGACGACAGGCTCACCGGGAATGAACAATCCAAAAATATCAGGCTTTGCGGACAAATTCGGATTTCAGCTGCATGGCCCCGATCCCGCTGATTTTGCAGTCGATGTCGTGATCGCCGTCCACCAGCCGGATGTTCTTCACCTTGGTTCCCACCTTGACCACGGACGTGGAACCCTTGATCTTGAGATCTTTGATCACTGTCACCGTGTCTCCGTCATTCAGCACGTTGCCCGCGGAATCCCGCACGACCTTTTCTCCATCCCCGTCCTGTCCGGCACTGTCTTTGGCCCATTCATGGGCGCATTCCGGGCAGATGATCATCGGGCCGTCCTCGTAGGTGTATTCCGAACCGCACACAGGGCATTTGGGTGTATCACTCATGGTGTATCCTTTTTATATTCTTGAGGGTTGTTGGAACCGTCGCCTTCCATGGTATCCGGTCAAGGTAACGGCATCCCTTCCTATCGTTTCCATACCGGAAAATCAAGCCCCTCAGGGCAAACGCATGTAACATTGGCATGGATCTTAACCATCGCTATCGCTATCGAAATGTTCTGACGATCGAACCCGATAGCGATACCGATACCGATTAGAGTGGTTGTCATAAATCCGTTCCGAATGAAAAACTGACGAACGTCGAACATCCAACGCCCAACATCCAACATCCAATGAAGGATAACTCCTTTTTTAAATAGTGAATTTGAACACTGTTTTCTTCCCATCTGGAAAGGGTGAGCCGTGAACCCATTCACCATTCGATGTTCATAAAAATGCGCCAATCGGAATTTTATTCTGACAACCACTATAACCGGAAACCATGCCCGAGAAAGAGGTAGCCCTCGATTTGCATGGGGACTTAGCCCATGCTGGCGTGGATTCCGGGTCGGCTTCGAATCTCGAATGGTTTCGTTTTGCCAAAATCCAACGATGTTTCAATCACTCCGTGATATCGGAGGCCGCCCGGAATGACAAGGTTGGGAGCTGTGGCTCAACATAACATGGCGGTAAAATTCTTACATGGGTTTACCCTGGGAACCCCTCAGGCCGGCGCCTGTCGCATCGGCATGGATCTTAACCATCGCTATCGCTATCGGTATCGCTATCGAAATGTTCTGACCATCGAACCCGAACCCGATACCGACAGCGATACCGGTGCCGTTGCCGATAACGATGGCAATACCCTGGCTTGGCATATCTTCATGATTCAAGCCGTTTGCATCAGATTTTCCATGGTGCCTGCCTTGACAGAAACCGTGTCTGTGCTTAACGTAATAGGCACAAAAACATGTTCCGTCATCACGGACAATCAGCGAAAATCAAAAAACACACAGGTCAACGCGAAACGAGGGTAAACCCCAATCACAGGAGGTCAGACCATGATACTCAAACGATTGCAGAACTTACCACGATGGGCCGATCCTTTCGACGAAACCGGTCATCTCAGGCAGCTGATGAGCGACCTGGGAAGGCGGTTGTACGACGAACCACACGCCGGCGTCTTTCCCTTTCTCAACGTGTCCGCGACCAAGGACCACTACATCGTCAGGGCCGAGCTTCCCGGCGTCAAGGCCGAGGACCTGGACATCACGGTCACAGGGGACAACCTCACCCTTTCCGGCCAACGCCGCATCCTTCCTGAAGAGGAAAACGCCCGGTACCACCGGCGTGAACGGGATTCCGGAAGATTTTCCAGGGCTGTCAGCCTCCAGGGCCCCCTGGACGCCGACAAGGTCACGGCAACGCTGAAAGACGGCATCCTCAAAGTGACGATCCCCAAGGCCGACGAGGCGAAACCCAAGAAAATCGTCATTGGTTGAGCGGCGAAACGTTTGAAAAGGAGGTACGGACCATGAGCGACATTCTCAGTGAAATCAAGGCCAGAGAAAAGAAGGAAGTGGCGGGAAAGGCCGAGCAGACCAAACCGGGCCCGGTGTTCACCCCCAGTGTGGATATCTTTGAAACGGAAACGGCCCTCACGGTGCTTGCCGATCTTCCCGGCGTCACCCAGGCGAACCTCGACATCGATCTCCACGAAGACGTGCTGTCCATCGTGGGTCATATCGAGGAAGACCGTGAACCGGGCGAAAACGTGCTTCTCAAGGAATACGAAACCGGGCAGTACATCCGGAAGTTCACCCTGTCCGAAGTCATCGACCAGGAAAAAATCCGTGCCGAACTCGTGGACGGAGTGCTCAGGCTCACCCTGCCCAAGGTTGAAAAAGCCAAACCCCGGAAAATCCAGGTCACCTGATCTCAAAAAAAACACCGTATCAATCGAAAAGGAGAACGGTCCAACCGTTCTCCTTTTATTGTTCATGGGTCCATGAAATCCTATACCGTATCGAGACAAGCATTATAGTGGTTATCAACATAACATTTCGAAAAATTTTGCCTCCGGCGTCCAGCTTTTGAAAAGCTGGACAAACAGGTTGGAAAGACAAGCCGGAAGAACGGCCTCCGGAAAAGACCCCATCAAGACCTGTTTTGGCAAACTTTTTCAAAAAAGCCTGCCCCAGCGAAGAGAGGGGCTTGGCCCCCGGTAAGGTCGCCGAAGGCTTGAATCGGGACTGATTTAGACAGCCCCTCTACAAATTCTGGAGCATGGGTCTTGCCGTTTTCTTTTCCTGTGTCCTGGTCAAAGGCGGAAGTGAATTGGGACGAATCGCGGCGGGTCGTGCTTCCGACATGAAAAGCGTCGGTGATGCCGCCTCAGCGGATATGACCGACCCGGTGCGAAACGCCAGCAAAAGGGAAGGGCTCGCGTCCGCTGTCCCTACACAGGCCCTTTATAACAGCAATGCGTATGGGGCCATGTCCAGTGTTGCCGAATACAACAAAAAAGCCGGGGTATATGGCGCACAGGCCATAATGAACGAAATGGGAGGCCCTGGAGCCTCGCCAGATGTGGCGGCCAGGGCAACCACCCCCGGCAAGGTTTATTCCGTGCAAAGTGCCAATGCTGATGCAATGGGGTTGAAAAACGCAAGTGAGGCAACCAATCAATCAGGCCAAGCTATTCTGGATAAAAACGCAACAGCTAAACATGCAAGAACATCCGGTGAAACCCAAGCCTATTTTGACGAAGCCGGTGGAAGTGTTGCCGGGGTGGTAAACTTGGCCAATGAACTTGGTTCTTATGGGGTTGGCAAAAACTTAGCCGAGTTGAATGCTAATAAGGGAATTGCCGAAGATTCTGGTATCTCCGTCAGATCCGTGCTTAATGATAATGCCGATGTTGGTGCCGCAAAACTCAGGGGGGCAGCAATCGCTTTTAGAGCCAGTGCCGAAAAACATTATGGCCAAGGGCAAAAAGGAATGGTTGCTATGGCTCGTGATTTTGAAAATATCAACAATGAAACAGGTGTTGGCAGAAACCAAGCTCTTCGTGATGTTGCTGAAAAACATTACAGTGGGGCGGGAAATATTGCCGCCGCTGAAAAAGACCTCCAGACATACAACAGGCTCAAAAATGTTGCCGACAGAAAAGAGTTTGCCCAAATTGCGAGAAAACATTTTGGCAACAATGATAACAGTGAATTCAAAATGATGAGCGTCATTGCAAGTGCCGTTGCTGCTAGAGCGGCTGGAACAGCTCTATCTGATGATCAGGTGGCCAGTCGTTTTTTTGGAGGGGATAAAACAGCTATGAACCGTGCTTTTGCCACGTATCAAAACCTTCAAAAAGGATCTGAAATCAATACCCTTGGTCGTCGTGCAAATAGTATTGCAGAAGATAAAGGAAAATTCGACGCATCTCAAAACATGGCCATATCCGATTACATCAAAACCATGGGGGTTTCTGGTTCAGCAAGCCCGGCTCTCTTGGAAAAATTCAATTCCGCTTCAAAATCTCTGTGGAATGAGGCTCTTTCCAGAAATCTTTCAGGCAAAGCTCTGTCGCCAAATACACAAGCCGCTATCGATGGCATAAAGAATAATAAAGAGGCCCTTAATCAGTTCAATGCCGTAGGAGCATCTATAGGTGGATCGTCGACAATAAAAACAGCACAAGAAGCTCGTCGTGCTGAAAAAATGACTGGGTTGGAAGCTGGCAGCTTAAAAGAGGGAACAACAGCAACATTTAAAGGGTCGATGGATAGGTCTGGCAATATAAAATTTGCAAGGCTTGATGGGCAATCGGGTGTCAATGTGCGTTCTGATAACACAATAAGCTCAAGCACAGACAGAGGTACACACCACGCAAACATGGCTCAAAGTATTTTAGGGAAAAAAACTGGGGCTCTTGTTGATAGTTTATTAGCCGCAGGCAAAAAAGGCCCAGAAGCCCTCCAGGCAGAAATAACAAATCAAGCATGGACTCTATCTAGAGAAATTACCCCCGTGTATTCAGATCAAGGAACTACAGCAGAAGGAGGCTCTACCGCAAAAGGTGTGTCTGCGGGGTTCAATGCTGGACTTGGTGCCTCTGCTTCACGTACTGTTACTGATAGCCACCAAAAACAAAATGCCATCAATTTCAATGCGAAAAAAGCACAGGCAGTGATATCAACTGCCTATTCTGAATCATATGGAAATCGTGAAAGGATGATTGATAATTATAATAAATATGTCGGGTCTTTTGTGGAAGGGGTGGAGGGAAAAATTGAAAAAGCAAACCCTGAACACTACGACGACAAAATCATGGAAAATTTTGTTTCGCCAGGAACAAAAGAAAAACTTGGACAAGTAGCGGATGAACTTAATTTCAGGATCGCCAAAAGAAAATACATGGATGAAACAGAAGATAATAAATAAGCTCCATATTTATTTATAGGTTGTTAAATTATAAATCAGATCCTCCTCCATAATAAAATTGGCCTGTAAGAGTTTGATTGAAAGGATCTACATGAATAATAATATCATTTTTATCCGGAGTTATAAAAATTAAGTCATCATCTAAAGGCTTAAAAACATTACCTTTTATAAAATGGTTTGCCTCTAATTCAAAACCACCCTTACCAAGTGGTAAAGAAAAAGGCCCCGTCTTTCGCAAAAGAGATATAATTAACAAAAAAAATCCAAAGAAAACCGGTAAGATAAAAAAAATAAATAAAATCATAATAACTCCTTTTCAAAAACAAACCCCCGTCCTGAAATACGTGGTCCTCATGGTATCCCTGCGGATCTGGGTTTCGTCTTTCAGGATCTCCACCCATTCCGCGAAATACCCCAGGGTGAACATAAGGTCCATTTTGTGATACGTGCGCGTCCAGTTGTACCAGATTTCCCCGAAATTGTAGTTCTGTTCCACCCGGTACGATTTGTTGTGGGATTCGATATCCCCCTTGCCGTAGGAATAATAGAAACTGAGGTTCAACCCCGGTGCGCCCCGGTCTTTCGTCTTGAATCCATAAATGAATCCCTTGGACTCAACCCGTGCTTCGTCAAGGAAACTTCCATCGTCAAACATAATACTATTCCCCATGGGTTGCAACGATTTAGATTCGATGTAACCCAGACGAAATTCAATGTTCCGGATAAAACGGTTTACCGGGTGAGACCCACCCCCCTCAAACGGCGATACCAGCTTGAGATATCCCCCCAGAAGATCAAATGATATGTCGGTCCTTTTGAACCGTGACATGAACTCGATCCCCGCCGACTCTCCATCCAACTCAACCGGCTCCCCTTTGAGGGGATAATAGGTCAACTTCGATTTCGTCGACACCCTGGTGGTGAACTCCCGATAATCCCGGATGTATTCCCCGGACAAAAAAACTCTCGAAAGGTATGATTCCCGACCCTCCATCAAAAACATGAACGGGGAAATACTGAGTTTTTTAAGATCGTTCACATAAAAGCTCCCCTCTTTCTCGGCATTGATCGGCTGATAATAATCCACGCTCAAAAAAGCCGATCCTTTCAGATAAAGATCCAGGCTGTAGCTGACAAGCTGGTAAGGGTCCGCCTCGATGATCGCGTTGGACCGGATCGAGGGATTCCCCCTGTATGACCAGTTGAAATATTCGGCCCCTGTCCGGATCAGAATATTCGGACCGTCCGCAAACAACATGACTGGATACAACACCATAACAAAGAAAAAGATCAAACTTTTTCCCATGACCCCATATTTCTGATTCATAGTTTTTATTTCCTCAAAAGAATTGACGTTTTCAGCATGGTTTTCCGTTCAGGCCTTTACAGACTGAAACCACCCCCAAATCGGCCTGACCGCTCACCGGCACTCACGCCATACAATCAACAACGGTCACGAGACTGATTTTTTCAATCGGATTATTTTAATTGTGTAATTTCAACCATCAGCCTCCAACCCTGTCATTCCGTGCGGCCTACGTTTAGACGGGTTGCTTGAAACAGCGATGGATTTGCAGGTTGCACCACGTTAGGCAATGGAAACACGAATTTTTTCAGATGCCCAGCTCAACATGGCCTGACGAAAAAACCAGGGTCGCCCGGAATGAGGGTTTCGGGAATGGTGACCCACCCTCGATACGATATCAAAACCCGTACTCGCAGATTTCCCCCAGATAATTCTCAAGGGTCATGGATTTGTCTGAAACAGAGCGTATCTTCGTGGGCAGAACCGGCATTTTGCCTTTGCCGCCGGGGAGGTCCACCATGTAGTGGGGCACGCAGATCCCGGACACGTGGCCTCTCAACGCCCGCATGACGTTGAAGCCCGTTTCCAGCGGCGGCCTGAAGTGGGACGTTCCGGCCACAGGGTCCGGATGGTGGATGTAGTAGGGCCGGACCCTTGTTTTCACCAGCTTCCGCATCAGCCCGGCCATGACCTGGGGGGTGTCGTTCACCCCTTTCAGGAGGACGGTCTGGCAGCCCAGGGGAATGCCGGCGTCGGCCAGCCGGGAGCAGGCCAGGGCCGCCTCGGGGGTGATCTCGTCCGGGTGGTTGAAATGGGTGTTGATGTAAAGGGGATGATGCTTTTTCAGTTCCGCCACCAGGCGTTCGGTGATCCGAAACGGCAAGGTGCAGGGAACCCGGGTGTGGATGCGGATGATGTCCACATGGCCGATGGCCCGGATCTGTTTTAAAATTCCGGCAAGGCGGTCCGTGGAAAGAAGCAGGGGGTCGCCTCCGGACAGGATCACGTCACGAACTTCCGGCGTGTCGGAGATGTATCGTATGCCGTTTTCGATGTTCCGTTCATCCCTGTGCGCCCTGCCATCAGACGGGATGTTCCGTTTTCTCATGCAGTAGCGGCAGTACATGGCGCAGGCACTGGACACCAGGAACACCACCCGGTCGGGGTAGCGGTGGATCAGGCCCGGAACCGGAGACAGGGGTTCTTCGGCCAGGGGGTCGGCCTCGGTCAGGGGGTCTTCAAGCTCCCGGACATCGGGAATGGCCTGTTTGCCCAGAGGATCGTCAGGGCTCCGGATCAAAGACAGGTAGTACGGGTTGATCCGCATGGGGTAACGGTCTGTCACGGTCCGGAGAGTCTTAAAATCCCCGTCAAAAAACGGCTGAAGCTTCTCAGGGTCTGTGACACTGGCGGCCAGGATGTTTCTCCAGTCCTGAGTGTCGAAGGGTTTACGGTCGCCGTTTTCCATCAGATGATTCCGTGAAGGCTCCGGCCTTTCAGGCCCAGCTCGTCCACCCGGCGGGTCACGGCGGGATCTTCGATAAGGGGCGGCGCGTGGTGGGATTTCAGCCGGGCGTCGATGACCAGAGGTCCGGCGCATCCCCAGTGTTTGTGGCGGACAAAGGCCCCGGCTCCGTGAATGTCGTGGGACGGGTTGGACCGGGTGAAGGTGACCCAGAGGAAATTGGAGAGGGTCCGTGCGGCAAAGTCGCTGTCCTCGGTGAGAACCACCAGGGGAAAACCGCCAAGGTCCGTGGACGCCAGGCCGGACACCAGACGTTCCACATCGGCCGAAGCCGCTGCCTCGCCGGTCCAGGCCGGAGCCTTGACCACCAGGACCCCGGGCATGGCCAGAGCCGGTTCTCCGAAACCGGCCGGAAGGTTCAAAGACGACGGGACGGCGCGTCCCAGACGGCGGATGGCCGGCCCGGCCGCCGCCACGATCACCTTCGAGCCCTGGTTGAGACCCGTTCCCGAGTAATCCAGGGTGTCCATGGTGGTTCGTGTCTGGAAATGGAGATCCCGGGTCAGGTCCACCCGTTCGAGAACGTGGGTGAAAAAAGATTCCACGTCATGGATATCCAGCGACGGGTTGTCCTCTCCTGCGGTGATGAACAGGTACTTGGCCAGGGCGCAGTGACCGAATCCCAGGATGGCGCTGGCCTGGGTGAGGATTTCCATGGGGCTGCGTTCGGTGTAAGGCAGGTAGCGTTCGCTGCCGATGGCCAAAAGCAGGGGATGGACTCCGGCGGCGTCCACGGCGTGAACGGCGGAAACCCCCGGAAGGGACACGGGAACCATGGGATCGGTGATCTCGTGGATCAGCTTGCCGAAGCTGGTGTCCTCCTGGGGCGGCCGGCCCACGGTGGTGAACGGCCAGATGGCGACGTCCCGGTGATAGACCTTTTCCACCCGGACAAAGGGAAACGGGTGTTTCAGACTGTAGTAGCCCAGATGATCGCCAAAGGAACCTTCTGGCTTTGTGGCCGAAGGGTCCACCGTTCCCACGATGCAGAAATCCGCGTCGGCGGATATCACATGGCCGTCTTTGCGGATATAACGGAAAGGCCGTCCGGCCAGGGCTCCGGCGAAGGCCACTTCGGGCAGGCCTTCGGGCAGGGGCATCACCGCCGAAAAGGTATGGGCCGGAGGTCCGCCCACGAAAATGCTGACCTTCAGGGGACGCCCCATGGCCACGGCGTGGCTGTGATGGACCCCGATGTCCCGGCGGATCTGGTAGTGGAGGCCGATTTCCCGGCCCGGCGCGTAATCGTTGCCCCCCAGCTGAACCCGGTACATGCCCAGGTTGGAGTGCATGATTCCCGGTTTTTTCGGGTCTTCGCTGAAAACCTGGGGCAGGAGGACAAAGGCCCCGCCGTCGTCGGGCCAGCTCACGATCTGGGGGAGTTTTTCGATGGACGTGGTGTTGGCCAGAACCGGTCCGCCCGAGGTTTTTCTCGGCAGGGCCGCAAGGCCTGTGAGGGGAAGGGAGGCGTAAGCCCAGGGCGCTTTGAGAACCGAACCCGGATCGGCCTTCATGCGGATCAGCCGGCGCACCCTTTCCAGGGTCGAACGGAAAATGAACCGGGACCGGTGGACCGTGCCGAAAAGATTGGAGACCGCCGGAAAAGCGCAGCCTTTCACCCGTTCGAAATAAAGGGCCGGACCTGCGCCGGCGTAAACCCGTCGCTGGATTTCCGCCATCTCAAGGTAAGGGTCCACCTCTTCCCGAACCCGGACCAGATGGCCGTTACGCGAAAGATCATCCACACATTCCCGGAGACTTTTGTAAATCATACCTTTTTAAACTCTTTCAACAGAATCATGCTCCGCATTACCGCCCACGTCCGATTCTTCTGTGGATCGGGTCATGTGTCGGGTTTGAAGAACCCGACCTACGAGGGTTTCATCCCACATTCAGACATGGCCGCCCATACCCGCCGCTGCGCCACCCATTCGACGTTGGATGTTGGATGTTCGGCGTTGGACGTTCGTCTTTTCATTCATCATTCGGACAACCGCAAGACCCGCACCCGCCAAGCCCTCCGCAGTGCCACCCATTCGACGTTGGATGTTGAATGTTCGGCGTTGGACGTTCGTCTTTTCATTCACCATTCCATCATCCCCATCACAGCTCAACCGCCTCTCTATACCCGAAGCGAATGCTGTTATCCAGGTAATAGATCGTCGAGGGGACGAATTTGTACCAGGCCGCCTTGAACGAACTTTCAAAGGCCGCCAGGGACATCATGGGGGTCAAGGGCATCTTCCCCATTTCCCGGATAAAGGCAAAACGGCCGATGTACAGGGCGTAGGCCGAGGTGGAGGATAGGTCGAACCCGCCTTCCTCGATGATTCCCTCCATCTGGACGCCCCGGATGTCCGACCAGCCCGACGAGGGGTCGTGGACCTCCCCGGCAACGACACGGCCCTCGCGGCTGTTTACGATATGCCGCGACTCGGGATTGGAGAAAAAATAGAACGCCTTGTTGCTCAGGACATAGTAGACCGACGATGCCCAGGGAGTTTTGCCGTCGCAGGTGGCCAGGGTGAGGATATGCTGGGAATGAAGCAGCTCCAGGGCTTTTTTTGTCAAATCGTATGAACTTGTTTCCACGTGTTAGCTCTCCATGTCTGGGGGATTCGGTTCGCCAGGGATTCGGACTGCCGGACAAAATGATTTACAAACTATAAACTCTGGGGCATGGTTATGCAAGCCCTTCCTCGTCAACGTCCGATTTTGAAAAGGTTTCACGATGATGGACACGGAACGGAAAAGCATTCCTGAAACCCTGGTGGATTTCCACGTTCACCTGTTCCCGGACAAAGGTTTCGACGCCATCTGGAAAGCCTTTGAAACCGTGTACCAGGTGCCCGTGCTCCACCGCCTGTACCACGGCGAATGCGTGGACTACCTGAGAAAAAGGGGCGTGGGCCCCATGGTCTACTCCAACTACGCCCACAAACAGGGCATCGCAGGCCCCATGAACCTGTGGAACCGGCAGATTCTGGATTCAACGGAAGACGTTTACTGTTTCGCCGCCTTCCACCCCGATGACCCCGACGCCATGGAGTACACGGAAAAGATCCTTGACCACCCCAAAGTCATGGGGGTGAAACTCCATTTCCTGATCCAGACCTTTTACCCCCATGACCGGCGCCTTTACCCCCTTTACGAAAAAATCCTGGAAAAAGGCAAACGCCTCCTGATGCACATCGGAACCGGTCCCATCGGCAGCAACTTCACCGGCGTGGATTTCTTCAAAAACGTCCTGGCCGACTTTCCCGATCTTCCCGCCAACATCCCCCACATGGGCGGTTACGAGTACCGGGCGTTCATGAACCTCCTGGACGCCCACAACAACCTCTACCTGGACACCTCCTACAGTTTCTGGCCCCAGTTCCCCGGAAGCTTCGACCTCGACAACGGCTTTCTCGAGGACCACAAGGACCGCATCCTCTACGGCTCCGATTTTCCCAACATCATCCTCCCCAGGGAGGACGAAATAGAGGGACTCCTTTCACGGAACCTGTCCCAGGAATTCTATGACAGGGTGTTTTACGAAAACGGGCAACGGCTGATCAGGGAGGTGTGCGATGCTCAACACGTCTGTTGAAATATCCCGGAAAGTCATGGTATGGTTGTCATCATTTCAGGTGCGCGTTCCAAACCAACAGACTGCACATGCCATGCGACGGCTCCCTTATTACTTTTAGGGGCACCTCGTGGCCAGGGCCACCCGCGCCCCGTTATCGACAGATCAACACCACATCTTTCAGACACAAGCACAGGAGGTCGTTTATGGAGAAAAGGGGACTGGGCATTCGAGGCAAGATTCTCATCATCGCGGCGGTGGGGCCTCTCATTCTGGCCCTTGTCCTGTCTGTCTTGAGGGTCAGGGACATCCGGGCCGGAGCGGTTGACGCCGTGGTGGAAAAAAGCCGGTCCGTGGTCCATCTGGCCGAAGCGGTTCGGGAAAACATGAACCACAAGCTGGAGCTGGGAGTAGTCAAACCATTCGAGGAAGTGGACCCGGCCCATATCCTGGAAGCCGTTCCCATTGTGACGGCCCTGAACACAGCCAAAGTCAAGGCATCGGAGCTGAACTACAAGTTCAGGGTTCCCAAATTCAGCCCCAGGAACCCAGAAAACACTCCCACGGATTTCGAAGCTAAGGTCCTGAAAGAGCTGGAAGCCGGGGATATTGAGGAAAAAGTCATCGTGGACGACATGAGCGTCCACTATGTCAAACCCATCCGGCTGACAAAAGAATGCCTGGCCTGCCATGGAGATCCGGCCGGGGAAAAAGACGTGACAGGTGGCGTGAAAGAGGGCTGGAAGGAAGGCGAGATCCACGGGGCTTTTCTGATCACCAGTTCCCTGGAGCAGGCCGAAGCCAAGGTTTCCATGGCCAAAATCTCGGTCACCGGATTCACGTTCCTGACTCTCGGAGCCGTCCTCGCCGTGGCCTGGATCATGATCCGGACAAACGTCATCGCGCCCCTTGCCCGGTTCGAAAGCATCATCCGGGCCGTGGCCTCGGGAGACATGACCCGGCAGGTTCAGGTGACGGGCCGGGACGAGTTCGGTGTGATGGCCCGTGCTCTGGATTCCATGCGGATAGAACTCAAAACCATTTTCTCCACGGTGAAATCACGGGCGGAAAGCCTGAAGGGGGCTGGCCGGGAGCTGGGCCGGGTCTCCGGAGTCATGACCCAGAGCGCCGGTGAAACCCTTGAAAAGGCCAACAGCGTCGCCGCCGCCGCCGAGGAGATGAGTGTGAGCATGACCACCGTGGCTGCCGCCGTGGAGGAAACATCGGCCAACGTCTCGCACATCGCCACATCCGCGGATCAGATGATCACGACCATCAGCGAAATCGCCTCACGATCCGACGTGGCCAGCAAAAGCACGAAAGCGGCGGTGGAAAAAGCCAGGACCGCTTCCGGTAATGTGGATGAACTGGGAAAGGCCGCCCAGGAAATCGGCAAGGTGACAGAAACCATTACCGACATATCCGAGCAGACCAATCTCCTGGCCTTAAACGCCACCATCGAGGCGGCACGGGCCGGGGAAGCGGGCAAGGGATTTGCCGTGGTGGCCAATGAAATCAAGGAACTGGCCCGTCAGACGGCCAACGCCACCCAGGAGATCAAGGAGAAAATCGAGGGGATCCAGGCCTCGACCCGGTCCACCATCGCCCAGATCGGGGATATTTCAGATTCGGTCTCCCACGTAAACGACATTGTGGGGGAGATTTTCGCGGCCATTGACGAACAGGCACACACCACCCGGGAAATTGCGGGCAACGTAGGCCAGGCGTCCACAGGAATCCAGGAAGTGTCACGCAACGTTTCCGAAACTTCCCTCGTATCTTCCGAGGTGGCGAAAGACATCGCCCTGGTGAACCGGCTTTCCGACGACATGGCCGGCAACAGCCGGACAGTGAAAGACAGTTCTGAAAACCTCAGTCACATGGCCGAGGAATTCAGCCGGATGCTGGAACGGTTCAAAACCGAGTAGAAGTGAGGCAAAAGCCCGTTTCGTCAAAGGGCCGGCCCTTGACGAAACGGGTTCCTGTCAGGCGATCAGGCCCAGGGCTTTCAGCTCCCTGTTCAGCTTGTCCACGTGGATGGGTTTTACAAGGTAGGCGTCGCACATCTCGTTGAACGACTCCATGATGTTTTTCGAGTCGGTGTGGCCCGTGGCCATGATGATCTTCGTTCCCCGGCCGACCAGGATCCCGGCTTCCTCCTCGATGGTCCGGATTCGTTTCAGGGTTTCCTGGCCGTCCATTTCCGGCATCAGGATATCTAAAAAAACAAGGTGGTAGGGCGTGTTGTTCTGAAGAGCGTCCTGGAAAGCCACCACCGCTTCCAGTCCGTTTGTCGCGACATGGCAGACCCCGTAACGGTTCATCGCCTCCTGAAGCATCACACGGCTGGTGAAATCATCTTCGACAATGAGAATCTTCAAGGCCTTGTCCATTCAAACCTCCTGAGAGCATGTGTTGTTCAAGTATAAACCAAGCGTTGCGGAATATGTCCGGCCATCGGTGATGTGGATAACGAAAAAGACAGGGGCTGGGCCCTTCTGGAAACTTTCGGAGACGAGTATACCACAGGCCTGTCTCCAGGTTAAACATCTTATTCGATGGCGTCGTAAAAAACGTTGCGCCTCATTCCTGACGGATTCGCGGCGCCTTGGACTCGAACTTTGTTGCATAGCCATCCGCTGATATTATATTGCGAACTCATCAATTTAAGGGGTTTTGATTTTTCCCGGAAAAATGGGGCGGCTTGGTTCAATCGTCGAGAAGGTCCAGAATCTCCATCAGGCCTGAACGGATGGCGTTGAGATCCACAGCTCCCGAGTTCAGGACCGGGGAGGCGACGGCGGCATGGTTCTTGTCCGTGCCCTTGTCCAGGGTCTTCGCCCCCCCCGAATCGGTTTCCAGGTATTTCCGGGCGCCCTGGATGGTGAATTTCTCGTTGTGAAGAAGGTGTTTGATGTACAGGATCAGCTGGATATCGCTTTTCCTGTACATCCTCTGGCCGGTGGAGGTCCTCCGGGGCTTGATGTTCTTGAACTCGCTTTCCCAGAACCTGAGGACATGGGTTTCCAGACCGGTGATTTCACTGACCTCACCGATTTTGAAATACATTTTGTCAGGTATGACCGGGTCCATGCAAACGATCCTTTATCAGAAAAAAAACGGCGGCGCTATTCCTGCTGGCCCGACAATCCGGCGTCGAACTTGGCGAGAAGCATGTCGGTGATTTTCGTGTGTACCTTGTTCACATCCTTGTCTTTCAGGGTTTTTTCCATATCCCTGTACGTCATGCGGAAAGACAGGCTCTTTTTGCCTTCAGGAATGGGCTCTCCGGTGTACAGGTCGATAAGCCGGACCTGTTCCAGCAGCTTTTCTCCCGAGTTCCGGATACTGGCCAGAACATCCCCGGCCTTCACCTGATCTCCGCAGACGATGGTCACGTCCCGGGTCACGAAAGGATAGCGGGGAATGGGAGAGGCGTTCCGGGTATCATGGATCCGGACTGCCAGATCCTTGAGGCCGAGTTCGAAGACGAACACATCCTGGCGGATGTCGAAGGCGTCAAGCACTTCCGGATGAATCCGGCCCAGGGTTCCGATGGATTCCCCTCCGGCCACTATGGACGCGGCGTATCCTTTCCTGTAGTAATGGCAGGATTCGGGGGCAAGGGGCTCGAAGACGACGTCGTCCATGAAAAGAGCCTTGAAAAACCCTTCGAGAACGCCTTTGAGATCAAAGAAATCACAGGGCCGTTCCTTGCCGTGCCAGGCCTGTTCCAGGGCGCTGCCGGTCATGAATCCAGCCACCATTTCCACCTCGTCGGCCAGTTCGCTGTCAGCCTGTTTGAAAAACACGTTGCCGATTTCAAACAGGGCAAGATCCCGGACCTGACGGGCAAGGTTGTGCTGGACGTTCTGGAGAAGCCCGGGGACAAGACTGGTCCGCATCACCGACTGGTCTTCCGAAAGGGGGTTCAGGATGTCGATCAGGATCCGGCGCGGATCCCCTGCGGGAATCCGGAGACGGTCACAGCTCGAAAGATGGATAAAACTGTAGTTGATGGCTTCATGGAAACCGAAGCCTGTGAACAAATCCCGTATCCTGTTCTTGATCACGATACCGGGAGACGGCATCACCGCTTCCGCAGGAATGGGCGGAAACGTGGTCTGAATCCGGCTGTAGCCCCAGATCCGGGCCACTTCCTCGGAAAAATCCTCGGCCCGTTCCACATCCACACGAAACGAGGGAACCTGGACTTTCAGGGTGTTCTCGTCCACCTGGGTCACGCCAAACTCGATGGCCTCCAGGCAGGCCTTGATTTCATCCCGTTTGAGACTTGTTCCAAGCCGCTTGTTCAGGGCTTTGACCCCCATCACGATTTCACGGGACGGCACGGGTGCGGGGTGCATGTCGATGAGACCGTCCACAAGCTGGCCCTGGCCCAGGGTGGTGATCAGGGCTGCGGCCCTGTTCAGGGCGTAGAGGGTCCCCTGGGGATCGATGCCCCGTTCGAAACGGTAGGCCGCGTCGGTGCTCAGGGCGGTTTTCTTGGATGTTTTGCGGATGCAGGCCGGGTTGAAGTAGGCGCTTTCAAGCAGCACCCGGGTGGTGTCGTCCTGGATCTCCGAATTCAGGCCGCCCATGACACCGGCGAGAGCCACGGGTTTTTCGCCGTCGCAGATCATCAACATGTCCCGGTCCAGGGTATGGTTCCGGTTGTCCAGGGTGGTGAAGGATTCGCCGTCTCTTGCGGCCCGGACCACGATCCTTTGGCCGGCCAGTCTGTCGAAGTCAAAGGCGTGCAGGGGCTGGCCTGTTTCCATCATCACGAAGTTGGTGACATCGACGATGTTGTTGATGGGCTTGAGGCCCACGGACAACAGCCTGTCCTGAAGCCAGAAAGGCGAAGGCCCCACTTTCACGTCGAACACCAGACGGGCCGCGTAACGGGGGCAGAGTTCGGGATTCACGATCTCAACCGATGTGTATTCGGTGACTTTCCCATATTTTTTCGATACTTCGGCGATATCGGCCCGGGGATAGCCCACCTTGCTGCGGGGAGCGCTGAAAGCCCCCACTTCGCGGGCCACACCGATGAGGGAAAGGCAGTCCGGCCTGTTGGGCGTCACGCTGAGCTCGATGGTGGCGTCGCTGAGACTTAAGGCCTGGACAAGGGGCGTTCCCGGAGGAAGCTGGGTTTCCAGTTCCATGATACCTGATTTTTCAAGGCTGAGCCCCAGTTCGGAGGCGCTGCACAGCATGCCTTCGGACAGTTCCCCACGGAGTTTTCCGGCTTTGATGGTGATGCCGTTCGGGAGTATGGCTCCGGGAAGGGCGCAGGGAATCACCAGGCCCATGGCCGCGTTGGGAGCACCACAGACAATGGACAGAGGCTGGGATCCGCCCACATCCACCTGGCACAACGACAACTTGTCCGCGTTGGGGTGGGGCTTGATGTCCACGATGCGGCTGACCACCACGCCGTCCAGGGCGCCGTACCTGTTTTCCACGCCTTCCACTTCAAGGCCGATCATGGTGAGGTTATGGCACAGCTCTTCCGTGGCCATGGTGACCGGCACGTATTCCTTTAACCAGCTAAGACTGACTTTCATATTAGAACTGCCTCAAGAATCTGAAGTCGTTTTCGAAATATTTGCGGATGTCGTCGATGCCGTATTTCAGCATGGTGATACGCTCGACGCCCATTCCAAAGGCGAAACCCGTGTATTTCTTCGTATCGTAACCCACGTTCTCGAACACGGCGGGATGAACCATCCCCGCGCCGAGAACTTCCAGCCAGCCTGTCTGGGAGCAGACCCGGCATCCCTTGCCCCGGCAGATCACGCAGCGGATGTCCACTTCGGCGCTGGGCTCGGTAAAGGGGAAAAAGCTGGGTCGGAAGCGAAGGCTGGTCTCACGGTCGAACATCTGGTGAACGAAGCTGGTCAGGATGCCCTTGAGATCGCCGAAACTCACGTCCTCGTCCACCAGAAGGCCTTCGACCTGATGGAACATCGGGGTGTGGGTGATGTCGGAATCGCAGCGGTAGACTTTGCCGGGAGCGATGATCCGGACAGGCGGCTCCTGCTTTTCCATGACCCTGGGCTGGGTGGGGGACGTGTGGGTCCGAAGGACGGTGTTGTCCGAAATGTAGAACGTGTCCTGCATGTCCCGGGCCGGATGGTGCTTGGGGATGTTCAGGGCCTCGAAGTTGTAATAGTCGCTCTCGATTTCCGGCCCTTCCACGATGCTGAACCCCAGACGGGTGAAAATCCCGCAGATCTCCTGGGTGATCTGGGTGAGGGGGTGCAGGCGTCCCTGGACGGCCATACGCCCCGGCAGGGTGACGTCGATTCCGGGATCGGCGCTGGCGGCCCGGGCTTCACAGGCGGCCCGGGCATCGGCCACGGCCGCATCAAGGGCCACCTTCACTTCGTTGGCACGTTTTCCGGCCAGGGGCCTCTCTTCCGGCGGGAGCGCGGAAACACCCCGCAGGTAAACGGTCACCTGTCCTTTTCTTCCCAGGTACTTGACGGAAAGATTCTCGATCTCTTCCAGGGTTTCGGCCTTTTCAAGCCCGGACAGCGCGTCCTGATAGATTGCTTCAATATTCATCAGATTCGTCAGCTCGTTCGTCAACGTGGTTGTTCGGTCTGTCTGTCGCGTCCACCGGAAAGTGGTGACAGCCAATAAACAGTAAAAGGGAATGAAAAGGGCGGCCCGAAGGCAGGTCTCTCCATTCCCTTTAAAAAAGCGATGGGTCTTAGGCGTTGGCGGCCTGTCCGGCGATCAGCTTGAAGGCCGCGGGATCTAAAATCGCGATTTCGGCGAGGACTTTACGGTCAAGGCCGATGTTGGCGGCTTTCAGGCCGTGGATGAACTTGCTGTAGCTCATGTCGTTCATCCGTGCCGCCGCGTTGATACGGGCGATCCAGAGTCTCCTGAAATTACGTTTCTTCTGTTTTCTGTCTCTGAACGCGTACATCAGGGCCTTGTCAACGGAATCGGCCGCCGTTCTGAACAGCTTGCTCCGTGCGCCGCGGAAACCTTTGGCCAGTTTCAGCACCTTTTTTCTGCGTTTTCTTGCTTTGTAACCTCGTTTGATTCGCATGATCTATCTCCTTCAATCTTTTTAACGCCAGAACAAAGGCCGGTTAGCCGTTGGGCAGCATTCTTCGGATGGCTTTGACATTCGTCGCGTCGATGATGTTTCCCTTGCGAAGGGAACGTTTACGTTTTCTTGATTTGGTGGTCAGAATGTGTCCGCCAAAAGCTTTTTCAAATTTGAATTTTCCTGTTCCGGTGACTCTGAAACGTTTGGCGGCGGATCTGTTTGTCTTGATTTTGGGCATCTTGATATCTCCTTGATAACTCCATATGCGTTGTACAGTCATCCGGGACCCCACGGTTTCCGGACTAACACATATGGCGCGAACCTGTCTGGGCAGACCACGCCATCGGTTCCTGCATGTTTTTCCATGAACTCATCCTTAGTTTACGTCAAGGATGGGTCCGGCCAGTGAGGATGAACCCGCGACCCTCTACTTTGGAGCAAGAATCATAAACATGGAGCGGCCCTCGAACTTGGGGGCCTGTTCCACCACCGCCACGTCAGTCGTGGCTGTAGCGATCTGTGTGAGCACGTCCTTGCCCAGGGCCGACAGGGTGATTTCCCGGCCCCTGAAAACGCAGGTGACCTTGACCTTGTTTTTCTTGGCGATGAACTTCAGGATATGTCCAACCTTGGTCTGAAGGTCGTTCTCGCCTGTCTTGGGTCTCACCTTGATTTCCTTGAGCTGAACGACGGCCTGCTTCTTCTTGGCCTCCTGCTTCTTCTTTGTTTCCTCGTACTTGAACCTGCCGAAATCCATGATTTTGCAGACAGGCGGAGAAGCGTTGGGAGAGATTTCAACCAGGTCGAGGTTGAATTCGCTTGCAGAAGCAAGGGCCTGATGCAAGGGCAATATGCCGAGCTGATTCCCTTCAGGGTCTATTACCCGAACCTCTTTGGCTCTTATTTTTCTGTTTATGTTGATCTGGTCGCGGCTAGCTATGCTTTCCTCCTCATGGGGCACTGTTCAATAATCCGATATTTGCCAGCCAAAGGGCATGGCAATCCACTCGGGTGATTAACAACCGATCTTTTTATAGAAGAATCCTTTGAATTGCAAGAAAAAAATATTTATTGCCCATCTTCATGGCCTGCGACGTCAGGTCGCTGACAGGGTGTAACTTTCCAGATAGCTGTCTTTCCAGTAACGATTCTCCGGAAGCAGGAAAAAACGGCGGAACAGGTCGAGACTCTCCGTTCTCCGAACCCCGGGGACCACCTCCATCTCCGCCTTGCTGTAAAGAGTCGGCAGGCTGGCCCTGGGACAGGCCGTGCCTCCTCCCATGGCGTCCTCGTAAGCGTAGACCACATGACGGATGCCGCTCAGCATGATGGCGGCAAAACACATCAGGCAGGGCTCCATGGTGGCGTACAGAACCGCCTCGTGCCGTTCTTCGAACGGAACGATGGCTGAAAACCGGCGAAGGGCCAGAATTTCCGCATGATCGAGCTCGTTGGTGGAACCGGGGGAAGTACTTGTTCTCCTGGATTCGGCCACCACCTTTCCCCGATGGACGATGACGCAGCCCACGGGAAACTCGTTTTCTGCCAGGGCCTGTTTCGCCTGGTTCAGGGCCAGCCCCATGTAATGCTCATGATTCATGATGGTCCATCCTGCAAATATCGCTGTCACAGGGACAGCTTCCGTCCACGTCAAAGGCAAAGAGAATCCGTGATTCCCGTTCAGCCCTCCCAGGTGAGATGGCTTGCGGAGGTTCCATGGCCAGCTTTTCCACGGCCTCTTTGTCCGGAATGGCATCGAGGCCCGACGCCGTGACCCGGCCTGTGAGGCCGCTGAGAATGTCGGCTTGTTCGCCGTTGGTCACCACCACCACGGGAATCTGGTGGGGCGCCATCAGCCGGGAGGCGGCCAGAGCCGGACGATGACGGGTGATGATGGAACCGGGGCCGTACTTGACCAGCATCATGGCCCTTTCTCCCACATGAACCAGGAAATCCACGGGAATCGTCGCGCATTTACCTGACGCCGAGACCCTGAGCCGGTTGCCCGCCCGGATGTCCGAGGGGGCGAATCCCTTTTCAAGGACCAGGATCCGGGCGATCTTCTGCCGGTAACGCTCGTCATGGGTGTCGGTGATCTCGGCCCCGCTGAGAAAATCGATCAGGGTTCCCAGAACCAGATGGTGGGTGTTCATGGTTTTCATCCCCCGGCCTGGCCAGGCCGTTTTTTCGGATCGTGGCAAACAGCCGGAAGGGGATGGGCCCTAACGTGGAAACACCCCAAAACCGGCTTAAGCGATGGTCCAGTGTAATGGATGAAAACCAAGATGTAAAGGGGCGCCGTATCAGATACCAGGGCGATCGCATGTAACATTGGCATGAATCTTAACCATCGCTATCGGTATCGGGTTCGGGTTCGTGTTCGTGCTCGATAGTCAGAACATTTCGATACCGATAGCGATGCCGATACCGATTAACCGGAAACCATGCACGATAAAAAGGCAACCCTCGATTGGTATTGGGGACTTAGCTCATGCTGGCGTGGATTCCGGGTCGGCTTCGGATCTCGAATGGTTTCGTTTTTCCAAATTCTGAAGATCTTTCAATCACTCCGTGATATCGGAGGCCGCCCGGAATGACAAGGTTGGGAGCTGCGACTCAACATGACATGTCGGAAAATTCTTACATGCTTTTGCGCCGTATCAGCTACCCGGCTGAACCTGGGAGATCCGTATCGTGCCGGACACCGTGGCCGTGAGGCTGGCGATGTGAAGGACTCCCAAAGTGTCTCCGGCCCCCGGTTCGGTCCCCAGCCTGAAGCTGGCGTGAAAATTTTTCACATCCATAAGCACCGTCTGGTCCATGGTGATCAGGGTGTGGCCGTTGCTGTCGGTGCTGACCCGAGCTCCAGCCTCGGCCAGGCTCCTGTGAAACGTTCCGTCGTACCCGATGTCCGCCATGCTGAGCCAGGCGCCGTTTTTATCCCTGGACGGGTCCGCCGCCCAGCCGATGGCCAGCACCGTTTCGCCCTGGTGAATATCCATACCCGTGACTGCGGACAGCATGCCGGCGAAACCGGCCTGGCCTGTCACAGCCGCGAGCTCCGTGTCGCTCATCCGTTCCAGGGCATCGGCGGGAGCTGCGTTCCAGGTCATGACAATGGCTGTGATGATCAGTGTGAAAAGGGCCATCAGAATGCTGGCCCGGTGTTGTCCGTTCGATTTTGCTGTGGTCATGGCTGTTTCCTTTTCTCATGCGTGTTGGTAAAAACGATATTGAGAATTTGCATCACCCATGCCAGAAACGAATATTTATTATACTGTTTATAAACAGATAGATGCGATTTATTACACCCTTTGTCCCCCGAACCATATTTTCAATTTGAAAAGATGGTTTTCAAATGTTAAAGTCCAAATCAACCCACTTCCCATGGAGACGCCATGAAAGCCGACGACCTGAAACGTTTCGAAATCATCCGCACCGACGCCCACGGGAAAAACCTGTTCCTGGGTTCCCAGCGGGTTCTGATCCTCCCCACGGCGGCTCTGGTGAACATCATCCGGGACCTGATGCAGATCATGGACAAAGACAAAATGGAAGTGGTGATGATCCGCTTCGGTTACGAAATCGGCATCACCTCCGCCATGAACCTCAAGGAACTCTACAGTTTCGACAGTGTGGAAGAGCAGCTGAAAGCCGGAGCCAAACTCCTGGATTTTTCAGGTATCATCAGCGAATCGGTGGCCGACATCGCCTCAGGCGTGATCGACACAGGGGGGAGCGGCAAGGTGAGCGTCAAAGACTCGTTCCAGGCTGTAAGCTGGCTGACCAACTTCGGCCCCAGCGACAAGCCGGTATGCACCATCCTGGCGGGCATGGCCAGCGGGTATGTGAGCACGGTTCTTGGAGAAGACGTCCTGGTCCAGGAAATCCAGTGTCAGGCGGCCGGACACCCCGCCTGTGTGTTCGAGGGCCGGCGCCTCGCGGACTGGGGCATTGATCCGGACCACCTGCGCAGGCGGCTCGAGCTGAACCATCTGGACGAGCACATCAAGCAGCTTAGCCAGACCCTGGACACTTACCGGAAGCACCTCAACAAACAGAACCTGGAACTGGCCTCCCTCAAAAAGAAGATCCGAACCGAACAGCAGGTGGCGGGCATTGTCCACCGCAGCGCCGGCATGAGCCAGAGCCTGGAGGTGGCCAAGAAAGTGGCCCCCACCGCCGCCCCGGTCCTGATCCAGGGAGAAAGCGGCACGGGAAAGGAGCTGATCGCCCGGTTCATCCACGAGAATTCCCCGAGGAAAAACGCGCCGTTCGTGGCCGTAAGCTGCGCCGCCCTGCCCGCAGACCTTCTGGAATCGGAATTTTTCGGCCATGTGAAAGGGGCTTTCACCGGAGCCAACAGCGACAAGAAAGGCCTTCTGGAAGAAGCGGGTTCCGGCACCTTCTTCCTCGACGAGGTGGGGGAACTGCCCCTGGAACTTCAGGCCAAACTGCTCCGGGCCCTTCAGGAAAAGGAAATCCGGCCTGTGGGCGGGGTGCGGCACATCCCGATCCAGTGCCGGATCGTGTCGGCAACTCACCGGGATCTCAAGAAAATGATCCAGGAAGGCACCTTCCGCGAAGACCTGTTCTACCGGATCGCCGTGGTGCCGGTCCACCTCAGCCCCCTGCGTGAAAGGCCCGAAGACATTCTTGTCCTGGCCCGTCATTTCATCGAAAAGAACAACCCCGAACACCCCGGCATCTCGCCCGAGGCGGTTCACTGCATGGAGGCCTATTCCTGGCCGGGCAATGTCCGGGAACTGGAAAACTGCATCCAGTACGCCATGGTGTTTGCCGGTGACGACCTGATCCGGCAAACCCACCTGCCCCTCACCCTGACCCAGAACGCCATGGAATCGGTGGCGGTGATCGGCGCCGACCTGCCCGACCTCCGGGAGCTGGAGCGGCGTTACATCCGGAACGTCCTGGAGCGGACAGCTGGCAACAAAACCGCCGCGGCGGGGATTCTTGGGATCAGCATCACCACCCTGTGGCGAAGGCTCAGGGAATTCGGACTTTCCTGAGCCGGAAAAATAATCAGCTTGGGGTTGTTTAATGGAAGTTTCTGATCTATATAACTTCTTTGTTTATAAACACCATGTCTGGTGAAAGAGGGGGTTTAGGATGAATCTGCTTTCGGACTGCGTGACGGGATGAAAATGTCTATTCGGGAAGAGTATGAAAAAAAAGAACGGGAGTTCATCTGCGAATACGGATGTTTGAGTGCCGAGTCCAAAGGCCGGCTGGCCGAGGAAGACCGCTGCCCCATCCGAACCGAGTTCCAGCGTGACAGGGACAGGATCCTTTATTCCAACGCGTTCAGGCGCCTCAAGCACAAAACCCAGGTTTTCCTTTCGCCCCTGGGCGAACATTACAGGACCCGGCTCACCCACACCCTGGAAGTGGCCCAGATCGCCCGGACCCTCGCCCGGGCCATGCGGCTCAACGAAGACCTCACCGAGGCCATCGCCCTGGCCCACGACCTGGGGCACACCCCCTTCGGCCACAGCGGGGAAACGGCCCTGAAACAGATCTACTCCATTGATTTTTCCCATACAAGCCAGAGTCTGAGGGTGGTGGATGTCCTGGAAAAAGACGGCAAGGGCCTGAACCTGACCCTGGAAGTCCGTGACGGGATCATCAAGCATTCCAAAGGGTACGGCGACGTGATCTCCAGCAATCCCGACGACATGGCCGCCACCGTGGAAGGCCGGATCGTGCGGGTGGCCGACATCATGGCCTACCTGAACCACGACCTGGACGACGCCATACGAAGCGGCGTGATCACGGAAAACCAGGTTCCGGATCTGTGCACGCGGATTCTCGGCAACTCCCACGCCCAGCGGGCCACGGCCATGGTCACGGCCCTGATCGAAAACTCCGGGCCTGATAACGGCGAATTCATCCTCCGTGTCAGCCCCCCGGTCAAAGAAGCCATGTCCCTTCTTCGGGAATTCCTCTACGAAAACGTGTACCGGTCCCCCCAGGTTCACGGCGAATTCGAAAAATCCATGAAGATCCTCAAAGACATCTACCAGTACTTCCTGGACACCCGGAACTGCGAACGTTTCGAACTGGAACTCGTCGATATCGAAATGGAAAACTGCGCGGTGAACGATCCCCATGACCGCCGGATCTGCGACTTTATCGCCAGCATGACAGACCGTCACGCCCTGGACCTTTACTCCAGACTGTTCTTTCCCCTGCCCCTGGTGTGATGCATGGATTTCAAAGACGCTGTGCACCGTATCGACCGTGAGACCTGGCTGCCCGCCCTGGAAACGTTACTCTCGTCCATGGACCGGGCCTATGACCAGGTGGCAAAAGCCTATGGCTTCCACTGCACGGGCTGCGTCGACAACTGCTGCCTGACCCGGTTTCACCACCACACCCTCCTGGAGTACCTTTACCTGAAAGAAGGCCTGGCAGGCCTTGATTCCGACACGCTCGCCGAGGCCATGGGCCGCGCCGAAAACGTGGCGAGGGATACCCGGCTCCTGGAAGCCCGGGGCGAGACGCCCCGGATCATGTGCCCCCTGAACCAAGACGGGCTCTGCCTGATTTACCGGTTCCGGCCGATGATCTGCCGCCTTCACGGCCTGGCCCACGATCTGAGAAAACCAGGCCACGACCCGGTCCGGAGCCAGGGTTGCGACCTTTTCACCGACCTCACACGGTCCATGGATTACATCCCTTTTGACCGGACACCCTTTTACATGGACATGGCCATTCTGGAGCGCAAACTCCGGGAAACGACGGGTATCAGGGACAGATTACGCCACACCATCGCGGAGATGATGCTTCTATGAAATCGGTGGACCTTGACCACATCGACGACCTGCCCGGACAGCGGCTGGGGAAAACCGACACCTTCCATTTCGAATGTCGGCCGGACCTGTCCTGTTTCAACCTGTGCTGCCGGAATCTCAACCTGTTCCTCTACCCTTACGATGTTCTCCGGCTGAAAAACAACCTGAAGATCTCTTCGGGCGAGTTCATCGACCGCCACACCGACGTGGTGCTGAGACCGGGCAACCACTTCCCCGACGTGCTTCTCCGCATGGCGGACAACGACCAGGCCACCTGCCCCTTTCTCACGGACCAGGGCTGTTCGGTGTACCCGGACCGGCCCGACACCTGCCGGACCTTTCCCGTGGAGCAGGGCATGATTTTCAGAGCCTCGGGCAAACCCGAACCCGTTCACTTCTTCCGTCCCCCCGATTTCTGTGAAGGCCGGAAACAAAGCCGGGCCTTCTCCCTGGCCACCTGGGCCTCCGATCAGGACGCCGCCGTCTACAACAGCATGACCGAACTCTGGGCCGAAGTGAAAAACCTGTTCATGGCAAACCCCTGGGGCGAGGAAGGCCCTTCCGGCCCACGGGCGAAAATGGCCTTCATGGCGGTCTACAACATCGACAGCTTCAGGGATTTCGTGTTCGGCAGTTCTTTTCTCAAGCGTTTCAAAGTCAAGCCGGAGCTTCAGAAAAAAATCAGGAAAAACGATCTGGACCTGTTGAAATTCGGTTTCGCCTTTGTCCGGGTCACCCTTTTCGGTCGGCCGTCCTCCCAGCTGAAGCCCAGGTAGTCCCTCGTCCCTGCGCCCGGCCGCCACAAAAGATTTGACAAGCCCTGTTCAAGCGGTTAGGTTCACACAGGGATGATACGGCGGGTTTGAGTGGGAAACAAGCGTCCACCCGCGCCAAAGGGCACGATCAGACAACCATCAATCAAAGACCCATGAAAAACTTCCGGATCACGGAAGTTTTTTTAACGGTTTTTATACAGGACGGTTCAGCAGAATGAAGTTACAGGGAGCCACGGCCGTTGTAAAAGCGCTGGAAGACGAGGGCGTCCTTTACACGTTCGGCATTCCCGGAACCCACAACATCGAGCTGTACGACGCCCTCGAGGATTCCGGCCAGATCCGGTCCATCCTGGTGACCGACGAGCAGAGCGCCTCGTTCATGGCCGACGCCGTGTCCAGGACCTCGGACAGCATCGGCGTGGTCAACCTGGTGCCCGGCCCCGGCGTGACCCACGCCCTGTCCGGCATCGCCGAAGCCTTCATGGACAACATCCCCCTTCTTGTCCTGGCCTGCGGCGTGAGAACCGACACGGGAAAGATGTACCAGCTCCACGACATCGACCAGCTGGCCCTCCTGAAGCCCGTGTGCAAGGACGTGTTCCATGTGGTGTCCGCAGAAGACATCTACCACACCTTGCGCAGCGCCATCCAGATCGCCCGGTCCCGGACACCCGGCCCGGTGGCGGTGGAAATCCCGGCCAACCTCTACCTCACCATGTTCGACACCCCCGGCCTGGTGTACAGCAGGCCGCCCTATATCCCCTCCCTGCCCAGTTCCGACGACATGCTGCGGGCGGCACGGATGCTGAACGAATCCAAACGGCCGGCCATCTACGCGGGCAACGGGGCGAAAAACACCCCCTTTCTCCTGTACGAGCTGGCGGAAAAACTCTGCGCCCCCGTGGTCACCACCATCCAGGGCAAAGGGGTGTTTCCCGAAAGCCACGAGCTGTTTCTCTGGAACGGTTTCGGGAACTCGGCCCCGCCTTTCGTCACCCGGATCATGGAACGCTGCGACTGCCTCCTGGCCATCGGCTGCCGGTTCGGGGAAGTGGCCACGGCCAGTTACGGCATCCGTCCTCCGGAAAACATGATCCATGTGGACATCAACCCCGAGGTTCACAACGTCAATTACCGGGCCCGTCTCCCCATCGTGTCCGATGCGGGAAGCTTTCTCCGGACCCTGGCCCCCCTGGTGGAACGGCATCCCAAAAACACCGCCCTGATCTCCGAAATCAGAACAGGTCACCTGGAAACGATCCAGCGCTGGACCAAGCAGAAAAGCAAAAAAGGCGTCTCCCCCTGGCATTTCTTCTCCACACTCCAGAAATTCACCAGTGACGACGCCATCTTCACCACGGACAGCGGCAACGGGACCTTTCTGGCCATGGAAATGCTCCGGCTCGAAAAACCGGGGCTTTTCATCGGTCCCATCGATTATTCGTGCATGGGCTACTCGGTTCCGGCGGCCATCGGAGCCAAACTCGTCAACCCGGGACGGGAGGTCATCGCCATCGCGGGAGACGGGGCTATCCTGATGACAGGCTTTGAACTTCTCACGGCCTCCCACCTGTCCGTGGCTCCGGTGATCTTCGTGATGCGGGACAAGAACCTGAGCCAGATCGCCCAGCTCCAGAAATTCGCCTACGCCCGGGAAACAAGCGCCATTCTTCCGGACTACAGCACCAAGGCGTTCGCCAATGCCGTGAACGCCCTCTATTTTTACATTCCCAATGACGGCCTTGTGGAAAAAACCATACCCCAGGCCCTTCAGGCGTCGGCAAAAGGCAAGCCCGTGGTGGTGGAGGTGGCCATCGACTACTCGGTGAAAACCTGGTTTACCCGGGGAATCATCAAAACCAACTTCCTGCGCCTTCCCTGGAGCGACCGGGTCCGGCTCACCGTCCGCTCAGGAAAAAGACGGCTCCAGAAAAAGAAAGCCCCATCTCGTTCCCAAGGCGGTGCCCCATCGGAACCCTGATGCTTCCCGTTCTCGCCGTTCTCGCCGGCCTGGCTGTCCTGGTCTGGAGTGCCGACCGGTTCGTGGAAGGCTCCGCATCCACGGCCCGTCACTTCGGCATGCCGTCCCTTCTCATCGGCATGGTCATCGTGGGGTTTGGAACCTCGGCCCCTGAACTCGTGGTGTCGACCATCTCATCCCTGAAAGGAAACCCGGGCATCGCCCTGGGCAACGCTTACGGTTCCAACATCACCAACATCGCCCTGATTCTGGGGATCACCGCCCTGATCAACCCGGTTTCCGTGCATTCCCTGATCCTGAAAAAAGAACTTCCCGTTCTCACGGCCGTCACGGCCCTGGCCGCCTACCAGGTTTACGACGGCAGCCTTTCCCGCATGGACGCCACGGTTCTCATGGCTGTGTTTTCCCTGCTCATGCTCTGGGCGATCCGTGAAGGGCTGGCCAACAAACCGGATCTTCTGGGAACGGAGGTCGAACGGCAGCTGGCCGTTCACGCCATGCCCCTCAAGCCGGCCCTGTTCTGGCTGGTGGTGGGGCTTGTTTTTCTTGTGGTAAGTTCCCGGATTCTGGTCTGGGGAGCGGTGGAAATCGCCACGGCCATGGGGGTCAGCGATCTGATCATCGGGCTTACCGTCGTGGCGGTGGGAACTTCCCTGCCCGAGCTGGCCTCTTCGATCATCGCGGCAAGGAAAGGCGAACACGACATCGCCATCGGCAACGTCATCGGCTCCAACCTGTTCAACACCCTGGCCGTGGTGGGCATCGCGGGCCTGATCCACCCCATGGAGGTGGTGCAAGAAGTTTTCTCGCGGGATATCCTGACCATGGGGGCCCTGACCCTGTCCCTCTTTGTCGTGGGTTTCGGTTTCCGGGGCCCCGGGCGCATCAACCGTTTCGAAGGCGGCGTCCTTTTTCTCGCCTACCTCGGATACACCACCTGGCTGGTGGCCGGTGTGGTTTCGGGTTGAGACATTCTGACACAAAAGCCTCCGGCACATACCGGAGGCCCTGCTCCCGTCAGTTCCGGTTTATCGGAAAATCCTGAACGTTTATCTTATCCTGAATGCCGCAGCCTCCCTGGGGCGGGGTTTCGCAGCCCGCGCAGCCGTCGCAGCCGCAGGAGGCGCCGGGTTTCAGTTTCTTCATGAAACGCCGGATCATCAGGACGGCGGCGCCGGTCACGATCAGAACGACAATCAGTGTTTCCATTGTTACTCTCCTTTTCCACAGGTTTTTTCAGCTCAGAAACCCATGAGTTTTCCGCTCTGGTAGACCAGGGCCGCCAGAACAAAGGCTACCGTGGTGTTGAAGGCCATGGAGAACAGACCCCATTTCCAGGAGCCCGATTCTTTCACGATGCACACCACCGTGACAAAGCAGGGGGCATAAAAAATCGTGAAAATGATCAGGGACAGGGCCGTCAGGGGACTCCAGCCGGGATTGGCGGCCAGGGCGTCACTCAGGGACCCGGATTCCTCGGCGTCCACCTCTCCCATGGAATAGGCGGTTCCCAGGGTGGACACGATCACTTCCTTGGCTGCAAACCCGCCCACCAGGGCGATGTTGGTCCGCCAGTCGAAACCGGCCAGGGACGAGACCCCTTCAAAAGCCGACCCGATGCGTCCGGCCAGGGAATGACGCAAGGCCGCTCCGCTTTCTTCCGCTTCGATCAGCTTGACTGCCTCGGCCCTTTTTTCAAGAACAGCCGGGTCTTTTTCCGTTTCTGAAACAGAGGCTTCGACCTGGGCCTTTCTGGTGTCGAATTTTTCCTTCTCGGAATCCGGAAGTCCTGGGAAGGTCATCATGGCCCAGAGAATGATGGAGATTCCCAGAATGGTGGTCCCCGCCTTTTTCACGTACTGAAACGTCCGCTCGAAGGTATGGATCAGAAGCCCTTTCAAGGTGGGCAGCCGGTAAGGCGGCAGCTCCATGACAAAGGGTGTGGATTCCCCCCGGATCAGGGTCATCCTCAGGAATTTGGCGGCCAGAAGGGCCCCGAGCCAGGAGATCGCCGTAATGGCCATCATCATGCCCGCCTCGTTCTTCGAAAAGAACGCCCCCACCAGAAGGGCGAACACCGGGAGTTTGGCCCCGCAGTTCATGAACGGCACGGTGAGAAGGGTGGCCAGGCGCTCCTTGGGGGACCTCAAGGTCCGGCTGGCCATAACGCCGGGCACGGCGCAGCCGCCGGCGATACCTCCGCTCACGATAAAAGCCATGACCGAACTGCCGTGGAGCCCGAACACCCGGAACACCCGGTCCAGCATGTAGGCCACCCGGGCCAGGTAGCCCGAATCTTCGAGGATGGCGATCCCGAAAAACATGAACATGATCAGGGGAGCGAAGCCCAGAACCCCGCCCACGCCGTCGATGACTCCTGAAACCACCAGGGACTTCAAAAGACCGTCGGCCATGTGGGCCTCGGCCAGGCCTCCGATCCAGGCTATGGCCTGCTCGAGCCAGGCCACCGGGGCCTCGCTCAGGGCAAAGGTGAAATAGTAGAGGCCGAAAAGAACAGAAGCCATGATGATGGGGCCCACCAGCCGGTTCACCAGGACCTTGTCGATCCTGTCCGACATGTACAGCCTGTTTTCGTCATAGCGGTGGGCCATCACGCCCTGCTTCATGATCGAGCTGATGTAGCCGTAGCGGTAGTCGGCGATCATGGCTTCGGGATGGGTGGCCAGGGTTTTTTTCAGGTGGTCCGTGACCTCGTCGGTGATTTTCATGAGGGCATCGTAAAGACCGGCGTTTGATTCTTTCACTTCACCCTGGATTTTCCTGTCGTTCTCCAGAAACTTCAGGGCCACCCAGCGGGAGTCGTAGAGTCCGGAAATGGCCTGGCAGGGACGAATCAGGGCCTCCATGGCGTTCAGGGCATGGTCCAGGTCATCTCCGTAGGATAACCGCAAAGGCCCTTTGTCGAAGGACATGCCTTTTGCGCTGACCGTGTCCATCAGTTCGTCTTTTCCTCTGCCGCTCCTGGCCACCGTGGGAATCACGGGAACACCCAGGAGCTCGGACAGGCGGGAGACCTGGATGTCGATCCCCCGGGTTTTCGCCACATCCATCATGTTCAGGGCCAGGCACACGGGAACGCCCATCTCCATGAACTGGACGGTGAGGTAAAGGTGCCGCTCCAGGTTGGAGGCGTCCACGATGTTCACCACCACCTGGGGTTTTTCCCGGACCAGGAAATCACGGGCCGCCACCTCTTCAGGAGAGAAGGCGGTCAGGGAGTAAGTTCCGGGAAGATCCACCACGGTGATCCGCCTGTCTTCCTTGATATAGGTTCCGGTTTTCTTTTCCACGGTGACACCGGGATAGTTTCCCACGTGCTGCCGGGCACCGGTCAGGGCGTTGAAAAGGGTGGTCTTTCCTGAATTGGGGTTCCCTGCAAGGGCAATGGTCGCGTTCATGGTTTACTGGACCTCCACGCTGATGTAATCGGCTTCGTTGTTCCGCAAGGTCAGGGTAAACCCTTTGATCCGCACCGCCACCGGGTCGTACAGGGGAGCCCTGCCCTGGATCGAAACCTCCGCGCCCCGGATCAGGCCCATATCCCTGATTCTCCGGCCCATTTCTCCCTCGGCGTTGATATTGGCGATCATGCCTTTCTGGCCCACGTTCATCTGTCTCAAACTGATTGTCGTCATATATTCCCTCTTTATTTTGTTTCTGTTTCAATATTTGTTTAGGTACACCTAATTTTATTCTGTGTCAAACCTAATATTTTATATCTCTCGTTTTATTCGAAATTATTAATGACATTAAAAAAAGTTCACGGCGCGTGGTTTTTCCGGTATAGATGCCTGGGAAGGATTGAATGATCATCTGTCAACATCACCAGGAATCCCAATGGACTGTGAAAACCGGAAAAACCAGCAGGAAAAAAGCCAGAAAATGCGGTTACGCCTGATCGAGGCGACCCTGTCCTGCCTTCAGACCTTCGGATTTCACGGAGCGTCCCTGTCCCGGATTCTCGATAGGGCCGGAGCGTCCCGGGGCGCCTGGCGTCATCACTACGCCACGAAAAACGACCTGGTGGCCGCGGCCAGCGAGTACCTGCTTTCAACGGCCCTCGAAAAGGCGAAAACTGTGGCTGAAACCCTGGTGGAAGGACAACGTCCCGGCGGGGAGCTGGACATCGGGGAGTTGCTGGAGATTATCTGGGATCAGTTTTACCAGGGACGATATCGGGATGTGTGGGTGGAGTTCAACGTGGCCTGCCGGACGGACGACGAACTCCGGGAAAGGCTGACCCCGGTGATCCGCTCGTTTTTCGAGGAACTGGACAGCATCTGGGCCACGCACCTTTCCCCGTTCTCACGAACCGGCCTCACGGCCGAAACAGTGATGAACCTCAGCCTCTACCTGCTCCGCGGCATGTCCTTCCAGTCCCTGTCCATGGACAACGCGGACCACTACAAGGCCATGCGAAAGGCCTGGGCCGGCATGCTGGCCGAACTGCTCGGACGAAAATCCGGTGTGGAGTGACCCGGGCTACCGACTCCGCTTCGTCATAACCCGTCTATCCCTATGCTCGTCCAGCTTTTCAAAAGCTGGCCCCTGTAGGCCACTCAAACCGGACAACACCATCATTCCGGCCCGTCGCCGATCATCTCCCGAAGCATGGCCTGGCGCATGGACCGGCGGTAGGTTTCCAGGATTTTCCGGTGCTCCTCCGCCGACCATTTGAGATCCAGGTCTCCGGTCATCTGCCGGCACAGGCCTTTTTTCTTCATGGCGAGAAAATGAAGCCGTGTGTCCCTTGAAAGCCCCCGGTAGAAGCATTCTGTCAGACGAAGGCGAAGGGGCCGGAGGGAATTGAAAAGCAGGGTGACCACGATGTTGTTGGCCCGTTCCGCCACCCGGTCCTGGAGTTCGATGTCCAGGTCCACCAGGATGTCGACCTGGTCCACCCCTTCGATCTGGCGGTCGATGAGGCCGATGAACGCCTTCACATCCAGGGGGGACATGTTGGCGGTGGCCACCATGAGAATTTCTGGGAACACCATGTTCCAGAAAGCCAGGGCCTCGTCCACCAGAAATCCGTCCACCACCTTGCCCTCGTTTTCCTTAGGGCTGATGGAGAAAAGGCGGGAAAGGAAATCAAGTCCGGCGTTTTCCGTATAGGGTTTGACGTAGGTTCCGTCGCTTCGCCGTATGTCCAGGAGATTCATGGTTTCAAGCTGTTTCAGGGCCGCCCTGAGCATGGACGGGTCCACCCCCATCTCCTCCGCGTGGCTCCTGAAGGGCGGGAGTTTCTCCTCGGGTTTGAGTTTTTTCAGATAGATCTGCTGGAGCAGCCGATCCACGATATCCTGAACCGACGGGATGTCTTTGGTCATTGATCCGGTCCTCCGGTCTTTGTTTTCGCCAGGGTGACGCACCTTTCATCACGCTGGCTCCCTATACACCAATGTCTGATCCGGGGAAACCTCCATATAAACCCCGGTTCTGTTTTGATTATCATCTTGACATTGTAATAACAATAAATCATTATTGTTGCAACAATAGCCAGTGATTATAATCATAATATCTTTTCCGGCGGAAAGCCGGACCGGAGGCCGTCATGGGCGAAACCACCGTCAGAACCATCTGCTTTGAATGCCATTCCCGCTGCGGTGTTCTTGTCACCGTATCGGAAGGAAAAATCACGGGAATCCGGGGAGACCGTGACCACCCCTTCAGCCACGGGTATATCTGCCCCAAGGGACGGGCCGTGATGGAAATCGTGTACCATCCCGAACGCATCAGAAAACCCCTTTTCCGGGACAGGCGGAGCAAGAGCGGAACGGTCACCGCCCTGTCCTGGGACGAGGCTCTTGACCGGATCGCCGAGCGGCTGCTAAAGGCCCGGGAACTCTGGGGTGCGGAGTCGGTGGTGTTCGGATCGGGCACCACCCGGGGAATGGCCCCCTACCTCAACTGGTTTCTCAGCCTTTTCGGCTCTCCCAACTTCATGGCGCCTTCCAACATGAGCGGGGGCCCCATTGTGGTGGGCAGCGCCGCCACCTGCGGTTTCGGCATGGTGGACCCGGATTACGCCATGAGCCGGGCCATGATCCTCTGGGCCCACAATCCGGAAAACTCCTGGCCGGGACTTTACCTCCACGACATCAACGAGGGCCTGAAAAAAGGATCGAAGCTGATCGTGGTGGACCCGAGGCGGACACGGTTCGCCGAAAAGGCCGACCATTTCCTCCAGATCCGGCCGGGAACGGACGTGGCCCTGGCCCTTTGTTTCATCCATGTGATCATCGAAAAGAATCTTTACGACCGGGATTTTGTGGAACGCTGGACCACGGGCTTCGACCAGCTGAAGCAGCATGTGGCGGGCTATTCCCCGGAACGCACGGCGGAAATCACCTGGATTCCCGCGGAGAAAATCACCGCCGCCGCCGTGTGTTTCGCCGAAAACGCGCCGGCCTGCATCGGCCCCGGCATGGGCGGGGTCTGCCAGGCCAACGACGCCTTTGACCTGGCCCGGGCCCTGACCATCCTTGCCGCCATCACCGGGAATCTGGACGTGCCCGGAGGGAACCTGAACTGCACGCCGCCCACCCGGAAAAGGAGCTGTTACGGTCCGGACTACAGCCCCATGACCCATCTGCCCCCTGAAACGGCCCGGAAGAAGCTGGGGCTCGACACCTACCCGCTGCTCCAGTTCATCCCCATTCCCTGTGCGCCCCAGGCTGTGTGGCCGGCCATCGAGGAGTCAAAACCCTATCCGGTCAAGGTTCTGGGGCTTTTCGCCAACAACAGCGTCTGCGCCTACCCCAATTCCAGGCGGGTCAGGAACGTGCTTTCCTCGGTGGATTTCCTTTTTGCCGTGGATTACTTTCACACCCCCACCACGGAACTGGCGGACATCATCCTGCCTCCGGCCCACTGGTCCGAACGAAACGACGTGGAAGACCTTCTGATGAAAAACCACGTGTTCGCCCAGATCCAATGCGTGGAACCCCAGCCGGACTGCCGGGACGAAAAACAGATCATGATCGGCCTGGCGGAAAAAATGAACCTCACCGGCTATTTCAACACCGTGGAAGAGGCCCTGGATCACCGTCTGGAGGCCACGGGCCTTACCTTTGAAACCTTAAGGGGAATGGGCTTCCACGCCACACCCCTCACCTACAAAACCCACGAGGCCAAGGGGGGCTTCAAAACCCCGTCACGCAAGGTGGAGCTTTACGCCGACTATCTGAACCACCTGGGCATTTCGCCCCTTCCCGTGTTCCGCGAACCGGGGGAAAGCCCGGTGAGCCGGCCGGAGCTCCTGGCCGACTACCCCCTGATCCTTACCACCGGCGGCCGGAACCTGGTGTTTTACCACAGCTCCCACCGGAATATCCCCTCCCTGAAAAAAAGGACCCCCGACCCCCTGCTCCAGATCCATCCGGACACGGCGGAAAGTCTCGGCATCGCGGAGGGGGAATGGGTGGACCTGGTGTCCCCCCGGGGCCGGGTGAACATCCGGACCGCCTTTGATCCCCATATCCATCCCGGGGTGGTCCATGCGCCCCACGGGTTCTGGTACGGGGTGAAAGACGGCTGGGAGACGCTGAACATCAACATCATCACCGACGACAAACCCCTATGTCCGGTGACGGCTTCGGTGCCCATCAAGGCCCTGCTCTGCCGGGTGGAAAAAAAGCAGGTGGCCTGAAAGGGAAATAGGGGGTGGAATGTCCGAGAACGATGAAGGTGATGAGCCGGCATAACAGCCGTGGACGCGCATGTGGCAAAAAAAGAATGAAGCCGATTCAGGTTTTGAATTGTCCTTGCCGATATAAGAAAACAACCGTGACCGTTTCTGTGACATTTCCCTCATTTCCCATTGCATCTCACACGGCCTGGCTTTTTTGTTGTAACCTGTCATTTTCTTACGGAGGATTTACATGGTTGAAAACAAAAGAAGGCATGAACGAAAAACCGTCTCCATCCCCATTTTCATGATGAAAGGCAGCAGCAGTTCCGCCGAATCCGGAATAGACATGACACCCCTGGGTATGAACGTGTCCGACCCGTTCGGGGCTGTGATCAAAAATGCCAGTGAAGACGGGCTCTGTGTGAGGGTCGAAAAAAAATTCGAGCCGGACGACCAGGTTGACGTGAAGATGGTCGACGATCCGATTCTCGCGGGAGACGATCATGTTTCAGAATGCAAGGCCAAAGTCGTCTGGTGCAACCACATTGAAACCGATGAAAAAACCACGTGCTACGAAATCGGCCTCAAAATATTCCGTAAGAAGGTTCTTCCGATCCTCAATTGGAAAACCAGGGATTTCGGCTCGGTGAAGTGCATGTGACCGAATGGTCCGGCAAAAGATCAGTTGCCCAGAACCAGGACCTGTCCCCGGGACGTGAAGGAGATCCCCTGCTGGGATTCGGCGCCGATCATCACGCTTTCCACCACAGGAGGGTTCACCTCCCTGTCCGCTTTCCAGGAGACCAGGAACCCGGCTCCCGACCCGCCCTGCCTCTCATCCCGGGGAACCACATGACGGGACGAGGACAGGGGGCGGATGGTTACGGGACGGTTCAGGTACCGTTTGATCAGGTTGCCGTTGCTGTCGTAATAGTCTACCGACGTGAGGGTGATGGCGTTCTTCGGGTCCGCGTTCCTGACATGGAGTGTCACGGTGAGGAGAAAGGGTTTGTTCCGGTTGCCGATGGTGATGTGGGAGTAAGCCGGAACGTAAAGGGTCTGGCCGGAGCTCAAACTTTCGGCCCGAGCCGGCCCTTGGGCGGCCGCGACAAACAGGGCGATGAGGATCACTAGTTTTTTCATGGCTTATCCTTTCATTGGCGTCATCAGTTAAAGCCTCAGCCCTGTCCCCGGGCCAGATCGGAGAACAGGCGGCGTTCGACACGGTTCCCGACCACGGCCACCAGGTCATCCGGGGCGAAGACAAAATCAGCGGCGGGATTGGCCGTCATGAAACCGTCTCTCAGGACGCCGACCACGGTGGCCCCTGTTTTCGACCGGATGGCGGCCTGTTCGATGGTCTGCCCCGAAAGCACGCTCCTTTCTCCGACCCCTACCCAGGACATCTCAAGCATCGTCCTGAAATGATGAAGTTTTTCAAGAAGCATCTGTTCCGGACGGCTTTCGGTCATGGGTTTGTAGACCCCCTGGCGCACGGCGTCGGTGTACTCCTGGATGGCGGAAACGGGAACCTCCATGTGGAGCAGGGCCTGGCGGGCGATTTCAAGGCCCGCCTCCATTTCCGGAAGTACGGCCATGTAAACGCCGCTGGCGTAGAGGGACTGGGCCTGTTCCACCCCTTCGGCCCTGGACACGATCCTGAGGTCCGGTTTCAGGAGGTGGGCCCGGCGCACAATGCTCCGGGACACGATTTCAGACGGCGTGGTGACCAGGAGCAGCCGGGCCTGGCCAAGCCGGGCCGCATCCATGACCACCTCCTGGCTCATGTCTCCGAATATCACGGGGTAACGGGCTTCCTGGCATTCGATCATCCGCTGGTAGTTCAGCTCCACAATGACAAAGGGCACGGAAAGCCTTGACAGCACCTGGGCCACGTGCTGCCCCACCCGTCCGCCTCCGGCGATCACCGTATGGTCGTGGAACCCTTCTTCGGGCATGTTGGCCGCCTGGGGCGGGTCCTGGGCGATCAGCCGCTTTTTCACCCGGTAAAGGGGGCCGGCCAGTGCCGATACAAAGGGGCTGGCCATCATGCTGAACACGGAAACCGACAGGACCAGGGAATAAAGCTCAAAATCGATGACTTTGGCCGCAAGACCTGTCCTTGCCAGGACAAAAGAGAACTCACCCACTTGGAACAGGCCCAGGCCCACGGCCATGGGCACGATGTAGATGTAGCGGAACAGCCGGCATAAGATGGCGAAGATCAGTCCTTTGAGAACGGCGATGACCGTGACGAGAAACACGATGCGTCCCATGTTTTCCAGGACAAAGGCTGGATCGATGAGCATGCCCACGCTGGTGAAGAACAGCAGGCCGAAGATGTCCCGGAGAGGCACGATGTCGCTCAGGGCCTGGTGTCCGTAATCGGATTCGGAGAGAACCATGCCGGCCACAAAGGCCCCGAAGGCGAAGGAGAGGCCGACCATATAGGTGGCCAGCCCCACACCCAGCCCCAGGGCCGTGATGGTCAGGATGAACAGCTCCCGGGAATTCCATTTCGCCACCGAAGCCAGCAGAAGCGGAAGAAGCTTCCGGCCCAGCACGAACATCACGGCGAGAAACGCCACGGATTTCACGACGGCGGCTCCAAGCATGGCCAGCCCGCCTTCGGGGTTGCCCAGCTTGGGAAGGATGATCATCATCGGCACCACGGCCAGGTCCTGGACGATCAGCATACCGATCATCACCCGGCTGGACAATGTCCCCATCAGCCCCCGGCTCATCAGGATCTTCAGGGTCACCATGGTGCTCGAAAGGGAGATCAGGGCCCCGAACCACACCGAGGCCACATGGGACAGCCCCATGCCAAGTCCCAGGCCGTAGCCCAGGGCCATGGTGAGGATGATCTGGATCGGGGTTCCCAAAAGGGCGATACCCCTGACCGGCTTCAGTTCGTCCAGGGAAAACTCCAGGCCCAGGGCGAACAGGAGGAGAGCCACGCCGATTTCCGCCAGGATCTCGATTTCATGCACGTCCCCCACGGTGATCCCGCCGGTGTGGGGCCCCACCAGGATGCCGGCGAAGATGTAGCCCAGGATCAGAGGCTGCCTGAGCCTCTGGGCGATCAGCGCGCCGATCAGGGCGGCGACCACGAGAATGACGATGTCTGCGGCTAAACCCATGGGTCTTGTGTTCCTTATGATTATGAAATAATCGGTGGCCTTTTCAAGCACTTCATCCCACTGTTCATGCCTCGGACAGATGATCCAGCATCAATATCTCGATTCCCTCAATTTGGGGCAGCCGGACATCGTTGGTAAAAAAAGTGGTGGCCCCAGCCTGGAGCGCCGTGGCTATTTGAAGGGCATCAGGCGTCCTTAGGGTGTAAGAGGCTCTTAATTTCGCGGCGTGTTCTGAAATGGAGCTTGTGACATCCATCATCACCAAGTTGGACCGAAGAAGAATATCCCTGTATTCAGATGCCAAGGCGTTGTCATGTTCACGGATTGGATAAACCAGGACTTCCAGCAAAGTGATGGTGGACGTGACAACAATAATATCACCACGGTCCAAGGCTTGAAAAAAAGGGCGGACGAATTCCAGATAGAAAGGGTGTTCTTCCATGAAATAAATCAGGGGAGCTGTATCCAGTCCGATCGTTTTCCCACTTAAACGGGTTATCCATTCCACGAAGAACGCTCCTCATCGATGTATTTTTTTATGTCAAGATTGTTCCAGAGTTGTTTGCCCTTCCCCTGAATCTCCATGATGCTTCGTCTGTGTTCAGGTGTCGTTTTTTTTCTTATCAGTCCGGCAACATCTTCTAAAAGCCTCAATTGATCGGCCAGATTGAGCTCCTTGATTTCTGACAGGACATGATTGTAATTTATGGCTGGCATCGTTTCCTCCAAAACTTCGGATTATTTTTAAATTTTTTTCCCTTGATTGTACCAGCAAAATCATCCATTGCACAATACGATATTCCTGCAGCAGCCCCCCCCGCCCGATCTTTCCACGCATCACAGCGCGATCAGCAAGCCGCCGCTTTTCACCGGGGGCGGGCTTGCGTTGTCCGGCGCCAGGGCCGGGCGGGTGGTTCTCGGGAACTTCAGGTAGGGAATCACGCTCTGGTTTTTGATGCCTCCGGTGCCGTCGTAGGTAATGGACACCACGGGGATGCCGGTGACCGCTTCGATTTCCTGCTTCATCGCCTCGGTGACGATGGAGGGGCAGCAGAAGGCCGGGCTGGCCTGGACGAACAGACTGAGATCCGGGGTGTGTTTGGCCAGGTAGTGGATCTTCAGGATGTTTTCCATGGATTCCCCGGCGTTTTCCGGCTTCACGTGGAAGGCGGACAGGATGGTTTCCGGATCGTCGTCGTAGCTGTGCTCCGGCTCCTTGATCACCCGTTCGAAATACCGGTGGTACTTCTTTTCGATGAGCTTCATGCCCGTCACCAGAGCCTTCACCGACACCAGACTCATGTAGAGCCCCTCGTTGAACCATTTCTTGAAATACATGGAGGCGATCATTTTGCCCATTTCCGTGTAGGGCGTGGTGACCACCTCGCCGCCGTTTTCCTCGATGAACCGGATCAGGTCCTGGTTCATCACGCTGTTGTCCCGGACGTAGATATCTCCGAAGATCGCCACTTTCGGCCTGATTTCCTGCCGGGTTTCAATCCATTCGAAGCGGGACACGATCTGGGACACGGCCTCTTCCTTGGGACGGTTGCCGAGAAAGGCGTCCTCGAGGATCTCCACGCTTTTTTCGATGACCCGGTCCGTGGCCCCTTTTTCCAGCTCGTACGGCCTGATTTTGCAGCCCATTTTGCGGATCATGCCCCCGAACATGTGGGCGAAATAGGCGTTCATCGACGCCCGGACCGAGATGTCGATGTAGGTGATCTCCCCGTGGTAGATCCCCGCCTTTTCAAGGCCGTAAGCCGGAAAAAGGGAGGCGATGAAGTTGGGGTAGAGCTTCAGGTTGCACATGTTGGCCTTGCTGATCCACAAAAGGGTGTTCGCCGGGTCGAGGTCGTGTTTTTTCACGGTCTCGGCGAATCCCTGGGCAATGGCGTTCACCGGGATGCACTGGCCGGTGTTGAACTTGAGGCTCCGTGAGATGATGGGCGCAGTCTCGTCGATGAGATAGGCGTTGATCCCCTCCCGTTTCAACACTGAGACAAGGAACCGGCAGGTGATGGGGTCCCAGTTGGGGATCACCAGGTTTTTTCCGGCCAGTTTCTTCGAAGGCGTGAAAAACAGCGGGGCGTAATCCGAGGATTTCGGCTCTTCCCCGGCCCGGGCATGGTTCCGGAACGCCCGGACCGCGGCTTCGATGCGTGTCTCGTAGCCCACACTGGAATCGTGTTCGTCCAGCTCGAGGATCAGGTAGGGTTTGCCCCTTTCCGCCATGAGCTGCTTGAAGTAGCGGAGGCCGAAAGAGTCCGGGGTGCATTTGAAGCTGGTCACGAAAACAGGGTAGACGCCCCTTGTTTCCGCCACGGCATGGGCCGTTTTCAGGATGGCGGCCGGGTAGTTCCAGTGAAGGTCGGTGAGAAGGGGCTCCAGGGCATGGTTTTCGTCCGCCTCCACCGGCACCATGTCCTGGAAAAAGGTTTTGACGCCGAGTTTCCTGAAGATGTCGGGAATCCCGTTGTTGGCCGAAGGGTTGAGCACGGTGTAGGGCCGGCCCAGGAAAACCACGCTCACGTCGCCGGCCGAATCCCTCTCGTTTTCGTAAAGGTCCTGGAGCGCCTGACTGTGCTCCCGTTTCAGGTCAAAGGCCCTGTCGTAAGCCTGGGACACTTCGAAAATCGACACGGAAAGCCCCAGGCCTTTGAGCATCCGGTACAGTTCCATCTTGGTGTGGAACGGGCTGTACAGGTATCGGAGCAGCGGTGTCATCACCCGCTGCCTGTCCCGGTCCGCCATGATCGAGGGCAGGTACTGGGTGTAATAGCAGAACTGGCGCCGGGCGTTTCTGTTCTTGTTCTCCAGGTAGTAGGGAAGGAAAACCACGTCGGCCTTTTCGAGCAAAAACTCCACGTGGCCGTACATGGCCGTGGCCGGGGCGCAAAATTCGGTTTCCGACAGGTTTTTTCCCCGTTTCACCGCGTCCTTCACCGTCTCGCTGGTGACGGTCCGGATGGACAGGCTGTGGAAAAACCTCTGCCAGTAAGGGAGATCCTCGGCCATATGCAGGGCCGCCGGAATGCCCACCAGGGGTCCCCGGAAAGACAGGGGAATTTCATGATCGGCCAGCCGCTGGATTTTCTTCCGCTCGGCCAGAAGATCGAAACCCTTCACCTTGCTGCCCACGTATCTTTTCGTGTCGTAGTCCCTCCCGCAGAGAAATCCGTAGGCCACGGTTTCCCCGTCGATTTCCGCCACGGAGATCTTGCAGTGGTTGGTGCACAGCGAACAGATTTCCGAACGCAAAGGGATGTTCTTTTTGTACAGGCCGAGTCCCCGGAACGAGGTGGCCGTGACGTTCTCGTCCAGAAGGGTGAGGGCCGTTCCCAGGGCTCCGGTCAAATGGCAGAACTCGGACACCAGGACGGGTTTTCCCAGCCGTTGTTCGAAGGCCGCCACCAGGGCCTGGTTTTTCGCCGTGGCTCCCTGGAAGAACACCACCTCGCCGATGGCGGCCTCGTTGGCCACCTTGATCAGGTAGTTGTCCCGGACCGAATGGAGCACCGAGGCGAGCACCTCGTTCACGTCGTATCCCTCGGACAGGTAATGGTTCAGGTCCCGTTCCATGAAAACAGTGCAGCGGTCGCTGGCCTGGGGGGCGCCGACGCCAAGGGTCCGCTCCGCATAGTCGGACAGGGGGCATCCCAGCTTCCTGGCCTGTTCCTCGATGAAACTGCCCGTTCCTGCGGCGCAGACGTTGTTCATCACCGACGAGGTGACCCGGCCGTTCTTCAGCGTGGTGAACTTGGCGTCCTGTCCGCCGATTTCGATGATGGTGTCCACATCGGGGTTCAGCTTCACGGCGGCCCGGGCGTGGGCCGTGATCTCGTCGAGAAACAGATCGGCCCCGATCATCCGTCCGATGAACTTCCGGCCCGAACCGGTGGTGGCGCAGGAGAGAATCTCGAGGTTCACCTTTTTATCCGAAACCAGGCGCTGGTCCAGGGTTTCGAAAATGGCGCACACGGCTGAAAGCGGATTGCCGGCCGTCCTGGTGTAGAATCCGGCCAGCACGTCCCCGGCCCGGTCCACGATCACCGCCTTGGTGCTGGTGGAGCCGATGTCGATGCCCAGGCACACGGCCAGCTGTTCCCCTTCCTTGAACGCCCGGTACAGGTCGGTTTCCACAGGGTTGGCCGTGTTCGCCCCGTGATCGGGAACGTGAAGAAAACGCTCGGCGCTTTCAAACGTGGGAAACGACGACAGTTCCAGGGTCAGCGGGGCACAGGCCAGCTCTTTTTCCTTTTTTTCCAGGATAAAGATCGTGTCCCGGGTGAGCTGTTCGCCGTTTTCCTGGAAAAGTCCCTTGTCACGGTCGGCAAGGCCGGACAGAGCCGCCCCCAGGGCGCCGTAAAGGTGGGACAGCTCGTCCACCACCAGACTGATCCCGGTCAGGCTTTCAAGGTGGTGTTTCACGGCCAGGTTCTTGGACACGCCGCCGCAGAACAGGATGGGTCCTTCGGCCCTGGTTCCCCCGCTGAACAGGGTGTCCACGATGTTCTTGGCCAGGCCGTGGCACAGGCCGTCGCTGATTTCCGCCAGGCTGTAGCCTTCCTGCTGGGCGTGGATCAGGTCTGTTTTGGCGAACACGGCGCAGCGGGAGGCGATGAGGGGAAAATCGTTCTCGTTCTCCACGGCCACCCGGCTCAGGTCCTCGATGGAGGCGAGGTTCAGCCGGCCCGCCTGCTGGTCCAGGAAACTGCCGGTTCCGGCGGCGCAGGAGGTGTTGGTTTTGTAGCTTCTGTAGTTCCCCTCCTCGTCGAACTGAAGAAGGCCGAATTTTTCTCCGCCCACCATGAGGATGGACCGGACATTGCCGTGACGGTGCCGAGCCGCGGCGATCACCGAAACCTGGTTGTCGTAGACCTCATGGGCCCGGACACGTTTCGGGGTGGTGGAGGTTTTCACCACCAGGCCGATCCGTGAAAAATCAAACCGGCCCAGGAGACGGGAAAGACAGCCTTTGATGTCGCCCTTGTGAACGTCGCAGGCTGTTTCCACGAGGGTGCTGTCAGGTGTGATTTCCGCAATGGCGACGGATACCGAACCGATGTCGATACCGAGAATGTTCGAGGTCATAGGGGTTTCTCCATTAAATACATTGTGTGGTTGTCAAAATAACGTTCCGGATCATTTGCCTCCGGCGGCCAGCTTTTGAAAAGCTGGACAAACAGGTTGGTGAGGAAAGCCGGAAGATGACCGCTCTATGCCTCCGGAAAGGCCCCAATCAAGACCTGTTTTGTCAAACTTTTTCAAAACGGCAGGGTCGCCGAAGGCTTGAATTGAAACAGATTTAAACAACCCCTTTATCAAACAAGGTCTATCGCCCGGTCTTGCCAAACGGGCAGGCCGGGTAATGGCAGACGGGGCAGTCCATGCACAGGCCGCCGTGGGCCAGGGCCGCGAGATCCCGGTTGTCAGGCTGGTCTCCGGCCAGAAGCCGGGGCAGGATCAGGTCGAAGACCGTCCGTTCGTGAAACAGAGCGCAGGCCGGGATGCCCATGATCGGCAGGTCGCCCCGGTAGGCCAGAAGAAACATGGTGCCGGGAAGGACGCCCGCCCCGTAGTATTCCCGGTGCACACCCATGTCCCGGATGCCCAGGCGGGTCACGTCGTCCGGGTCCACGCTCATGCCGCCCGTGGTGACGATCAGGTCCGTGCCCTTTTTCTCGAATCCCTGGAGGGTCTCGGCGATGATCTCGCGGTCGTCGGGCAGGATCACCGTTTCCACAAGGGTGGCCCCGAAGTCTTTCAGTTTCCCCTCCACCACACCCTGGAACCTGTCCTGGATCAGCCCGTTGTAGACCTCGCTTCCCGTGACGGCCAGACGGACCCGCATGGGACGGAACGGACGGACCGAGATTAACGGGGCTTCACGTTCGGCCAGGGCCACGGCCCGATCCAGCTCGGCACGGTCGATGGTGAGGGGCACGGCCCGGGTTCCGGCGATTTTCTGGCCCCGGGTGACCGGCGTGTGGGTGTGCAGACTGGCGCACATCACGTCGGGAATCATGTTGAAGGCGATCAGGGCCTCGGCGTTGATTTTAAGCAGACCGTCATGTGCCGCGTAAATCTGGAGTTTCCCTTCCGAGGGTTTTTCATCGCACACCGTGCCTTCCCCGGCCAGGGCCCGGGCCAGTTCCATCACCGCGTCGTCCTCATGGACTTTGCCCGCCTTGTCTTCGGCCACGAACAAATGGCGCTTCCCGAGGCGCATCAGATGGCACACATCCTCGTGGGCCACACGGTGGCCTTTTCTGAAAGCCACTCCCTTGAATTCCCCGGGTCTGATTTCCGTGATGTCGTGGGCCAGGGGCAGGCCCACCGCGTCTTCCACGTTGATTTTTTTCATGGTTCACCCTGTCGTTAGGGGGTTCATTTTTTGCGAAAGGTCGATTTTCAAAGGGTGTCTGTAGTACACCGAACCGTGGCAGAAGTGGCAGAACACCCGGCCGTTTTCCCTGATTTCACGGCCGTCCCGGACCACCGCGCCGCAACGGTCGCACAGGGCCTTGGCCCGGGTGGGGCCGGGGTAGTCGGTTTCGGGGATGTCCACCCGCACCTCGTAAACCTCGAACAGTTCGGAAAGGGGCATCCGTTTGTACGCCTCGAGCTGGGCGCTGCGGAAATCCTGGATTTCCGGGGCGTAGACCGTCACAAGATCCCGGGACCGCTCCGTTGAAACCACTCGGAAAGCCCGGCCGATTTCAAGGTTCACGAAGGTGGCGGCCATGACCCCGTAGTCCTTGAACTTCAGGGACCGCCGCCCCAGTTTCACCCCGGTCACGTAGGCGATGGCGTCGGTGGCGCAGCGGTCGATCTCCACGTACACCACCAGCTTTTTGATGTCCGGTCCGGTCCGGGTGTTTTCAAGCCCCAGCAGAAAAAGACCCAGGAGGGCCATGCGAACGCCGATCACCTGACCTGGGCAGAGATGGCCGTGGGCTTTCACCGATCCGGCAAGAAGGGTTTCGAAATCTTCCATGTGGTTTAACGTCATGGGACGGCTCCTTGTTCCTCAAAAAGCCATTAAAAGCACATCAGGGACGATAATTCCACCTATTAATTTTTTCCATGCGTCAAGGAACATGGATCAGGGCCACGTCACCTGTTAGGTGTACATGCCGATGACCGTGTCCAGAAACCGGTGGATGGTTTCCATTTCTTCACCTGTGAAAAGGGCGGACAGCTTCTCGTTGTTCTCCTTCACCAGGGGCAGGGCCTGGTCGCAGGCCTGCCTCCCCTTATCCGTGAGAAACAGATGGACGGCCCTGCCGTCGGTGGCCGAGGCCTGCCTGAGGACCAGGCCGTTTTTTTCCATGCGTTCCACCAGGGTGGTGATGGCGGACCTGTTCTGGGACAGGGCCTCGCTCAGATCCTTGAACAGGCAGCCATCGTGGCTGCGGAGAAAAAAAAGGGCGGCGGCCTGGATGATCGGAACGCCGGCCCTTTCGCAGACCTCCCTGTCAAAGTATTTCAGAAGAAGGCGCTGGGCCAGGTTCAGCTTGAAAAAGAGGCGGCGGTCTTGGGTCATGGCTCAGCTCCTGGAAAAATGGGTCAGGGTTGGTTCACATCATTTTTTATCACTTATATGCATGGTGATCACCGCTGTAAAGACTTCCCTGTTGTCTGTGTCGTAAATCACCACGGAAACGTCCGTGTCCCCCTTCTTCGTCCAGTCCACATTCTCACCCCGGGCCACGGCCCTGAGATCGGTTTTGGCCTTGGCCAGGTACCGGACGGTCATGCCCACGGGAATCCAGCGGAGATTCTCCGGAATAGACACTTCGGTCATCATTCCGGCCACCAGCTCCGCCGCGTTGCACATGGCGATGGCGTGGACGGTGCCCAGGTGGTTGTGGACTTTTTTCTGGTTGGCGAAGGTGAGTTCGGCGTAGCCGGGTTTGAGGTCGACGAACACGGGATCGATGGTCTGGAAATAGGGGGCGAATTCGGTGACCATTTTGGTGAAGTCTTCGTTTCCTGCGGCCTGGTACATGGAAAGGGTCGGGTTCATGGCGGTTCTCCTTTTTAGGTGTTTTTTGTCGTCCCACACACCATAGTTCATGTGTGAACTATATATAGTTTATACATGAACTATATGTCAAGAACTGCCTGTCTGATTTTTTTAGCAGGGCAAACGCATGCCGGAATTTGGCAAAACGAAACCATTCGAGATCCGAAGCCGATCCGGAATCCACGCCGGGATGAGCTAAGTCCCCATGCATTATTCATAAAAAAATAAAGAAGGGTGCCATGTTTTTTAGATGAGACGCGTTTTATGTTGAGAATTTAACCTGGAATTTTACGCAATAACTTGAAATGGCGATGGAGCTGACGCGAAACGGCTTAGTTCAACGAGCCCTTAACCGCCGGGCGGCGAAGATCAAAACCGACCTGAAGACCGAAAATAATTGTAAAAAAACATCATCCAAAATGGTGTGCTGTAGCCCGTTCCGAGTGCACGGGGCTGTTCTTCGTTCTATTCGTAGTGAGTCCACATTCGAATCACTTTGACGATTTTTTCATCATTTAAAATTTGGTAAACAATTCTGCGTTGAATGTTTAGCCTTCTTGAATAGGCACCTGTTAGGTCGCCTATTAGTTTCTCGTAGGGTGGTGGAGTTTGGTATGGATCATGTTTCAATAATTGAATAATTTCTTCTGCCTTTGATTGCAGTCCAGATGAGGAAAGTTTTTTAGCATCCTTTTGAGCTTGTTTTGTAAACACAACCTTCCAACTCACCAATCAAGCTCCTCTTTGCAATCATCTATTGGTGTTGCAAGGCCGTCTTTAATAGATTCACGCATACCTGGAATAGTTAAGAGATACATGGTTTCTTGAATTGATTTCCAGTCTTCTTCCGAGAGAAGAACAGCGTTTCCTCTTTTCCCTGTAATAATAATTGGCTCATGGGATGAGGATGCTTCATCAATAAGCCTGTATAGATTTGAACGAGCTTCTGTTGCCGATAATATCGTCATTTGTACCTCCTTGACATTAATTAATATAGTACGCTATGCCGTACGCATTGTCAAGGAGGTGCATTTGAAGAACGTCAGCTCCAGGCGTGGCGTTTAGCCGTCGCCTGGAAGCAATTGCTGGCCGATATACTCAGAGAGAAGCCCAGCATTTATCGCTGCATCATACTGTCTTCTATCTGCAGTTACAAAGAGCTCCGCCTTCCATTCCAATGCACATGCTATATGCAATGCATCCATAGCCCTCAGTGCATTCGATTCTAAAAGCTTGATCGAATGCGAAATGACAGCCGGGGTAACCTGAAGAATTACAGCATCATGGACATCTTCCATCAATTGGGTTTTAATCGTCCGATAATCGTCGTCAGAAAGAATATTTTCACGCCGTCGTCGATTTAACCCCGATAATACTTCAGGGATTAGAATGGTACATAGACCCAGTTGCGAGGCATTCTGTAAGAATCGATCTATCTGATCACTTCCTGCTTCCAGGACATATCTTTTGGCAAGTGCAGATGAATCGGTTAGAACTTTCATAATTCAGACTCACGTTCTTCACGTATTGCAGATGAAAGGTCGCTCCCTTTAATTTGTAAGCGAGTGCTCTTACGTTTCCATGACGGTATTTGGGGTATATTGTCAGTAAAGGGAATTATCTCCGCGATAGGTTTTCCCCGCCTAAGAAGAACAAGGGTCTCTCCATGCTCAACCTCAGTTATAAAGTTCGAAGCATTTTTTCTGAAATCAGTGAAAGATATTGTCTTCATATCGCGCCTCCTCCAATTAAATGTACATTCAAGTGTACACAAAACAGAGACATACTGTCAAGACAGGGCTTGAAGGCCAACGTACCGCTTTGGGGCGCGGGGCTTTTTGCGCGTACCACACCAGCGGGTTAAGGTTTCTCGTCATATTCGGACCAACGCCATTCGTCTGTGACATATAGCCCATGAGAAGCAGCCAATTCTTTGATAAAACTTGAGGGGCCTTCAACACTACCCTCAGTCCAGTTATCCCACTCGAGATTCAACTTAATACCGTTTTTTTTGAGTTTTATCTGACCATAATCAATCCAAGCATCAAATCCATCGTATACGTAGGTTGTTTTCCATCCTGTGTCGATTAAAGATTTGAGCAAAGCGTTGAACTGCTCCGTTGGAATATCCTTTATTGTGGATAGACCCAGAGCCTTGAATCTTAACTTTGCAGTACTTCTTAAGATATGAGCAAATGGATTCATAAAACCTTAATGCATTGCTCAAGGGGCGCGCTTTTTGCGCTCCCATGCAGCAAAATGTTAGGTCTTTGATACGAATAATGTTTTAAACCTTTTGGGCAATATACATCTCGCAAAAGGAAATTCTAAAAAGTGAAGCTCGCTTATTATCTGCATTTTTTGATATGCAATTTTTACTTTTAAAGATTGTTCAGCTGCGTCATAAAGATGCTTATCATATTTTCCGATGTTTCCATCTTCATCTATAAATGCAGATTTATTAAATCTCCAAGACCAAGAACCTTTATCTGAATGGTCACTATCTCTATGAGGTTCCCATTCAGGAACCTGGATAAATTCTCTTAATTTTAGATAATTTTCACATAATGCTTTAAGTTCAGATTTATACCACATTTTTAAAGGTCCAGAAAATCTAACTTCATCAATATTTTGTTCAGTTTCATAACAAATCTTGTCCAGTGCATCAAATATTTCACTCGGAACATTTCTGGATTGATAAATACAAGGCTCCATATTTATAAGCATTTTTTCATTTATAATTCCGCTTATATAATTGAATCTCGTTTTGTCTCGATCAAATTTTGATTCAAATAAAGGCTTCAATATTGCGAATACACCCGCAATAGAACCAATAGTAAAAAAGGTATTTTTGATTAATTGAAAATCGAATTTCATGTTCCTCATTAAACCTAACGTATAGAGTTTTATTAAGCATCCCCCGCACGGACATTTTCAAGGGTTCATATTTTCTGGCGGGCATGCACTGAAAACTCACCCCTCCCCTTTCACCACCGACGCCCCGATCTCGATGTCGTAGCGGCTGATCTTGGCGTGGAGGGTGGGCCGTGAAATGCCGAGAATCCGGGCGGCCCGTGAGCGGTTTCCGTCGGATTTCCGGAGGGCCTCGGTGATCAGGAGGGCCGAAAACTCGTCCAGGCAGCGGTCGAACAGGTTGTCTTCCGGCCCTTTTTCCAGCCGTTCCTGGATCCAGTCGGAAATGGCGCTGCCTGTGGAGGCTTTCCGCTCTTTTTTCTCATCGCTGGTGTTCTGGATGACTTCTTCCCGGGTGACGGGGTTGCCCCGGTTGAAAATCAGGATTTTCCGGATCACGTTGGACAGTTCCCGCACATTGCCGGGCCAGTTGTACATGGAAAGGCTCATCAGGGCGTCTTCGGTGATCCCCGGGCTGACCCCTCCGGCTTCGGCGGCGTATTTGTTCATAAAATAGTTGGCGAGAAGGGGAATGTCACCCTGACGGTCCCTTAAGGGCGGCAGGTGGATGGTCACCACCTTGAGGCGGTAGTAGATGTCCTCACGGAAATGGCCCTGTTCCATGGCCGTTTCCAGGTCCCGGTTGGTGGCGGCGATGATCCGGACATCCACGGGAATGGTCTCCCGCCCGCCGATGCGCTCGATGCTTTTCTCCTGGAGCAGCCGCAGGATCTTGCTCTGGAGCCCTGCCGGCATGTCCCCGATTTCATCGAGAAACACCGTCCCCCCGTTGGCCTGCTCGATCTTGCCGATCTTCCGGCTGTTGGCACCGGTGAAGGCCCCTTTTTCGTAGCCGAACAGCTCGCTTTCAAGCAGCGTTTCCGGAATGGCCACGCAGTTGATCACGGTAAAGGGTTTGTGACTCCTGAGGGAATGGTGGTAAAGGGCCCGGGCCACCAGTTCCTTGCCAGTTCCCGATTCTCCCCGGATCAGCACCGTGGCGTCGCTGGCCGACACCCGGCCGATGGCCTTGTACACGTCCTGCATGGCCTGGCTTTTTCCCACGATGGATTCCCCGTCCGGATTTTCCATGCCGCCACCGCCTCCGGCGTTCAGCTTGACCGGCGACCGCATGAACCGGCCCGCTTCCACGGCCTGGCCGATGACCATCAGAAGGCTGGGGATGTCGAAGGGTTTCAGGATGTAGTCGAAAGCCCCCAGCTTGATGGCTTCGATGGCCGATTCGGTGGTGCCGTAGGCGGTCATGATGATCACGGGCAGCTTGGGGTCCATGCCGTGAATCACGCCAAAGGCTTCCAGGCCGTTCATCCCCGGCATCTGCATGTCGAGGATCACCATGTCGGGCATTTCCTTGCGGATCTCCTGGATGCCTGCTTCAGCCGAAGGGGCGCTCCGGACCTTGTACCCTTCATCGATGAGAAGTTTTTCGAAACTCGTCCGCAGGTTGTCATCGTCGTCGATGATCAGAACTTTCGCCATCCTTGTCCATCTCCCTGAACCTTTACCGGATCACTCTCCGCAGGTTCGAAAAAACGGCCCGGCGGGTGTCTCAGGACCCCGCCGGGCCACGTTGGTTCACACAGTCCTAAAGCGAAACGTGTTCAAGCCGCCGCACCATGGCCGGGCATGACCGGAAGGGTCACGATGAAACAGGCCCCTTCCCCTTCCCGGCTTTCCACACGGATACGGCCGTTGTGGTTTTCGATGATCCGCTCCACGATACTCAGTCCGAGGCCCGTGCCTTCATCCTTGGTGGTGAAGAAGGGGTTGAAGATCTTTTCAGCGATCTTTTCCGACATGCCCGGTCCGTTGTCTTGAACATGGATCACGCAGACACTTCCGTTCTCACCCTGCTCGACGTTTTCCGTGATGGTGATATGGCCACCCCGCCCCATGGCCTGGCAGGCGTTTTCCACCAGATTGACGAACACTTCCTTGAGCTGTTCCGGATCGCACTTGATCTCGGGCATGTTTTCCCCCTTGTTCCGGGTGACGGTCACCTCGTAGGATTTCAACCGGTGGGTGAGGAGCTGGAGCATCATGTCCAGCACGGTGGAGGGGCTGACCATCTGCATCTGGAGTTTGGGGGGCCTTGAAAATTCGAGGAAATTCTGGACAATGGTGTCGATATGCTCGATTTCCTGGGAGATCACCCTCAGGTCGTCGTTCTGGTCCTCGTTGAGATGAGCGGTGCGGTTCAGGGAGAAAAGCCTCATCTTCACCGAGGTGAGGGGGTTTCTCACACTGTGGGCCATGCCGGCGGCCAGCTTGCCCACCATGGCCATCTTTTCCGCCATGGCCAGGCTTTCCCTGCTTTTTTCAAGCTCATGGCGCGTTTCCCCGGCGTTCTTGAGAAGGTCGTCCACGTTGTGGGCCAGGGCCTTGACCAGGTTGAGGGGCTGTTCGTGGCCTTTCTCCACATCGGTTTTTTCAGCCAGGGCCTTGAGGGGGTTGAGAATCTGGACCACCAGGAAAAAGGTGAGGAAAAACCCCGTGATCAGCTGGAAGGTGAGGCCCATGGCGGCGATTTCCCGCAAGCGCCGGGTGTTGTTGCGGCTCTGGTCCCGGATGTGGATGATCTCCGTTTCCTGGATTTTCTTGAAATCGGCGCAGAGCGCCAGGATCTTGAAGAACTCACTGCGCACGTGGCTGTGAAGCGACGTTCCCGCGTTCCGTTCCCCGTGGGTGTAGTGGTCGATGACCTGGTCCTTTTCCTTGACGTAGCGGTCATAGCGGGATTCGATTTCGGCCAGAAGGCTGTCCAGCTGGTCACGCCTGTCCTCATGGGCGGTCAGGGTCTTGGCTTCTTTCAGCCTTTCCTTGAAGATCTGCCGCCATTCGCCAAGCTGGCGAAGCCAGGAGGGATTCTGGTCCATGAAGTAATAGGAAACGTAGCCCTTCTGGTGGATCAGGGCGATTTCAAGGGCCTCGGCTGTCTGATAGGCTTTGATCTTGTCGTTGACGATGACTCCGATGATGTTTTCCACCCGGTAGGTGTACCAGATCACGGTTCCGGCCCCCACAAACGACACGGCGAGAAGCAGGCAGATGGTCAGCCCCACTCTGGATCTCAGACTCATTCTCTCTTTCATGGTTCGATTCCCCCCGTTTTCCTGTTTCAGTGACACGGCGTGAAAAAAAAGCTCAATCCACGATTAAGACGCCAGCCATTGTTTTTGTCAAACGTTTTTTATGAAACCGGCCTGATTCGGAGCCCTTTTCCTGAGATCAGAAACCGCCCCGGTAATACCCGTAGATGAGAAGCATAACCCCGAAGGCGATGCGGTACCAGGCGAAAGAAACGAACGAACGGTGGGACACGAAACGAAGGAGCCCTTTGATCACCACCAGGGCCACCAGGAAGGACACGACGAACCCCACGAGAAACACGGGGACATCGTCAAAGCAAAGGTATTGCCGGGCGCCGGCCAGCTTGACGATGGAAGCCCCCAGCATGGCGGGAATGGCCAGGAAAAAAGAGAATTCCGTGGCGGCTATCCTGGAAAGCCCCAGGGTCATACCCCCCATGATGGTGGCTCCGGACCGGGAAATCCCCGGAAAAAGAATGGCCAGAACCTGCATGCAGCCCACACCCAGGGCCAGGGTCCAGGGAATCTGGTCCACGTCGTCCATACCCCGGCTCCGGAATGTGTGTTCGATGACGAGGATAAGGACGCCTCCCACAACCAGGGCCAGGGCCACGGGCAGGGGCTTGAAGAGATGGGTCTCGATCCAGCTTTCCGTGGGAAGGCCGATGATCACGGCAGGGATCGTTCCGATGACGAGATTGGCCACGAGACGCCGGGATTCGGGCCGTGTGTTGAGGGTCAGGGCCACGGAAAGAAATTTTTTCCTGTACAGCCAGACCACAGCCAGAATGGCCCCGAGCTGGATGAAAATCGAGAACACGTTTTCCACATGGCCGGTAAAACCGAGAAAATTCTGGACGATGATCAGGTGGCCGGTGGACGACACGGGAATGAACTCGGTCAGGCCTTCCACAATTCCCAGAATCACCGCCTTGAGCAAAACCAGTCCGTCCACGTTCCCTGTCTCCTTGAATTATTTATAGTTTGTTTCCGAAGGGCTGTGATATCCCATTCCGGCAAGATGGGCAAGGGATTTGATGGGCCATGGAATTGCCCAGGTTTCCGGCATTGAATTTATGGTGGAGATACGGTAAACATCCCCTGTGTTATTCCTGACATCAACCCTCATCCAAAGGATTTCCCATGCTCTACCCCATTATCGCCCTGATCGCCGGACTTGTTCTCCTGGTATGGAGCGCCGACCGTTTCGTGGAAGGTTCCGCCTCGGCGGCCCGTCATTTCGGCATGCCGCCCCTTCTCATCGGCATGGTCATCGTGGGTTTCGGCACATCGGCCCCGGAGATGGTGGTTTCGGCCCTGGCCTCGGTTCAGGGCAACCCGGGGATCGCCCTGGGCAACGCCTACGGGTCCAACATCACCAACATCGCCCTGATTCTGGGTGTGGCGGCCCTGATCAACCCCATCACCGTCCACTCCCTTGTCCTCAGAAAAGAACTGCCCATCCTCACCGGCGTCACGGCCCTTGCCGCCTTCCAGCTCTACGACGGCCGGCTGTCCCGCCTGGACGCCACGATCCTCATGGGGGTTTTCGCCCTGCTCATGGCCTGGTCCATTCGTGAAGGGATGACCCAAACCCAGGACCCCCTGGCCACGGACGTGGAAAAGGAAATGGAAACCCGGACCATGCCTCTTAAAAAAGCCCTGTTCTGGGTGGGGGTGGGCCTTGTGCTTCTCATCGTGAGCTCCAGATTCCTGGTCTGGGGCGCCGTGAAAATCGCCGTAAGCCTTGGAGTCAGCGACCTGATCATCGGTCTCACCATCGTGGCGGTGGGCACGTCCCTGCCTGAACTGGCCTCGTCGATCATCGCCGCCCGAAAAGGCGAGCACGACATCGCCCTGGGCAACGTGCTCGGCTCCAACCTGTTCAACACCCTGGCCGTGGTGGGCATCGCGGGCCTGATCCGGCCCATGGACATCGTTCCTGACATCATGACCCGGGACATCCCCATCATGGCTTTTTTCACCTTGTCCCTGTTCATCATCGGCTACGGTTTCCGGGGTCAGGGCCGCATCAACCGCTACGAGGCCACGGCCCTGGTGCTGGGTTTTGCCGGCTACACCGCCTACCTCGTGACCACTGCGGTCACCGGATGACACGATGAACCTAGTCTTTTTCGCCATTGTCCTGGCGTCCTTCGCCTTCGCCGGATACAGCCAGTTTTTCGGCGGCCCCTTTACGCCGGAAACCCTGCCCATGCAGGTGATGACCAAGGCCATGGCCGACTCGGCCGCTGGTGCGGTGACCCTTGCCATCGGCCTCGTGGGGACCATGGCCCTGTTCCTCGGTTTGATGAAAGTGGCGGAGGAAGGGGGCCTGCTATCCATCATCGCCCGGCTGATCCGGCCCCTGATGGTCCGCCTCTTCCCCGATGTCCCGGTCGACAGTCCGGCCATGGGGGCCATGGTCCTGAACATCTCGGCCAACGCCCTGGGCCTCGGGAACGCGGCCACACCTTTCGGCATCCGGGCCATGGAGGAGCTGGACCGCCTGAACCCTGAAAAGGGCACGGCCACCAACGCCATGGCCCTGTTCCTCACCATCAACACCGCAGGCATCACCCTTCTGCCCACCACGGTCATCGCCCTCCGGGCCTCGGCCGGATCGGCCAATCCCGCGGGAATCCTTGGCACCACCCTGTTCGCCAGCGGCTGCGCCACCCTGGTGGCCATCGCCGCAGCCAAAATCTTCCAGCGTTTTTCCCCTGCCCCGGCTTTTCAAATGGAAACGGCACGGGATAACGACCGGCCATCGGGCCGGGACACAGACCTGATGACCGCCGACGCCGGCTACCCGCTGTGGGTTTCGGCCCTGGCCCTGGTCTTTCTGGCCTCCCTGATTCCCCTGGCGGTGATCTGGGGCCGGACCCTGTCCCCTTTTGTCCTTCCCTCCATGATGCTGGGATTTCTGACCTTCGGCCTGGTCCGTGGGGTCCGGATCTATGAAACGTTCGTGGAAGGAGCGCGGGAGGGGTTCCAGGTGGCGGTTAGGATCATTCCCTACCTGGTGGCGATCCTGGTGGCCGTGGGCATGTTCCAGGCCAGCGGGGCCATGACCGTCACAGTTTCGGCCCTGGGAAAGTGGACCGCCCTGATCGGACTTCCGGCAGACGCCCTGCCCATGGCCCTGATGCGTCCCCTGTCCGGTTCCGGGTCCTACGGGATCCTGGCCGCCACCCTGGCCAATCCGGCCATCGGCCCGGACAGCTACACGGGCTACCTGGTGAGCACCCTCATGGGCTCGTCGGAAACCACGTTCTACGTGATGGCCGTGTACTTCGGCGCTGTCCAGGTCCGGCGGGTCCGCCATACCCTCCTGGCGGCCCTCACCGCCGATGCGGCGGGAATTCTTTTTTCCATCCTCGCCTGCCGGTTTTTCCTGATGGGATGATTAACCCGCCAGCTCCACCCCTTTGCCCCGGAGAAAAGCCTTGAGGTCGGGGATGCGGATGATGTTGAAGTGGAACACCGAGGCGGCCAGAAGAATGGTGGCCCCGGCCTCGACCGCTTCGTAGAAATGATCCAGGGTTCCGGCTCCGCCCGAAGCCACCACCTCCGCCGATGTGGCTTTTTTGATCTTCTCGATCAGGGGCAGGTCGTAGCCTGTTTTCACACCGTCTTTGGTCTTGCTGGTGGGCAGGATGGTCTTCACGCCGAAACCGTCGACTTTCACGGCCCATTCCACGGCGTCCGTGCCCGTGGCTGTCCGGCCTCCGTCGATGAACACCTCGTAACCCGAAGCCATGGCCGGGTTGATGGCCGCGTCGATGGCCACGGTGACCCGGTCCGCCCCGAACTCTTTCACCATGTCGGCAATTACCTGGGGTTTGCGGAACGCGGCGCTGCTGGTGGAAATCTTGTCGGCTCCGGCTTCGAGCACGGCGGCGGCAGACGCCACATCGCTGATCCCGCCGCCCACGGTAAAGGGCACGGTGGCGGCGGCGGCGACATTTTTCACCACGTCCAGCATGGTGGCCCGTCCTTCGACGGTGGCGGTGATGTCCAGGAGGGCCAGCTCGTCGGCCCCCGCTTCACAGTAAGCCCTGCAGCACTCCACCGGATCTCCGGCATCCCGGATGTCCACGAACTGCACTCCCTTGACCACTCTTCCGTTCTGCATGTCCAGACAGGGCATGATTCTGATTGTCATGTTCATTCTCCTTTTCATGAAGTCAAACAGGGGGTTATCCTATATCAATGTGGGACGATCATCTTTCATTTCACCCGGCCCGTCAAGGCCCAAAATACCCGCCGGAGTTTCAAGTTCTCTGTCCATCGCAGGGCGATCGCATGGTTGAATTTTCCGACATGTCATGGTGAGCCGCAGCTCCCAACCTTGTCATTCCGGGCGGCCTCCAATATGACGGAGCGTTTGAGCCCACTCCGGACCCGGCAAAAACCATAGGCTCGAATTGCGAAGCCGACCCGGAATCCACGCCGGCATGGGCTAAGTCCCCTCTGAAAATTGAGGGTTACCTCTTTCTCGGGCATGGTTTCCGGTTAATCGGTATCCCTATCGGAATCGAAACCAGATTGTGCTATCCTGAAACCCGCTGAACCCATCACCCCTTTAAAAAAAGGAAGCAAACCATGGAAAAACAGAAAGTGGCCGTGGTCACCGGCGGAGCCCGGGGCATCGGCAAAGCCCTGTGCGAGGCGTTCGCCGGTCTGGGCGCGGCGGTCTGCCCCATCGACCTGCTGGACAACGATTACTTTATTGGCGATATCGCCGAGGAAAAAACGCTCCGGGCCTTTGTTTCGAAAGTCCTGGCCGAGCACGGGTCCATCGACATCCTGGTCAACAACGCCTGTGTTTCAAAAGGAGGCCTTGACCGTTGTTCCTGGGAGGATTTCAACCATGTGCTGAAGGTGGGCGTCTCGGCGCCGTACCTACTGACCCGGCTGTTCATCGATCATTTCCGGCCCCAGGCCAGCGTGGTGAACATCGCCTCGACCCGGGGCCTGATGAGCCAGGCCCACACCGAAAGCTACTCGGCGGCCAAGGGCGGCATCATAGCCCTGACCCACAGCATGGCGGTCAGCCTTTCGGGAAAGGTCCGGGTGAACTGCGTCTCTCCGGGCTGGATCGACACCGGGGGAGGCGGCCTATCAGAAGCCGACCACCGCCAGCATCCTGCGGGCCGGGTGGGACGGCCCGAAGACATCGTCCAGGCGGTCCTTTTTCTCTGCGATCCGAAAAGCGGGTTCATCACCGGCCAGAACCTGGTGGTGGACGGGGGCATGACCCGGCAGATGATCTACCACAACGACGCCGGCTGGACATACAGCCCAGGATTGCCTTGAGAAGGACTCACCAAAGACCGGCCTTCTTTTCCAGAACATTGCAATTCCCCGGCGGATACGTTATTTTTTTCCATGTCGGTTCAAACGGTCAACCCATCACGCCAGATGAACGAGGAGGATTATGATCGCAGAAAAGGTTCTGTCCATTGGAAAAAGTGAAGTCCACTATCTCGAAGCCGGATCGACCGGAGACCAGGAAGTCCTGCTGCTCCACGGAAAAAATTTCAAATCGGCCACGTGGCTGGAGACAGGCACCGTCGAGATGCTCGAAGCCAGCGGCTTTCACGTGTTTGCCGTGGATCTTCCCGGTTTCGGGAAATCGGCTCCCAACGACATGGGCAAACCCGAAACCCTGAAAGCCATCATCCAGGGGCTGGGGCTTTCCATGCCCGTGGTGGTGGCCCCGTCCATGAGCGGCGGGTATGCGCTCCCTGTGGTGGCCGTCGGTGATCCGCCCCTCAAGGCCTTTGTGGCTGTGGCACCGGTTGAGGTTCCCGATCACGCGGAACGCCTTACAGGCAATCCCCTGCCTGTTCTTGTCATCTGGGGCAGCGACGACCCAGTGGTGCCGCCTTCAAACGCCGACCTTCTCTGCGAAGCCATGCCCAACTCCGAAAAGGTGGAAATCGAAAACGGCGGTCATCCGACCTATCTGACCAGCACCGATATTTTCCATTCGTACCTGATGGGGTTTCTCGAGGGACTATGAACATCTATTTTGCCGGATCGATCCGGGGCGGACGGAACGACGCCGCGCTTTACCATGACATCATCGTTTATCTCAAGAACTACGGCCAGGTGTTCACCGAGCATGTGGGCGATCCGGCCCTGACCGATCAAGGCGACGACGGTCCGGACGACCAGGGGATCTTCAGACGTGACATGGCCTGGCTGATGCAGAGCCATGTGGTGGTGGCCGAAGTGACCCAGCCCTCCCTGGGGGTGGGTTTCGAACTGGGCATGGCCGTGTCCCTGGGCATGCCGGTTCTCGCCCTTTACCGAAATTCGCCGGAACGGGTCCTGTCGGCCATGATCGGGGGATGCCCGGACATCCGGGTCGCATTCTACCAGACCCTTTCCCAGGCCACCGAAGCCATCGACGCGTTCATGGAAAGCCTGGGTGTCGAAAGAATTGGCCATGAGTAACGGCACGCAAATCCCCCTGGAACTGCTGGCTCCGGCTGGAAATTCAGATATCGGCAAAGCCGCCGTGGACCACGGGGCCGACGCTGTGTACATCGGCGCACCCCGGTTCGGCGCCCGGGCCAACGCGGGCAACAGCCTGGAAGACATCGCCGGGCTCATCGACTACGCCCACCTGTTCAACGTCCGGGTTTACCTGGCTTTGAACACCCTGCTTTCGGACCGGGAAATTCCCGAGGCCGTCAGCATCATCACCCACGCACACCAGGCCGGAATCGACGGCCTGATTCTCCAGGACACGGGCCTTCTGGAACAGGAGCTGCCCCCGGTTCCCCTGATCGCCAGCACCCAGATGAACAACGCCACACCGGAAAAAGTGAGGTTTCTCGAAGATCTGGGGTTCAGCCGGGTGATCCTGGCCCGGGAGCTGAGTCTTGCGGACATCCGGAGCATTCGGGAGCGAACCACGGTGGAGCTTGAGAGCTTTGTCCACGGGGCCCTGTGTGTGTGCTACAGCGGCCAGTGCTACATGAGCCAGGCCACCTCGGGACGCAGCGGCAACCGGGGCGTCTGCGCCCAGCCCTGCCGCCTTCCCTACACCCTTTCGGACGGCAAGGGCCGGGAAGTGGTCTCAAGAAAACACCTCCTTTCCCTGAAGGATCTCAACCTCGTCGGCCATCTGAAAGACCTGGCCGACGCCGGGATCACGTCGTTTAAAATCGAAGGACGTTACAAGGACGCGGCCTACGTGAAAAATGTCACAGCCGCCTACAGGAAAGCCCTGGACCGCCTGATCGAAGCCGATCCGTCATACCGGCGTCAAAGCTCGGGAACGGTCCGCCTCCACTTCGAACCCGATCTGGCCCGGACCTTCAACCGGGGCTACACCTCCTATTTCCTCCTTGAACCCGAGGGCACCGGACACCAGGCCGCCATGGACAGCCCGAAAAGCGTGGGGGCGATGGTGGGCAACATCAGCCGGATGGAGAAAAACGGTTTCCGTGTGAAAGGCGAAACCCTCCACAACGGCGACGGCCTCTGCTTCGTCTCAACGAGCGGCGAACTCCAGGGGTTCCGGGTGGAAAAGGTGGACAACGGCCTGGTGATCCCCAGCGACATGAAGGGCCTTTCGACGGGCCTTACCCTGTTCCGCAACCACGACCACGACTTCCTGAAACAGCTGGACAAGGCCTCGGCTAAGCGAACCCTGTCCGTGAGCCTTGTCTTCTCCCAGACAGCCGACGCCGTGCATCTTTCCGCCGTGGACGAGGACGGCTTCGAAGCGTCTGTCAGCCTGCCCGCCACCTTCGAACCGGCCCGGCAGCCGGAAAAAGTACACGATCAGATCAAATCCCAGCTCACCAGCACGGGCAATACGATATTCACCGTATCATCCATCGACCTGGCCACGGACGCACCGGGCTTCCTGCCCCTGAGCCTGCTGAACAGCCTGAGGCGAAGCGTCCTCGCAGAACTGGAAGCGGCGAGACGAAAAGGTTACGTCCCCCGAAAACGGATGGAGCCCTCCGGCCCTCCTCCTGTTTACCCCAAAAAAAATCTGGATTACCGGGCCAATGTGTTCAACCGTTTCGCCCGGAGCTTTTACGAGAAACACGGGGCGACCGTTCTGGAAGAGGCCATGGAAACAGGCCTCCCCCCGGAAGGCCGGGTCCTGATGACCACAAGGTACTGCATCCGCAGGGAACTCGGGGCCTGCCTGAAAAATCCGGCTCAGCGGACCAAACTCCAGGGCCCCCTTACCTTGAGCGACGGGAAACGCCGTTTCGAACTCCGTTTCGACTGCCATGTCTGCCGGATGCAGGTTCTGCTGGACAGGAAATGACAGGGCATGTTTCATGTCCCTTTGTAAACCTTGCCGGCGGCCAGCTTTTGAAAAGCTGGACAAATACATTGGGGATGAACGCCAACCGTAAACCAACATGATGGCCCTATGAGCGGCATTTCATGTTTACACGTAAGCAACGTACCCTCTCCATCAAAAAACCAGGACCATCGCATGGATCTTAACCATCGGTATCGCTATCGGGATCGCTATCGAAATGTTCTGATGATCGAACCCGAACCCGAACCCGATACCGATACCGATTAACCGGAAAGAGGGCCGCCGGTGTCAACAACATAAATTCCCTAAAAAAAATTCATCATTTTTGAAACTTATCCTTCAAAACCGAGTCAAGGAAAGGTAGAATCCCCCGACGGTTCGAATTCCAAAACAGACACGAGGTGATCCATGCGTATACTCAAGCGGTGCCTCATCGCTTTCGTCGTTCTTTTCGTTCTCACCGGTGTGGTGGGGTACTTCATTTTCCCCTATGTCCTCAAGGCGGTGGTCCAGTCCAAGGGATCGGAGTACCTGGAGAGGAAGCTGACGGTGGAGAAAATCGACATCAACCCCTACACCCTGACCGTGAAGATCACCGGTTTTTCCCTCACCGAGCCTTCGGGCAAAGAAACTTTCGTGTCGTTCAAAGAGCTGTTCGTCAACATCCACGGCAGCTACAGCCTGGCCAAGCGGTCCCTGATCCTGGAAGAGGCCCGCCTGGACGGATTCTACGCCGGCATCACCCGTAAAAAAGACAACACCTGGAACTTCAGTGACCTGATCAAGGAGAAAAAGGAACCCGAACCGGACAAGGAACCGTTCCATTTCTCCGTCAGCAACATCCGCATCAGCAACGGAAGCCTGGATTTCAGGGACGAACCCATGAACGCCGAACACAAGGCCCGGGACATCCGCCTGGACGTGCCTTTTGTGTCCAACATCGAGCACGATGTGGAAAGCTTCGTGAAACCGGCCTTTTCCACCACGGTGAACGGCCACAAACTGTCTTTCGAAGGCAAGACCAAACCGTTCACCGATTCCAAGTCCACCATCCTTGACATCGCTCTCCTGGACCTGGACATCCCGTCCTACATGAAGTACATCCCCCTTAAACTCAACGGGGAACTGGCCTCGGCCCGCCTGGACACCCGGGTCAGGCTGGATTTCCAGATGGAAAAGGACAAATCCCCGGCCCTGAAAGTTTCGGGCGACGCCACCCTTCGGGACGCCGTGCTGAAAGACAGCCGGAAGAACACCGTGGTGGCCTTTCCGTCCCTGGCCGTGACCATGGCTGAAAGCGAACCCATGAAATCGGACATCCACCTGTCCCGCATCGCCCTTGAAAAACCGGTTCTGGTTCTGGACAGGAACAGGAAGGGCGACCTGAATCTCGTGGGGATCTTTCCCAAGGGAGACAAGAAAAAACCAGCTGAAACAAAAGAAGAGGACAAAGCCGCTCCCAAAGAGACCCAGCCCCTGAAACTCAAAATCGACGAATGTGTGATCCAGGCTGCGGACATCGCTTACACCGATGCGGTTCCCAAGGACCGGGCCAATATCAGGGTCTCTCCCCTGGACATCACGGTGAAGAACTTCTCCAACGAAAAAGACAGCCTGGCCGAACTGGCCCTGGCCCTGACCCTGAACAAAACCGGCTCGCTGAAAATCGATGGAAAGGCCTGTCTCGATCCTTTGCAGACCGACCTTGCCCTGAACCTCAAGGCCATCCCCATCCGGGCTTTCCAGCCCTACTTCACCGAACAGGTCAAAATCGACGTGACCAAGGGGACTGTGGGAACCCAGGGCCGTTTCAAAATGGCCATGGATCGGAAGAACAAGCCCAAGGGGACCTACGAGGGCCAGATTTCCGTGGCCCAGCTGGCCACCATCGACAAGGCACGTTCCAACGATTTCATCAAATGGCGCCAGCTCCAGTTCGACGGATTTAAAACCGGTTTCAACCCCTTTTTCCTGGACATCAAGGGAATCGCCCTGGCCGACTACTACGCCAAACTGGTGGTCAACGCAGACGGCAGCATGAACGTGTCCGACATTTTCGGCGAGAGCGGAGACAAAGGAAAAAAGAAGCCTGAAGCCCCGAAAAAACAGACAGCTAAAGCCTCCGAATCTTCCGACCCCCTCAAGGACATCCGCATCGGCCGGGTGAGTTTCCAGGGCGGCACCGTGTTTTTCGCCGACAACAAGATCCAGCCCAACTATTCGGTGACCATGAAAAAACTCACCGGCAGCGTCACCGGCCTTTCCTCTGAAGAGATCTCCCGGGCCCGGGTGGACCTGAGGGGCAACCTGGGCTACGGTTCTCCCGTGCTCATCGCGGGCAAGATCAACCCCTTGAAAGGAGACCTGTTCCTAGACCTGGTGGTGCGGTTCAAGGACATCGAGCTCAGCCCCACCACGCCTTACACCAGCACCTTTCTCGGATACCCGGTGTCCAAGGGCAAGCTTGACCTGAACGTCAGCTACTTTATCGACAAACGGAATCTCAAAGCGGAGAACAAGGTCTCTTTCAACCAGCTGACCTTCGGGGACAAGGTGGAAAGCGAAAAGGCCATCAACGCCCCGGTCAAGCTGGCCGTGGCCCTCCTCACCGACCGGAACGGCCAGATCAACCTGGACGTGCCTGTTTCCGGCAGCCTGGACGACCCCAAGTTCAAGGTCTGGCCCGTGGTCTGGCAGGTCCTCAAAAACCTGATCGTGAAAGCGGTGACCGCGCCCTTCTCCCTGCTGGCCTCCCTTGGGGCCGACGAAGAGTCGAGTTATCTTGAATTCGACTACGGCAGCGCCGCCGTTCCCGAGGCATCCTTTAAAAAAATCGAGACCCTTTCAAACGCCCTTTACGAAAGGCCCAACCTCAACCTGGACATCGAGCCTTACGTGGATCTGGAAAAAGACAAAGAGGGCCTCAAGCAGACCGAACTGATGAACCGGGTCAAAGCCCAGAAACTCAAGGCCAGCCTGGCCAAGGGCGGACCTGCGATGTCCCTGGCCCAGGTCCGGATCAGCGACGAGGAGTACCCCGTCCTTCTTGCCCAGGCCTACCATGCGGAATCCTTTCCCAAGCCGAGAACGGCCGAAGGAAAAATCAAACAGCTGACCCGTGAGGACATGGAAAAACTGATGCTGTCCAGCATCGACGTGGGGGAAAGCGAACTCCGCCAACTGGCCTCTCGGCGTGCCGAAGCGGTCAAGGAACTGTTTCTGAAAGCGGGCAAGGTGGACGGCGGACGGCTTTTCGTGGTGGAACCCAAAACCCTGGCCCCGGAAAAGAACGAGAAGCTGAAGGACAGCCGGGTGAACTTTCTTCTGAAATAACAGCCATGGGCCGGCCAAATGACACTACCCACAACGAATCATGAAAGATGGTTGCGAGGTCCCCGCCATTGTCATTCCGGGCGGCCGGGTTCTGAAACAGATCCTGATCAATTCATGCCTCATCTCTCATACGGGCATGGATTCCGGATCTCCGCTTCGCTCCGTCCGGAATGACAGGTTGGGGGCCGGAGTCCAGTTCGTGCATTATTTTTTCAGTGTTTCGCAGCTAATCTCATATAAAGGGAGCTCGTATGAAAAAAACCCTGGCAGGCCTTGTGATTCTCATCTGCGGATGCACGGGCATCCCCTCGGGCGTCACTCCTGTGAAAGATTTCAAACTGGAACCCTACCTGGGCCGCTGGTACGAGGTGGCTCGCCTGGACCATTCCTTCGAGCGGGGGTTGACCGATGTCTCTGCAGAATACAGCCTGAGAGATGATGGCGGCGTGCGAGTGCTTAACCGGGGCTACTCCCCGTCACAGGAAACATGGAAAGAGGCCGAGGGCCGGGCGTTTTTTGTGGATGGGCCTGATTTAGGCCACCTGAAAGTCTCTTTTTTCGGGCCCTTCTACGGGTCCTACGTGATCATCGACCTGGACCAGGACCGTTACCAGTACGCTCTGGTCTGCGGTCCGGACCTGACCTACCTCTGGATTCTCGCACGGAAACCGGAACTCGAACCCCGGGTCCTCGACCGTCTGGTGCAAAAAGCTTCGAACCTGGGTTTTGACACGGGCCGCCTGATCTTCGTCACACACGACAGATCGCCGGTTCTTCCCTGATAAAACAGAAAAAAAATGCCCCAAGCGCTTCTGCTCCATTCACATCAAGGCCACCCGCTGCCCGACCTGCACGTCCGAAATCGGACCTGGGTCTCTCCAGGAACGCCGAGTTGCACTCGGCAACGGTTGCCGAGTGCAACTCGGCGTTCCCATCAGCCTTTTCCTCTTTTCACAAACCCTTTCACGTACTCCGTGAACTGCCGTTTCACCGTGGGGTCCTTCTCCATGTCGTAAAGCCGCTCGATGGAACCCCGGATTTCGCTGTGGGATGAAAGAACTTTTTCCGCGTGGTCCTTGTACTGGCTGACGATCAGGGGCACGGCAAACCCCACGAACATGTCGTTGAGTCGGCCCCGGAATGACGTCCGGCCGTTCAGGGTGGGGTAAAGAAAACTTTTCCACATCATATAAAAGGCGCTTCGGAAGGCGCTTTTCGCCTGCCCCACATGGTTGATGGCCTCGTAGGCCATGTGGAGAACGATCAGGGGGCTGTGCTTCAAATTTTCCGGCGGGATGCGGTTGCCCTCGGTGAGGTCGCAGACCACCAGGCTGATCAGGTAGTCCATGGTGCCGTTTTTCGCGAAAAGGTAACGGCCGGTCTCCTGGCTTTCCACAAAATCCCGGGACCCGGGAAGATCGGACAAAGGGGTGGCCTGGATGCCGATGTGGTGCTCCACGCAGAACTTTCCGTACTCGTGGCCGCTGTTGTCGTAGATGGAATGAAAATAATCGAAAGGCAGCCCCAGAATGAACGCCCCGTGGATCACGATGCCGTGGCGCTGGATTTTGCGGATGCGCTCCGAGTAATACTCCCTCACGGTTTTCCCGCTTTTCTCGATGTCTTTCACCACGCTTTTTCCCACGGCCCGAAGGTTCCTTATATCCAGGGATTCGAAACCGATGAAGAAATGGGACGCCCCGGAAAGCCGGAGTTTTTCAAGAATCCGGTCGTTGTCCGCCACCTCGATGGACACCTGCACCGTGTAGTTGATTTTGGGTTTCCGCTCGATGATCCGGTCCAGCATTTCCTCCAGGCGCTTACCGCCCAGCATGATGTTGTCCGGCAGGAAAAAGAACAGGCGGCTCCGGAGGTTCACCCCGTCTTTCTGGAAATTCACGATCTCGTTCACGAAATCGTCGGCGGTCCGCAAGGTGAATCGCCGGATATCCTTGGGAAGACTTGAGATCGAACAGAAGCTGCACGAATGGGGGCATCCCAGATAGGGGGCCGTGCTGTTGATCCTTATCTTTTCCGCCATCAGGTTGCCCACAATGGGAAAACGCCGGAGGAAGTTCAGCTTCATCGGTGGCATGGTTTCCACGTTGGTCCGGCCCCAGACCTTGTCTTCGATCATGCTGTACCCGGTATAGGACGACTGGAACGCCTTTTTTTTCAGATCCCGCATCACCCGGCCCAGCACGTCGGCGTCGCCCCCGCCCCGGACATAACTGACCAGCTCGGGATGGGCCACATAATTCCGGATGAACAGATCCACGTCCTGGCCGCTGGTGGACACATGGATGCCGCCGATGACCACGGGGATTTTCGCCGCATTCAGGGCAATGGCCGTGCAGACCGCCGTGGGGAAATTGGAACTCATGGACGAGATGAACACCGCTTCGGGCCGGCCGTGGGTCCGGATCAGGTCGGCGATTTTGTTCCGGATGCCGTCGGAAAGGATCACCCGGGCTCCAGGGTCCTGGCGGGCCACCTGGTTGCCGATATAGATGATGGCGTAACTTTCGATGGCAAAGGTTTCCACCATGCCCATTTTTTCTTTGCGCGGGTCGAAGTCTAAGAAATCCAGGTAGTTTTCCGAGGTTAGCTCTTTTGCGTCCCGGCCTGCGATGTAGCCGAGAAGGTCGAGGGGCGTCTGGCAGGTCCCCAGGCTGTCCATGAGATTGTAGGTCACCGGATTGTAGACGATGTAGTATCTTTTTCCCATGAAGGATCCTCACGTGTTCGGCATATGGTCAGGACGGTTTACAATGTTCGGATAAGGCCACTAAACAGGAACTTCCCCAAGCCGTCAACGCTTTAAACCATCCGTCCAGGTCCTGTTGCCTCCGGGCTGACCATGGCCGGCCGCGATGGACCCATTCGAAACACGATGCCTTCCGCGAAAACCTCCGTCTTTTCTGAATGAGTCGCAGGTCCGGAAACAACGATCCCAAAGAGGAAAGGAAATCATACCTTTCGTAAAACTTTTGTAACGCCTTTTTATTCAAAGATTTTTCTTTCTTATCACCGGAGGATTTCCCCCAAAGATCAGGGTAGTCCCGCCTGCCGAATACGATCCACAATGGTGAGGGACCCGATCCTGGCCGCGATATCCGGGGGAGTCTGGTCCGCGGGTTCCATCAGGTAGTCGGCCCTGAACCCGTAGACGGCGTCGACCATGCCCAAGGGGCCCTTGGACAGCCCTTTCATGGAATCCAGGCTTTTCGTGATCAGGGTGAGCATGGTCCAGTCCAGCTTCATCGGACAGTTTTCCAGCTTGCAGTAAGTCTTGAACTCGCCGTTCCAGATCCGGACGCCGTTCCGCCTGTCCACCACTGAAACATCGCTGAAAGCGATTTCCGCCTCCCAGTAGTTGCCCGAGGACCCCATGCCTTCCATGGTGCCTCCCAGGCCCCGGCCGTAGGTGTTCAGCTCGATGGACCGGATGCGGCCCGTGAGCTTCAGGGCGGCTCCGGTTTCCTTATCAAGCAGCTTGCCCTTGGGAATCAGGAGATGGGCCCGGTGGGCTTCGGGGATATGGACCCGGAACCCCTGGCGCACAAATTCGTCGATCAGGGCGTATTTCGTCACATCCCGGAGGTTGCCGTAAAGAACGGTTTTCTGCTCAGCGGAAAGCCCGAAAAACCAGGGTTGACGAACCTGGAGAAGCCCCTCGTAATGGCCGCCCCCGATATCGGCGCCATCGGTGTCAAAGGGCTCGATGGCGATGCCCAGGGTTTTGAGCTTTTCAGGGATCTCCGTTTTCACCGGATAGGTGGTGGCAGGCAGCTTCCGGGTGGCTCCGGCTTTGACAGCCGTGCATCCGGAAAAGGCGAAAAGCGCAACGACGATGATCATTACCGCGTATCGTGGATTCATGGGTTTTCCTTTCTAAGAATAAAGAAAAATGGCCCTTTCAGGCTGTTCGACACATTAAAACGTTCGGATTTATCATTTTTCATCTCCCACATTCATGCCCTATTCCGAGTTCCGCGTTCCCGATTCCCCGTTAACCTAAGGTGTGCGCTTGTTTTCCAGGGAAAATCCGTCGGACTGCATGTCGTAAAACCAGACCCAATTGGTCTTGGTAAAAAACAAAATGGCCGTGCTCACCTTACGTTTTTATCTTTAAAAACAAGGAACGTTGAATCCGTTATCTCACCACGTCGTTTTTTCAATGGATTCATAATACTTAACTTATACGCCATTCACCATCAAAAGTGTCAAGCTGATTGTGGGTCACATTTACGGTTTACGTAAGGCAACGGCATGCTGTCATGTACTTGTCACTTGACTCCGTATCAAAAAAGCCCACAAAGGCTGGATGTTTTTTCCACAGAGCCATCGCATGTAAAGTGGGCATGGATCTGAACCATCGGTATCGCTATCGAAACGTTCTGAATATCGAACCCGATATCGAACCCGATACCGATACCGATAGCGATTTAGAAGTTCGACCTCTATAAAAGAAACGATGGTTCCCGTTGAACGGCAATGCCGCAACCCGAACCGGATCGGCCCTTAAGTCGAGATTCGGGAAGCTGACAAAAACACGGTCGGGAATCTTCTGCCGAAAAATCTCTTGTCTTGATCAGGAGGGAAAACGGGCGTATAATTTAATCAACAAATTGAAATGGGGTTCTCGCCCTGAAGCACCCTCTTCCTTCAGCACACGCGCTCAGTACCATACCATGGCACTCGACGTTTCCATCTGACCTGATCGTTGCTCTCTCATTCGTATCACTACGGGAGTTCATGCCCTGCCCCCTTGTTCAGCATCATCAACTCCAGGAGGACAGCCATGCAAAGACAACTTTTCGAACAGAACAGGCAAAAGCAGGGCCAGGAGACGGCCGACAGTACGGACGCCACGCTGAGAAACGTGAAATGGAGAAGGGCGGGCGTGGACCGGCGTTGCGCCACCCCCGCAGGTGAAGGTTCGGATTATGTGGAAAAAAGAAGCTGCGGCGACAGAAGGCATGATTACATGACCCTTGTATCGAGGATCATATTCCCCAGGGGCTGGGCGAAAAACTGAAACCGGAAACTCATTTTCCCGTGATCTGGTTGTCACGTCACACACGTCCATCGCGACAGGATACGCTGAATTTTTCTGATAAAAAGTGGCGGCGGGAGCAGGGCGCCCGCCGCCTTCCTTTTTGTCGGCATCGTGAAAGCGAGCCACGGGCAGGCCTCCTGGCCATAATCTAACCGAATCCTCATTCATTCCTAACACATGTCACCCATATTCCCAGTTGATTTTTGGATTACCAGGCCATACGATGGCCTTTGTGAAAAACGCCGAACAGGCTAACAGACCGGACGGACATCATGACTGTGAAACACATCCTCGTCGTGGATGACGAAGAAGATATTCTGGAGTTGGTGAGCTACAACCTGATACGGGAAGGCTGCCGGGTGACGTGCGCCGAAACCGGAGAAGACGCCCTGCGCGCCGTGGAGGCGGAACCGCCCGATCTTCTGGTTCTGGATCTGATGCTTCCCGGACTCAGTGGCCTCGATGTGACCCGGACCCTCAAGAGCCGGGCGAAAACCTCGTCCATTCCCATCGTCATGCTGACGGCCCGGGGAGACGAGGCGGACGTGATTGCGGGTCTCGACATGGGCGCCGACGACTACGTGACCAAACCCTTCAGCCCGAAAGTCCTTCTGGCCAGGATCAAAGCCGTTCTCCGAAGAAAAACCGTGGATGAAGAGAAAGAGGATCAGGGCGGGGAAATCCGGACAGGAGATCTTCTGATCCATCCGGGCCGCCATCAGGTCACGGTGTCCGGAGAACCGGTGAGTCTAACCTTTTCCGAATTCCAGCTCCTGGTCCTGCTTTGCAGGAGGCCGGGCTGGGTGTTTACCCGCAACCAGATCGTGGACGCCATTCACGGGGAAAACTACGCGGTGACCGACCGCAGCGTGGATGTCCTGGTGGTGGGTCTGAGAAAAAAACTGGGGGCCTGCGGCTCCATGATCGAAACGGTCCGGGGTATCGGATACCGGTTCAAAGAGGACCTATGAAATCCAGGAAAAAACTGATCTGGCAGCTCTATCCCTCCTACCTGTTCATTACCCTTGCCGCCCTTCTGGTGGTGAGCGTGTTTGCCCTCAACTCCCTTTCCGGTTTTTTCTACAGGGAAAAAAACGCCGATCTTGTCAGCCGTGCGCGGCTGTTCAGGTCTCAGATCAGCACGGCGGTCCTGGCTGGAGACAGGGAAACCCTGGACCGGCAGTGCAAAGCGGCGGGCCGGGATTCGGGAACCCGGATCACGGTGATCCTGAGCACAGGCCAGGTGGCCGGAGACACGGACAGCGACCCCCTGACCATGGACAGCCACAACGACAGGCCTGAAATCGTGGAGGCCCTCGCAGGTGACGAGGGGGCGGCTGTCCGGTGGAGCAGCACCCTGAAACAAAACATGATGTACGTGGCTGTTCCCGTGTTCCGTGAAAATGTGGTGGCGGCCGTGGTCAGGACGTCGGTGCCCGTGTCTTCCATCGACGCCCAGATGAAAAAAACAAGACTCACCATCGGAGCCGTGGCCTTGGTATCCGCGTTTTTCGCGGCCCTGGTCAGCTTTTTGGCGGCCCGCCGGATCACCCGGCCCATCGAGGACATGACACGGGGTGCGGAACAATTCGAAACCGGCCATCTGGAACACCGGCTTTACGTGCCTGAAACGGCCGAACTCGGGGCCCTGGCCCAGGCCATGAACAGCATGGCCGACCAGCTTCATGAAAGGATCGGAAAAGAAACACGACGGAAAAACGAGCTGATCGCCGTGCTGTCCGGCATGGCCGAAGGAGTGATCGCCGTGGACCTCCAGGACAATATCATCAGCATCAACCCGTCCGCCGCAGGTTTTTTCAGTCTGGCCACCCCTGTTCCTGCCGGAAAAAGCATCTCGGACCTGGTGAGGAATCTGGCGTTTCTCGATTTTTTCGATAGGGCCAGGCATGCCATGGGGTCCCTCGAGGCGGACATCCCCCTGAACGACAGGGAAAAACGGATTATCCACATCCGGACCTCTCCTCTTGTGGATGAGAAAGACCTGAGGTCGGGAACCCTGATCGTGTTCAGCGACGTCACCACCCTCCGGCGTCTTGAAACCATGAGGCGTGATTTCGCCGCCAACGTGTCCCACGAGATCAGGACGCCCCTCACGTCCATCCGGGGGTTTGTGGAGACCCTGCTTACCGACGGCGACAGCCTGTCGGACAACCAGCAGCATTTCCTGGCCATCATCGACCGGAACGTGAACCGGCTCATGGCCATCATCGACGACCTTCTCCAGCTGGCCCGCATCGAAAAAGAAGGCCGTGAACTCAGGAAAAGCGTCGCGCCGCTCCGGCCTGTCCTGGAACGTGTGGTCACGGCCCTGAAACACGAGGCTGAAAAAAAGGCCGTCCGGCTGGATCTGGACTGCGACCCGGGGCTCAGCGTGTCCATGGACAGCTCGATGATCGAGCAGGCGGTGCTGAACCTCGTGGACAACGCGGTAAAATACACGGACAGTCACGGTGCGGTCAGGATCTCCGCCGAGCGGGGCGACATGGTGCGCATCCGGGTCGCTGACACGGGTTACGGCATCGAAAGCGAGCACCTTCCCCGTCTTTTCGAGAGGTTTTACAGAACGGACAAGGCCAGAAGCCGCCAGCAGGGCGGGACGGGACTGGGCCTTGCCATCGTCAAGCACATCATCCTGGCCCACAAAGGGGACGTGACCGTGGAAAGCACCCCGGGTGAGGGCAGTGTGTTCACCCTTCACCTGCCGGCGTCGGCGGAACCTGTGGACTGAGGTGATCTGTGGCTATCAATCTCGCCGGTTGTGACACCCTCTGGCAGGCCGTTTTTCTGGATGGATTCTCCACGGCCGCTCTGAAAGTCACAGTGCTCGACAGGGATGATCTGACGTTTCTGGCGGATTTTCTGGGCCACGAGGACCTGTACCGCTTCCTTCCCGAACTTGATAATCCGGACCAGGCAAGAAACTGGCTGTCCCGGGCTTTCGGGAAACGGGCTTACCTTTTCTTTCGCGTGGAAACCCGGCAGAACCTGGAACCGGTGGGGTTCATGGTTTTCAACCAAAAGGCCGACGGGAGTCTTGTTCTGGGGGGAGCGATCCGGAAAGATTGCCGGGGAAAGGGCTTCGCATCGGAAATTCTCGTCGGCCTCCGTCATTTCCTCGAAGAACGGACATTTCCCCATGCTGTCCACGCCGACGTGCTTCGCGCCAACGTTCCTGTGATCAAGGCCCTTGAAAAGGCCGGGTTTAATGAAATCCCCGCCCGAAGCTCCGGGGACACGGTGCGGTTCAGTCTCGTGCCGGGTGGTAAAACGCCTTGACCGGGTCAGGGCTTTTGACCGCTCGACCAGGTCTCCGGCCCCCAACCCGTCATTCCGGGCGGCCTCCAACATGACGGAACGTTTGAGCCCGCTTCGGACCCGGCAAAAACAATAGGCTCGAATTCCGAAGCCGACCCGGAATCCACACCGGCATGGGCAACTCTTCCCGAATATTCATGCATCAAATCGTTCGCGGGCATGGATTCCGGGTCGGCTTGCAGGGTGGGCACCTCACATTCCCAAGATGTCAGGAAGCTCAAGACGTGCCGAAATAATCCCGGCCGCCCGGAATGACAATGACGGGTACCTCGCCAAACATCTTTCATGATTCGTTGTGGGCTGTGTCATTTGGCTGGCCCATGGCCGTTTATTTCAACTTGGGATTGTTGTGATGCCGGTCTTTGTCCCGGGCCGTTTTCTTTTCCAGGTTCCTGGCCAGGGCCTCGGTGAGGTCGATGCCGGTCTGGTTGGCGATGCACACGGCCACGAACAGCACGTCGGCCAGTTCGTCGGCCAGCTCGGGCCTTTCCCCTTCTTTCTTGAAACTCTGGTCCCCGTAAACCCGGGTCATGATCCGGGCCACTTCCCCCACTTCCTCCATCAGGATCCCCAGGTTGGTGAGTTCCGAAAAGTAGCGGACCCCGTAGGTTTTCACCCATTGGTCCACCGCGTTCTGATAGTCTTCGATGCTCATGCCGTTCACGGTTTCACCTCAAAAAAAGCGTTGTTGCCATAGCCCTGCCGCTCTGTTACATTTCCACATTCTTGAAACGAAGGACAGGGTTTTATGCGCACGAACAGAGGAAAAGTCGAACTTCTGGCTCCGGCCGGAAACATGGAAAAACTGGAAATCGCCATTCACTACGGAGCCGACGCGGTGTATCTGGGGGGCAAGGATTTCTCCCTGCGGAATTTTTCCGGGAATTTCTCCCTGGACGAGATGGCCGAGGCCGTGAAAATGGCTCACAGCCGCAACGTCCGGGTCTACGTGGCCTGCAACATCTACTCGAGAAGCTCCGAAGAGCAGGCCATCGCACGGTATCTGGACGCCTTGGGCCGGATTGGTCCCGACGCGCTGATCATCGCCGATCCCGGCATCGTGGCCATGGCCGGAGACAGAATCGCCCACATCCCCATTCACCTGAGCACCCAGGCCAACACCACCAGCATCGGGGCCTGCCGTTTCTGGGAACGCCAGGGCGTGTCACGGGTCAACCTGGCCCGGGAGCTGACCCTCTCCGACATCGGTGAGATCGCTTCACAGACCTCCCTTGAAATCGAAACCTTTGTCCACGGGGCCATGTGCATCTCCTATTCGGGCCGCTGTCTCCTCAGCAGCTTTCTCACCCGGCGGGACAGCAACCGGGGCGAGTGCAGCCATCCCTGCCGCTGGAAATACGCCGTGGTCGAAGAGCAGCGGCCGGACATGGTCCACCCGTTCATGGAAGACGAAAGGGGTTCTTACATCTTCAACTCCAAGGACCTGTGCATGATCGAACACATTCCCCTTTTGATCGGAAGCGGCATCGCCTCCCTGAAGATCGAGGGCCGGATGAAGGGGATCAACTACCTGGCGTCGGTGGTGAAGGTCTACCGGGAGGCCATCGACAGCTACTACGAAAATCCCGAAGGCTTCACCGTGAAAAAAGAGTGGCTGGAAGAGCTTTCACGGATCAACAGCCGGGAGTACTGCACCGGGTTTTATTTTGACGATCCCGACTCTGTCAGTCCCAACTACCAGGATGAAAGGCCGGGCACCATCCACCGCTTCGTGGGGAAAATCGTCGAAAAGACGGGCCCCCAAACCATGAAAGTGGCGGTCCGGAACAGGATTCTCGTTGGGGATGCGGTGGAAATTCTGACAAAGAAAGGCCCCGCGGTCCAGGACCGGGTGATCTCCATGATCGACAAGAAAGGCCTCGACACCGCCGTGGCCCAGCCCAACACCGTGGTGACCATGACCCTCTCCCGGGATTACGAGCCCCTGGACCTCATTCGCCATGCGGAAGAGATGACCTACACCGGCGGGCGGAGATCCGGCGACTGAAACGGTGATTTTTCTCAACGAATGAATGTGCCTCCGGCGGCCCTCCCGGGGGGGCCAGATTTTAAAAATCTGGACAAACAGGTTTGTTTCCCTCGCTCCCAGGCTCCGGCCTGGGAACGAGATAATATATAAAATGGAGTTATCCTTCATTCGATGTTGATGAACTCGTAAAAAGTCATCAATGGATGGCAAAGTACAAAAGTTCGAGTTCAAGGCGTCGCGAATCCCGAGGAATGAGGCGTACTTAGGGTACGCCGCAGTGACGAGGGATGAAGCGCAACGCAGAAATCGGACTTTTTACGAAGCCATCGATGTTGGACGTTGGGCGTTGGACGTTCAACGTTTGTTTTTTGATTTGATCATTCAACCCCGATATACTTCTTCACCGTCCGCCTGTCCAGGAGGGTGATGCGGGCCACCTCGCCCAGGTTGCCGTGCCGGTCGTACAGCATCCGGCAGTAGGTTTTCACCAGATCCATGGCGGACATCCGTCCCTGGTCCATCAACCCTGGAAGGCCCGTTCCGCCGGATGCCGGAGCTGACCAGGCCCTGTCTTGAACAGTCCGCTTCAGGAGCACCCTCCGGACCATCTGGCCCAGCTCCCGCACATTGCCGGGCCAGGGGTAATCCCGGCCAAGTCGGCCAAGAATTTCCTTGTTGACCATGACGACCAGGTCCTCTGACGGGCGGCCCACGATTTTTTCCACCGCGTGGACCAGCAGGTCGTCCAGCTCGCCTGCATCTTCCCGGATCCTCTCCCGGAGCGGCGGAACCACGATGATATCCGAACACAGGCGGTAGAAAAAATCCCTCCTGAAAAAATTCGAGCCGGACAGTTCGGCGAACTCCCGGTTGGTGGCGGCGATAATCCGGCCTTCGAATCGGTGTTCGTCGTGGCTGCCCACCGGGCTGAACACCCGTTCTTCGAGAATTTTCAGCAGCTTGATCTGGACCGGCAAGGGCACCTCCCCGATTTCGTCGAGGAATATGGCCCCGTGGGGGCTGCACTGGTCGAACAGGCCCTTGTGCTCGTCCACGGCTCCGGTGAACGAGCCTTTCCGGTGGCCGAACAGCTCGGACTCGATGAGGTTTTCCGAGAACTGGGAGATGTTGAGCGGCAGGAATGTTTTAAGAAAACTCTCTTTGAACCGGCCCGTTTTTTCGTCGAAGGGAATGAAACCGCTCTGGCCGATGGCCCTGGCGGCCGTGCCTTTTCCCGTGCCTGTTTCACCCAGAATCAGGGTGGAGAAATCCTCCATCCTGGACCAGAGCACCTGGTGGTACAGAGACAGGTCGCAGGTAAACACGTTGTTCCACAAGCTTTCCCTCAGGGTCCGCACGCAGGGGCTCCGTCCCACCAGGCCCCGGTCGATGAAGTAGAACGCCCGCCGGAGCTGGTAGCACAGGGCGATAAAGTGGAGAACCTCTCCGTCGCCGAATCCCCGGTTTTTCAGGCTTTCGGTGAATTCCTTCGCGAATTTCACAGGCGCCGGATTCTTCCCGGCCCGGATCTGTTCGGCGATCAGCTCGTCGAAACGGTCGATGAAACGGTGGAACACGTCGAACAGGCAGGCGGTCAGAAGCATGTTCCGGTCCTCGCCCTGGAACCGGGAGATATCGCCCCGGCCGTCTTTCTCGATCAGGGACAGCCGGGAGCCGACCTCGTCGATGGTGGCCTGGAGAACGTCCTGGCGTGGCGAGTCCGGAAACAAGCCGGAGATGTTCCGGTCGATCTCGACTCTCCGGTCGGAAAAGGGATTGGCCAGGACGGCCAGGTGAACCTGGGAGAAAAACAGTCGTTCGTCATGACTGAGGCGGTGGGCTGGGGGCATGATGTCTCCTTTGGGTTGGTTTTTCATGAAATGTATACACGAATTGCACCGGATGCCAAGTTTTCTTGTTGGAAGACGATGCACATTTTTGAAGGGAAGATATGAATATCAAGCAATATCATGGATGTATCGTGTTTTAATCCGATGGCACGCTTGTTGTTATGGACCAGGTCAAGGCGCCAACAAAAACAACACCAAAAAGCCAGGAGGTATCCCATGACAGTGAACCACACGATACATCATATTTTGAGAACGCTGAGAACAGCCGTTCTTCTCGGCCTTGTCCTTCCCTCGGTCACCCTGGCCGCAGGTCTTCTGAAACCTTTGAACGCAGGTGACAAAGACCTGGTGGCCATCCGCTCCCACACGGTGGACGTTCTGATCAACAACGGGTTTTCCAGGACCACCGTGGACCAGGTGTTTTTCAACTCGGGAACCTCGGATCTCGAGGCGATCTATTCCTTTCCAGTCCCCAAGCAGGCCAGTCTCAGTGAGCTGAGTCTCTGGATCGGCGGAAAGGAAGTGTTGGGAGAGGTTCTCCCCAAAGAAAAAGCGAAACAAGTCTACCATGATCAGAAAACCAAAGGAAACGACACGGCCCTGGCCGAGAAAAACGAATTCAAGACCTTCGACGTCCGGGTCTGGCCGGTAAAGGCCCGGGGGGAAACCCGGGTCCGGCTTGTCTACTACCAGCCCATGGAGATCGACCTTAACGTGGGGCGTTACGTCTATCCCCTGGAAGAAGGGGGCGTGGACGATGAGCGGATCTCTTTCTGGTCCGTGGACAGCCGGGTCAAAGAATCCTTTTCTTTCAACCTTACCCTGAAATCGGCGTTTCCCGTGAAAGATGTCCGGCTTCCCCAGTACGAATCCCAGGCCAAGGTCGAAAAAACAGGAGGAAACAACGGCCAGGTGGTCACGGCGAAACTGGAAAACCGGGAGGGCGGCTCTCTCGATAAGGACATCGTGTTCTACTACAGGCTGGACGACACGGTTCCGGCCAGGGTCGAGATCGTTCCGTACCGCGACGGAGCCAAGGGTGACGGAACGTTCATGGCGGTGGTGACGCCCGGTGCTTCGTTGAAACCCCTTCACAAGGGATCGGACTGGACGTTCATCCTCGATGTGTCGGGAAGCATGCAGGGCGACAAGATCGGATCCCTGGTGTCCGGGGTGAACAAAGTCATAGGGAATATGGCCCCGGCCGACCGGTTCCGCATCGTCACGTTCAACGACCGGGCCGAGGATTTCACCGGAGGATACGTCCAGGCCACGCCGGACAAGGTCCGGGAGGTGCTGGGTAAAATCAACGCGATCAGCGCCAGCGGGGGAACGGATCTTTTCAGCGGACTGGCCAAAGCCTACCAGGGCCTGGATTCGGACAGGACCACGGGAATCGTCCTGGTGACGGACGGGGTGGCCAACCTGGGCACAACCAAGCATGCGGCCCTGGTGAACCTGATCCGTAACAACGACTACCGGCTGTTCGCCTTTATCATCGGGAACAGCGCCAATCAACCTCTTCTGGACAGCCTGGCCAAAGAATCGGGCGGTTTTTCCATGAACATCTCGTCACGGGACGATATCGCCGGCCGGCTGATCCAGGCCAAGGCCAAGGTGTTTCATGAATGCATCGCCAACGCCAGCCTGAAATTCCAGGGCGGGGCGGTCAAGGATCTTACCCCCTCGTCGGTGGGCAAGCTGTACATGGGTCAGCAGTTGGTGGTTTTCGGCAGGTACGGCCGGCCCGGCGAGGTTCGCCTGGAGTTTTCCGGCCGGGTGGGAAACGAGGAAAAAACCTGGGCCTGTACGGCCGTTCTTCCTGAAAAGGAGACGGCGAACCCTGAAATCGAACGTCTCTGGGCCCTCTCCGCCATTGACGGGGTCATGGAAAAAATCCGCATGGACGGTGAATCCAACTCCCTTCTCAACCGGATCGTGGATCTCGGAACGGAGTACAGCCTGGTCACGGACTACACGTCCATGGTGGTGGTGAACGACAACGACAGGGAATCCATGGGGCTTTCCAATGACAACGCGGACAGGGTGACCCGGGAACGCACCGCCGCCAAAGACAGGGACAGCCGGGCGCCTTCAAGCACCAGGGCGGACAAAGGTTCGGACGGAGGGATGTTCAAAGGGGTTTCGGCTCCTTCGGTGGGGTCGGGACCGGTGGGACCGTTTTTTCTGATGATGGCCTGGTTTCTGAAACGGCGGGCCGGGAAGAAATAGAGGGGGAAGTCATGCCGCGGGACAGGGTTAGCCCGCGGCATGATTCGTTTGACTTCAATATAAAACGACATAATCATCGCTATCCCTATCGGTATCGCTATCGGGTTCGATACCGATAGCGATACCGATACCGATAGGGATTATGACAGGCTGTCATTGCCCAAATTAACAAGGTGACACGGCCTGGAACGCTGTTTCTGAAAGAATGGTGAAAGCAGATGAAACGTGAGAATGATACCAGGACGGTTTTACGAAGACTTGTTTCAGGGCCGTTGTTTTCTGCCGGTCTCCTGCTTGGACTGAACGGCCATCTTTTTGGATTCTGGGGCATCGAACGTTTCCTGTTCCTGCCAGCCAAGGTGGCGGAAGGACAGTGGTGGCGGCTCATCACGTTTCCCTTTGTCCATGTGTCCTGGGCCCACCTGCTGCTCGACGCCTCGGCGTTTGCGGTTCTTTACACCGCCATGGCGCCGGCCAGGACGTGCCAACGCCTGGCCGTGGTGCTGGCCTGCGGTCTTTCAAGCCTCGGGGCTGCCTGGGTTCTGTCGCCGGAAATTCAGGAACTCGGTCTCTGCGGGCTGTCGGGAATCGATCACGGGCTGATGGCCGTGGTGACGCTCACCATGGCGAAGGACAGGACCACGCGGTGGCTGGGTTTTGGGGGTTTTTCCCTTCTGGCGGCCAAAGTCGTGTTTGAAACCGTGGCCGGAGACGCCCTTTTCTCGAACCTTTACCTGGGCATGTGCGGCATTCCGCTGGTTGCCTGTCATCTGGGCGGTGTCCTGGGAGGACTGGCGGCCAGGGCTTTGTTTGCGCCGGGATTCGGGTTCAGAACAGGTACAGCTGCCTGGATTCGATGAGGGGCTCGAATTCCACCCGGTTCCGGCCTTTTTCCTTGGCCCGGTACAGGGCCTTGTCGGCCCGGTTGATGGTGGTCTGGAACGATTCCCTGGGCAGGTACTCGGCCACACCGATGGAGATGGTGATGCGGATGTCTCCGTTGTTTTCGAAGCTTGAGCTTTCGACGATTTCACGGACACGTTCGGCAAAAGCCAGGGCCTCGTTTTGCGTGGTTCCGCAGAGGACCAGCATGAACTCTTCCCCGCCGTAACGGGCGATGGTGTCGAAATCACGGATGTTCTGCCGGATGGTTCCGGCCACGGTCTTGAGGACGATGTCACCCGCTTCGTGGCCGTAGGTGTCGTTCACCCGCTTGAAATGATCCAGGTCCAGGATGCAGATGGAAAAGGTTTTGTTGCCCCGGTCGCAGTAGGCTTTCTGCTCTTTGAGGATCTCCAGGAGCCGCCGTCTGTTGTACACTTCGGTCAGCTCATCGGTAACGGCCAGCTTTTCGATGGTTTCAAGAGCCTTGGCGATGGTGGTTCGAAGATTGGTGATGTAACTGCCCACCAGGGAAAACCAGGGCAGGACCGTGGCGAGAAACAGGATGTTGGTCAGCTCCAGCCGGAGTTTGATCTCCTCGGGGTGATAGGTGTAAATCAGGTAGATCACGATGGCGTAGTTGACCAGGGCGAAGAACGAAACCAGGATGAACTGGCGTAAACGGAGCCGGAATACGCCGAAAACAAGGACCACGAAGTACAGCATCAGCATGGAACTCCGGATCTCGGCGGCCCCGTAAATGCAGACCATGATCCAGAACGTTCCCAGAAGCATCTGGGGGATGGTGAGGCTGGGGTCCTTGAATTTTTTGTTGAGTCCCGTTCGAAAAACGATGTAGGTCACCGAGTTGGTGAAGAGCACGGCCAGGGAGATGTGGAAAAGATCCTCCATGGTGTAGCGCGTGAACCCCTGAAGGACGCTGACGGCGCAGAGGCCGGCCCACATGGCGTAGGAGCCCAGGGCGATGAGAAACCGTTTGATTCGGAGAGTCTGGGCCGGGTCTTCGGGAAAGAATGCAGGTAGTCTGGGCATCATCGTCGAAGTCCTGCCTTCAGGTGGCGCCCATGGCGCTCGAGGGTTCGTACTCCACCCGGTCGCGACCGTTTGCCTTGGCCCGGTAAAGGGCTCTGTCGGCCCGGTTGATGGCGTCCTGGATCGTTTCGGAGGGCTGGTACTTGGTCACGCCCACGGAAATGGTGATCCGGAAATCGGCGGGCATTTTTTCGAAGGCCAGCTCTTTCACCATGTGCCGGATCCTTTTGGCGCAGATCATCGCTTCCCGGCTTCCCGAATTGGTGAGGATCAGGATGAACTCTTCGCCTCCGTAACGGGCGATATGGTCGATGTCCCGGAGGTTTTTGTGGACTTCCTGGGCCACGGTCCTGAGGACGATATCTCCCTTTTCATGGCCGAAGGTGTCGTTGACCCGCTTGAAATGGTCCAGGTCGAAGATACAGATGGAAAAAGGATGGATGCCCCGGTCGCCCAGAGCTTTCTGGTGTTCGAGTATCTTGTACATCTGGCGGCGGTTGAACACCTCGGTAAGGTCGTCGATGATGGCGATGCGCTCGATGGTGGACAGGGCCTTGGAGACCTTGTCACGGAGATGGGCGATGTAGCCGCCCACCAGAGAGAACCAGGGGAGTACCGTGGCCAGGACCACGATGTTGAGGACATCCACCCGGGGGTTCAGGTGTTCAGGGTGCTGTGTGTAGAGAATGAATATCACACCGGCGTAGTTGAACACGGCATAGGCCGAGAGGAACAAAAACTGTTTCACCCGGAGACGGAACAGGCCGAACACGAAAACCACCAGGTAGACCAGGAGAAAAACGCTGCGCATCTGGTCGGCATAGTATACCACCACCATGATCCAGAACGTGCCGATCACCATCTGGGTCATGGTGAGGCTGGGATCCTTGAGCCGTTTGTTGAAGCCGGATCGAAGGGCCAGGAACACCAGGCCGTTGGACACAACGATGCCGGCCAGACTGAGGAGCAACACCGTCAGGCTGACCCGGGTCATGCCCTGCAAGTAAAAAAAGACGGCGAGGCCGAACCACATCGCGTAGGAACCCAGGGCCATAAGGAACCGTTTGATTCTGAGGGTCTGATTGTGGTCGTCTTCCGGATACAGGCTGAACATATGGCTTCGCTCCCTGTCCGTCACCTTGAAATGACGGACTGGCGGGACTGTTTTTTAATTGGGATACTCTTGGCGGCGCACGGTTTTCATAACCACAGGATCGGCATCTTGAGTTCTATTTGCGTGATGGACAGGCGTCAGATTGTTGTGCGCCGCAAACGAACTGACAGTAAATATTGCTACACCTAATAATCACATTTGAATTGATTATGCAAGTCTTTGAAAGAAAAGGAAGGCATATGGGGTCGACGGGTTGAAGGAACCGCGGAGGCGGACGAGCCGCCCCCGCGGTGGGGTGGGGTGGGGATTTATGAGTCGGGTGTTGCTTTGTTTTACAAATCAGGCGCAGGCCCGGACCGATCCGAAAGCCACGTCCCTGGAACTCGACCGGCTCCAGATCCGCATTTTTTCGGCGGCTTCCACCAGTTCGTTCCGGAAGGCCGGATGGGCGATGCTGATCAGGGCTTCGGCCCTTTCCCAGGTGGACTTGCCTTTCAGTGACACCATGCCGAACTCGGTCACCACGTACTGGGTGATGGTCCGGGGAAGGGTGACGATGGTGCCCGGGTCGAACACGGGTTTGATCCGGGACGAGATGTTGCCGTTCCTGTCCGTGACGGTGGACGACAGGCAGATGAAGGATTTTCCTCCTTTGGAATGGTAGGCCCCGTAGGCGAAGTCGAACTGGCCGCCTGTTCCGGTGATATGCCGGTAGCCTGAGGATTCCGAGGATACCTGGCCGTAAAGGTCCACTTCCAGCGCGTTGTTGATGGACACCACCTTGGGGTTCACGGAGATGTGGCCCAGGGAGTTGGTGTAATCCACCGGGTAGCTGGCGCAATAGGGGTTTTCATTCAGGAAATCGTACAGTCTCTGGCTGCCCAGGGCAAAGGTGTAAACCATTTTTCCTTTGTCGAGGAATTTTTCGCTGTTGGTGATCTTGCCCATCTCGAACATGTCCAGATAGGCGTCGGCCAGCATTTCCGTGTGAACGCCCAGGTTTTTGAGGTCCGAGCGGGCGATCATTTTTCCGATGGCGTTGGGAAGACCGCCGATGCCGAGCTGGATGCAGGACCCGTCCTCGATCTGGTCCATGATCAGGGAGGCGATGGTCTGGTCCACCTGGGAGACTTCCGGCTCAGGCAGGGTCAGAAGCTGTTTGTTGTCGGAGAGGACCACGTAATCCACCTCGGACAGATGGACCGAATGGTCGTAGCCGCCCTGGCATTGGGGGATGTTTTCGTTAACCTCCACGATGACGGTTTTCGCGTTTTCGATGATGGCCCGCTGGAAGGAATTGGCGATGCCGAAATTGAAACAGCCTGTGTCATCCATGGGGGCGGTCCGGACCATGCACACATCGGTCCGGATGTTCTGGCGGTAGTGGGACGGACCTTCGTGATACACGAAGGGAATGAAATGGCAGTCCCCACGGTCATGGTTTTTGCGTTCGGCGCCGCTGAAATGCCAGCTGTTGTAAACAAATCCCCCGCTCACCACGGCCGCCGAACCTGGAAATGCGAGCGCCCTGATTTTCACATCCTGGAGCCGGTCGGCCCGCTTGGCCAGGGCCGCGTCCAGAAATTCGGGGGCGCAGCAGAAAGCCCCGTAATCCACCCAGTCCCCTGACTTGACCACTGATACCGCTTTTTCCGCTGACACCACTTTGCTCTGATAATCCTGGATAAGACTCATACGACCTCCCCTGTTTTTTCCCCTGTTTTGCCCCCCGCCTGCATTGTGGCCGTGGAGCGGATGTTTTGTGTTTGACCTGATAGAAGAGCAAGGCCTGTGCCATGGGAGAAATGTATCTTTAATATCTTGGAATATAAGGCAATATTAATAGGTGTGGCGGAATGGCCCCTTTGGGATATGTGTGGTCTTAGAGCCACATATTCGAAGTTTCCTGCAAAAAAAACATCGTTAATTCAATGACTTTGATTGAAGGTGGCGAAATGGTTACATTATGGGGTTATTGCAATCCATGAGCCCGCATTTTGGTGAACAGGGTTTTCCGGTGGATGCCGAGAAGTTCGGCAGCCTTGATTTTGTGCCAACGGGTTTTTTCAAGGGCCGAGAGAATCGCCTGTTTCTCGAAGGCGTCGATCATGGCTGAAAGGCCCTGGCCTCCATCGACCTGAGGCGCGGGAAGACTGGCGGGTGCGTGACTCATTCTGGGCTGATCTCCGGCGTCCATGAAATCGATGGTTTCCAGGGTCACGTAGCGGGACAGCACGTTCTGGAGTTCGCGGACATTGCCGGGCCAGTGGTACTGGCTGAACCGTTCCAGGAGGGAGCCCGTGATGGCCGGACGGTCCTTGCCCGGCGCGAACCGCGACAGGAAATGGTCGATGAGAAGGGGCAGGTCCTCTTTGCGTTCCCGCAAGGGCGGCAGGGCGATGGGAATGATATGGACACGGTAATAGAAATCCTCCCGCATCATGCCATTCCGGACCATGTCCTTGATGTTCCGGTTGGTGGCGGCGATGATCCGGATGTTGGGTTTCCGGACCAGGGTTCCGCCTACTGGCGTGTATCCGCTGCCCTCGATGGCCCGGAGCAGTTTCACCTGCATGGCCAGACTGATCTCTCCGATTTCGTCAAGAAACAGGGTGCCGTTGTCTCCCTGGTCCAGGTAGCCCTGCTTGTCCGCGTGGGCTCCGGTGAAAGCCCCTTTCTTGTAACCGAAAAACTCGCTTTCGCTGAGGGCTTCGGGGATGGCCCCGCAGTTCACGGGGACAAAGGGGTGGTTGCGCCTTTCGCTCATGTCGTGGATTGCCCGGGCCACCAGCTCCTTGCCGGTACCCGATTCTCCGGTGATGATCACGTGGGCGTTGGTGGCGGCGGCCTTGAGGATCAGTTCGTACACATCCTGCATCACCTTGCTCTTGCCGATGATGTCGCCGAATTTGTAGCGCTCGCTGATGGAATGGCGAAGACGGATGTTCTCGTTTTTCAGGTGCTCGGCGCTTTCGGCGATGGCCTCTTCGGTGAGTTTCCGGTCCGTGATGTCCAGGAGGATGGACTGGACCTTGTCCACCGTGCCGTCGGCCTTGACGATGGGCGTTCTTACCGACAGGTACCAGCGGTCGTCCACGGGGCTTTTCATTTCACGCTTGACGGTCCGTCCCTGGAACACCTCCTCGTCCTCGCACCAGGGGCAGGGCTCGGCAAGGCCGAACACCACCTGGTGGCAGGGCCTGCCTTCCCGGTTGTCCCCCCGGCGTTCGACCAGGGTCCTGTTCATGAATTCCAGGTGCTTGTCCCGGGTGGTGATGTAGATGAATCCCACGAAGGTCTCCACGATGGCCGACAGCTTGGCCTCGCTTTCTCTCAGGCTGTTTTCCGCCCGTTTCCTTTCGGTGATGTCCATGAACGAGGCGATGCTTTTCAGGCTTCCCGGAATCATGCCCACTTTCATGTAGATGTCGTGAAAGTTGCGGGCTTTGTCGTGGATCCGGCATTCGTATTCGGTGGGGATCGCGGCCCCGGGTTTCCGGCGGCCGTAATGGTAGCTCTGCATCCGGTCCAGGTCTTCGGGAACCACGAACTCGGACCATTTCATGATGTTTTCGATTTCGGCCCTGGAAAAGCCGGTCATGGCCTCGAAGGTGGCGTTGGCAAAGAGGATGGTCATGTCGTGGTCGATGATGATGGTGCCGGTGCCCGTGTTCTCGAACACGGCCTTGTACATGTCCACGGTTTCGTCCGGTCTTCCCGTGTTGTGTTCAGCCATGGTCCCGTCCTTTGATGTGTGGTGTTCAGACCTCATTTTTTAATGATGTAACTGAACGGTAACACGGCTGATGGGGGAATTCAAGACCGGGTTTGAAAGCAGGCCAGGGTTCAGCGTTTGAAGACACCCAGCTTCACGGGAATCCACCAGGTCAGTCCGAACACCAGGGTGTTCAGAAGGGCTGTCTCTGCGGTGTAGCCGGCCCGCTTGGCGATGGGGGCTGAAACGATCAGCTCCAGGGGATGGCCCAGGCACCAGAGCAGGGTGACCATCACCCAGAGCCCGTAGGCCAGGCCACGAAGATCGGAGAAGATTCCGAAGGCGATGAAAAGCCAGCCTGCGGCGGCTGAGGCCATACAGATATTCCAGAACAATCGGGAATGAATCATGGCTGTCTCCTTGTGAGGGGGTGAAGGGACCATGCCGGAGCCGTTCATCCGGTTCATCCGGATGATGGCCGAAAAAATGAACTGCTGTCATCAAACGGAAAAGTCGTTGCCTTGTCAAGGGAATTCCCATAATGAATATGAAGAACAAGGATAGGCGGGGACGCTGAGGAGTAAGGTATGATCACGAAAACGCTATTTGACAGGATTCTCGCCCAGTACGCCCAGACGGTCAACGGCCGTCACGGACTGGCCCACTGGGCCCGGGTACTGGAAAACGGAAGACGGCTTTCTTCCATGAACGGGGCCAATATCCGGGTGGTGGAACTGTTCGCCGTGTTCCACGACGCCTGCCGGGTCACGGAAAAAAGAGACCCGGGCCACGGTCAGCGGGGGGCCGAACTGGCCGTTCGTTACAGGGGCACGCACTTCGATCTGCCGGACAGGGATTTCGATCTGCTGTACGAGGCCTGTGTCAGGCACACCGACGGAGAAACAGAGGCCGATCTCACGATCCAGACCTGCTGGGATTCGGACCGTCTGGACCTGGCCCGGGTGAACATCACCCCCAGCCCCGACAAACTGTGCACCGACGCCGCCAGGGACAGGGATGTCCTGGCCTGGGCTATCCGGCGGAGCGTTGAAAACGTGGAGCCCCTGCTCATCCGGGACGAGTGGGGCGTGGCGGATTTTTTCAGAAACTGAGGGACAGGCGTGCCGAATAATCCACGGCCGCTTTGTCCGTGTCGGTGATGTCTTTCCAGTTCTCGAAAACGTAGTGGACGGAAACGTCCAGGCCGATAAAGTTCCCGAAGGTGAAGCTCAGACCTGCGATGACCTGCCAGTAGAGATCGGTCCAATCCTCGTCGTCTTCGGTGACCACACAGGATTTGAGGACGCCCGAACCCAGGCGGTAGATCCTGTCCTTGAAGATCAGGTTCACCTGGGGGGTGACCAGGTAATCGAAACGCTCGTCTCCGTCCGGGATGTAGGCCGCGCCGATCTGCCAGAGTCCGATGCCTTCATGGTACTCGTAGAACAGTTCGTAGGCCAGATCGTCTTTTTCCACGGGAAAATCTTTGAGACCCGGAAACTTGTCCATGAGCCGCGCGCCCATGGAAATGCGGCTGGACGAGGGCGCGGACTTGGGTTCACCCATGCGGGTCGTCTTGTCGAATGCCAAGGCCGGAAAGGACAAAGCCGTTAGAAAAAGTGCTGTTACCATCAGGATCGGACCACGTTTCATCGTATCATTCCTTGCAAGTCAGTTTACCATCGTGGGGCATTTCGCCGTTCAGGCGACTTTTTTCATAGCACAACAAAGACCTCAGTCAAATGCTAACTTTCCGATTTTTTATTCTGAACCTGACCGGGCTGTATATTTCAGTTGATAAAATCGGCCCGCCTGTTACATTTGGCCAAAAAAACTCGACACATCTATTCCGGAGGCTTTTCCATGCGCCATGTGAAAACATACGCCGTGACCGTTCTGTTCCTGCTCGTCGGACTGGGTTCCCTTGTCACGCCGTCCCAGGCCCTGGGTTTTTTCGACCGCTTCAAGGAAAAACCCGTCATCGTTCCGTTCCGGGATAAACTTCTGGCTTTTCAGGCGAAAACACCCGAAGACAGGGTGTTTCTGACCTGTGACAAACCGTTGTACAGGGCCGGGGAAACGGTCTGGTTTCAGGTTTTCCTCCGCAACGCCGCCGACATGAAACCATCCCTTAAAAGCCAGATTGTCCATGTGGACTGGATCGACCCTTCAGGCCGGGTGGCCAGGCAACTGCGGCTTATCGCCCGGAACGGCGCGGCCGGGGGCGACATCGCCCTTGCTCGCTCTCTCCCTTCGGGTGTCTACCGGCTGAAAGCCTGGACAGCCTTGCAGAAGAACGGCCCCGACCCTTTTTACTTCGTCAGGGATGTCCCGGTAAAGCCCGAGGCGAAAGACGGCCTTTCCATGGATCTTGAGTTTATGGGCAATACCTTTGGGCCGGGGGACGAGGTGTTCGCCAGGTTCGAGGCGACAGGCCGGGACAACACGCCCCTGGCCGATCAGGATTTCCGCTTTATCGTGTCTCTCGGAGGCAAAGTTTACAAGGAAGGATCGGGAAAAATCAGGGGCGAAGACGGGTCGCTGATCCGTTTCACCCTGCCGGACAGTCTGGATTTGTCCGAAGGGCAGGTGACGGTGGAGATGACGTCGGGAGGGAGGAAAGAAGCTGTTTCCCGGCCCCTTCCCCTTGGCCCCTCAAAGCTTGATGTGTCCATTTACCCCGAAGGGGGGGACCTGGTGGCGGGCCTTGCGTCCCGTGTGGCGGTCCGGGTGAGAGACGTCTCCGGGAAGCCGGTCGATGTGCTGGCCTGTGTGGAGACGGAGGGTGGAAAGCCCGTGGCGGAATTCCACACCGTTCACGACGGCATGGGGCTGTTTTCCATGACGCCTGAGCCGGGGCAGAATTACCTCCTGAAGATCGTGAAGCCCAGGAGTCTGGCTCGCGCATTTCCCCTGCCGCCGTGCCTTGACAGGGGCTACACCCTGAAGGCCCAAGTGACCGAGGGCAAACAGGTGGCCCTGCTGGTCCGGTCCACGGAAAAAGAGGACCTGACAGTAACCCTGCGTTCACGGGGAGGCGGTTTCGACGAACGGCGGTTTGCCGCGAAAAAAGGGGAAAACCGTCTGACGTTCAACCTGGCGTCTTTTCCCATGGGCGTGGTTCAGTTCACTCTTTTCGATTCAAAGAACATCCGGCGCGCCGAACGGCTCTGCTTCATACAGCCGCAAAAACAGATGAAAATCGTGGTTCAGACCGACAAAACCACCTACGGCCCCAGGGAAAAGGTGAACATGACGATAAAGACGCTGGACGAACGGGACATGCCCGTTCCGGCCCGGCTTACGCTTTCCGTGGTGGACGCCGGCCAGGTGCCTGTGTCCGGTGACCGCCAGGGTGGTATCCTGCCCGCGCTCTTCCTGGAACCGGACATCCGGGGCGCCATTCACCATCCAGGCAGATATTTCGATTCCAAAGAGAAAAACAGGGACCAGGCCCTGGATCTTTTGATGATGACCGAAAGCTGGCGGAGATACCCCTGGAAAGCCATTCTCGACGAAGAAATACCTGACATCGCCTTTGCTCCCGAACGGGCCGAAATCCGGGGTGTGGTGCTGGCAGGACCGGGGCGCGAACCTGTTCCCGGAGCCACGGTCACCGTGGAAAGCACCAGGAAAAGCGTGGTTGCCGATGAACAGGGCCGGTTTGTCATCCGGAACCTGGACCTCTACGAGCCGGAAAGCCTCATCGCCTCCAAGGGCGTTCAGCCGGGCTACGCCCAGCCGGTTCCGGGTTACGGTGATTCTCTGACCCTTTATCTGGTACCCCAGGTGTTCGACGCCGGTGACGCCAAGGACGACGGACCGGTTGTCGAAGGATTGGGACCGGACGATCCCGGGTTCAGACCCCGGGTTGTGCTGGAAAGTGCCCCCCAAGGCGCCGATGGGGGCAGGAATCTGAATGATCCGGCTCAGGGTTCCGGGAAACCCGTCCTTTACACCCGGCCCCGGGTTTTTCCTGAAACGGTTTACGGCACAGGGGAAACATCCCGGCGGGACAACGTGGGGTCCACGGTTTACTTCAAAGGTCTTGTGGAGACGGACAAACGGGGAACGGCCCGGCTCTCGTTTTACACCACCGATGCCGTGACCTCGTTCAGGGCCAGCGCCGAGGGAATCGCCGACAACGGGCTTGCGGGCCGCGGAGAACATGTTTTCAGCAATCGTCCGTCCTTCAGCCTCGATGTGAAGACGCCGGCGTCGGTGACCATGGGTGACGAGGTGAGTCTTCCCCTGACCCTTTCGAACAAAAGCGGAAAAACACTGACCGGAGACCTGGAGGTTTCGATTCCCCAGGGTTTCAAGGCCCTTGGTCCCCTCACGTTCAACCTGTCCATGGAAGACGGGGAGGAAAGGACGTTCCATTACCCCTACATGGTGTCCCATTCACCGGGGCGGTCCCGGTTTACCGCCAGTTTCTCGGACGGGATGGACACCCGCTTTCTTTCACGGGACCTGACGGTGACACCCCGGGGATTTCCCCTGGCCTTGGGGCTTTCGGCCCAGGACAAGGACAGGACTTTCGACGTGGCCATCGAAAAACCGGTTCCCGGAAGTTTGAAAGCCCGGTTCACGGCTTTCCCCACCGTGCTCTCCGACCTGGTGAAAGGCGCCGAGGCGGTTGTGGGGGAACCCCGTGCCGGTTTCGAACAGGTTCTGGCTTCGATTCTATCCGGCATCCTTGTTTTCGACCACCTGAAAGATCTGGCGGATCCGGACCCCGGCCTGATGAACATGGCCTACGGCCGTATCGTGAAAGGTTACAGCCAGCTGGTGTCCTATGAAGCACGGGACGGCGGATACGAGTGGTTCGGCGGCGGGCCCGGCAATGAAATGCTGACCGCGCTGGCGCTGATGGCGTTCAGGGACATGGAAAGGGTCTGGAACGGCGTGGACGGGGCCATGGTGAAACGGACCACGGACTGGCTTCTGTCCAGAAGAGACGGGGAAGGTGGATTCGGCCTGAGCGACAAGGCCCTGGACCGTTTCGGCCGGGCCGAAAGCGCCATCATCAACGCCTGCATCGTCTACGCCCTGTCCGAATCGGGTCTTGGATCCAAGATCCGCCCCGAACTGGACAAGGCCGTGGAACAGGCCCTGAAATCATCCGATCCTTACCAGCTGGCCCATACGGCCAACGCCCTTTTCAATGTGAACGATCCCCGGAAGGACCCGGTGCTGAAAACGCTCCTGGCCCACCGGAAAGCCGACGGCAGCTTCACGGGCAAGACCACGTCCGTGACACGGTCCACCGGGCGGTCCCTTGCCGTCGAGACCACGGCCCTTGCCGTTCTGGCCATGCTGAAATCCCAGGGGGCCGACATCAACGTCTGTGAGCCCTCGATCCGTTACCTCGTGGGCGCACGAACGGCCGAAGGGGGCTTCGGCAGCACCCAGGGCACGGTTCTGGCCCTCAAGGCCCTTTCCGCCTTTTCGCGGGTCTCTCCGCGCCCGGCAGAGGACGGCCGGATCGAAATTTTCGTGAACGGGCAGTCTGTCGTGTCCGCCTTTTACACCAAAGGCCAGACCCGTGAGGTGGTGATTCCCGAATCCGAGCTTTCCGGCGTCTTCACCCAGGGGCGGTCAAAGGTCCGGGTGTTGTTCGACGGGGTGGAACAGCCCCTGCCCTACACCTTTTCCCTGACGTACAACGCCTATGCCGTCCCTTCGTCCAAAGACTGCCCCTTGCGCCTCCAGACATCGTTGAAATCCCAGGATGTGAAAACCGGAAACCCCAACCGGATGACGGTGACAATCCTCAACACGGAAAAAAAGAAAAGCCAGCCTTTTTCCGTGGCGGTGGTCGGTATTCCGGGAGGTCTTTCCCTGCTGGACTGGCAGCTCAAGGAACTTCTGGACAAAAAAATCGTGGACGGCCTGGAGACTCTGGGAAACGGTCTGGCCCTGTACTTCCGGCAGATGACCCCGGGAGAGGTGAAAGCCATCACCCTGGACCTCAAGGGCGAGTCCCCCGGAATCTTTGAGGCCCCTGCGTCCTGCGCCTATCTGTATTACGGCCCGGAAAACCGCTTCTGGATCAGGGGCGAGCGGGTGAGGGTGGCTGAGGATTAGAGCTTCAAGGTCCGATCATTCCCCGGATCCGGGCTTCCAGGTCCGGGTCCTTCAGTTTTTTCCCCACCATGAGTTTCAGACAGTCTTTGACCAGGCCGGGGTGGGCTTCCATGTTCTTCTTCATCAGGCTGGCCAGGTCGTAGTAACAGGCCTCCTGGATGAGGCCGTCCTTGAGCTGACGCCTGATCTGTTTCATGCCGGCGGGATCAGGGTTGTACTGCATGGCTGTCTGGATGGCACTGCGCTGGACATCCCTGTCCGGATCAACGAACATTCCGAGAAGCTGTTTCCGTGACCCGGCCGTTTCCGTCTTCCGAAGGGCCATGGCCGCCTCGGCCCGTATCCGGGGTTCGGGGTGACGGAGGTAGCTGAAAAGAATGCCGTTGTTCTCGAACATCCCCGCGTTGCCCATGGCGGCGATGTACTCGGCCCGCTCGTTTTCCGTGGCCGCCTTCTTGATTTTCCATCGTATCTGGCGGTTCAGGTCCAGGGCCCGTTCCTTTTCCCCCCGGGTGTAGAGTTTGTGGATGCCGGCCCCGAAAGCGTGGGCCGCCGCGTAACTCTCGAAGCCCGATCGGTTGTTCATCAGGCCGGACAGAAAGCGCAGGGTTTTGGATGTGGGGTTGGTGTCCATGAACGAGAAGTTCTGGATCAGAACCCCGTACTGGGGATCTTTGCGCACCAGGGGATCAGCCAGCATGACCTGCATGGCGTCCTGGGCGTCCACCGTTCCCGCGGCCGCCAGAATGTTCAGGGCCAGGGTCCGTTCTCCCGAAGACCGCTTTTTTTCCCTGCCGAAGGCGGCCAGCCGGGCCGCGCTCCGGGGATGGAGCTGGACAAAACCGCTGCTGCGGTGGAACATGGCGTTGTTGGCCCTGTTGTCTTTGGGGTCGGGCCTGAACTGGCCGATCCAGCGTTCGATGTCCTCGTAGGTCAGGCCGCTGACCCGTGCGGCCAGGAGTTCGCGATTCTGGACAGGATCGCTGACCTGCTGGCCTGGGAGGGCCTGGACCATGGACGCCATCCGGCGCTCTCCGAAGCCTCCGGTGTCGAACCGTCCTTCGCCGGTCATCCTGAGCGACACGGTTTTCTTCACGTCAAGCACGGTCCGGTTGTTTCCGGAAGACCGCACCGTGGCGTGTTCCTTTCGGTCTATCTCCTCGATGAACCCGTCCCGGTTCAGGACGATGCGGTCCCCGCCCTGGATCGTCTGGCGGTCCCGGGGATCGATGAGCCCCGGGTAATCGTAGTTTTTGCGGGTTCTCCTAAGCTCGATGCGGCTTCCCGTCTGCCGGTCGACCCGGTAATCCACCTCTCCCCTGCCGTGCTGGTTCGTTTCACGGGTGCTCCAGTTTTTCCGGCCTTCCCGGACCGACACCTGGATTTCCTGGGCCGCCGTGACCATGAAGGTCTTGAACACCTGGGGTGTTCCCGGCGGAAAGAGAAAACGGGAGATTTCATGGTTGGCGTCCACACAGACAAAGACCTCGTTTTTCCGGTATTTCCGGATGAACTGGTCCGGCCTGTCGAACACGGTGTGGCCGTTCATGGCGAAACGGCTGGTCCGGACCTCGTCGAAGCTCAGGCTGTAAACCCGGTCAGGCCCCACTGATCCGTAATCCCGGACCCTCAAATCTCCGTCGAAAACCAGGGTGGACATGAAGGTGCTGGCACCGCCCTTCTGGCCGATTCGTTCGGGAAACAGGGTGGTGGTGTTCTCGTCCGAATAGGTGAAGCGGTAGGTGCGGCTGACGCCTTTCTGAGACGCCAGGAGGGATGGGGAACCGGCCTGGACCGGAGGTGGAACGGTCAGGACAAAAAGAAAAAACAGGATGACGATCAGGGCATAGGGCTTCATGGGAAGACTCGTGTTTGAATGTCCATCGATGCTGGAAAAAATATAAAAAACAGGAACGGTGTTCTGCTCACCGCTATAGATCGACAAAGCCGAAAGGTCAAGTCCTGATCATTGGATCGGGCCGGGCGAACACAGGATCATCGCTATCGGTATCGCTATCGAAAGGATAAATACCGAACGCGATAGCGATACCGATAGCGATACCGATGATGAGGGCGGAAGCCATAGTCAAGGAAAGGTTGGTCAGGAGCCTGTCAAAAAATACCAGGCCAGCATCCCGGCCACCACCAGAACCAGGATCCAGCCCGCCGAAAGCCGGCTGAGGGCGGTTTCCGCAGGTGAGGTTTTGGCTTTCCGGAAATCCCGGGCCAGCGTGTCCACGGCGTCTTTGGCCTCTTTCAGGCCCATGCCGGTCTGCTCTCTCAGCCGTTTGATGGCCTCGATCCGGTCGCCTTGGTCCAGGGCTTCTGCCACGGCTCCCGGGTCCTGAAGGACGCCGCCGGGTCTTACGCCCCGCGCCTGGTTTTCCACCAGGGTTTTGGCCTCCGCCAGTCCCATGCCCGTGGCCTCCCGCAGCAGTTTGATCGCCTCCAGTTTATGCCCCTTGTCCAGCGCCTCCCGCACAGGGCCGGGAAGAAGATCGTTCTGAGCATCGTTCATGTCCGCCTCCAAGATCATCTCTTTCGTTATCGAAAAAACGCCTCGCCCACCCCACAAGGGCCGTTTGAGGAGGTTTTATGTCGCCGGATTCCGGCTACAGCATCTGACCTTGATTTATCGGGTATTTTCGGGACGGAGCGTACCGGCCACCCAGTCCAGGTTGACCCGGGCCACCAGGTAATCCCGCCGGGCCCGGGCCAGGCTGCCCCGGGCCTCTCGCACGGCCTGCTGGGCGTCCTGGACATCCAGGCTGGTTTTTACCCCGTAGACAAATCCTTTTTCCGCCATGACAAGCAGCCGTTCAGCCTGGGACACCACCCCCTCCAGCGCCTTGAGGATCTCTCCGGCCTCTTTCAGGGCGCTCAGAGACTCCTCGGCCTGGAGGCGGATGGCGTCTTTCAGCTTGCCTTCCTGAAGGGTCATGGTGGTCAGTTCGCTGCGGCTCTGGGCCACTTTACCCCGGGTCTTCATGCCGTCGAAAAAGGGAAAGGACAGGATCACCGCAGCCTTGGACACCTCGCCGTTTTCGCTGTTGTCCCCCACTTCCAGGTTCCGCCAGCCGTAGGAGGCCTGGAGATCCACCCGGGGTTTGTCAAAGGAGTTGTACACGGTGATGGCCTCTTTCTGCATGTCGATCTTGTGCCGGAGTTCGGCCAGTTCCGGACGTTTTGCAAGGGCTGTTTTGAGCGTGTCGTCCGATGAGGGAACAGGACCGGGTTCCGCCTTAAGTTCGCCGTCCACGTCGATAGACCGGCCTTCCAGGCAGAGGAGAACGGCCAGACGCTCCCGGGTCACGGTCATCATGTTGTCTGTGCGGATCACGTCGGGTCTGGCGTTGGCCACCTGGACCTCGGCACTCAGCACGTCGTAGTCCGTGGCCGTTCCCGCGTCGAATTTTCGTTTCGCTTCCTCGAAATGGCGCTGTTTCTGCTCCAGGTTCGAGACCGCGATGGCGTGGAGCTCCCGGGCCAGGAGGGCGTCGTAGAACGCCTCGCTCACGTCCCGGGCCACGGCCTGGCGGTAGAGGTCCATCTGGTCGTCGGCTGTTTTCAAGCCTATTTTCGCCGCCCGGATCGCCGCGCCGATCTGGCCCCAGGTGAACAGGGGCTGGTTGAGAAACAGCTCTCCCCCGTAGTATTTCTGAACCGTGGGAATCATGGGGGAAATGGCGGTCTGGGTCTCGTCTTTGGTCCGGCCCAGGGACGCCCCGAAACTCAATTTGGGCAGGGCCGCCGACCGTTCTTCCACATACCGTCCTTCCACCAGTTTCCGGTAGGATTCGGCCATGCGGATGTCCTTGTTCTGGTCTTCGGCCAGTTTCAAGGCGTCGGCCAGGGTGAGGACCCGGACGTCCGAGGCATGGGAAACAGGGGGCGACATCAGGATCAGCCCGGCAACGGCCAGGATCAGGACCAGGTGCTGGACATGGGCCTGGCCTTCCGCGTTCCATGAGCGTTTCAGCCAAGCGCCGATGTCGTCAAGAATGGTGTAGACCACGGGAACCACCAAGAGAGTCAAAAGGGTGGAGGTGATCAGGCCGCCGATGACGGCCCGGCCCATGGGGGCCCGCATCTCGGCCCCGGCTCCGAGACCCAGGGCCAGGGGAAGCATGCCGAAAATCATGGCAAGAGTGGTCATCATGATGGGCCTGAGCCTTGTCCGTCCCGCCGTGATCACGGCGGTGCGCCGGTCCATGCCCGTGGCCCGGAGGATCTTGGTGTAGTCCACCAGAAGAATGGCGTTCTTGGTCACAAGACCCATCAGCATGATCAGACCGATCAGGGACATGATGTTGACCGCGTCGCCGGTGAACAGCAGCATGGCCGCCATGCCCACCAGGGACAATGGCAGGGAGAACATGATGGAGAAAGGCTCGATGAACGACTCGAACTGGGCCGCGAGAATCAGGTACACGAAAATCACGGCAAGAAGCAGGGCTTCGGCCATGTAGCCGAAAGATTCCACCATGTCTTCGGCCTCGCCTGAGAACACCAGCTGGTAGCCGTGGGCCATGTGCAGGCCTTCGGCGATCCGCTTGATCTCAGTCATGGCGGTGCCCATGTCCAGGCCCTGCTCAAGGTTGGCCGAGATATTCACTTCCCGGATCAGGTCCCGGCGGTTGATTTCAGAGGGCGTGGCTCCGATGTCGTAACGGATCAGCTCGCCCAGGGGAACCAGAGCCGTGCCGTTCTGGCCTCCCACGGAAAGGTGGAGGTTCTCCACCTGGACAGGGTCCTGGCGAAGGTTTTCGGGCAGGCGGACCCTCACGTCCACGGCGTCCCCGTCTTCATCTTCGTAGGTGGTGGAGGCTTCACCGCCCACCAGGGCACCCACGGTCCGGACAATGGCCCCCGTGCTGACCCCGGCGTCCATGGCCCGCTCCCGGTCCACGATCAGCCGGTATTCGGGGGTGTCGTATTCCATGGACACCTCCAGGTCGATGATGCCGGGAATCGCATACATCTCTTTTTTGATCCGGGCCGCGTACTTTTTCAGAAGGGCGATGTCCTCGCCCCGGACACTGAACTCGATTTTTTTCGTTCCGTGAAGCCTCCCCACTTCCACGATGGCGGGCACGATGCCGGGAATCTCTTCCAGCCGTTTCCTTACCTCTGTCTGGATCTCGTCCTGGGACCGCTTTCTCTCGTTTTTCTCCTTGAGTTTGGCGTAGACCACGCCGTCACGAACCGTGCCCGAGTCCCCGGCTCCGATGGTGGAATAGGTGTGATCCACTTCGGGGAAATCCTTCAGGATCGCGAGGACCGCGTCCACCCGTTTTTTCGTTTCGGCGATGGAGGCGTCCGGTGCGGTTTTCAGGTTGACCTGGAACTCGGCCCGGTCAAAGGTCTGCATGAACGATTTGGGAAGAATGGCGAAGATGGAAAGACCCAGGAAAAACACCGCGGTGGCCATGAGAACCACGCTGCCCCGGTGATCCAGGGCCCAGGCGATGGCTGTTTTGTAACGGTCGGCCATGCGGTCGAACCCGTCGTTGAACCGGTCCAGCAGCCGGGCGACCAGGTGCCGGCGGCCTTTTCTCTCGATGTCCGGATCGACCCAGCGGGACGAAAGCATGGGGTCCAGGGTAAAGGACACCAGCAGGGAAATCAGCACGGCGAAGGTCACCGTGATACCGAACTGGAAGAAGAAACGTCCCACGATGCCTTTCATGAAGGCCACGGGCACGAACACCGCCACGATGGAAAAGGTGGTGGCCAGAACAGCCAGGCCGATTTCGCTCGTCCCGTCTTTCGCCGCCTGGAAATGGTCCTTGCCCATTTCAAGATGGCGCACGATGTTTTCCCGCACCACAATGGCGTCGTCGATGAGCATGCCGATGGCCAGGCTAAGGGCCATGAGGGTCATGACGTTCAGGGTCATGCCCATGAAGTTCATCACGATGAACGAGGAAACCACGGAAATGGGAAGGGTGAGGCCGGTGATCACCGTGCTGCGCCAGGAGTTGAGGAACAGAAACACGATGAAAATGGTGAGGATGCCGCCTTCGATCATGGTTTTCTGGACGTCGTGGACCGAGTCCCGGATCATGATGGACCCGTCCCGGACCACGTCGAGGGTGACGCCGTCGGGCATGTCCGGCTGGAGAATGCCCACCACTTTTTTCACCGAGTCCACCACGTCCACCGTGTTGGCCCCGGACTGCTTGAGGATGTCAAGACCCACGGCAGGCTGGCCGTTCACCATGGCCAGGGTCCGCTGTTCCTCGATGCTGTCCCGGACGTCCGCCACTTCGGACAAGGTCACGGGACGGCTGCCCTTCCAGCCGATGACCATGGTCTTGAACTGATCGACCATGTCAGGCTTACCGGAGACGCGGATCGGGTATTCCGAATCCCCCCGTTTCAGACGGCCCAGGGGGGTGTTGACGTTCTCGGACTGGAGGCCCCCGATGACCTGATCCACCCCCATGCCCAGAGAATCCAGTTTCACGGGGTCGATGTCCACGGACACTTCCCGTTGAAGCAGACCCACAAGATCCACCTTGCCCACGCCGGAGATGCTCTCGATGCGCCGTTTCACCCGCTTTTCCACCAGGGTGGACAGGTCCCGGGGCGGCATGGTTTCAGACCGGACGGCCAGGGACACGATGGGCATGTTGGCGAAATCCAGTTTCTGGATCACCGGTTCGTCCATGGCTTTGGGAAGGTCGCCCCGGATGCCGTTGATTTTGGCCCGCACATCCTGGGCCGCGTCGTCCACCCGGATTTCCAGGCGGAACTCCACCACCACGGTGGACACGCTTTCACGGGACACGCTCATCACGTGCTTGACCCCGGAAATCGGGTTCACCGCTTCCTCGATCCGTTTGGTGACTTCCCGCTCCACGGTTTCGGGGGATGCCCCTTCGTAAACGGTGACGATGGACACCACGGGGATTTCCACGTCGGGGTACATGTCCACGGAAAGACGCCGGTAGGAAAACAGCCCCAGCACCAGGAGGGTCAGCATGATCACCGTGGCGAAAACAGGGCGCCGGATGGAAAGATCGGAAAGGAGCATCGGTTATTTCTCCCCGTTTGTCTTGATTTTGTCGCCGTCCTTGACGTTGTATCCGCCCCGGAGAATCACCCGGTCACCGGGTGTCGCGCCCGAGGCCAGCTCCACCCGGTCTTCCTGGATGGCGCCCACGGTCACGTTCTTCCGCCGGGCCACGCCGCTGTCGGCCACCAGGATCTCGGCTTTACCTGTTTCCATGTCCCAGTTGACCAGGGCGTTCCGGGGCACGAGAATCACGTGGCCGCGGTGTCCTGTCACGATCTTTCCTTTGACGAAAAGCCCGCCTTTCAGGGTCTCACCGGGGTTGGGCACCTCGGCGATAACTTTGACCGAGCGGTCCTGGGCGTTCACCACCGGGTTGATGTACTTGAGTTTCCCTGCGAAGGTCTGGCCGGGAAAGGCGTCGGTGGTGAACCGGAGTTCCAGGCCCGGTTTCAGGAACCGGATGAACCGGGACGGCACTGTGGCCGTGAGGTCCAGGAGCCGGTTGTCCACGATGGTGAATAGGGCCCGGTCCGAAGCCAGGTCCCCCTCGTTGATTTTCCGTTCCGCCACCACCCCGTCGATGGGGGAGGTGATGGTGTTCTTGGCGAACCTAAGTTTCGCCTGGGCCAGATCCTGCTGTGCCGTGGCGAGCCGTGCTTCCACCGACGCTTTCCTGGCCATGGCCGCGTCTTTTTCCGTTCCGGCCTCGTCCACGCTCTGGGATGTGGCCAGCCCCGACAGCTTGAGCTGAACCACCCTGTTGTACTCCCGTTCGGCCCTTTCCATCGCCACTTTGGCCTGGAGCAGGTTGGCCTTTTCCATGCCCACCGCGGCTTTGGCCTTGTCCAGCATGGCCTGGGGCTCACGGGTGTCCAGGGTCAACAGCACGTCCCCTTTTTTCACCCGGACCCATTCGCTCACATGGATTTTCCGGACAATGCCCCCGTATTCCGCCATGACACTGGTCTGGCTTTTGGGGGATAGGGTGCCCACCACATCCACCGTGTCGGCCAGGTCGTCAAAGGCGGCGGTGACAGCTTCCACCGCCACCGGAGGTTTTTCCGGCGCTACTTCGCTCCCCGCCTCTGTGGCGCGGTTTTTGAAAAGCATGAACCCGAGGATGGCGATCCCCGCCAACACGACGACGACAACGGTTTTTTTCCTTCGCATGGTTTTTCCTTCGACTGAGATGGCTTTACGTGATTCCGTAACGGCATGACAGGCTGACGCCTGTTCCGGCTACTGGCCCGGGTTCTTTTTTCCTGTCCGGCTCACCGTGATCGACGGGAGCCGGTGTTTCATGGAAGGGCCATAATATGAATGAATGTTCGCATTGTCAAACCAAATCATCAGGCCGGACTGGTCGACCTGCCGGTTGCCGGGTTTCTGGGGGAAAAGAGCACGGGCCGGACCAAAAAAAACAGGTTGCTTGACAATTTGGGTTGACAGGGAAAACGCAAACGTATATTAAGAGCCGTCTCCAACAAAAAGCCCCGTGTTACCATCCGCTTACGCGGTTAATATATTAAAAGCCCCGGATTATTCCGGGGCTTTTTGCATTTCAGGCACCCAGGTTTCGGAGCCACAGGACGAAGAGCCCCACAGCCTCATGGACCAGGGCGTGGGCCCGGACGGTGCTTTTGATATCTGGAACCAGGCCGAAAAAAAGCCTTTTCCGTGTGTCGTGGGAGAAAAAGACGGTGGGAGCCGGAATCACGGAAAATCCCTGGCCTCTGAACTCGCTGGCTGCCCGCCGCATATGGGCGGCATGGGTCACAAGAACCACGGCGCCGATCCCCTCTTTTTCGAGGATTTCACGGCAGTACCGGGCGTTGTCCGCCGTATCCAGGGACCGGGTTTCCCGGAAGGCCGCCTTCAGGCCGAAAAGATCGTCCAGGGTCCGGGCCATGACCGCGGACTCCGGGGCCCCGCCTTCCGGGGCGCCTCCGCTCACCAGAACCGGCAGGTGTGTCCGCCGGGCCAGGACAGCCCCGTAGCTCAAGCGCTCCAGGGTGACCTCATTGGGCATGGCCTGACCGTACTCCAGGGCGCGCCCCCTGTGGCCCCCTCCCAGAATCACGATGGCCTGGGCCTTTTCGAGGCGGTCCATGCGGACCGGGGGATAGATTTCTATGCCTTGGGCCATCAGGTTCACCGTAAGGGGAATGGAAAACACGTAGCTTATCCCAAGACCGGCCAGGACAAGAACCCTTCCCGCTTTCCGCCGTTTCACCGAAAGACCGGCCCCCAGGGCCAGCAGCATCAGGGGCAGAACAGGCGGGAGGAACAGGATCTGGAGACATTTTTTTATCAGAAAAGCCATACAGGTCCTTTGAATATTAATTCGGCAATAAAATACCTTTAAAAACGTGTTTGCACAAACAAGGGAGATGGCAACCCAGGGATTTAGCTTTTTAGTGGTTTAGGTGTTTAGGTTTTGAAAAGATTATTATCATAACCTATTGTTTATTTATATTTTTTTGACGAATTATCAATTCAAAGTCCATTCGTCGAATAACCCTAAACTACTAAACACCTAAACCGCTCCCTTGCCAATGATTTAAGCTTTTTTATTGCCGGTTTAATATCTTCCGGGCAGTCGTCAATCAACCGTTCCGTCAGGCATGGACAGAAGGTCGAGAAGCTCGTCCCGGCTAAAGGCCTTGAGCAGATGGGGATCGTCTTCCTGGACCACGCTGTCCATGAGGTTCTTCTTTTTTTCGATGATGGCGGCGATCTTCTCTTCCAGGGTCCCCTGGGTGACCAGTTTGAACACCTGCACACCCCGGCGCTGGCCGATGCGGTGGACCCGGTCCGTGGCCTGGTCTTCCCGGGCCGCGTTCCACCAGCGGTCGTAGTGGATCACCACCGAGGCCGACACCAGGTCGACGCCCGTGCCGCCTGCCAGAAGGCTGCCCACGAACACCCGGCACTCCGGGTCCTCATTGAAACGGCGGAGAATCTCTCCCCGGTTGCGGGAGGCGCCGGTGAGACTGACGGCAGGAATTCCCAGGGTTTCCAGATGGTTTTCGATGATGCGGATCATGTCCAGGTACTGGCTGTATATCACGATTTTCTGGTCGCTTGAAAGGGCCTGGTCAAGGATTTCCCGAAACAGGTCCCACTTGCCCGATTGGTGGAGTCCGGCTTCTCCCGGATTTTTCAGGACCAGGGCCGGATGGTCGCAGATCTGTTTCAGCAGGCTGAGCAGGGCGAAGATGTGGACGTAGGGGATGGTGTCGGACCGTTCGAGCATCAGGCGGACATCCCGGCCCCGATCGGCGATGGCCTGCCTGTAAAGACGGACCTGCTCTTCGGACAGGCGGCACAAAAGGATGTCCTCGATTTTTTCCGGCAGCTCGGTGAGCACACTTTTCTTCATACGCCTCAGGGTGAAGGGTTTCACCATGCGGCTCAGTTCTTCCCGGCGCTCCCGGTTGTTGTCCAGCATCACCGGTTTCAGGTACCGGGTTTCGAAACGGTCGTCGGAACCCAGGTAGCCGGGAACGGCCAGGTCCATGAGGGCCTTGAGTTCCGCCAGGCTGTTTTCCACCGGCGTGCCGGTGACACAGAGCTTCATGTCGGCCCGTATATCCCAGGCCGCCCGGTAGACCAGGGTTTTCGGGTTCTTCACGTACTGGGCCTCGTCAAACACCACCAGGGAAAACCCGTCCTTCAACGAGTCGAAGCTGTCCCGCCTTAAAACGCCGTAGGAGGTGAGGATCGCGTCGTAACCCTCGAGGGCCGTCACATCCCGCTCGAGTCCGTGGTGTGTGATGACCGTGAGGCCCGGGGCGTACTGGTTAAGCTTGGCTTCCCAATGGCTCAGCACCGTCACAGGAGCCACCACGAGAAAGGGTTTCTTTTCGTTTTTCACGTGCTTCAGATAGGCCATCAGGGCCATGACCTGATGGGTTTTCCCCAGGCCCATGTCGTCGCAAAGCACGCCGCTGAGGCCGTTTTCCAGGAGGTAGATCAGCCAGTGCACCCCTTTGAGCTGGTAATCGCGAAGACGGCTTTCCAGGCCGGGAATCGTCTCGGGACAGGACGCCGGGGTCATGGCGAGAAGTCCGCCCAGGATTTCTTTCTCAGGTCCGGCGATGTCCGCCGGTTTTCCCGAGGCGGCCAGGACCCGGAACAGGTCGGCCAGGGACAATTTGAAGGAATCGCTGCCGGACACGGCCTGCTCCCGGAGGCCCAGACCCGGAATGGCGCACAGCGTGTCGGTGTCCACGGCCGTCACGTCCACCCAGCCTTTGTCCACGGGGATGAAACGGCGGCCTTCCTTTTTCGCCAGGATCAGTTCACGCAAGGGAATCCGGCTTTGGCCGAATCCGTAGTCCATGGACAGGGTGAACCAGTTCCGGTCCGAGGCCCTGGAATCGATGAAAAGCCGGTCATGGGCCTTGAAGATGGTGAGGTTCTTCAGGGCCTTGTCCACGATGTTCAACCCTTTTTTCCCCCAGAACGCCTCGCCCAGGCTGTCCAGCTTTTCCGGGATCTTTTCCTGGCGCACGGTCCTGACGTAACGGCCCTTGAATTTCTCGAACAAAAGATCCGGTTTTTCTATTCTGGCAAAGCAGTTCCTGTCCCTCAGGTACACCAGGTCCCCGAAGGTGAAGGGAAGAAGTCTTTCCCGGGAATAGGTGCTTTCCGTTTCACCTTCCGGGGAAAACCTCAGCCACAGGGCCATGCGCAGGTCCTTGTTCGTCGTGAGGCTCATTTTGAGGATCGAGCGTAACGGTGTGGTTGACACCGTGAAATCCCCGGGATTTTCAAGGCTTGATTTCAGGGCCAGGAGGGCGTGGGGAACGTTCTGGCGGGGAACGGACAGGGTGAAAGACGGCCGGTCCGCCGTTTCGGTGTTTTCAATGACCAGTTCCCCGGCGCCCGGCTGGATCACCGCCCGGATTCCGGCATCGTCAAAATGCCAGTCGAAAAAAAGATGGTAGGAAAACGTGTACCAGAAGCTGTCCTCCAGGGTCTGACGCCGTGATTTCACTCCTTTTCTCAGCATGATCCGCTCGTTTTCCGAAAGGGTCAGGCGGTCCAGCTGGTCCAAGGCTTCGCGCCGGGAATGGGATTCCGGGGACTGGAGACCCAGCCGGTCCAGGAGAACGGCGGTCCGTCCGGGTGAGGCGGTGTAGGTGGCGGCCAGGGTGTCGCCGAGAAAAAAGCGGGTCAGGACCGTGTGATCGTCCCGGAGGTGTTCTTCGGCCCGTGTGTTTTCCCTCGGGAATCGCAACGCGTCGTTCAGGATTCCGGCCAGCATGTCCCAGACACTCATGCGGAACACGTCGCTCAGGCTTTTCACCCCGGCCCGTTCCAGTTCGGAAAGGGCCATGGCCAGCGCCTGCCGGTGCCGGCAGCTGGAACCGTCCTTTTCCGGACAGGAACAGAAGTCGTAAGAGAGCCCGTTTTTGTCCTGGACCGCATGGCAGGCCGTGCCCTTACGGCTGTCATCAGGTTCGGGAACAAGGGCCAGGGAGTTCTTGCGGAATTCAAGAAAATGGAACCAGGGTTTGAACGGGGGTGTCATGGCTGTCTGTCCTGCTTAAAAAAACGTGTAAACAATCGTCGTATATATAATGGAAGCAGGAAAAAAGACAACGGGAATTCTGAGAAAGGTCAGGGCAAACGCATGTTAGAATTTTCCCGACATGCAGGCTCTTCGATAACGGCCTTTGGCCTTCACGATTGGATGCGTACGCAATATGAATTGACGACGTACGTCATGGGGATTATAATGAATACACAAATCAATGATCGAATGTGTTGAGATTTCAATCAATGGAGGAGGCATGCATGGAACCGTTGAGCCCGACAGAACTGCGAAACAATATTTACAAGTTGCTCGATCAGGTGCTGGACAGCGGAGTCCCCGTCGAAGTCAGGAGGAGAAACAGAACGCTCAAAATCATTCCGGTCGATCCGGTGGACAAACTTGGAAAATTTACGGAAAAGCGTGACATCATTAACGGCAAGCCGGAGGACATCGTTCATATGAACTGGGAAAAGGAGATCCGCCTTGATTTACCTTGATACCCATGTACTGGTATGGATCTATGCCGGTTTAGTGGAGAAAATCTGTGAGCCGGTGAAATCGATGATCAATGAAAACCAGGTGTTCATTTCACCGATGGTCGCCCTGGAATTGAATTATTTATACGAAATCAACCGGATCACGGTGGACGGTGGCGCCATCATTTCGGAACTGACCCGGAAGATGGATCTTAAAATCTGCGACAGGCCCTTCCAGGATGTGGTGATGAAAGCCTGTGGCATCACCTGGACCAGAGATCCGTTTGACAGGATCATTACGGGCCAGGCTGCCTTGACCGACACGATTCTCATTACAAAAGACGAACACATTCTTCGACACTATCCGATGGCCCGGTGGGAAAGTTCGTAACGGCAATCGGGCATACCTTGGTGAAACGTTTGGGTTGTCATTCAAAGGGACACAGGCGATTCTATTCTTCCACGGGGGGTATTTCGTAATCGGGATTGTCATCCATGACCCGGTAGGGTTTGAAATCATCCCAGTCGCTGCTGCCCGCCACGGCGACCACGCCCAGATCGTAAAGATCGAAGGCCTCCAGGTCCACACAGTTTTCCAGGCAAGGCTCCCTTTCAAGGCCCATGTTCAGGGTGTTCTGGCCCGCACCGTAAGTGAACCGGGTGTTGCCCACATGGCGCCGTCCGTCCTCCTCGTCGATGAAGAACGTGGCGGCTGTGCAGGCCGTGTCACGGGTCAGCCATTCCCCTTCCTGGCGTATCCAGGCCTGGGGGAGACTGCCGTCCGCGGGAACAGGCGTCCGTGTGCCGGTGATCAGCCACCGTGCCGTTGCGGGGTTCCAGGCAAACCGGATGTCCAGGCGCTCCATGCCGTCGTCGAGATCCATGTAGTAACGGCTTTGGAGCGTGTAGATCCCGTTGGCGATGGTGATGGTGCTGTCACCGTTGTTGCCGGTGTAGGTGCTTCCCTTCCAGCTTTCCACATCGAAGCTGATCACGGTGTTGAAGATGAAACCCAGATAGAAATACTGGACGTAAAGATCCTCGTTGGCCACCAGATAATCGGCTTCGGCGGGATCGTTTTCCGGAAGGGCGGCGTATTCCCTGCCGGCCTGGATGAACTGGCTGTAGACCAGCTCCCGGTTCTTTTCCGAAAACTGCCGGAACGCCATCAGGGGGTCCGGGGCGTCGGAACTGTCGCTGCACCCAAGGAAAGGAAGGAACAGACAAAGAATCATGAGATAAAGCCATTTTTTCATGATCGTCAATCTCCAGATGTTTTTGTTGGCGGTTGGATACGTCGGGCTGTCCTTTGGAATTCTTTGTCTTTTATAGTATACAGCCCGGGATATCTCAAGACTAATTTTGAACGCATGGTCAATGTTTTCCGGCCCGTGGGAACCAAAGCTCCGATACCTGATCATCGGTATCGCTATCGCTATCGGTATCGGGGTCGAGATTCAGAACGTTTCGATAGCGATACCGATACCGAGGGTCATGAAACATGCGATTGCCATGCGTTGCGGCAATGCGTCTTGAAATCCTGGGATAAATAGGATAAGGCCCTAAAGAACAATCTTCAGCTTAAAATCCATCCAGAGAACCCAGGGAGGTGTGAACGACCATGAAAATCATTATCTGCGGCAAGGGCGGCAGTGGAAAAAGCACCGTGTCGGCCCTGTTGTCCAAAACCTTTGCGAACAGAGGCTACCGCGTCCTTCTCATCGACGCCGACGAATCCAACCTGGGTCTTCACCGCCTGGTGGGCATCGATCCGCCCCAGGTGATGATGGACCGTCTGGGCGGGAAAAAGGGGTTCAAGGAAAAAACCCAAGGGGCTTTTCCGGGTGGGAAAACCGACCTGTTCGGCCAGAATCTTTCTTTTGACGACCTGGCCGAACACTGCCGGGCAGGTTCGGACGGCGTGAACCTGATGAGCATCGGCAAGATCCATGAGCCGGGGGAGGGCTGCGCCTGTCCCATGGGCTCCCTGTCCAGGATGGTGCTGTCCCGCCTTGTGCCCGGTGAAAAGGACCTGGTGATCATCGACACCGCCGCCGGTGTGGAGCATTTCGGCCGGGGCATTGACAGCCATTCGGACCTGGTGATCGGCGTGGTCGACCCCAGTTTCGAGTCTTTCGCCCTGGCGGAGAAAATGGAAACCATGGCCGGAAAAGCCGGGCTCCCGGTGATGTTCATCCTGAACAAGATGACCGGAAGCATCAAGAGCAGGATCGGGGAAAAGATCAGGCATGATCTCATCGCCGCCGAACTGGACGATCTGGAGGAGATTTTTGCCGCCGGGCTGGAGGGCCGGGCCATCGGCGTTCTTCCCGAATCCATGGAGCGGGCCGCTGACCGTATCCTCCGGATGAAACACGAAAAAAAAGGAGGTCAGTGATATGGAAGACCTGAAATCCGTGCTGCGCCAGATTCCCCTGTTCGCGTCCCTCGAGGCCTCGGCCATCGACCGCCTGAGCCGGGCGGTCCGGCCCAAAGCCCTCAAGTCCGACGAGATTTTGTTTCTGAAAGGAGACGAGGGGGAAGCCATGTACATCGTCCGGGACGGCGCCATCAAGATCGTGCTGCCGTCCGAAACAGGCGAGGAATTTATCGTGGCCCTGCTCAAGAAAAACGATTTCTTCGGGGTCATGGCCATGCTGGACGGGGAAACCCGCTCCGCCGACGCCGTGGCCATGGGGCCGTCGGAGATTTTCGTCCTGGGCCGGAACGATTTTCTGTCCATTCTCCAGTCGGACATGAACGCCCTGAAAACCATTCTCTGCGACCTGTCCCGGATGATCCGGAAAACAGACGATCTCCTGGGCGACGTGTGCTTTTTCACCATTTCCACACGGCTCAGCAAGAAACTGATCGAGCTGGCCGAAACCATCGGCATCCGGGAGGGAAAAGGCGTGGTTCTCGACATCGATCTCACCCAGAAGGAACTGGGGGACATGGTGGGGGCCACCCGGGAGAGCGTGAACAAGGAACTCCGGGTGATGCGGGAACAGGGGCTCATCGACCTGGAAGGAAGCCGGATCAGGATCGTCGATGTGGAAGGGCTGAGAGACAGGCTGTAGTCAGACTTGATGGCTTCGTAAAAAGTCACGTTTCAGACGGCTTCGGAAAAAGTTCGAGGTCAAGGCTTGCGAATCCCGAGGAATGAGGCGTACTTAGGGTACGCCGCAGTGACGAGGGATGAAGCGTAACGCAGAGATCGGACTTTTTACGAAGTCGTCAGACCTCGATATCCTCCAGGTCCGGCAGCTCACTGGCCATGGAAAGGGTGACCATTAGGGCCAGAATGGCGTACAAAACAAGAGCGGATAATCCGCAGATGAACATCATGAACAGTTTGATCAGCATGGCTCCTCCTTGTGTGTCGTATCACAGGTTCATGTTGGAGCCACTTTAAGCGGGTTGTGTCAGGAAGATGTGAGCGCCAGGTGAGTTTGCTGTCAGATCAGGCTTTTTCCGGAAAGGTTTTCAGTCCGGCCCTTAATTTGAACGATTTGACGCCCAGCGTTCGGATCCATTTCAAAATGTGCATCCAGCAGACGCTGGAAAACCTGTAACCTCCGTCTCCCATTATGAATTTTTGTCGTCTTTATCGCCGTTGCTCTCGATTTTTTCCTTTTCCGTGTCTTTCAGGGAGCTTTTGAAGTTTTTGATCCCTTTTCCGATGCCCGAACCGATCTCGGGCAGGCGGCCCGCTCCGAAGATGATCAGGACGATTACCAGGATGAGTACAAGTTCCATGGGTCCCAGGCCGAACATAGGTCCTCCTTGCGCATCGGCGTCGCGCCGATTTTCAGGTAAAAATGCCTTTGGCACCCCAAACGGGGGCCAACAGGCCTGCCAGATACAATCCGATTCATACGGACGCCAGACCATAACACCTTGATCTTGAACCTGTCAATTGGATTGAATTTCCGGGATCATTCCTTTTTGCCGTCCTCGTGCCTGAAGTCATCCCCACGGATGTCGTAGCGTTTCATGATCTGCTGGAGGGCCTGCCGCTCCAGGCCCATGTTCCTGGCGGCCTGGCTGACGTTGCCCTGGCAGGCCGTGAGATGACGGGACAGAAAGGCCTGGTTGAAATCGGTGAGGGCTTTTTCCTTGGCGTCCTTGTAGGGCAGGTGAACGTGTTTTGCATCGTCTTTCACGGGGAACGGCCGGCCTGACGAAGAGAGTCCCGCATCGGCCAGGGAGATCACAGGGCCTCCGGCGTAGAGAATCCCCCGGATGATCACGTTTTCCAATTCGCGGATATTCCCTTCCCAGGGGTTTTCCAGCATGGCGTCCAGCAGTTCCGGGGCCAGGGTCTTGGGAGGTTTCCCCAGCTTCCGGCAGTGTTTTTCCAGAAGATGGCTGGCGATCAGGGGGATGTCTTTCACCCGTTCGCGCAAGGGGGGCATGGTGATGGGCAGAACGTTCAGCCTGTAGTAGAAATCCTCCCTGAACCGGCCCTGGCGGATCAACTCCGGCAGGTTCTGGTTGGTGGAGGCGATGATCCGCGTGTTCACCCGGATGGTCCGTGTGTCCCCCAGAGGCTTGATCTCCTTGTCCTGGAGGACCCGGAGCAGCCGCGTCTGGATGGCCGGACTGATTTCACCGATTTCGTCGAGGAACAGGGTACCGTTTTCCGCTTCCTGGAAAAGGCCCGCCTTGTTGCCCGTGGCATGGGTGAACGCCCCTTTTTTATAGCCGAAAAGCTCGCTTTCCAGGATCGTTTCAGGCACCGTGGGGCAGTTCACCGTGATAAAGGGCCCGTTTTTCCGTTCGCTCATACCGTGGATGGCCCGGGCCACCAGGTTCTTTCCGGTCCCCGATTCTCCGGTGATCAGCACGGTCACATCGGTTCCGGCCACCATGGAGATGGTTTCGTAGACCTTTTTCATGGCCACACTTTTACCCACCAGGTCCTGGTGGAGTTCGCCGCTGAAACAGCTCCGCTGGAGAAGGCGGTTTTCCTTGAGCAGGCGGCTCCGCTCCAGGGCTTTTTTCAGGCTGACCACCAGGGCGTCGTGGTCGAAGGGTTTGGTGACGAAATCGTAGGCCCCGTTTTTCATGGCGTGAACCACCATGTCGATGCTGCCGTAGGCGGTCATCATCACCACGGTCTGGTCCGGGCGGCTGTCCTTGATCCGCTGGAGCAGGGTGAGGCCGTCCATGCCGGGCATCTTGATGTCGGAGAGCACCAGGTCGAAAATGTCTTCCTCAAGAACCTTAAGGGCCTGTTCGGCCGAACCGGCGGTCACGATCCGGGCCTCGAGTTCCGGGGCCAGGGTCCGTGAGAGAAGCTGAAGCATGTCCGGCTGGTCGTCGATGATCAGAATGGTGTGTTTCATGGTAGTCCTTACATATTCTGGCAATAAAAATCCTTTAAAACGTGTTTGCACAAACAAAGGAGATGACAACCCTGGGATTTAGCTTTTTAGTGGTTTAGGTATTTCAAAGATTCTTCTCATAACCTATGGTTTATCGATTTTTACGACGAATGATAGCTTTAAAGCCCATTCGTCGAAGAACCCTAAACCGCTAAACGCCTAAACCCCTCCCTTTCCAACAATTTAAGCTTTTTAATTGCCGGTTTCATATTAACGTATCAGAGAACGGGAAGCAGAATGGTGAAGGTGCTGCCCTCGCCTTCCCTGCTTTCCACCAGGATGTCGCCACTGTGGTCCTTGATGATGCCGTAGGTGACGGAAAGGCCCAGGCCCGTTCCCTGGCCCGTGGGCTTGGTGGTGAAAAACGGTTCGAAAATCCGGGTGATGTCGCTTTCGGCGATGCCTGTTCCGTTGTCGGTGATCCGGATTTCAGCCTGTTTTTTATCGTCCCGGTACCCGGTGGTCAGGGTCAGGACCCCGTCTTCGCCCATGGCGTACCGGGCGTTCATGACCAGGTTGATGAACACCTGCCGGATTTTCTCCCGGTTCATGAAAAGGGGCGGCATGGCCCGGTCGTAATGCCGCACCACCTCCATGCGGCTCAGGTCCGTGTGTTTTCGGATAAAGTCGATCACATCGTCCAGAACCTCGTGCACATCCCAGGGGCTTTTGTCCGTTCCGGCGCTTCGTGAGAAACTCAGAAGGTCGGCCACGATTCTCTGGCAGTGCTTCACGTGTTTTTCGATGGTCTTCAGGTCTTCTTTCCGGGTGGAGTCTTCTGTTTCACTTCGGATCAGGAGCTGGCAGTAACCCAGGATCACCCCCAGGGGGTTGTTGATCTCATGGGCCACCCCGGCGGACAGTTCCCCGATGGCCGCCAGTTTTTCCGCCTGGGCCATGTGTTTTTCCAGGGCCATGCGCTGGGCCGATTCACTGGCAAGGTCCCGTGTCCTTTCCTCCACCCGGGTTTCCAGGTTCTGGTTCAAAGACACCAGCTGTTCATGGGCTGCCTGGAGAGCCCGCTTGTCCTCGGAGATCTGGGTGTAAATTTTCCATATCTGATGAAAAAACAAGGTGATGGATGCCACGAGAATCAGGGCCATGGTGTTCACCGAACCGGAATAGGGCTGGATGGCGGCCCAGACCTCGTTGAACCCGTCCATGATCAGGAACTGCTTTACGATATGGCCGGTGCTCCGGGATACGGCGAACAGCACCAGGCCCGAACAGACCCAGACCAGGTAGATCCAGATGGCGTTGCCCTTGTCGTGGGAGCGGATGTCCAGGGTGAGCTTCAGGCAGGCGATGCTCAGGACGATCATGGTCAGGGACCCCACCACATCCACGAAAAATATGGGAGCGTAGTTCAGGGTCATGGCGTCACCCCGGGTTTTCCCTCCGACCTCAGCCCGGCCTTGATCCTTGCCAGCCCGAGGTAGAGAAAGTACAGGGCCGGGGCGCAGATCAGGTGGTCCAGTTTGCCCAGGTAGTACAGCAGCGCAAGAAACGACGAGTTGTTTTCGCTCTGGATCAGGATTTGCCAGGGGCCGGTCTTGCTGACCTGGAGCAGTCCGCCCTGTTCGTCGAGGTAATGCATGACCAGGACATCCAGGTTCCAAAGGCCCATGAGCAGGGCGAACCACATGATGCACCGCCAGCCCGCTTTTCCTGAAATTCCGGACCCCCTGAGCCAGTATACGAAAGCCCCCATGGACACGAGAAAGAACACATGGCCCATCTGGTGAACCACGACGCCTTCGTTGCCCCCGTGGGCCTGGATAGCGAAAAGGGGGTTGGGGCAGAGGGCGGTCAGAATGAGAACGAGGGCCGTAATGATAACGATGTTATATGGTTTCATGGCTTGGTTCGGCCTCCTTGGATTCCTTGTGCTCATAAGTACCCGGGATTTCGTGGTTGTTTTATCCCGGAACGCCGAGTTGCGCTCGGCATGGGTTTGCCGAGTGCAACTCGGCGTTCCCGGCAAAGTTCAACGGCTTTAGGATAAAAAGCAATCCATATGCCATCCCCCTCACCATTCTTCCTGTTCGTGATGCCTTTTATTAATCCGGCAATAAAAACACTTAAAAAAAAAGTGTTTGAACAAACAAGGGAGATGGCAACCCAGGGATTTAGCTTTTTAGTGGTTTAGGTGTTTAGGTTTTTCAAAGATTCTTCTCATAACCTGTTGTTTATTGATATTTTATGACGAATTATAAATTCAAAGCCCATTCGTCGATTAACCCTAAACCGCTAAACGCCTAAACCGCTCCCTTGCCAATAATATAAGCTTTTTAATTGCAGGTTTAATATGAAAGTCCCGTCTGAAACACTGAAAAGCGATGCCCGGACCCGTTTCCCGGCCCCCGATGTGCCATAAAAATACGGCACATCGGGTTTGTTTTCTCAATCCACCTGTTTTTACGGCCTTTTCATCATATGCCATATTTTTCTTTCACTGCAATAAAATTATGGCGCTTTATCATTCTTCAAACAAGACTGGCTTGAGGTTTCCATGGTCTCCACGTTGTTTGGACGTGCGAAAACGCCTATCCTCCGACTCTTTCCGCACAGCGTGTTTCTTTCCGGAAACAGGTTGGGCCACGGTTTTTTGTGGTATGGGTTTTGCTAAACCATACGTCGATTGTCACGATACGGCGAATGAAAACCATAATAAAATGGAGAGATAAACCATGAACTACACCCAAGCGATGGAAACACTGATCTGGAATTTCAGGCTGGACTACGACCCGGTGGGTATCCGTTTTGTGTTCGACGAATCGGAGAGGGACTCCCTCAAGATCACCCACACATCCAAGGCCAGGCTGTCCTACTGCATGTACCTGGCGGCGGCCCGGTCGGCCAAACACGCCCTGTACCTCACGCCGGACCGGCTTCTCTGCAAGAACGCCCAGCCCGTGTTCGGGTTCCGTCCCCTCGAGCGTGAAACCGACGGGAAAAACCATGAGAAATACCTGATCGATCCGGACCTGTCCTGGCAGGCGCCCCAGGAAAAACAGCGCCTCGAGGAAGGGGCCTGCAAAGGGATTTTCATGGCGCCCCTTGAAAATTTCGATGCCGCCGGCCTCGATCCCAGCGTGGTGTTCCTGATGGTCACACCCTTTCAGGCCTACCACATCCTGAACGATTACATGGCCGCCATGAACAGGGCCAATCTCACCTTCTTCGCCACCCCCAATTCAGCGGTCTGTTCGGGCAGCGTCTACACCTTCAACAAGAACACCGCCAACATGACCACCATGTGCGCCGGCTCCAAGGCGTCGGGTAAAACGGAAATGAACTACATGAACCTGTTCATTCCCGGCACTCAGATGATCCCCACCGTGGAGCAGCTGGTGAAACGCATCGAGGTCAAGGGAGGCCCCTCCCTTCTCGGCGCTGGCGGGCAGCCCTGGCCCGGCCTGGACGTGTGTTCCGGATGCCCCATGATCAAGTTTGAAAAAGTCGAAGAGTGATTCGTCATTTATAATAGAGAAATATCTAAGAAGGAGAAATCATGCGAAAGTCCCTTAAGTTCACCACCCTGTCCATGGTCGGCCTTGCCGTCATGGCTTTTTTTCTGACCTTTGCCCAGGCGGAAAATGAAAACACCGTCAACCCGGCCGCACCTGCGGCGGTGGAAGCTCCGGCCCAGAGCTCCGACCCGGCTGTTTCGGCTCCGGATGAAGCGGCCCCCGCGGCAGCCGAAGCGGAATCGGCTCAGGCTGTGGACGCCCCCGCTCCCGCCGCTGAAGCACCGGCAGCTGTTTCCGCGCCCCCCGTCACCGCACCAGTGGAGCAGCCCGCGGCCGCTCCCAAGGGCAGCAAGCTTGAACGAGCCATTGCCGCAGCCCCCAAAGGCGCGGAAAAAGGCCAGATCGACCCGTCCAAACCCGCCGGCTTCCTCGGCATCCCCGGCGGTCCCCATGTGAATGTGGTCCTCGCCCTGCTGTGGGCCGTGTGGGTGGGCTGGATTTTCTCCACCGTGGGCGCTTTCGGCGGCGTGATGGCCGGTGTGGGACACATGAGCGTGTTCGGTTTCGGAAGCTACGCCGGGTCTTTCAAGCAGACGGCGCCGGATTTGGGCAAGGTGGTCACCGACTCCATCAAGGCTTCCAACCAGTTCATGGTGGGACTCTCCGCCGCCATCAGTTCGTTCAACTACCTGAAAATGAAACGTCTCGTCCTGCCCCTGGCCCTGAGTCTCGGAGCGGGATCGCTTCTCGGCGCCTGGGCCGCCGCGGCCCTTTCCGCGGGCAAACTGGATTTCAAATCCTACCAGGGCTACTTCGGACTGTTCGTTCTCGGTCTCGGCTGCTGGCTCCTCTATGAAACCACCCCCGCGGGACAGGCCAAGAAAAAGACGGCCAAGGAAGCGGCCAAGGCTTTCGAGGACAACGCCCAGAAAATGAAAAACGGCGAGCATGTGGACCCGGCGAAAGTGGGTCTCAAGATCGAACGGTTCACCCTGACCTCCTGCGAGTTCAACTTCTTCGGCGTGCCTTTCCGCTTCAACCCCATCGTGCCTTTTGTCGGCGGCATCGTGATTTCCGCCGTGGCGGCGTTCCTCGGTGTGGGCGGCGGTTTCCTCCTGGTGCCCTTTCTGACCAGCGTGACTCAGCTTCCCATGTACCTGGCGGCCGGCACCTCGTCTCTTGCCGTTCTCATCAGCATGATCACCAGCATCGTCACCCTGATCTCCAAGGGAACACCCATCGACTGGATGCTCATCGGCATCGAGCTGGTGGGGATCGCCGTGGGATCCGTCATCGGTCCCATGACCAGCAAGTACTTCTCCGACGTGACCCTGAAACGGATCTTCATCGTTCTGGCGCTTTACGTGGGTGTGGGTTACTTCCTGGCCGGATTCTTCGGTTTCAAACTCCCCGGCGTGTGATGGTTTAAGATATTAATGCGGCAATAAAATACCTTTAAAAACGTGTTTGCACAAACAAGGGAGATGGCAACCCAGGGATTTAGCTTTTTAGTGGTTTAGGTGTTTAGGTTTTGAAAAGATTATTCTCATAACCTATTGTTTATTTATATTTTTTTGACGAATTATAAATTCAAAGCACATTCTTCGAATAACCCTAAACCGCTAAACACCTAAACCGCTCCCTTGACAATCATTTAAGCTTTTTTATTGCCGGTTTAATAACAGCCCATGATTCCGGGGCGGATGCTCCATCCGCTCCGGAACCCAACAGGAAAACGCATGACCCTCGTCGAATTTCAAATGGCCCTGGACGCCTGGCTGATCGCCCCGTACCGATGGGTTTCTCCCGCTTCGGCGGGATTTCTTTTCGGAACCCTGGTTCTGGTGATCCAGAGCCTCGTTCTGGGAAGGCTCTGTCTCGCCGGTCTGGAAAAAGTCCAGCGACGGCTCCGTCAGACCATCGAAACAGAGGTGGCCGACCGCCAGAGCCTGTCCCTCAAGGCCATATCCGTCCAGGACAAAACAGCCTACCTGGCCCAGAACGACCTGGCCCAGGAAGCCTACGGCCGGTCCATGGGTCTGTCCCTGGGCCGGATCTGCGCCTCGTTCTGGCCCGCCGTCATGGCCCTGGCCTGGATGAAATCCCGGTTCAGCGACGCCCCCCTTCCCTTTCCCGTCACCCGGTCCGGCGAACCCCTGACCGTATCCTACGCCCTGGTGTTCATTCTTTTGTATCTCGCCGTGTGGATGGTGATCAGAACCATAAAACGGCTGATCGAAAGGGATCGCCTGGCATAACATCCGGCAGTATCATGTAGCTCGTGATCTTAAACACCCACATGTTTCATTCCGGGCGGCCTTCTCCATGACGGGTTGATTGAATCGGTCTCAGGATCGCTATCGGTATAGATGTCCACACGTTTCGATAGCGATCCCGAGACCGATAGCGATACCGACAGGGTGGCGATGGCCCTGAATTTTTCCACGATAGCTCTTGTTCTTGGAAACCGCCTGTGATAGGGCTGCTGTTCCTGAATATTTTGAGACGAGAACGGAGTTTTCAACCATGGTTCATCTGAACAACATCGGCAAGCAGTACGGGTCCCAGGTTCTTTTCACCAGCGCCAGCCTCCAGATTCCCCGGGGAACCTGCACGGGTCTCGTGGGGCCCAACGGCGCGGGGAAAACCACGATTTTCCGCCTGATCGTGGGCGAGGAAGAGCCGGACAAAGGGGACATCATTTTCGCCAAACAGACGAAGATCGGCTATTTTTCCCAGGACGTGGGGGAGATGGCCGGCCGGAGCGCCCTTGAGGAAGTGATGGCCGCCGCAGCCGGCGTGGTGGCCCTGGGTGAGACCATGCGGGCCATGGAAGAGCAGATGGCCACCCCCATGGACGACGACGCCATGGCCGAGCTTCTGGAACGCTACGGAAACGCCGTGGAAGAGTTCGAGCACCGGGGCGGCTACGACCTGGAAAGCCGGGCCCAGGCCATTCTCACAGGACTCGGCATCGGTCCTGAGGATTTCAACCGGCCCGTGGAATCCTTCAGCGGCGGATGGAAAATGCGGATCGCCCTGGCCAAGATTCTCACGGTCCAGCCGGACGTGCTGCTCCTCGACGAGCCCACCAACCACCTGGACGTGGAATCCATCGTCTGGCTGGAAAACTGGCTGGCCAACGAGTACAAGGGTGCCGTGTTGATGACCTGCCACGACCACGACTTCATGAACCGCCTGGCCACCCGCACCGTGGAAGTGGCCAACAAGACCACCACCCTGTACAACGGCAACTACGATTTCTACCTCAGGGAACGGGAGATCCGGCGGGAACAGCTTCTGGCCAGTTACAAACGTCAGCAGGACATGCTGGCCAAGGAAGAGGAGTTTATCGCGAAATTCGCGGCCCGGGCCTCCCATGCGGCCCAGGTCCAGTCCCGGGTGAAGAAGATCGAGAAGATCGAGCGTATCGAGATCCCGCCCGAACAGAAACGCATCGTGTTCCACTTTCCCGAACCTCCCCGGTCCGGCGACGACGTGATCGGCCTGAAAAAGGCGGGCAAAGTCTGGCCCCTTCCCGAAGGCGGAGAAAAATCCGTGTTCGGCGGCGTCAGCGGCATGATCCGGCGGGGTGAGAAGATCGCCGTGGTCGGCGTGAACGGAGCCGGAAAATCCACCTTCCTCAAGATGCTGGCCGGTGAGACTGAACCCAGCAGCGGAACCGTCACCATCGGGGCCAACGTGAACACCGGCTATTTCAGCCAGCACGCCATGGACATCCTGGACCCGAAAAAGACCGTGTTCGAAACGGTCCAGGACGTGATTCCTCAGGCCAACATCGGCGTGGTCCGGAACCTCTGCGCCGCCTTCCTGTTTTCAGGTGACACGGTGGACAAGCGCATCGACATGCTGTCCGGCGGGGAAAAAAGCCGGGTGGTCCTGGCCACCATCCTGGCCCGACCTGTGAACCTTTTGATCCTGGACGAACCCACCAACCACCTGGACATCCTGGCCCGGGAAGTGCTTCTCGACGCCCTGAAAAAATTCCCGGGAACCGTGGTGATCGTCAGCCATGACAGGCACTTTCTCAGATCCCTTGTCAACCGGGTTTTTGCCATCGACCACGGCGAGATGCTGACCTACGAGGGGGATTACGAGTACTACCGAAGCAAGGTGGCTATGTAATTTTCTCTTTACAAATCAGATTGTTGCGTTAGATTTATTTTTTTGTTGTCAAAACCGGCATCATTCTCTATAGTGTTACAAACATGAACCGTTGCCCATATTCACAAACGGCGTTTCATGATCTTACCCCCGCGACAGGATGCTGATGAAAGGTTGATCTGGTTGACCACTTTACGCCGGAAAACGGATTCGTATTCCTTTTCCGGTCCTCCGCCTATCCCATACGAGCCAGACTGCCGGTTCACGCCGACGACTCAAGGCATCCCTTATTCCTGATATCACCGACTCCGGCCCGTGAGCCGGACGGATTCCACATTTTTCGTTATTATTCGTTCCGGGTGTCTGCCAAGCCCGCAATCTCTTTTCGGTCCGAATGGGTCGGGCCGGATGTAACACTGCCTTAAATTCGATCAAGGAGGAGAGAGATGAAACATGTGAAAAGGGCTTCATGGCTGATGATGGTCGTTGTGGTGATGGCCGCCACGGGGTGTTCCATGGATTTAAACAATCCCAGGGCGAACGAGTACAACGTCCAGATCATCGGGGATTCGATTTTCGATCTTTCGGGGGATATCCAGGAATATTTAGCGGTTTTGAGCGGGAAGGTTTACAAGGACCGTTCGGTGAGCGGCGAGAAAATCGCTGGTATCGTCAGTCAGTATGACCGGGCGATCAGCGGAACCCCCACCCTTAAAACGGTGATCGCCGACGGCGGAGGAAACGACATCCTCCAGGGAACCGCCGACTGCGATTCCGATCCCCTGACCCAGGGCTGTGTTGACGTGATCGACTATGTGGCGGACAAAATGGAAGTGCTGCTGGACGACATGTACAACGACGGGGTGGTGGACTGCGTCTGGCTCGGCTACTACTACCTGACCAACGGGGAGATCGAGAAAAACGAGGCCCTGGACTACGCCTACAGCATTTATCCCGCGGTGTTCGACGATACACGGCTGAACCTATACGGCACCGGCGGAGCCTATCTCATCGACCCCAGGCCGGATATCGTGGCCAGCCAGGTGAAAAGCGACGGTATCCATCCCACGGCGTCAGGTTCCCAGGAACTGGCCGACCTGATCTGGGCCGAGATGGTGGCCCAGAACATGTACAGGTAGAGCCGTTCTCATGATTCGCCCGTTTCCCATGTGCGGGGGCAAAGGGGAAACGGCGTCAAGCAGGGCGGGAGGGACGCGAAATTCTCGCGTCTCTCTTGTCCTGCCTTATTATCAACCCGAAAGAGGCGTCATGCCATGAAACTGAAGATCCTGATGATTCCAGGAACCCTTGCCCTGGTACTCGCCGTCCTGGCTGTCTTTTATTTTTATTCCAGGAATGGGGCACAGGACGCGGGGCACGCTGAAGCCAGGCCGGAAATCCGGACAAACGAAAAGACGGATCCCCCGGCGGTTCCACCCGTGAAGACGGCCGGTTCGACGGCGGAACCCGGGAAAAAAAGCGAAACTCCAATGGAAGACCTGAAAACCGTGGAGGGCGTCAAGCAGCGGCTCTACCACCTGAACATCGAGTACGCCGAGGATCTGGACCTTTTGGATGACCTGGTCCAGCCCAGCGCCGCCAATCCTCCGGCCCTGTGGAGCGGGAACTGGGTCAGCGCCGACGACTGGAAACGCTACGACGACACCTTCCGCATCGAAAAGGACAACGCGGGCGGGTACCGTTTCACTCCGGAAAGCGACGGCCCGAAATCCTACACTTACGACAAGGACTCCAGGGAATTTGTCTGGGAAACGGACTACTACGGCAAGATCATCACCAGCCGGGCCCGGTTCATCACCAGCGACGTGATGGTCCTGACCAAAATCAGCGGGGACAAGGCGATGCTGGACATATACCGGCGGGACGTTCCCCCGGCGCCTGAAAATCCCTGAGGTTGCCCGGGAACGCCGGGTTGAACCCGGCACAGGTTGCCGGGTTCAACCCGGCGTTCCCAGATTTCAATTTAGGATTTGTGATGGCAACCCGAAATCTTCTCTGCTATCGCCAATGAAAGAAAACCGCATTTCCGATAACCCATTCACCATTCGATGTTGCGTGTTCGATGTTCGATGTTCTCCTTATTCAGAAATCCGCCCCTCCACCCGGACCCTGATCTCGGGCCGCCTGGGATCGTCGGTCATCACATACAGGGTGTCCCGGTAGATGCCCGGTTTTTTCAGGGTGTTTTTCACGGTTACCAGGAATCCCTTCCGCCCGTCCACCTTTTTTTCCTCCACGCCGAACACGATATGGAGACCTTTTCTCGCCCTTATCCCTTTGACGGTGAACGGATGATTTTTTTCAGGAACGATGAAGGTGGACTCTTCCAGTTTTTTCCGGGCCGAGCCTTCGACGATGATTTTGAACCGGGAGACGAATGCCACCCTGTTGACAAAAAGCGACACCCCGATGGTCAGGTCCGTCTGCTCCGGATCCACCGGATCGGCGGTAATTTTCCCGCTCACCGTGGTGCCCCCGAACTTGTCTGTCAGGATGACGATGGAAAACTTTCCCGTCTCTCCCGGGGCGATGACCGGGGTATGGCCTGTAAGGATGATCCCGCAGCAGCTTTTGACGCTTTTAAACGCCATGGGTGTTTTCCAGGTGTTTTTGATCAGGAAGTCATGGGTCACCGTGTCGCCCTGGAGGACAGGTTTCAACTGGAAAGCCCCGCCTTCCCGGGCGTCCACCGGGGTGACGCCATGCACCGGTTGTTCATCGGCTCCCCGGTAGAATTCGCCCTGGGGGGTGTTTGCCTCCAGCGTTTTCTCTTTCTCCAGTTTTGCGGAATCCCGGGAAAGCGCCAGGGTGGTCACGGCGGCAAGCGCCAGGAACAGGGCGATAACGATTCGTCTGGTGGTCATGGGTCCCCCTTGATTTTTTCATCGGCCGGAGGCCAGAACAGGGCCGATGGTTTTTTCCGGATTTCCTGGAGCAGGGCCCTCAGAAGCTGGCGTGTGCTCCTGATGCGTACACCCCGGGCGCGCAGGGCCACGAGGAGGGCCAGGGAAAAGCTCACCGTGAGGTTGACCAGGCCGATCATCAGCACGAAGCTGAAAAGCCGGGCGAACAGGGCCGGTTCGTAAACGGCCGAGTACCCCAGGTTGGCCGAGGAAAAGGCCACGTGACGGATGTCCAGGGGCAGACCGATCAGAGCCCCCACGTAGCCCGTGGCTCCCAGCATGCAGCCGAACAGGAAGTTTCCCGCGATGGACCCCGAATGTTCCGCCAGGTAAAGCCCGGCTTTTTCACGAAAGGCCGAGGGCAGGATCCGGCGGATCAAGGGGTGGTAGCGGAACCGTTCGGCCACGGACAGATAGGCGGCCCGGTTGTCGAAGAAACCGGCGATGAGGCCCGAGAGGAAAAGCCAGATCCCCGCGATGCCCGCGTGGAACAGGGCCAGGCTGGTCAAAGGTGTCAGGGAGTATTGCTGGTACTGGCTCTGGGCGCTGGTCAGGAGGGTTTTGCCGGTGACCTGCCGGAAAATTTCATTGAACAGGATAGACAGACAGAGGGCCACCGTCACGTTACCCACAATGGCGATGAACTGGGACCGGCTGACCTGGACCAGGAGCCGGGCCAGGGGCCGGGGGTTGGCGCCTCCCTGGCCTTCCTTTTCCACGGCGCTGGCAAAACGGGCCGCGGTCATGGCCGGCTGCTTGGTGGCAATGGTGAACCCCAGGAGATGGATGAACACGAACCCCAGGCCGTAGATCAGGCAGTAGATCAGGGTTTCCACCCCGGGGCCGAAACCGGCCGAGGCGGCCCGGATCTTGAGGATGGCCATGAACGGGATGATCAGGCCGGCTCCGGCGGCGGATCGAAGCATGGCAAAATACTCGCCCCGGTCCCGGGTCACGTAGTGCTCGCCGTGGTCGCTGACGTTTTCCGTCACGGTGCGGGCCAGGAGCCGGATATTCTGACGCCACAGAGCCCGGAAACTGTTTCTCTGGGTGGTGGCGGTGACCAGTTCCCGGAACAGGCCGAGGGCGCTTTCGGCGCTTCGGTTCATGTCCGATATGTCAATGATGTCAAGAAGGGCGTTGATGCGGTTCAGGGTCTGTTCCAGTCTCTCCAAGAGGTAGGTGGTGGTGATGGACGTTCCCCTGGCCACCGAGCGCCTTCGGTAATACGCGACTTCGGCGGTGCACTGGTCGAGCAGCACCCGGGCCTGGGCGTCGTCGCGCCGGCCTTCCCGTTCCCCGGTTTTCCAGGCTTCGTAATCCCGGATGAACTCTCCCATTTCCCGCTGGAAACCCACGAAAGCCGAGTTCCGGGACATCATGCGCGGATCGAGCCTTACCAGATCAGGCTCCAGTTCTTCGGCCGCCACCCAGATGGACAGCATTTCCAGGGCGTAGAGCAGCTCGTCCAGAGCCCGGTCCATGAGGGCCCGAAGATCCCCGCCCGGTGGGTTCCACAAAGTCAGGAACAGGGAAAACCATGCCTGCCCGGGCACCGCAGACACCCACTGGCCGTCGTGGCGGTTGGTAAACAAAAGCTCCAGAATGTCCCCCAGATCCTGGGGATCTTTGGGCGGCGGGCTGACCCTTTCGTAGACCCGGCGGGCCAGTTCCCGGTGAAAACCCTTGCGGGGAAGGATGCCCACCGAGGTCAGGGCGGGAAAAAGGCTGGCTTCGTCCAGCCATTCCCGAAGTTTTTCCGAAATCCTGATTTTCAGCTGTTCCCTGTTTTCAAGGGCGGCCAGAAGTTCCGCGATCCGCCGCCCGGCCTCGGCTCCGGCCTGGTCACTCAGGGTGTCCGAAGGCCTCAGCCAGCCGATGATGTCCAGCAGGAGGGACAGGACGCTGATCTCCGGCTGGGCTTCCAGGCGGTCCAGAAGGGCCATGGCGTTGGAGCAGCGATGAGGAAAAAAGTTCATAGTTTCAGTTGGTCACAGTTTGGGTGGATTGCATTTGGAATTCCTTCGACATCCACTCTCATGCCATGTTGCGGCATCTGACGCAAACGTTTTTTCTGGCCGGCCTGAGACAGATACGGGGAGATCGGTTCTGCCCATGAGCCGAATCCTTCTGAATCGCTATCGCTGTCGGGATCTGGTTCGCAATCGAAACGTTCCGGGCGTCGAATCCGATAGCGATTGCGATAGTGATGGCCAGGCGGCGATGATCCTTACCCATGTTCCGTTCGATTTTCCCTGTCATTCCTGTTGAGTTTTCCGGAAGCATGACGCAATATGGACAGAACAGGATTCAGGTGGACCGGATCGCGGCAGGACAGGGGGGACGGGTATGGCGGAAACACGGCGAAGCATCATGTTTGATCCACAGGACTACGAGCTCCTGAGCATCGTTCACGACGTGCTCAAGGGGGGCAAGGAACGACGCCACCTGAAGACCATCATCGCCTCCTGCCTCCACCCCAACGGCATCGTGGAAATGGCCGCGCCCAAGGCCCTGCGCATGGCCTATTCCATTGTTCACCTGATCAACTCCCTGGACGCCGACGAGGCCGAAGACCGCATCATGGCGCTTCGGACCCTGAGTTACGAAGTGATGAACAGCAGCGCCAGCACCTTCCGCTTCAATACGGCCCGGGTGCTTCTGGAAATCATGAAAAACCTGGTCAGGAACACCGGCGACGAGGAGGCGGCCCTGAAACTCGCCCATGATTTCAGGGCCGCCTCCACGGGAAAACAGCGGGTGGTCCGGTACCAGCTCCGGAAGTACCATCTCCTGGAAATGCCCGAAGACTGGAACCAGATCGGTTTCGACGACCATGTCCACGACGCCAACACCAAAGGCCGGAAATCCCCCACCCATCTGATCATGGACGCCTGGATCAAGGGTATCCGGTTTCTCACCGTGATCTACTACAACTACATCGAACCCGAGGCTGCCGCCGAACTGATGGAGGCGGCCCAGATCATGGGGATCAGCGTGCGCATCGGCATGGAACTGCCCGCCCGGTTCAGGGGGCGTTACATCCACCTGATCTGGAGCATCCGGGGGCTTAGCCAGAGCCAGAACTACCTGTCCTTCCTGGCCAAGCCCCATGTCCGGGAATTTCTGGACGAAGGACGGAAAATATCGGCCTACCAGCAGAACCACGTGTTCCGCATCCTTGACCTGTTCAACGAAAAGCACCGGCAGGTTCTTTTCGACGAATTCGGCATGGACGTTCAACCGGTGGACCGGGAGGCGTTTCTCCGTTTTGTGGGCTCGGGCCAGCCCTCCCTGCTTCATCTGGCCAAACACATCCACAACAGCCTGATTCCCGCCATGCGGACACGCCTCGAAGAGATCCGGCAGGAGTACAGCAAGGACCCTCGTCCTGAAAACGAGGCCCGGCTCACCGCTCTGATTAAGGCCATGAACTCCCTGGACCCGGACGCGGTGTTTGACCGCTACCTTTCTTCCAGGGCCAATCCGGAAGTGGTCGACCCGCGTAAAGCCCTGGAGGCCGGCCCCCACGTCCCCGAGTCACTGCTGCGATCTCCGGTGGCGCTCATCGAGGACCTGAAACGGCTCAGGCACGGTTCCCGGATCACCCTGAACCTCACGGGCCTGGATGCCGTGGATGTGCTGGAACTTCTGTACGACTGCGGGGGAAGCATCACCCACCTGGAGATCTTCAACCTCAAGGACCATGTGGCCGGCAAAGCGCCGGACTACCAGGCCATCAACGCCCTCCAGCTGGCCCTGAACAGCGGCAACGCGGTGCGCCTGAAGCGGATCATCATGACCATGATCGAGGACCTGAAACAGCGGGGAGAAACCGGACGGGCGGCCAGGATCACTGAGATTCTCCAGGACATCTCGACCCTGATCCACGTGTACCGGGACATCCCCCTCAAATCCTGCGTGGGCAGCGATTCCACGGGTCAGAGTCGGAAGTACCCCGGCATGGGCGTGGCCATCCGCAGCACCCTTCCCCCATCGGCCCGCAGGGCTTTAAGGAAAAACCTCCTCGAACACCACCCCATTCCCTTTCGGGTGGACACCTTTTACCGGGTCACCGGCCATCCCCTCCCTGTGACCAATCCCTTTCTGGTTTTTCTTGTCCGACTTGTCCGGACCTTGCCCTTCGGGGTGTTCTTCGCCCAGAAAAGAATCCGGGAGTGGACGATCCAGGTGGAATCGGTGCGTTTCGATCCCAAGGGCAATATCATTTCCATCGGGGGAACCGGGGAGGCCAAGGAAAACGGGCTTCACCTGATTCCCCGGAGCCAGAGGCAAAAAACAAGGGTCCCCTTGCGCTACCTGAACACCGGCATCAAGAACGGCCTTAAAATCATGCTGGGGTTCATCCCCGCCTTTCTCACCTTTGCCCTGACCCAGGACTGGTGGGTGCTGGCCTACCTGGGGGCTTTTTTCTGGTTCGGCATCACGGGGTTCCGCAACATCCTCCAGTCCGTCCTGGGAGGCGGAGGGTTCCGGCGTTCTCCCTTGGTCCGGTGGAAGGATTACGTAAGCTGGGAGCGCCTCTGCGATTCCCTGCTGTTTACCGGTTTTTCCGTGCCCCTCCTGGACTATCTGGTCAAGACCCTGGTCCTTGACCGGGGATTCGGCATCACCACCGCCACGGCCCCCCAAACCCTTTACGCGGTGATGGCCCTGGTCAACGGGGTATACCTGAGTTCCCACAATTTTCTGAGGGGCCTTCCCAGGGGCGCGGTGCTTGGCAATTTTTTCCGGAGCCTCCTGTCCATTCCCGTGGCGGTGCTGTTCAACGGCATGGTGGGCAGCGCCCTGGCGTTCTGGAGCGTTCCCGATGTCAACACCATCCTCCAGAAGTGGGCCGCCGTGATCTCCAAAGCCGCCTCGGACAGCGTGGCCGGACTGATCGAAGGCGTGGCCGACCGGATTGAAAACATCCGGCTGCGGGAAATCGACTACGACAAGAAGCTGGCCCAGATCCGGGACGCCTACATCCGGCTGGAGATCCTGTTTCCTGAAACCGACGTGGAGAACTTTTTCAAGGCCCATGAATCGTTCTGGGAAACGGACCGGCACAAGGACGCCGAAGGCATGGACCAGATCATGATCCTGAACGCCCTGGACCTGCTGTACTTCTGGATGTACCAGCCCCGGTCCCGGGACGTGTTCCGCCGGTTTGTGAAAACCATGACCGACGAGGAACGCCGCATCCTTTTGCGCTGCCATCTTCTTCTCACCTGCCAGCGCAAGATCAGCCTGATGTTCGTGGACGGCATCATCGGCAAACAGTTCTCCAAGGGGCTGTCGTTCTACCTCAGCCGCTGGGAAGGCTACATGCGGGAAGTGGAGCGGCTGGTGGGGGGGATGAAATGAACGTCTGGAACACTTTATTAAACCGGCAATAATAAAGCTTAAATTATTGGCAAGGGAGCGGTTTAGGTGTTTAGTGGTTTAGGGTTATTCGACGAATGGGCTTTGAATTTATAATTCGTCATAAAATATCAATAAACAACAGGTTATGAGAAGAATCTTTGAAAAACCTAAACACCTAAACCACTAAAAAGCTAAATCCCTGGGTTGCCATCTCCCTTGTTTGTGCAAACACGTTTTTAAAGGTATTTTATTGCCGCATTAATATAAAAATGACGCCTGATCATGGGTTTTAAGCGTGTTGCAACCATAAAAAAAGGAGAGGTCCATGGAGTTTGAAAAAAAGAAAACGCCGGAAAACGGAAAGCAGGAACGTTCTTTCAAGAAAAAACTGGCCCTGGCCGCCGTGACGGCATCGCTGGGGCTTTCCCTGGGTGTTCCGGTGGGCGACGCCCTGGCCGGGGATGACAATGACAGGGCCTTCGGCGGGGGAACCCTGGGGATCAGCACCGAGGATTTCAAGACCGTCCTTGAATCAAAACAGGGCAAGTTCAAAACAGGGGTTGAGTCCAGGCAGGGCAAGTTCAAAACCGGCATCGAATCCAATCAGGGCAAATTAAACACCGGTATCGAGTCGCGTCAAGGCAAATTCAAACCCGGCCAGGGATCCCTGGATTCCCTGGAAAGCAGCCAGATCAAGATCGACCGCCAACTTGACGACGAACTCGACGCCGAATCACTCAACATGGAAGAATGATGGCGTTGAAGGATGCCCGATGATTTCAAACCATAGTTGCATCAGGCCATGCGGTAGGGGCGAACCTTGTGTTCGCCCTGACCGAACTGTCAACTCCGCCCGGGTTGTCTGATCCCTGGTTCATCCGGCAGACGAGGGCCGGTTGAACCACGGGAATTCCGGACTGGGCGAACCGTGTGACGCCTCAGGCCGTGAACAGGCCTTTGTCGTACCCGTCCTTGCCGTCGTACTTTTCGCTCTGCTGTTTCATGTAGCCGTAGTAGGCCAGGATGTTGACATCGAGGCCCACGCTCTTAAGAGCCTTGACCACGTCGTCTTCCGAGGGGGGACAGCCTTTCACCTGCACGGCTTCCCGGATGTTGCCGTGGTCCTTGTTGGCCTTGATCATGCAGTTGCCCAGGAGCACGGTTTTCTCGTAGCCGGAGCGGGGCTCCATTTTCTTGCCGTTCAGGATCTCCACGCTGGGAAGGGGCTGGCCTTTGAAAGCCGACAGCACCAGGATGTTGCTCATGTTGGCGATGGGCGAGCAGCCGGAACACAGGGTTTCATCGTACTTTGGCAGGGCCGTTCCTGTGATCCCGAGTTTTGCGAAAATGCCGGGGCCGGTGTTGTCCGGTGTCCAGGACCAGTCCCATTTCAGGGGTTTCACATGGTTTTCCATGGGCTCGCCCACCAGGGTGTAGTCTGAAAGGGACACGGATTGGCCGTGACGGCTGGCGTAGTGTTTGAAATGGTTGATGGTGTCGCCCGAGTAGCCGATGGTTTGGGCCGCCGCCAGATCGGCTGCCAGGATATCCGTGGAAGCCACGATGATGTCTTTCCGGTAGGCGTTTCCAAAGTGAAGGGCGCCTTTTTCCAGGGCGTAGATCCCGTCCACCAGGGTCAGGGCCGGTTTCACGAAGTCCGCGATGTGGGAAAAGGCGAATTCCAGATGGGAGTCGGGGTTGTGGCAGTGGCGCTTGGATTTCAGCTTCAGGCAGCCTTTCAGGTTTTTCAGGCCCAGAGAGACTTTGGTCTGGCCGTGGGTTTTCAGCACAGGGAAATTGATGAAGAAATCCTGTTCCACCGCGTCCTTGGCGATGTGCAGCTCCATGCCGTCCTGGTACTCAAATACCTCGGCGTCACTGTCGTTCAGGTCCACCAGTTCCACGCCGTATTTTTTCGCCAGAGCCGTGTAACCCAGGCCTTCGTAGGCCGCCATGGTGCCCACGCCTTTCTTGATAACCACCGATCCTTCGCCGATGGCGATCTTCGAACAGCCGAATTCCTTCAGGCAGACGATCAGGTCCTCGACCAGCCGGGTGGTGGTGTACACGCCGAAGGGGGCGATGGGGTACTGGTCGTCCCAGGCCACCAGGTTTGGCTTGATCATCACCCGGTCCGAGGGTTTCAGCCGGGCGAAGCCTCCGGCCAGGTCGATGGTTTTTTTCAGGCTGTCTGCGCCGGGTGCGTAAGTGCCTAAGGCGATGGTGGATGACATGGTTTTCTCCTTGTGTTTTGGTTTTCGCGGTTTCGTGCCGGCGGATGGAAAAACCGTGGCAGTCAGAAATTTTTTATACCAGAATCGAACTGTAAAAACCACAGCGGAGTCGTGAAAGGGCAGGGCCTGAACAGCCCGTCGGGAAAAACGGCAGACGAACTCTCTGTCTAATTTATTTTCGAAAAAAATATTGCTTTTGGGAAATGACCTATAAGCCATGATCATCGGAATCTTTATCGCTATCGGTATCGCTGTCGGGTTCGAAACCCGGAACATTTCGATTGCGATAGCGATCCCGATAGCGACAGGGATTTAACAGTCTTCAGAAGAATGACGAAGCCACTGAGGGCCCGTCTGAAAACCGGGCTTGACACAGGAGTCAAAGTCACGCATGGTGACTGCAAGCACCCGTCAAACCCATCAACCGCCATCTTGCCCTTAGGGAGGAAAGCCATGCACGAAATTCTGAAACCCTATCCTGTCGTTATTACCATTCCCGTGGCCTGGGGGGAAATGGACGCGTTCCAGCATGTCAACAACGTGATTTATTTCAAGTATTTCGAAAGTGTGCGCATCGCTTTTTTCGAGCGACTGGACATGGTGGCGTTCATGGAAAACACGGGAATCGGTCCTATCCTGGCATCCACCCAGTGCAAGTACAAGGTTCCCCTGACCTACCCGGACACGGTGAGCGTGGGGGGGCGGGTGTCTTTTATCGAAGAGGACCGGTTCGGCATGGATTACGTGGTGGTCAGCCACAAACTTGGCGTGGTGGCGGCCCAGGGTGACGGCCTGATCGTGGCCTACGATTACCGCAAGGGAGGAAAAGCCCAGATTCCCGAAGAGCTGAAACAAAAGATTCTGTCCGTCGTTTCCCAGGAGCCATGATCCATTGAAAAACCCGTCTTGATTTTGTGATCTGAAAACCCGTATAATGTCCGTTCATTTTTTAAACAAGCATAGAGGACGGACATATGACGACACTCGACACACCTTTTCACTGCGATTCACACCAGGTCGCCGGAGCCAACCTGAGCTACCTGGACAGCGGCGGAACGAAACCTCCCCTTCACTTCTACCACGCCAACGGATTCCCCGTCAGCGTGTACCTGCCGTTCATGACCCGGCTTTCCGAAGATTTCCGGGTCCTGGGCATGGGGGTCCGGGGCCAGGACGCCCAGACCGAGGGCAACACCTCCTGGCACCGGGTGGCCGACGACCTGATCCATTTTCTCGACAGGCAGAACGCAGGCCCCGTCATCGGGGTGGGCCACAGCGTGGGCGGGGTGGGTACCCTGATCGCCGCAGTCAAGCGCCCCGACCTGTTCGACCGGGTCGTTCTCATCGACCCGGCGATTCTTCCCTACCGCTACGTGGCGGCCATGGCCCTGATCCGCGCCCTGGGCCAGAAACAGCGGTTTTTTCTCGCCAAGCGGGCCAGAGGAAGGAGAAACGGCTGGGCCGACCGGTTCGAGGCCTACGACTACCTGAAGAACAAAAGCCTGTTCAAATATTTTGAGGACGATTACCTGAAGTCCTACGTGACTTACGGGCTGAAAGAATCACAGGACGGCGGCGTGGAACTGCTCTGCCCGCCCGAAGCCGAGGCCCGGATTTTCGAGAACTACCCCCTGGACGTGTGGTTCTGGCCCAGAAGGCTCAAGGTTCCGGCCCTGATCATCCGCGGTGAACATTCGGATGTGCTGTTCAACCGGTCGGTGCGCCGTTTCTGCGCCCAGTGCCCGGACGCCGAATCCCACCTGGTCAAAGGGGCCGGGCACCTGGTTCCCATGGAAAAATCCGGCGAGGTGCTGGACGTGGTGAAACGTTTCGCGCTGAAAAAGTTGGACAGGGCCGCCTGAGCCGGATGTCTGCCCCCGGCGGCCCTGCCGGGGGCCAAACGTTTGAAAAGTTTGACAAACGGTTATGGGGCCGTGGGTTGTATCACAAACCCATTTGTCCAGATTTTAAAATCTGGCCCCCCCGGGAGGGCCGCCGGAGGCAACCCAAATTAAGCCGGAAGCATGCGAAGGAGGCATCATGATGCAGATTCTGAGAGTTTTCACGGTCTTTCTTTTTGTGTGCCTGGCGGGTTGCGGCGGCGGGTCGGGAGGTGTTTCCGATCCCGGGACAGATCCGGTGAACGGTCCTCTGGCGGGAAATCCCGACGGTCATTACCCGGTTCCGGCCGGGGCCAGGGCGGAAGATGTGTCGGCCCCGGATCACGTCATCGGCAGCGGAACGCCGGAAAGCTGCACGGCGGACGATGTCATCCAGGCCGTGGCCGAAGGCGGGCGCATCGTGTTCAACGGAGGGACCGAGCCTTTCACCATCCGGCTGAACCGTCCGGCCAAGGTGTTCAACAACCGTCCCGACGTGGTGATCGACGGCGGCGGCCTGGTGACCCTGAGCGGCGCCGGGACCACCCGGATTCTCTACATGAACACCTGCGATCCGGACCAGGTCTGGACCACCGACCACTGCAACGACCAGGACCATCCCCGGCTCTGTGTCCAGAACCTCACCTTCATCGACGGCAATTCAAAAGCGGACAGCGCCCATGACGGGGGCGGGGCCATCTGGGTCCGGGGAGGCCGGTTAAAGGCGGTGAACTGCCGGTTTTTCAACAATGTCTGCGCCGAAACAGGCCCGGACGTGGGTGGTGGAGCCATCCGGGTGTTCGACCAGTATCACGACCTTCCCGTGACCCTGGCCCACTGCACGTTCGGGGGCTCACCCGGCTACGGCAACAGCGGTTCCAACGGCGGCGCCATCAGCAGCATCGGGGTTTCCTGGTCCATCTACAACAGCCTGTTTTCCTACAACCGGGCCCTTGGATACGGCGCGAATCCAGCCGCCGCCGGAACGCCGGGAGGCGGAAGCGGCGGGGCCATCTACAACGACGGCAACACCATGACCCTGGCCCTTTACGGAACCCTCCTGGAACACAACCAGGTCAACGCCCACGGCTCGGCCATCTTCTTCATCACCAACGACCATACCGGCAACCTCCACATCGAGGATTCGGTGATCCGGAACAACACCGGAGGAAGCTGGTACGCCCTTCCCGGCATCAGCATGCACCCGGACACCGCCCGGGAGATTGTCAATTCCACGCTACTGTGAGCAAGATACTTTTTCATCATAGACCCTATGATTAAGTTCAAGAATGATTTCTCAAAAATATGTTCATAAGCTAAAAAACCGCTGGACATGACCCGATCAATCCGATACGCATCATCTTGAAATCTATTAAAGGAATGCGTTGTGCTTGGGCTCTGTCAATAGGAGGATTTTTATGCTTAGAAAAGATAGTTTCATCAATTATGTATTTTGTTTTTTAGCGCTTTCATCGATGGCTTTATTTTCCGGATGTGCCACAATTGTCAGTGGCAAGGTTCAGGAGGTCAGTTTTCAAAGTAACCCTGAAGGCGCAACGGTAACCGTTGGAGGCAAGATTATTGGAAAAACACCAATTACCGTTCAGCTGGATAGAAAGAAAACGCCTCCTCTTATGTTTGAACTTCAAGGCTATCAGAAAATCAGCACTCAAATGGGGACAACTATTGAGCCTTGGTTTTTAGGGAATTTTATTATTGGTGGACTTATTGGTTCAACGACAGATGGCCTTTCAGGGGCGATTCATGAATATTCCCCAAATCATTATTATGTCACAATGGTTCCAGAAAATTCAGGGGTTTTTAGTACCAATACGCCAGAAAGAACGAAAATTAAAGAGTATGTGATTATTGCGTATAAAAACATTTTGTCAGATCTTTCGGCTGGGAATGGCGAATATTTATCCTCACTTATCAATATGTTAAAAGTTCAAGATGGGGAAAATGATACAATCATTCAAAAAATTAAATCATTATCCGAAGTTTACCCTGACATCCCACTTTTTGCAGAACGAGTATCTGAACTATACAAATCCTGAAAGAGTTACCGGCTGCCGAGAACCTGCCGGATCACCCGGGCCAGGTCCGCTTTTTTGACGGGTTTCATCAGGAAACCTTTGACGCCCATGGCTTCGGCCTGTTCAGGGTCGAGATTTTCGCTGAAACCGGTGCATACGATGATCGGCATGCCCGGTTTCAGAGCCAGGATTTCCCGGGCGAGCTGTTCTCCGGTCATGCCCGGCATGGTCATGTCGGTGATCACCAGGTCGTAGGCCTCGGGATCGTCCCTGAATGCTTTCAACGCTTCCGAACTGTTCTGTTTGACGGTCACCGTGTAACCCAGGCGTGTGAGGGTCTGAAGCTGCAACTTGGCGATGGCCTCCTCGTCGTCAACCAGGAGTATCCTTTCGGTTCCTGTCTCGATGTTCAATCCACCGTCAAGAACGATGGTTTGCTCCCTGGCGTCGATCAGGGGCAGGAGGATTCTGAAAACAGACCCCTTGCCGGGTTCGCTGCTGACCCGGATATCCCCGCCGCATTCCCTGACGATGCCGTAGACCACGGCAAGCCCCAGACCCGTTCCTTTTCCCGGTTCCTTGGTGGTGTAGAAAGGCTCGAAGATCCGGCCCAGAACGTCCGGGGTCATGCCTTCGCCGTTGTCGGCCACGGAAAGCTGGAGATACTGCCCCGAAGAGGCCGGGAATTCATGAAGGGCCCCCTGGTCCAGATAAATTTCCCTGAGGTCGATCCGGATGATTCCGTTGTCATGGTGAATGGCATGGTAGGCGTTGGTGATCAGGTTCAGGCAGACCTGGTGAAGCTGGGTCGGGTCTGCCCAGACATCCCGGCAATCCCTCTGAATGTCCTGCTCGATGGCGATGTTTGAAGGGATGGTGGCCCGGCAAAGCTTCATGACTTCGTTCAGAATGTTCGGCACACTTACCGGCATCATGGCCGTTTCCGCCCGGCGGCTGAAAGAAAGGATCCTCTTGACAAGTTCCACGGCCCTTTTCCCGGCGGTCAGAATCTCCCGGGCGTTTTCGTGTTCGGCGCTTTCCGGCGGGAGGTCTTCAACCAGCAATTCGGCCATGCCCACGATGGGAAATAATATGTTGTTGAAATCATGGGCTATGCCCCCGGCAAGGCAGCCGATGGCTTCCATTTTCTGGGATTGCCTGAGCTTTTCCTCGATGATGTTGCGTTCCGTGACGTCTCTGAGGATGACCAGGGTGTTCTGGTCTCCTTTCGGGCCGTATTGGGCCACGTTGACTTCCATGTCAAAGACCGTTCCGTCTTTCCGGAGTCCCCGGGTCTCGTACTTGTTCGAAACAGGCCTGCCTTCGGCCCGGTCAGCGGCGTACCGCGCGATCCTTTCCCTTTCATCCGGGGCGATCAGGTCGAAAATCGGCTGGCCGATCAGTTCCGAAGCGTCCGGGTACCCGAACATCTTCAGGTAGGCGTTGTTGACGAAGGTGTGGATTCCATTTTTGGACACACCGATGGCGTCCACCGAATGGTCGACCACGGCCCGCAACTCCTCCTCGCTTCGCCGAAGGGCTTCCTCCATGGTGATCCGTTCTGTCACGTCCTCCGCAATGCCCACAATGCGGTATACCTCGCCGTTATCATTCTTCAGGGGGAACGCCCGGTCATGGATCCAGCGGATGTTTCCCCTGCTGTCCGTGATTCGGTACTTTTCATCGTAGGTCCCTTGTTTTTGCTTGATCATGGCCGCTTCCCGGATCCTGTCGCGGTCTTCGGGGTGGACCGAAGCCAGCCAGAGCCAGGGGTTTGCGTACACCTCTTTCGGGTCAATTCCCCATATCCGTTCAAATCCGGGGCTGACGTAAATCAAGGCGTTTTTGTCCGGAGACGAAATCCAGAAAACGGCGCTGATGTTTTCCGCGAGCTGGCGGAACTTGTCCTCGGTCTGGGCGATCTGTTCAAGGTTTTCGTTCAGGGTCATGGTCCAGAGGTGTTCCTGTTTGAGCCAGGCCAGCAGGGTGAACAGGGTGATGACGATCAGGCCGATGAGAAACAGGACGTCTTTTCGCGCTGACAGAAGGTCGGTCAAATCGCTGTGGGTGGGAACGAACAGTGAAAAGCGCCAGCCACTGTCCGCGTGGCTGACGGTGGTTGAAACAAACCAATCGCGGTTTATCCTGATTTTTTCAGGTTTTCCCGGCAGGGTGCCGGCAAAGAGGCCGGGGACGTCGCTTTCAAGTCCTTTGGACGCATAAATGATTTGCCCCTTTGAATCGTATACAGCCATCATGATTCCGGATTCAGCCAGAAGATGGTCCCAGTGACCGGTGAGAGCCTTGTATGTGATGGACACGCCGATGATGCCGTTCGGCTGTCCCTTGTGATTTTCCAGGGGAACCACGAAACCCGTGACCCGTTCTTTACTGATGGGGCCCTGGTGGGGATTCATGATGACGTGTTTCTCACCTCTTTGGATCCGCTGGAAGAATTCCAGCTGACGGATGTTCGGGGGCGGGCTCTTCATGGGCATGCTGGACGCGAAAAAAAACCCGTCGCTCCGGACGGCGGCAAAGTTGACGATTTCACTGTGTTTGTCTTTAAGGCGCCTCAGAATCGTGCCGGACGGTTCCGGGTCCTGGTTCACGATGACGTCCAGGCTTTTCAGGGTTTCGAAGATGGAAAAGTAGCGGTTGAAAAAATCGTCGGTGCTCGTCAGGACGACGTTGGCCATTCGTGACGCTGTGTTTGAAGATTCTGTCCATCGGGCCTTTTGTTCGCCGGTTATGACCACGACGAAAAAGACGACCTGGATCGCTATGAGAATGGTCAGTACGGCTGTGACACGGTTCAAACGCATAGAGGACCTCATGATGATCGTGGGATCATGACGGTTGCGGCTCCGGTTTCTTCAGTTTGGCCCGTTTTTTCAGGCACGATGCACGGTAAGCGCGGTGTGTTCAATGCCATTCAAAACGCGGCCCAAGCGGTTGGGTGATCTTGACGAACAGAATTTTCGCATTATCGCAGATCGGTGTTGATAGTTCAATGGGCAAGGAAGAATTGGGCGGGACAATCGCTGCTGCCGTCGAAACATGCCGGCGTGGATTCCGGTGGAGAAACCGGGTAAGCATTCACGGGGGGCAGAAAAATAAAACCGCCCAACAACCGGACGCGGTTGGTGGACGGATTTGTTTTTCTAAATGGTGGAGGGTGCGTCGACTTGGCGCAAAACAGTCTCCACCCTCGACTCACCCCATAACCTATTGATGTAACATGAGAAATAATGCTCACCGACATCCGGCGGCGGTTCATGCCAAAGGAAGCGATTTTCTCCCCCGATTTCCCTGCACCGGACGAGGGTAACGGGTTTGCAGTCCGGCCGGACACCGAAAATCACCCTCCAACTTTCCCGTCTTATTGCCTCCCACCGACATCGTTTCGTTGTTTTTTCACCCGATCCGTGGCATGGATTGTCGGCCTCGTTTCGGCCGGGTTTGCCGGAGGGGCGAAACCGGGTCTTTCCTATGGGTGCGGAAACATATGCACCGCTTAAAATGTATCGAAATCAACAGGATATGCATCCTGTGCAGTATCGTGGGTTGGGCATGAAATTCAATCTTTTGTTCGTTCTTTTCACCTTTCTGGCGCATCGGTTTCTACCGAAATACGACATCCGGCTGCAGCTGCTGATGTTCCAGATCAAAATGCTGCGTGACCGGATCGACGACCAGCGCATTGTCCCCACGCCCGAGGAGCGGACCGAGCTGCTGCGACTGGGAAACGAGATCAACCACGACGTCGCCGACGTCATGCTGGTGGTCAAGCCGCAGACCTACCGCCGCTGGCTGAGCCCGAAGGCCAAGACCCGCCGTCCGAAACCGGCTGGCCGCCCCGGCACCGCCCAGGATATCGTCGCGCTGATCCTGCGCATGGCGACCGAGAACCTCTCCTGGGGCTACAAGCGCATCTTCGGCGAGCTCAAGAAACTCGGCATTTCCGTCGGGCTCACCACCATCCGCGACATCCTGAAGCGCTCCGATTGCCCGCCGCCTCCCGAGAAGACCAAGAGCAGGCCGTCAGTTCCCTGGTCGAAGTTCGTCAGCGCCCATATGGAATCGCTGGTGGCCTGCGACTTCTTCACCAAACCGGTCTACACTCTGCGCGGCAAATTCGACGCCTATGTGCTGGTCTTCCTGCATCTCGGCAGCCGCCGGGTCTACCTGAGCCAGCCGACCTTCCACCCCGATGAAGCCAGGGTGATGCAGCAGGCACGGAATGTGACCATGTGGCTCGACGACCACGGCATCGAGGCCAAGTATCTGATCCACGATCGCGACACCAAGTTCACCCGGCAGTTCGATTCGTTCTGGAACCGGGCCGGGGTGCGCTGCATCCGCATCCCGCCCAAAGCGCCGCAGGCCAACGCCTTCTGCGAATCCTTCATCGGCACCTGCAAGCACCAGTGCCTGAACCACTTCGTCTGCTTCGGCCTCGATCAACTGGCCCATTTGGCTCGACTACTACCACACCCAGCGGCCCCACCAGGGCACCGGCAACAACGTGATCTCCGCCGATTTCCGGCGCACATCCGCAGGACCGGTCACACGGCAGGAGCGGCTCGGCGGCATCGTCGCCTGGTACGAGCGGGAAGCGGCGTAAACCACATTTCCTCTATGTAACATCCGCGCCCGTTTTCCGCAAAGACGGATTGTTCCCAGCAACCATTTCGGACGGCGATTCGGTTCCCGAAAACGGAATCGAACAGAATCGCTCGCCGTTTCGACAAACCATTTGCTTTTTCTGGCACGCCAAGCATGAATGACACCGGTTGCCAAAACGAACAGGGAGCACCGGGCCATGTCATGATCGAATGCCTGAAACGAATCATCACTGAATACCAGAACCTGGAACCGCCGGACGGACTGCTGCCCCGGCGTGTCGCCATTGGCAGCCTGCCTGGCAAGGTTTCTGTGGTCACCGGCGTCAGGGGAAGCGGCAAGACCACCTTGCTGGTCCAGCGCATCCAGCAGGTGATCGGGAGCGGTGTTCACCCCGAGAACATCCTATCTCTCGATCTTGCCGACGACCGGCTTTACTGGCTGCGGCACGAAAACCCGGACCTCATCCTGGAGGCGTACTTCGAGCTCCATCCGCAGAAGCGAGGAAGAGAGACGGTTCACTGTATTTTCGACGAGGTGCAGGGGCTCCCGCACTGGCAGCTCTTCATCGACCGCCTGATGCGCACCGAAAAGTGCGAGGTCACCGTCGCCGGTTCCATGCTGCCTTCACAGGAAGAGGAAACCGCCAATCCGCTGACCGGCCGGATCGTCCCCTGGGAGGTCTTCCCGTTTTCGTTCCGAGAGTTCCTCGACAGCAGGAGCATCGAGAGCGACGGCCCCTTATCCACCAAACAGCGGCTGATCATCCAAAAAGCGTTCGAGGCATACTGGCAGGTCGGCGGCTTTCCCGAAGCGAACGGACTCGACCAGCGGCAGCGTATCGAAGCCCATCAGGCGAACTGGAACGCCATTCTCGCCAGCATTATCGCCCACCACAACATTTCCCACCCTCGGGCGGTGATCGATCTGGCCCACTGGCTGGTGGACAACACCAGCTCCTATTACTCCGTCAGCCATCTGACCGATTACCTGAAATCCCTCGGCCACCGGGTGCGCAAAAGCTCGGTGGTCGATTGGCTCGTCGCGTTCGAGAATGCCGGGCTGCTCTTCAGCGTGAACATTTTTTCCAGCTCACCTGCCCGGATCAGCGTCAATCCCCGCAAGGTCTACTGCATCGACCACGTCCTGGTCACCTCGATCAGCTCCGGCATCCTCACCAACCGCGACAGCCTGCTGGAGAATCTGGTGTTCACCGCGCTGCGGCGGGTGACGCCGGAGATCTTCTACCACAGGACCAAGACAGGTCGGGAGGTGGACCTTGTCGCGCTGCTGCCGTCAGTGCCGGGACAAGAACGAGCCGTAATGCTGGTTCAGGTCTGCGCCTCGCTGGCCGATCCCCGCGTCAAGCAGAGCGAGGTACGCTCCCTCTCCGAAGCCATGGTCGAGCTGGCGGTTGCGGAGGGGACCATCGTCACCTGGCGCACCGATGAAACCATCCCCGTGGGCTTCGGCACCATTCATGTGATACCGGTCTGGCGGTTTCTGTTGGAGATGGAGCAGCGAATCTAAAATAGCGGCTCGACTTATTTTAGGTTCGTGCCGTTTCCTAAAACTACGGTCTCCATCGGTTTGATCTCGTACCCCATGGCTCTATAGCCGCGCTGCCGTTTGTCCCACATGCGGTTGAGCTGGGGATGATCGGTCTCGGCATAGTAGTAGATACGAACATCCTGTTTGGCGGCGTGTTCCCGGTGCAGGCGTCCCGCGTATTGCTGCAAGGTTCCCTTCCAGGAGATCGGCATGGCCAGCACCAGGGTGTCGAGCGGCGGATGGTCGAAGCCTTCGCCAATCAGGCGGCCGGTGGCGAGTAGCACCCTCGGTGCCGACTCATCCAATGTATCCAGTTCCGCGAACACCGCCGTTCGCTGCTTCTTCGACAAGCGGCCATGCAGGACAAAGCAGTGCTCGACCTCATCCCCCAGCGCCTCTTGCAACAGCGGCAGATGATCCGTTCGCTCGGTAAGCACCAGCACCTTTCGCCCTTCCCGGTAGGCGGCCAGCACATCCCCGCCGATACGTCGGTTGCGGATGACATCGTTGGCGAGGATGCGGAACACATCCTGAATTGGTGAATCCGGCGGGATTTCCGGCGCGGGCAAGACTTTAGGCCAGACCTCCAGTTGCGCCGGGGCGGTTTCCGGTCTGGCGGCGCTGTGCCTTATCGACCCGCACTGCATAAAGATGATCGGTTGATGACCATCGCGGCGTATCGGGGTGGCGGTCAGGCCCACCACGAATTTTGCCTTGGCTTGTTTGAGGATCGCCTCGAAGGAAAAGGCCGAAAGGTGGTGGCATTCGTCGATGATGATCTGCCCGTACTGGTCGAGCAGTTCGCCAAGATCCTCCCGACGGGAAAGAGACTGCATGACGGCGATGTCGATCTTGCCGGACGGTTTTTTCTTGCCGCCGCCGATGACACCCAAGCTTCCTTTCGGGAACTCAAGAAATCCAGTCAACCGCTCCTCCCACTGGCGCAGCAGTTCGGTGCGATGGACCAGCACCAGTGTGCTGACCTTGCGCCGGGCGATCAGGGCGGCTGCGGTAACGGTCTTGCCGAAAGCCGTCGGGGCGCAGAGCACGCCGACCTCGTGTTTAAGCATCTCCCTCACCGCCGCTTTCTGGTTCTTGCGTAAGGTCCCGGTAAACCTGGCCGTCACTTTCCGTCCGGCCAAGCGTTCGTCCTGCAGCTCCGGACGGATATCGTTCTCCTGCAGCAGGGCACGCGCCGCATCGAGGCAGCCTCGCGGCAGACCGATATGTTGGGGGAAATTCTCGGCACAGCCGATGATGCGCGGTTTGTTCCACACCGGCAGGCGCATGGCCTGGGCCTTGTAGAATTCGGGATTCTGGAAGGCCGCGAGGCGGATCAGGCGGTTGGCCAGCGGCTGCGGCAGATCTACTTTGGCGATAAAAATCTGATTGGCCAGCACCAGGGTCAGCGATTCCGGCAGTGGACCGGCAATCCGGGCGGGTATTGGTGATGGTCGCTGCCATGGCTTGCTGTCTTCCTCCTCAGTGGCAAAGGCTACATCCAGGGGATGGCGGCCGCCGCTGGCCCGCAAAATGGCGTCTTCCAAGTCCCGCCGGAACATGGGACGGATGGATGCCAGAAAAGCCCATTGATCGGGATAAGGTTGCAGGTATTCATCGACGAAGACGCTACGCCCTGATTCCCTCGGCTGTTTCTGTAGGGGCAGCGCGATCAGGTTGCCGAAGCCGCCCTTGGGCATGGTGTCCTGATTGGGAAACAGGCGATCGTAGCTGGTCAGGGACAATTGCCGGGTGCGGTCGCAGGTGTGGCTGATCAGTGCGGCTCCGAGCTGCCGGGCTTCGCGGGCCGGAACGGGCTCGGCAAAAAAGATCCAGGCATGAGCGCCGTTGCCCGAGCGGGATATCTCCAGCGCCACCGGAATGCCGAGCTCCCGGCAGGATTGCATGAAGGCCTTGGCATCCTCCCGCCAGTCGGCCTCATCAAAATCGGCCGCCAGAAAGTAGCAACTGTCATCGCTCAGAAGTGGGTAGACGCCGATGGTTTGTTTTCCGGCCAAATGAGCATAGATCACCTGATCGGTCACCGGCAGCAATTGGCGCTGGTTGCAGTCGCCGCATTTTACCCGTGGCTTGTGGCAGATACCGGGCTTCCACTCGTTACCGCAGGCCGGTGAATAGCCGGATGTGCCCTTAGCCGACTTCCAGCGTTGAGGGTAGACATCCTCCCGCCCACGAAAAAGGCGGCGGAACAGGGCGATCTTGTCGTCGGTGGTGAAATGGGTTGGGGCTGGTGCGGATTCGGTTGGGGCGGGGGCAGTGGCGGTCGGTTCTTCCCAGGCAATACCGTGCTGGGTCAGCAGTTCCTTGAGGCGGGTGTTCTCCTCGCGCAGCTGACACAGTTCGTCTTGTTCATTCAGGCTCTTGTCACTCTTCGGCAAAGCCATACTCCGCCATCAGATCGTCCATGTCATCGCCAACGCCCCAGCCCCAGTTGTGGCCTTCGCTCCGGACACGTTCAAGCCGCTCGACAAAGTCTTCCTGCTGGTCTGGCTCAAGCGCCGTAATCGCCTTCAGCGCCTGCTCGAACATGCGCACCAAGGCATTGAAATAGCCCTCGTCATCCATCCCGCAGTAGCCGAGCAGGTTCATGCAGGATTCGCAATAGAACACCGTCAGTTCCGCCAAACCTTCCGGCCGTCCTATGGCTTTCTTGTAATCGGAGATTGCCTTCTTGGCCTTGGCGACCGAGATATCCTGATTGCGCATGACATCCGGGCAAACCCAGCGGTCGATGGTGGACTTGTAAGGTTCGAGCACATCCTTACCCAGTGCGAAGCGGGCATGGAGAAAAGCCTGATTGCTCTTGCTGGCGGCGTACAGGTCCTGAATTAGGCCCAGCAGCGCCGGACGGTCGAGGTCGGCAAGCTGGCGCTTGAGATCGGTCCAGGTCGGTTTTTTCTTGTTTGATTTGTTCATAAACCCCCGTTATTTGCTCTTGATAGCCCGAAAGGCCGAGTCATCAGCCAGATGCAGATAAATGCGGCCGTTCAGCTCGCCATTTTCAATGAGTGCCCAGCCACGGCCGCAGACCGGATCGTTTTCATCCTGTCCAGACCAGGAAAACTCGAAACGTGGCATGTTGCCACATGGCTCCACCCGGCCATCGATGTCCCCGGAGACCAGACCGAACTGAAACCGCCCGGTGCCATCCGAACCGATGCGGAAGTATCCCGGAACCTCCATGTCGACATAATCCTGGTCCCATACCTCCATCTCGACGATGCGCCATTTTCCGGTGAACTGTTTCATCTGTTTCATAGGATGCCTTTCAAGAAACTCTCATTTATCGCCCCGGGGAATGCCATGGCCCGATTGTCACAAGCCATGTCGCGAGTTTGTCGCAAGTATGCCTCTGCTACTCGTCGGCATGGTGTTGCAGCCAACGATGGCCTTTACCGGTCAACCGATAGCGCTGAGTCGGGCTGCGCGGGGAATCGGGTTGGGTGCGTTCGATCCATTCGTCTTCCATGGCCGGGTTGAGGTAGTTGTTCCGGAACGTGGGCCGGTGTGACAAACCCAAAGCCTGCATCAAATCGTTACTGCCCAGTTCGCCGCTCCCAATTGCACGGATCAATGCCGCTACTTGGTCGGTTACTTGGTCGCCTACATGGTCGGTCGACACAGCCTCGCGGACTGCATCGCGCAACGAACCCAACATGAACTCGACAAAAGGAGTGGCATCCGCTTGGCTGTCGGCCACCGCGAGCACCCGGTAATAATCTTCCTGGCGATCACGAATCACTGTCTCCACCGGCAGGTAAGCCAGCAGCGGCTTCCAGTTCCGTAGAATCAAGGTTTGCCACAACCGACCCATGCGGCCGTTGCCGTCGGCAAAGGGGTGGATGAATTCGAACTCGTAGTGAAAAATGCAACTGGCCACCAATGGATGCTCGTTGGTGTTTTTCAGCCAATTCAGCAGATCCGCCATCAGCTTGGGCACACGATCAGCAGGAGGAGCCATGTGCACCAGCTGTTCTCCCCGGAAGATGCCGACCCCGCCGGATCGATATCGACCCGTTTCATCCACCAGTCCGCGCATTAACAACTCGTGCGCCGCCAGCAAATCCTCCTCGACACTGGCGTCCAAGTCCTCCATGGCCTCGTAGGTCGCAAAGGCGTTACGCACCTCCTGAATCTCGCGGGGGTGTCCCAATACCCGTTTGCCCTCAATCACGGCGGTCACCTGTTCAAGGGTGAGCGTGTTGTTCTCGATGGCCAGCGAGGCCTGGATGGTACGGATGCGGTTCTCCCGGCGCAGGCGCGGAGTCAGGTTCTGTTCGGCCAGCACGGTGTAGCGGCCGATGGTTTCGCCAATCTCGGCGACCAGATTTACTATCGCCGGAGTGATGGTGTAAGGCGGCTGGTAGATGGAGGGCTTGCTCATGGCGCAACCTCCTCTCCTTCCGCACCAGCCGGGCATTTCGACTTGATGAACTCGAACATGGGGCGGAAGACTTCAAAGCAGGCCTGATCGAGAGCTGGTACGACTTCCTTGGCGAAAGAGGTCTTCTCCCCGTCGGATTTAAAAACGATCTTGGTGCCGCCGACGCAGGGCTCCTGCTGGTAATAATTCTTGGTGGCTTCGAGTCCGTAAAACAGGTGCTCTATCTCACAGCACGAGTCTCCGCCGAAGGTTTCACCGGTGGCAGCATTGCGGATAACCTGCTTTTGTATGTCAGCGTTGGCTGGTACGGGCAGCATCAGAGCGTAAGATTCTCCCTCCGCCCATTTCTTGATCATTCCCTTCAACGGGTCTGTTTGGCTGACGGTACCGTTTTTGCCGACAAAGACATCGATAAAACTGCCGCCGTCGAAGCTCAGGGAAAAGTCCCGAAGATTCTTGTACTGTCCGATATAGAGAGATGTCAGGCGCATGGCATCTCCCTATAACTGCGCCATCACGGCGTTGAGCAGTTCGGTCTGTTTACCAGTGGCGTCGTCGATCTGCTGGTCGAGCGTGTCGCATAGCGATATCAACTGATCGATGCGAGCAACTATGCGGTGTTGTTCATTTACGGAAGGAAGGCCGATAATGATGTTCCGTAGAAATCCCAACGAAACAAAAGGCTGCGCCCCACCTACAGCTTTCAGTTGCAAGTCCGCAGCAAGATGCTCCATGAAACTCTTTATAAAGTAGGGATATGTTAACTCTCTGCTGTAATATTTGAATAAGGCAACGTTTTTTATGCTGAAATCACGGTCATCTTGAACAATCACCTGATTCCCAATATTTCCTCCAATCATCGAAAAGAGAATATCTAAGCGTTCGACCTTTGATCTCTTTGAAATTTCAAAATGATCATCAGCTGATATCATTCTCGCATCAGAAAAATCAATTTGGCCATTGGAGAAATTCTTGCTTGTGATCAGAGGGTATGTGTCTGACCCAACAGCGTCTTTGGGAGAGTCGTGTGTACCATCTCGCACGTCTAAGACATCCTGTAATCGAACCCACTCCCACCCAAGCGGCAAGTCATACGGCACTTCCTCCGGTTTAATAGGTGGCAGGGGTTTGGGCTTCTTGATTTTGCCTGCCTTCACCAGCCGCTGCTTTTCGGCTTCGATCTCTTTGAGCAGTTCGCTGGCGGGCGGGTCGTTGGGGTCTTGGGGGACGAGGCGCCCCATGACGGCGAGCTGGAGGATGGCCTTGCGCAGTTCGGCGACGTTTTCCTTGACGGTGTAGAGTTCGCCGAAGTGCTGCTCAATAAAGTCCCAGGCCGAGCCGTCCGGCACGTCAAGCAGTTGCTTGATAGCGGCGGCGTGGACGGCCAGCCGTTTCTCCTCCCGCTCCTTACGCAGCTTTTCCAGCGCATCGCAACGGGCCATCAACTGGTCGATACGGGCGACGATGCGGTGTTGTTCGGAGAAGGGGGGGAGTGGAAACGGGTAGTTTCGGAGGAACCCCAAAGATACAAAGCTCTGAACAGCGCCGGAGGAAATTGCCTTCATATTTTCTTGGGCATGGACGAGGTAATAATGGAGGTATCGATTGCTCGGCTTTCCATCCATGAAATACTTGAATAGCGCAACGTTCTTTATCGAAAACTCGACATCAGAATCAATAATTACGGGATTTCCAATACTCCCAATCATTGCAAAAAGAATATCTCCATTATCTACTTTGGAACGTTCAGCTATTTTCTCGTGATCCTCTTTGGAAATATATTTGACATCCTCTAAGCTGAGTCTCCCTGTATAGATATTCTTACTTGTAACAAGAGGATAACCAACATCCACGTATTTTGGTGTGTCATGAGTGCCGTCTCGAACGTCGAGAGCATCGTTTAATCTCACCCACTCCCACCCCTGCGGCAGTTGGAAAGGCACTTCCTCCGGCTTGATCGGCGGCAGGGGTTTGGGCTTTTTGATCTTGCCTGCCTTCACCAGCCGCTGTTTTTCGGCCTCGATCTCTTTCAATAGTTCCGAAGCAGGCGAGTCATTCGGGTCCTGCTCCACCAGCTTGCCCTGCATGGCAAGGGTCAGGATCAATTCGCGCAACCGGCCGACGCCGTCTGGCGCGGCAAAGGCAGTGTCGAAATGCTGTTCCAGCAGATTGCGGGTGGCGTCGGTCATGATTGGCCCCCGTTCCGAATTCTTGGGAATTGTGCAGGCACCTCTTGCACAAATGGCGAAGAGAACCGCCCGGCCAATTGTCCAACAGCTTGTTGGACAAACCGTTGCCACGAAGCTGGATACCCGCTTGCGCGGGTATGACGAAGATTCTCAACCCTTCGCGCCTTCGCGTCTTTGCGTGAGGCCATTTCGTTTCTTCGTTTCTTCGTGACTTCGTGTGAGACGTATCCTTTATTCATCGCCGCCCTCCAGTTCCTTCTCGATCTGCTCGATACTGGGCAGGCTGCTCTCAAGGCTCTCAGGCAAAGCGCGGGTCAGTTCGAAGCTGGATACACCAATGGGCTTGTCGATGCCGCGCAGGGCGTATTCCGCCAGCACCCGATTGGGTTGCTGACAGAGAATCAGGCCGATGGTGGGTTTATCGGTTTCATGGCTCAACTGGTCGTCGACCACGCTGCAATAGAAATTCATCTTGCCGGCATATTCGGGTTTGAAATCGCCGCGCTTGAGGTCGATCACCACATAGCAGCGCAGTTTGAGGTGGTAGAAGAGCAGGTCGATGTAGAAGTCTCTATCGCCTATGTCGAGATGGTACTGCCGCCCGACAAAAGCAAAGCCCTGGCCCAGCTCCAGCAGGAATTTTTCCAGGTGGGCGATAAGGCCGGTCTCCAGTTCGCGCTCATGAAAGCCAGATTCCAGGGTGAGGAAGTCGAACAGATAAGGGTCTTTCAGGGTCTGTTGCACCAGATCGGAATCTGGCGACGGCAGTCGTTTGGCAAAGTTGGTAATAGCTCGACCCTGTCGTTGATGGGCGGCGGTTTCGATCTGCATCACCAGAATATTGCGACTCCAGCCGTTTTCGATGGCTGCCTGCATGTACCATTGGCGCGTGGCATGGTCTTTGACCCTGGCCATCAGGATACCATGATGTCCCCAAGGTATGGACTGCATCAAATCAGCGGGAAAAAGTGCAACAAGCTGTTGCACTTTTGGCGAGTCGCCTATTTGTGCAACAGCCTGTGGCACAAATTCCAGATGTGGATATTCGCGGTAAAAAGCAAGCATCTGTTTGATATTGCGCTCTGAAAATCCCTTTTCTTCGGGCAGATCGTTATGCAGGTCAAGAGCGAGGCGGGGTATCACCCCGGCCCCCCAGCCTTCCTTTTGCTGACGGGTATCAATCAATGCACCGATTTCCCAGTAGAGCCGGATCAGCTCGGCATTGACCGCCAGCACAGCGCGGGTCTGGGCATGGCGAACGCGCTGTTTGATATCCGCCAACAGCCCGGTGTAGTCGGCGGGCAAGGTCACATTTTTCTTCCCGCTCATGCCTTGCCCCCCAGACAGGCTATCAGCTCGGCCTTTAAGGCTGCCTGCGCCGCTTCGAGCTGGTGGACGATCTGCTGGTATTCAGCCATCAGCTCTTCCGGGTCGCGGTGGTTGACCTCCACCTCATGCGGGTTTTTGCAGTCCAGGTTGTAGTTGCGCTCGGCCAGTTCCTTAGCGGAGACCTTCCAGGCCTGCTCGGTGGTTTTGCGCCCCTTCCGCCCGGCTCCGCCCCACCAGGCCTTTTCGAGATCGAACTCGGCGATGGTCAGGGGCTTGGAGCGGGAGTAGGACTTGTAGCCCTCAGGGTAGGGGTGCTCGAAGAACCAGACCTCTTTGGTCGGCCCGCCCTTCTCGAAAAAGAGGATGTTGGTGGCGATGCTGGTGTAGGGGCTGAACACGCCCTTGGGCAGACGCACGATGGTGTGCAGGTTGAACTCCGTGAGCAGTTCACGCTTGAGGTTGGTCTTGGTGCCCTCGCCGAACAGAAAACCATCGGGCAGCACTACGGCTGCCTTGCCGGTGTCGTGTTTCAAGAGGTGCATGATCAGAGCCATGAAGAGGTCGGCGGTTTCGCGGGTCTGGTACTTTCGCGGGAAGTTGTTCTCGATGCCGTCTTCTTCCATACCGCCGAAGGGCGGATTGGTGATGATCAGGTCCACCCGGTCGCGGGGGCCGTAATCCTTCAGCGGGCGACTCAGGGTGTTGTCGTGGCGGACGTTGGTGGGCACGTCGATGCCGTGCAGCATCATGTTGGTCATGGCCAGCATGTGCGGCAGCGGTTTCTTCTCCACGCCGTGGATGGTCTCCTGCAGGCGCTTGCGGTCGTCAGCGGTTTTGACCTGCTGGTTCAGATGCTCGATGGCGCAGGTGAGAAAGCCGCCGGTGCCGCAGGCCGGGTCGAGAATGGTTTGCCCGAGCTGCGGGTCGAGCATGTCGACCATGAACTGGGTGACGGCGCGGGGGGTGTAGTATTCGCCCGCGTTCCCGGCCGATTGCAGGTCGGAGAGGATCTTTTCGTAGATGTCATTGAACAGGTGACGGTCGCCGGATTTGTTGAAGTCCACATCCTCTTCGATGGTGTTGATCACCTGGCGCAACAGGGTGCCGGACTTCATGTAGTTGTAGGCGTCCTCGAAGACCGAGCCGACCACCTTGCCATGGGGCGACACACCGGCGGAAGTGGCCATTTTCTTGAGCGCCGGGAAGAGGTCATTATTGACGAAGTCGATCAGTTCCTCACCGGTCATCCCCTCGGGGTTCTTGGCCCAGCTGGACCAGCGGAATCGGCTGGGCAGCGGCGACTTGTAGCCGGGCACGGTGAGCTGCCACTCCTGTTCCTTGTCGTCAAAGATTTTCAGGAAAATGAGCCAGACCATCTGGCTGATGCGCTGGGCGTCGCCATCGACGCCGACATCCTTGCGCATGATGTCCTGAATGGCTTTGATCAGGGTGGTGAGTGACATGGTGCTATCTCCTATTTCCTCACGCGAAGGCGCGAAGACGCGAAGTTTGTATGGTTGTTGACGATGCGCTTGAGGCCTTCTTTCAGAAGGGGCGCGCCGAAGTTGATCAGCAAGCCAAGTGGAAGGTCCATCAGACGCAGATAGGTGAGAAGCTGTTTGGGGTGAACTGGATGGATTTTTTCCACGGACTTCAATTCGACGATCAGCTGTTTATCGACCAGTAAGTCGAGTCGAAAGCCCTCGGAGATCTCGATACCCCGATAGTGGATTGGAACCGGCTTCTGCCTTTCTACGGGCAGCCCTTTTTCCTCAAGCAATTTTGCCAGCACCGCCTCATAGACCGATTCCAATAGGCCCGGTCCCAGATCACGATGCAGCTGTAACGCCGCATCCACCACAACGGCAGACACCTCTTCAACATCCCTTCGCGTCTTCGCGCCTTCGCGTGAGTTAATCTTTTCATCCTGCATAAAGCATATCCTCCAGCTCGTGCACCGCCTGCTGATACTGATCCAGCCCGCCAAAGGCGCGGATGATTTCCAGTGGGGTGCCGAATTCGGTAAAGGGGGCAATGGTAAGAATCTGCGTCTCTTCGATGTGGGCCACGCCCTCATCGGCGTACTTGTCGAGCAGGGCCTCCAGCACCCGGCGGGCATGCTCTCCGTAGCGGGTGAAGTAGTTGCGTTTCTTCACCTGTTCTGCCCGCTCCTTGCGGGTGAGGGGCGGCATATCCCAGGCGACATGGCAGACCAGATCGAAGGGGTCGAAGGCTTTGCCGGATTGCCGTCCGATCTCATCGGCAAGAGCATCGAAGAACACGCCCTGTTCCGACAGTTCGTCGATGATGGCCTGCTTCTTCTCGGTGCTGCTCCAGCGGCGGAGGAAATCGTCGAGAGTGGCGTACTCCCTGGCCAGGGCCTTGCGGGTGTAATCTTTGAGGGATTCGGTGATCAGTTTGCCGTTGGCATCGAAATACTGGACGCGCTCGGAGGCGACCTTGACCTCGACATTTGCCACGACGTAACGGCGAATGCCGCCTTCCTCACCTGGGCCGGGTTCGGCGACGCCGCTCCATTCCTGGTCCTCTCCGGGTTCCGGGTAGGTGACGCCACCGCCAACTTCGGGATCAACGGGAACATCCGGCGGCACCGGTGACTGATCCCCGCTGGGTTCGTAGATCTGCACCGGGTCACCGTCGAAATCAGGGTCGGCAAACAGCTCGGTGGCCTTCTTGAAGTCGATGATGGTGAAGTAGTACTTGCCGTAATCTTCGTTGATGCGGGTGCCGCGCCCGATGATCTGCTTGAACTCGGTCATGGACTGAATGCGCTGGTCGAGGACGATGAGTTTGCAGGTTTGCGCATCCACGCCGGTGGTCATCAGCTTGGAGGTGGTGGCAATAACCGGGTAGGTGCTCTCCGGAAAAATAAAGTTATCAAGCTCTGCCTTACCCTCTTCGTTGTCTCCGGTGATACGCATGACATATTTGCTGTTCTGAGCCACAAGGTCGGCATTTTCATTGACCAGAGCCTGTCGCATGCGTTCGGCATGGTCGATGTTTTCACAGAAGACGATGGCCTTGTCGAAACGGTTGGTCTGCCTCAGGAACTCGGTGATCTTTTTGGCCACCAACCGGGTGCGCTGTTCCAGAACCAGGGTTTTGTCGAAATCCTTCTGGTTGTAGATGCGATCCTCGATCTCGTTGCCGTACTTGTCGATCATGCCCTTGTCGGGCCGCCAGCCGGTCAAATCCCGGTCGAGATCGATGCGCACAACCTTGTAGGGAGCAAGGAAACCGTCGTCGATGCCCTGCCGGAGGCTGTAGGTATAGATGGGGTCGCCAAAGTAGTCGATATTTGAGACTTCTTTGGTCTCCTTGGGCGTGGCGGTAAGGCCGATCTGGGTGGCGGAGGTGAAGTATTCAAGGATTTCACGCCAAGCCGAATCGGCGGCCGCGCTGCCTCGATGGCATTCATCAATGACGATAAGGTCGAAAAAATCGGGGCTGAACTGTTTGTAGATGTTTCTCTCTTCCTCGTTGCCGGTGACAGCCTGATAGAGGGAAAGGTAAATCTCGTAGGACTTGTTGGCCTGCCGCTTCTGGATCTTGGTCATGGCCGAACCGAACGGCTTGAAGTCGTTGGTCATGGTCTGGTCGACCAGGATGTTACGGTCGGCAAGAAACAGGATGCGTTTCTTTGCCTTGGACTTCCACAGCCGCCAGATGATCTGGAAGGCGGTGAAGGTCTTGCCGGTGCCGGTGGCCATCACCAGTAGAATGCGATTCTGGCCCCGGGCTATCGCCTCGATGGTCTTGTTGATGGCCAGCAGCTGGTAATAGCGCGGACTTTTATCGCTGCCGTCGCTGAAATAATCCTGCGTGACCAGCGCATTCTGCTGATCGTTCAGGCCACGGTGCTGCGCCCACCATTGCCACAGCGTTTCCGCAGTGGGGAATTCGTGGAGGGCAAGCTCCCGCTCGACAATGCCGCCCCCTGGTTGGCTGGCCGCAATCTTGTTGTGGAACAGAAAACCGTCGCCGTTGGAGCTGAATACAAAAGGCACTTGCAACATATCGGCATAGCCCAACGCCTGTTGCATGCCGTCGCCAACCGTGTGGTTGTTATCCTTGGCCTCGATAATGGCAATGGGGATGTTCGGCTTGTAAAACAGGACATAATCGGCGCGCTTGTGCTTGGCACGGGTATGCAGCTTACCACGCACGATGATGCGTCCCTTGGTGATAGGAAACTCTTCACGGATTTGGGTCGTGACATCCCAGCCCGCCTTCTCCAGGGCAGGCGTTATGTACTTTGTGCAGATATCTCGCTCGGAAAGTTGTTTTTTATTCATCAGGCCAACTTCCCTTGTTCTTTCATTCGCTCACAAAAAGCTTCGAATTGCCTTCGCGCCAGCTTGAACGGAACCGTCTTGCTGTTTTCCCAGCGGTTGATCGTGGAAAAGCTCACACCCAGCTCGTGAGCCAGCTCTTCCTGGCTGAGCCCCAGTTGCTGGCGGACCTCTTTGACCGTCTCCGCAAAATTTTCCGGTGCTTTTGCCATATCGGTTTGCCTCAATTCCTGGTGCGCCGCCAATTCACAGGCGGCAAGCGAACGCACCTTGCCCAACATACAATTAAGGTCCTCAATATAGCAGGTGACAACGCATGTGGAAAGATGAAAGTCGGCGGTTATTTCAAAATTTTCCGACACATCCCGCTACAACCCGGTAAGTAACCCTCCAGAAAGCCAGCACGAAAAAAATCAGCCACCGCCCGACACTTCTCTGTCTTTCCAGTAAGTAAGCGGGGAAGCAATCAAAATTCACAACGAGGAGCGACCGACCATGGACATCAACGACCTGTTTGACTGAATCATGAAGAGTATCAACCAGTTTGCCGACGAAATCGCCGAACAGCGGTTGCAGGAAAAAATGCAGGACACCGGACGAGGTCCGGAGAATGGGGGTAAGAATGCGGAGAATTTTGAGGCGAAAGAGACGCGGGGTATGACGGATTTCCCGAAAAGGGAGTGATTTGGGCGGTAGCGCCGACACCCTGAAAGCGACGTAAGCCGCTGACAATACGTAGAAAAATAAAACCGCCCAACAACCGGGCGCGGTTAGTGGGCGGGTTGTCTTTTTTTCAAATGGTGGAGGGAACGACGACCTACCGCAAAACAGTCTCAAAGCCCGCGCTCCCCGTAACTCCTTGATAATAAACGCCGAAGTCATTTCACACAACCATTTCCCGACAACCCGACCAGAGAAACGATTTTCTCCCCTGATTTCCCTGCACCGGACGAGGGTGACGGGTTTGCAGTAAAACCGGATACCTGGCGCTTCTCAGCAACAACTTCGAATCCGGTTTTCGGACGCCGGTTCAGTTCCCAAAACGGGAATCGAATTGACCTATGCCTGCCCACCGAAAACCGTACTGATCAGGTAAGCCGTGTAGCCAACGTACCAGGCCAGCAGCACCGCGCCTTCGATGCGGTTGATACGCCCTGGCCCCCCGGAACCCATAGCCGATGACGAATCGCGACAGGGTCAGCGGGGCCATCACCAGTATATCCCGATTGAATACCTCCGGCCCCACCGTCAGCGGATGAATCCACAGCGATGCCCACCACGACCGGGGTGTTAAACAGGTTGGAAACCAGCATTCTGCCATGGAGTACTATCTTCATGCAGCACTATCGTGAGTCAGGTGCAAGTATGCCGGGCGTAACGTCCTCGTCGCATTAAGCAACGCAAGAAGCGCAGTTCCCATGTCGGCAAATACTGCTTCCCACATGGTTGCCATCCCTACAGTACCCAAAAAAATAAACATCCCCTTAACGAAAAATGCCAACGCGATATTCTGCCAAACGATTCGCCGGGTATGCCTTGCTATCCTAACCGCTTCAGCCATTTTTGCAGGAGCATCGGTCATCAGAACCACATCTGCAGTTTCGATGGCAGCGTCCGAACCCAGACCACCCATGGCCACTCCTACATCGGCTCGCGCCAGGACAGGGGCATCGTTAATACCATCACCCACAAAGGCTACCTTGCTGCCCCTTTTGGCATCTGCAAGAATCTGTTCGAAAATTCTTACCTTGTCTTCAGGCAGCAACCCAGCGAAGAATTGATCTAAATTTAGCGTATTGGCAACACCTGCTGCGGAGCATTCATTGTCCCCCGTCAGCATCACAAGTTTCGAAATCCCACTTGCCCGCAACTGATCAATGGCATGCTTTGCATCCGCTTTAATCTGGTCACCGATGAGAATGTAACCGGCGTATTTATTATCCACAATCACGTGGGCCACAGTTCGGTCAAAAGCACACCGCCGACGATCAATATCTTTGTCATGCAAAATGGTGTCGTTTCCAACAACGATGGTTTTTCCATCATATACAGCCGAAACACCCTTTCCTGGGATAGCGAAATGGTCGGTCACCAACAATTCGTCAATGGAGATGCCTTTGCTCTTCACTGCTTCAACGATAGATTTGGCGATAGGATGATTGGAATGCAATTCCGCCCCAGCGGCCATTTGCAGTAACTGATCCGAAGGAAAACCATTATCGGGCACAACGCGGTCTACCGTGAAAACTCCGCAAGTCAAGGTGCCTGTTTTGTCGAAGACCACCGTTTCTACTTTCGAAAGTGCATCAATAAACATTGATCCCTTGATCAGAATCCCACTGCGAGAGGCTCGCCCGATTCCGCCAAAATATCCCAGCGGGATGCTAACGACTAAGGCACAGGGGCAAGAGATCACGAGAAGTACCAGGGCTCGATAAACCCAGGTAGAAAACTGGGCACCTTCAACCAGAAATGGAGGAACAAAGGCAATAGCCGCCGCGATGGCAACCACCGCCGGTGTATAGTAGCGGGCAAAAGTAGTGATGAACTTTTCAGTAGCAGCTTTTCGGGCAGCCGCGCTTTCCACCAGTTCCAATACTCGTGCAATCGAAGACGATTCAAAAGGCTTAGTGACTTGAATCACGAGCGCCGAGGATTTGTTGATAGTACCGGCCAGGACGAGATCACCGGGGCCTATTTGAGCAGGGACCGGCTCACCGGTCAAAGGTGACATGTCTACCTGCGAGGCTCCTTCAATCACTTTGCCATCTAGGGCGATTTTCTCGCCGGGCTTAACCAGGATGATTTCGTCCACATTTACTTTCTCGGGTGTTGTTTCTATTAAACCGTTTGCGGTCCTAAGCAAAGCCCTATTTGGTCTGGCCGTCAATAGGCCACGAACCGATCGTCGAGACTTGGACACTGCCATGTCCTGAAGCAGTTCGCCGACCTTGAAAAACAACATCACTCCAATCGCTTCGGATAGCGCATGAATGGCCATGGCCCCGACTGTGGCAATAACCATGAGCACATTCTCGTCGAAGAACTGGCCGCGCCTCAAGGTCCGCAGTGCACCTGTGAAAACGCTCCATCCGGACAGCAAATAGGCAAACACTACGAGGGGATACTCCACCCACGCCCACGGCAGTTGGTGCAATCGCTCCTCAACAAACAAGTGAGCCACAAAAACAATACCCGCTATGGCGATAATCCAGACTTGCTTTCGTAAATTGTTTGCCTCTGTTGGCCGATCCAGGTCAGCTTTTGGATTCTGGGTTGTGGTTTCGATCTTGATGCCAGGTTCGATCCGCGCAACCGCTGCCAGAGCCTTCGCGATATCGGCAGCCCTCAAGTGTAGGGTGAGATTAGCGAAATCCAAAGTCGCCGATTCAACGCCTTCGATTTTCAACAGTTCCCTCTCGATCTTGGCGGCACAGGCGGCACAATCCAGGTTTTTGACCCGGAATCTTTTATCTTGAATGGATTGCATATAGCATTTCCTTACTGTCACCCATCGTAAATCTTAAGAATTTCACACCCCTCCTCGAGGGTAAATGTTGCCGGTAAAGAAAAAACGCGTTGATGCTGTTTTTGCAGCATTATTTTACCTTTTCAACCAAAGCCCTTATCTCGCCCAGCCAGCAATGAAAGCCATTGGCTGGGCGAGAATGGACAATACTTCTTGTGGATCAGTTGATGTTGCTAATTCCAATTTGCATTCAAGATGACATTTTAGTATAGTGCTGCCATGGAGGTAAGCCATGGCAAGAAAAAAATCTATCGATCCTAAAGACATACAAAAAGCCAAACAATTACGCGACCAAGCTGCTACGATTAGCGAATACAGGAAAGCTCTGTCGGTCATTCTGGTCGCCGAATATGGCTTAGATGCCGACCGTGCGGCAGATGTACTGGGTATAAGCCGCCGCACCGTTTTCCGTGATCGAAGCAATATTCGCAGTCAAGACGACACATCAAAAAGAACATGGGGTGGTCGTCGGAATTCTGTAATGACCATCGAAGAGGAACAGGAGTTTCTTTCTCGGTGGCAAGAACAGGCAACACAAGGAGGCGTGTTGACGATACCGCCTATCCATGCAGCCTTGGTTGAACGGATAGGACATATCGTCCCTCTATCAACAACATATCGTTTATTGGCTCGACACGGGTGGCGAAAGGTGCAACCGGATACCAAGCATCCAAAGAGCGATTCTGAAGCTCAGGAGGAATTTAAAAAAAATTCCCGGAAACAGTGGCTGCCGCCTGCCAGAAAAACGTAGACCGGTTACCGGTGAGGCTTATGTTTCAAGATGAGGCCAGGTTTGGCAGAATGAGCGACCCTCGATCATGCTGGGCACCTGCTCCTTATCGGCCGGTTGTAAATTTAGCCCTGATACGGGAGTTTCGTTATGAATACGCTGCTGTAAGCCCATGGGATGGTTGCCTCGACTTTATGACGACTGAGAAGATGAATACAGAGAACATGTCCCGCTTTCTGACACAAGTAAGCGAAGCGCATAAGGGAGAATTTATCGTCATGGTAGTCGATGGAGCATCTTCTCACAGAAGTAAAGATCTTGTTATCCCAAAAAATGTTGCACTTATCAGGCTAACGCCATATTCACCGGAGCTGAACCCGGCAGAACAAATTTGGAACATGTTACGCAGAAATTATTTTGCCAACCAAGTTTTTGAATCGCTTGACGCAGCAACTGCCCAAGCAGAATTCGGCCTGACAGAAATGGCGACAAACAAAGCCGCAATGAAGAGTTTAACCAATTGGCCTTGGATTAATGCCATCTTGAAAGCATAATGGAATAAGACGAACCACGCTTCCTGACGGAGGTGCCTGTTCGAACCTGGCTGTAAAACGGGCCTCGCGATGTTTTCTTCTCCCTGTGAGTATTCTTGGGTAATAGGGAACTTTTTGCTTCTCAATGATGTTGCCTCCAGCGTCAACCAATTCGACTTCCACATAATCAGGAACGTTATGACCAAAGCTGCCTTTCAGCCTGAGCTTTCCGGAAACCCTGAATTCATCGTCGTCAGTTACTGCCCAGACCTGGCTGAAGTATGTTTTTGAATTGGGAATTGTCTCTTTCGTGAGATCTTTTCCCAACATGTTCCGGGTTGTCGCGCAACCAGAAAGAACCATAACAGCCCCAAGAACCGATACAGCTACTATTATTCGCCACTGTTTCATAATCCACCTCATCGTCTTTACTTTAGGATCGCCGAACTCTTTATCCGAGTCCGGCGACATTGCTTTTACTTAGAGTGCGATCATCAAACCGCGCCCTCTCCTCGTTCGCCGGTACTGATACGCACAGCCTGTTCGATTGAAGAGGCAACGTAGATTTTGCCGTCGCTCTTCAAGCCGGTATGGGCAGCTTTTTCGATGGCATTGACAACAATATCCACCAAATCATCCCTGCAGATTATTTCCAGTTTGACACCTGGATGAAACCCAAGCTCGGGCTCAGCCGTGGTAACCAGACCGCGTCCATAACCGCTGCATTCAAAGACACTGACTCCGGTCAGCCCTTGGACCTTATGTAGAGCCCTCGTGACCGGTCCCAGTTTGTGTTTGGCTATATATGCTTTGACTTCTTTCATGTTAAATCTCCTTCTTCACTTGGATTGAGAACCATTTATACAAAGCCGGAAGGACCAATAGGGTCAGGACAGTTGAGGTAAAGAGTCCACCGGTAACCACTGTCGCCAATGGCCGTTGCACCTCGCTTCCTGTACCGGAACTCAACAACAGCGGGATAAGCCCCAGTGCGGTAGTAATGGCAGTCATGAGAACCGGGCGAAGCCGCAGAGATGCCCCTCGAACGGAAGCTTCGTCAACCGACACCCCGTCGCGAACCAGTTGATTCAAATAGGTAACCAGCACCATTCCATTCTCCAATGCGATCCCGAACAACGCGATAAAACCGACGGATGAAGGCACCGACAGGTTCTGACCGGTCAGCCATAACGCAACCACACCGCCCACCAGCGCCAATGGGATATTGAAGAGGATCAGGAAGGTGTTCTTCAGCGATCCGAAGTTCATAAAGAGCAGCAAAAGGATGATCAGCAGCGTGACTGGAACAACGAGAGCCAACCTTTTGTTTGCTTCCTGCTGGAGCTCGAATTGCCCGCCCCAACTGACCAAATACCCAGGAGGCATTTGAACTTTTTCTGCGATGGCCTTCTGCCCCTCAGCGACAAAGCTGCCGATATCGCGACCACGCACATTGCATTGCACGGTAATGAAGCGCTGATTGTTCTCCCGGGTAATCTGACGCGGCCCGATGATCTCGTCGATGGTGGCAAGTTGATCAAGAGGAATCTTCGCCCCCCCAGGAGCGGAGATCAAAATGTGCCGGATCGACTCCGCGTCGTTACGGGCTTCTTCCGTGAACCGCACGGTGATATCAAAACGTCGGATACCCTCGAAAATCTGTCCGGCGGACTCTCCGCCGACAGCGGTCCGGATGACGCCTTGAACATCCTCCACATTGACTCCATAGCGGGCAATGGCCTGTCGATCAATGCGGATAAGAAGTTGCGGAGTTCCGGTCACCTGGTCTTTCTGGACATCCGCCGCGCCCGGGACCTCCCGGATCACGGACTCGATTTCGGCCGCTTTTTCCTTGAGAATGTCCATGTCTGAGCCAAAGATTTTGATGGCCAGCTCCGCTTTCGTTCCGGTTAGCAATTCATCCACTGCCGCCGCGATGGGTTGCGTGACGTTGAACTGCGCCCCCGGAAAAGATTCGAAAGTTTCGCTGATTTTCGCGTAAAGCTCATCCGATGTCCGGGCACTTGTCCATTGATCCTGTGGCTTGAGGGCAACGAAGGCTTCCGCGCTGTTCACCGGGTCGGCATGCGCTCCAACTTCGCCGCGACCGACGCGGGTGACAACACGAGTCACCTCGGGGAATTTTTCCATCAGCCGCTTTTCAAAGCGCAACATGGTGTTTCGTGACTCCTCAAGTGAAATCGACGGGGCCATGGTGGCGCGGATCAGCAGGTCGCCTTCATCCAAACGCGGCACAAATTCGGAACCCATGCGGGGCAGGACAATAGCGCCGACGAGCAGCATCAGTCCGGCCAGCCCCACCGCCAGCCAGCGATTTCGCACAAACAGACTCACTGCAGGGCGGTAGGGACGCAGGAGCCACTGCACAATCCAGGCTTCCTTCGACCCCGTCCCGGAAGCAACCGAGCGGGGACGCCGCATCAGAAGGTCGGACATCACCGGCGCGAGCAGCAGCGCATAAAGCAACGAACCGAACATTCCCAGGGCCACCGTCTGCGCCAGCGGTTTAAAGGTCTTTCCCTCGACGCCTTGTAGGGTAAACAGCGGCAGGAAAACAATCACGATGATGGCGATGGCGAAAATGATCGGTCTGCCGACTTCGCTGCAGGCCCTGGCGACAATGGCCAGACGTGATTCGTCGGGTTCGGCCTCCCGCAGCATTCGATCCACGTTTTCCACCATGACGATAGTGGCATCCACCATCATGCCGATGGCAATGGCGAGTCCTCCCAATGACATCAGATTGGCGCTGATGCCAAAAATCTTCATCAGGATAAAGGCGAAGAAAATGGAGAACGGAATGGAAAGAGCCACCACCAGGCTGGCGCGTAGGCCTCCCATGAAGATCAGGAGCACCCCTGCCACCAGAAGCACTCCGAAGATCAGGGCGTCGGTGACGGTCTTGACACATTTGGAAACCAGCGTGGCCTGGTCGTAATAGGGCACCACCTTAACCCCTTCGGGAAGAACGCGGTTGATCTCTTCAAGTTTGGTTTTGACATCGGCAATAACCGTTGACGTGTTGGTGCCGATCAGCTTGAGGACCATGCCGACCACCACTTCGCCTTTGCCGTTCATGGTCGCCAGCCCCCGGCGGATCTCTCCGCCGATAACAACCTCGGCAACCTGGTTCAAATACACCGGCGTGCCGTCTTTAACCTTAAGAACAACCCGCTCCAGATCACTGATTTTTTCGGCAAGGCCTACCGAACGGATGATGTACTCCTCGGCGTTCTTTACCAGGAATTGCGCGCCAGCATTGCCGTTATTGGCTTCCACCTTTTCCTTGATCTCATTGATGGTCACGTCGTAGCGGAGCAGGTCGGCGGGACGTACCCGCACCTGGAACTGCTTCACCTCGCCACCCAAGGAGAGAACCTCGGTCACGCCGGGCACGGTCTGCAGGTTGAACTTGATGAGCCAGTCCTGAATTTCCCGCAATTCTTCGGGCGTACGGCTTTGCTTTTCGTCCTCGACCACGAAAAACAGGATCTGTCCAAGGCCGGTGGCTATCGGTCCCATTTCCGGGTCGCCAAATCCTTCGGGGATTTCTTCCCGGGCCATTTGCAACCGCTCGCCGACAAGTTGCCGGGCGAAGTAGATATCCGTGCCGTCCTCAAAGTAGATGTTGATCACCGAGAGCCCGAAATTGGAAATGGAACGGATCTCCTTGAGATTCGGCAGGCCGTTCATCGCCGTTTCAACGGGATAGGTGACAAACTTTTCCACCTCCTCGGGGGCAAGACCTTCGGTTTCCGTAAACACCTGCACCAGCGCCGGGGTGACATCCGGGAAAGCGTCGACAGGCAATTGCTTGTAACTGAACCATCCGGCAACCAGTACAAGAATTCCGAGCACACCCATTAAGAGGCGGCTGCGCAGTACAAATCGGATTAGTTTTTCCATGTTGCGCTCCCTCCTTAATGGTTATGTCCGTCGCCGAACGCGCCCTTGGACAATTGCGCCTTCAGGGTGAAAGAACCTTCAGCCGCATAGGTCTGCCCAGCCGTAAGTCCCGAAAGAATCTCCACCGTGGTTCCATTCTGTCGACCGAGCTCAACCGGCTTGGGCTCGAAGCCTTCGTCGGTTCGCACAAACACCACGGTCTTGCCTTCAAACGTCTGCAGCGCGCTTTTGGGCACCACAAGCCCGACCGGGGAACCGCCGACCGCAACCTTGGCGGTCACAAAAAGTCCTGGTCGAAGGCTGCCATCCGGGTTGGACAGCTCAATCCTGGCCTTTGCCGTTCGGGTCCCTTCATCCACCTGTGGTCCGACCCAGGCAATCTTTCCATCCGCCGAAGGGATACCGTGACCAATTTCGATTCTCACAGTCTGCCCCTTGCGGATACTGACCAGATCTTTTTGGTAAATGTTCAGATTCACCCAAACCGTGGACAGATCGGCAATGGTGAAAACATCCGCTTCCGCGCCGACGTTTTCACCAAGCGTCATATGTTTCTCGATGATGGTCCCACCCAATGGAGCTCGGATTTCAAAACGCGTATAGGTGGCGTCCGGATGCTCCGGAAGCTCCTTGAGCACATCATCGGTGAAACCAAGTGCGTGTAACTGTTGTTCCGTCGAATTCTTTGCGATTCGAGCCTCGGCGAGGGCTTGGCGGGCATCCAGGTACTCCTGTTCGCTGGTCACCTTTTTTTCCCAAAGCCGCTCTTCACGCTTGAAGTTCGCCTGAGCCAGGGTTTCCCTTTCGACCGCCGCAAGGTACGATGCCTTGGCATCAGCCAGTTCCCGGCTCTCCAGAACAGCCAGAAGCTGCCCTTTCTTCACCTGGTCGCCCACGGTCGCCCGCACTTCCCTCACGATACCTGCAACCCGGGGCACAACATGGGCAATCCGGTCGGCGTTGAGAACGATCTCACCGGGAAGCTCTACGTATTGATTGAGGGTACCCGCTTGAGCCGTTGCCAAAGTAACGCCAAACTCCCGCAACTCAGCATCGGAGAGCCGGACTATCTCTTCACCATGACCTCCCTCGCCCTCTTCTTCGGCATGCTCATCATGCTCGGCCTGCTCATCCGGTTTAGCCGACTTGTTTTTGCTGTGTTCTTCGTGATCGTGGGTATCGTGCTCTTTTTCTTCCCCATCCGCATGGGTTGTCCGTTCCACTTGAACGTGATTTCCCTCGCTGTCGGCGTTTTGCCAGAAGAAAGCTCCCAGGCTCAATGCGGCGACAACGACAACGGAAATAATGATGTATCTGTTTTTTTTGTTTTTCATTCTTATAAGCTCCTTCACTTGGCGTTATCCTTGTTGTTTTTGATGTCGCTGAGAGGCACTCCGACCAGCCGCTCCATGTCGGTGCTTGCCAAGTGGTAAGATCCAAGAGCCAGCAGATACTGGCGTTTAACGGTGAAGAGCGTTCGCTGTGCATCCAGCATTTGTAAAAAGTCCAGTTTCCCCTCGCGATACCCGAGTTCCGTGGATTCATAAGTTGATTGCGCACTGGGGAGGATTTCATCACGAAGGCCAACTGCCTCCGTATAGGCGGCGGAAAGGCTCTGCCACGTATCCGAAAGACCCGTCACCAGACCGACTTTTGCCGCCCTCTGCTCCGATTGCGCCTTGTCGACACGTGCCCGGGCCTCTGATACGCCACCCTGATTGCGATTAAAGAAAGGAATCGGTATGGAAACGCCGACCACGAATGCGTTGTCATCGGTTTCCTGGAAATTTCTGACCCCAGCACTCAAGGTCAGATCGGGAACAGCCTCTGAGCGAGCCAAGTTAAGAGCCGCTTCGCTTCGCTCAAGTTCAGCCGCCCAACGCGCCATATCCGGATTGTTGCCCAGAAACGCCTTGAGCGATTCCTCATCCGGCAAGGTCGAAATATCGCCCAATTGACCCACCGCCCGGCCAAAATCCACGCGTTCGCCCCCCCAGAATCCAGCCAGACGGCGTCTGGCCGCCTCCAACTCGCGAACCGCTTTGTTGGCTTCCGTCCGCGCTGCGGCCAGTTCAATTTGGGCTCGTGATTTCTCGACCGGAGAGACCTTTCCAGCGTCAACTTTTTCACTAACCGCCGTGGTGGTCTGTTCAGCGAGCTTGAGCAGGTCACCGTTCAACGCAACCTGCTCCTGTGCAATCAGGACTTCCACAAAGGCCTTGGCCGTTGCCGCAAGAACGTCGAGCTTTTTGCTCTGGTAATCCCATTCAGCCAACGTCTTATCAAGAGTGGCAACCTTCCTTCGGTTTCCCCGCTTGCCGCCCAACTCCACCAATTGGGAAAAAGCCATGGTGGTCTCGGCTCCGTCAACCCCTTCGAGGGCGTCCTTGCCGCCAAAGTTCTCCATCTCCACCCCTAGTTCGGGATTTGGAAGGAGTCCGGCCTGAAGCGCGGCGGCGTCTCTGGCGCGGATTTCGGCGGAAAACCCTGCCAGTGAAGGGTTCTTTTTCAGCGCCAACGCCATGGCAGAGGCCATGGTGAGTTGGTCGGGAACGGTCACTACAGACCCAGAAGTGGCGGGTGAGTCAGGTTCTCCAAGCCTGCTCCCCGCTTTGAGCTCAAGAACATGCTGCGGTGGCTCATTCCCCGCAATATTTCGCGCCGTTGCTACATGCTGGGTGGCGCATCCCGCCGTGAGCATGGTCACGGTGACGGGAACCCAGAACAGGTTCAATTTCATAAATTTCTCCGGTGCAAGTTAAATCGCCCGCAAAAGTTCAGTGCGACATGGATTTCGGGCGCAGATGATCCAATCAGCCCAGGAATCACCCCAAAGGTCTCTGATTCCAAAGCAAACGAGTGTTTTTACTGCCGGAGGGGTATCAAATCAGGAGAACAACTGTACGGAGAGAAACAAGGTGAGGAGAAGGAAAATCTTCAAAGGGGATGGAGAAAATGTCGGGATCGAGATAGGCGCCTGCTGAATCGGCAAGCGATTTCGGGAAGAGAAGAGGTGTTTTGGAAGGGTCTTTCTTTAGCTTGAACTGATCGGAATCCGTCTTGTCAGCGGTGCGTATGACTTCCTTCGCCGTACTGCAGGCCACGGCGACATCGAAACACTCGCCATGGTGCGCCGTATCGTAGACCGACGACCGTTCCCCGGCGGGAACATTCGGCGAAACACCTTCCCGACAACCGTTCAGGAAGAAATCGACATAACCGTCCTTGCCAAAACAAAGCACAAGGTCCATCCCCGGTGGGACAACCAGCATCGTGCTCATCAGGAGCACGAGCAGCGCGGAGACTGCCTGAGTTGTTTTTCGCAAAAAGGTCACTATTTCACCGTGAAGTCACAATTCTTATGCTGCAAATGGGACACGCCTGCCTCCAGCAGGTTCCACACACATTCATCATATAACGAATAAAATACGTTTCTTCCCTCCTTGCGACTTTTGACCAACTGATATGGCCGAAACAGCCGCAGATGGTGGGAAACGGCGGAGTGGGTCATTTCGAGTTCATCCGCCAACGACTGAACCGTGACTTCGGCATTCCGGAGAAGAAACAAGATGCGCATGCGAGTTTCATCCCCAAGGATGGAAAACAACTGCGCCAGGCTATCTGCCATTTTTGCCGAGTCCGAGGTCATCATCACTGTTCCTTCAACTGCTACAATGGGTAAAATATATGAACATCCGTTTCAATGTCAAGGGCTTTTTCAAACCTTTTTCGATGGGCGCTATCTTGGCGTGATGCCCGGCTGAATCTCGGCCGTCTTAGCATCCATGGCAGCATCCATGGCCCCCTTTATATTCTGCGGGTCCTTTCGCCAGGGCTTTCTCGGTGATTTCCTTGTAGTGCATCGGATTCTTCCCGCCGAACTCCTCAAGCACCTTCTGAGCGCAATCGGTGAAAGAGAAACCCGCATTTGCAGCGGATGGCTTTGGAGCTTCTTCGCTTCTTCGACGGTCGCAGGAACCGGCACAGCGCCACTCGGGATCTCAGCGGAATCTCGCAGGGCAAAGGTCTGAGGGCCAACCTTTACAAATGGCGACTTGTCCCCATTGCTCTTGATGTCGGAGTAGAGCCGGGCGCTGACGGTGGCATCCGGGGTCTTGCCTTCGGATTGCCAGAGACCGGCAGCCATGATTTGCTCGGCGATGTCCTTGGCGTGCAGCGCCGTACCTGCCTGCTGTAAAACCTGAATGGCGGCCGTTTTAACGTCCATGGCTCGCCCCCGTTGCGGATTGTTCGGCCTGTTGCTGATAAGTCACGCCGAAGATGGTGTCGCCCAGCCATTTCTTGAACGACGGGTTGTCGCTGAACTGCTTGAACAGCTCGGTGTGGTCGGACAAGAGGTCGATCATGACGCGTTGCAGCGCGGCGTCGTGCTCGATCCGGGCGGTCTTCTTGTCGTTGTTCTTCATGGCGTTCTGGTAGGCGGCGTCCGCTGCGACCTTGGCCGGAATCTCCTCGGCGATGACCTGGCGGATCTTGTCGCCGTCCTTCCAATCGATGTTGCCGAACTGGTCGTTGAACGCCTTGATGATGTTGCTCAGTTGGTCCAGCTCCGGTTCCGGTTTGCGGCCACCTCCGCTGGTCGGCACCGGTCCGATTTCGGCATCCTGATCCGGAAGGCCTATCTTCAGGCTGGTTTTCACCTCGACACGGTAGCTGTCCATGTCGATGGCCTCTAGGATGCCCCGGGACAGGTCCTCTTCCTTGGGCGCGGGGAGCTTCGGGATCAAGAAATTCAGGAAGATCGACAGCTTCTCCCAGTCGGCATTCGAGTACGGCAGGATCGAGGCCAGAAATCCGTAGGTGCGGACGAAAGCCTTGGCCTTGCCCTTGAAGTCCACCTGGCCGTCCTCGTCGAGATCGGCGTTGTAGGTGGCCACGCAGGCGTCTATGATCGGGTCGAGCTTGTCGCGGTCCGCGCCGTTCAGGTAGAGCCCCACCAGGTCGTCGATTTGCACCTGCGAATAGACCTGGTAGCCGTCCAGATCCGACTTCAGGTCGTGCAGCTTGTTGGGGTCGGTCTCGTCGCTGAGGATGGTGGTGCGGTAATAGGGCTCGAACGACTTCTGGATGGTCTCCGAGTCGTTGTAGAAATCGAGCACAAAGGTGTCGTGCTTCTGCGGGTGGGCGCGATTGAGCCGCGAGAGGGTCTGCACCGCCTTGATGCCGGAGAGCGCCTTGTCCACGTACATGGTGTGCAGCAGCGGTTCGTCGTAGCCGGTCTGGAACTTGTCGGCGACGATCAGGAAGCGGTACGGGTCCTGTTGCACCTTGTCCGGGATCTGGCTGCTGGGGAAGCCGTTCAGCGTCGCTTCGGTGACCTTCTTGCCGCCATACTCGTGCTCCCCGGAAAAGGCCACGATGGGCGCGTAAGGGCTTTTACGCTCCTTGAGGTAGTCCTTGAAGGCGTGGAAATACTGAATGGCCCGCTCGATACCGTTGGTGATGACCATGGCCCGGGCATGGCCGCCGATCTTGCGGTGGCCGATCACCTGGGCGTGGAAGTGCTCCACCATAATCTCCGCCTTCTCGCGGATGGCGTGCTCATGGGACTCCACATAGCGGCGCAGCTTTTTCTGGGCCTTGTTGGCGTCGAAGAGCGGATCGTCCTCCACCGTCTTGGCCAGACGGTAGTAGCTCTCCACCGGGGTGTAGTTCTTCAGCACATCGAGGATGAAGCCCTCCTGGATGGCCTGCTTCATGGTGTAGCTGTGGAACGGATAGTGCTTCACGGTGCCATCCGGCTGTGGGTCCGGCTCGCCGAAGATCTCCAGGGTCTTGTTCTTGGGGGTTGCGGTGAAGGCGAAGTAGCTGGCGTTGGTCACCATCTTCCGGCCTTCCATGATCTTGTTAATCTTGTCCTCGGTATCCAGTTCATCCCATTCCGCCTTGTATTCACCCGGCTTTTCCGCAACGGCCATGTTCATGGCAGCGGTGGTCTTGCCGCCCTGGCTGGAATGGGCCTCGTCGATAATGATGGCGAACTTGCTCTTGCGGTGTTCGTCTCCGATCTCATCGAGGATGAACGGGAACTTCTGCACCGTGGTGATGATAATTTTCTTCCCGGCCTTCAGGAATTTGCGCAGGTCGCCGGAGTGTTCGGCATGGCCAACGGTGGCGGAGACCTGGGCGAACTGCTTGATGGTGTCGCGGATCTGTTTGTCGAGCACCCGTCGGTCGGTGACCACGATGACCGAATCGAATAGCGCCTTGCTCTCGTGCTCCAGCCCCACGAACTGGTGCGCCAGCCAGGCGATGGAGTTGCTCTTGCCGCTGCCCGCCGAGTGCTGGATCAGGTAGCGCCTGCCGATGCCGCTCTCGGCGGCATTGGCCAGCAGCATGCGCACCACCTTCAACTGGTGGTAACGGGGGAAGATCTGCTTGTACCTCTTTTTGCCGGTCTTCTCGTCCTTTTCCTCCACCACCTGAGCGTAGTTTTCCAGGATATCGGTCAGGCCCTCTTTGGAGAGGGTCTCCTTCCACAGGTAGTCGGTGGCGAGCCCGGCCGGGTTGGGCGGATTGCCAGCACCGTCGTTGTAGCCTTTGTCGAACGGCAGAAACCACGAGCCCTTGCCCTTGAGGTGGGTGCAGAAACGCACCTCGTGATCGTCCACGGCAAAATGAACGACGCAACGGCCGAACTGGAACAGCAGCTCCTTTGGGTCGCGGTCGCGCTGGTACTGCTGCACGGCATCGAGCACCGTCTGCTTGGTGAGCTTATTTTTGAGTTCGAAGGTGGCGATGGGCAGGCCGTTGATGAACACGGCCATGTCGAGGGAGAGCGCGGTCTCGTTGCGGCTGTAGCGGAGCTGGCGGGTGACGCTAAAGATGTTGGCTGCGAACCGTTCCGCCGCCTTCACGTTGCCCGGCGTCGGCGTGCCGTAGAAAAGGTCCACATGGGCCGGGCCGTGCTTGATGCCGCCGCGCAGCACGTCTACCACGCCGCGCTTGGCGATCTCGCCCTGCAGGCGGTGCAGGAACTGGGTGCGCTTGGAGCCTTCCTCGTCGATGCCGAGCGCTTCATAGGCGTCGGACTGGGTGGCGGCGAGGAATTGCAGCAGCTTGGCCAGGTCGACGGCGTGTTCCCGGTCGTAGTCCTGCGGGTCGCCCTGGACGTATCCGGCATCCTCCACGAGGGAGGCGACGATGATCGATTCCAGGCCCTTTTCGCTGGTGTCGGTCGGCTTCATAGGTCCTCCAGCAAATGGGCGATGTCCTTCGGCGAGGGAAGTTGGCCTTTCAGCGCCTTGGGCAGGGTCTTGGTAATTTCATAAGTTGCCACGCCGATAGGCTTGCGGGCGTCGTGTAGGGCGTATTCCACAATCGTGCGGCTCTTCTCCTTGCACAGGATGATGCCGATGGAGGGGTTCTCGTCCTCCTGGCGGACCTGCCGGTCCAGAGCCGTCAGATAAAATTGCATCTTGCCGACGAACTCCGGCAGGAACTCGCCGACTTTCAGTTCGATGGCGACCAGGCAGCGCAGGCGGCGGTGAAACAACAAGAGGTCGATAAAAAACTCTTTGCCTTCCACCTCCAGACGGTATTGGCTGCCCATGAAGGCGAACATGCCGCCCATGGCCCGGAGGAAATCCTCGATCCGGGCGATGAGCGCCCGTTCCAGTTCCCGCTCGCTATGTTCCTCGCCCAGCTCCAGAAAATCGAAGGTATATTCGTCCTTCACCGCCAGCTTGGCCTGAGCGCGAAGCTCCGGAGTCAGCGCCTGGTCGAAATTGGTCTGGCCCAGCAGGGATTTTTCGTAGCTCTGGTTGTCGATCTGGTGAATGAGCACGTTCTTGGACCAGCCGAACTTGCGGGTCATGCGCAGATAGAACTCCCGCTCCAATGGGTCCTTGCAGCGCTCCAAGATGGCCAGGTTGTGGCTCCAGCCAATTTCTCGCACCAGTGGTGCGAGTTTTTCCAGGCCGGTGTATGCCTCGAAAAAGGCCTTCATCCGCCAGAGGTTGGAGGCCGAAAAGCCACCCACGCCTGGAAACTCCGTCCGCAGATCGGCGGCGAGCTGTTCCACCACCGCCTTGCCCCAGCCTTCGGCATCCTGCCGCTCCACGATCATCCGGCCGATATCCCAGTACAGGCCGACCAGCTCCTTGTTGACCGCCTTGAGGGCTTCGTACTGGGCGGAGCGGATGCGCTCCTTGATCTCGGTCAGCAGACCCGGATAGTCCTTCGGTTTGCCGAGGCTGATTTTTGAGGTTTTATCAGTCGGTTTCATCCATGTCCCCCTCGTCATCGATCACGTCATCGGACTCACCGGTGTCCTCATCCAGCGCCAGCAGTTCGTCCTCGGCAACCTCCGGTACCTCGATGCCGCGCACATCCACCTGACCGGTGACCACATCGGAAATCAGCCGGGTGCGGTATTCTTGTAAGTAAGAAATTTGGCTGGCAACTTCACTTCTGACCTTACGTTCCAACTCAAGAAGTTCAGAAATCTGTTTCTGCAAATGAATCGGAGGGATAGGAATCTTTTCCTTTATGAGTGTGCGTGGATTAAGTGGTCTGTTTCTTCCGGCGGCTCCACGAGAATTGAGGTTTAAAAGCAGGTCCCCATCTTTAGTTGTAAAGAACGAATACAAGAAAGCAGCCTCGGCCATTTCAGGGTTATTTTGAAAAATGGGATATCGGTGTGAGGCTATGCAACCTTCATCCTCAGGCTGAGCAATTGCGACAGCACCTTCCCAAGCGAATTGGCCACTGAAAACCAAATCTCCCGGTTTGATCCAAAAAAAGGTGGAGTCTCCTAAATCTCTTCCCGGCGTAGCTTCCTTATGGAAAATCCCTCTCCCCCTGTTATACAATCCGATTGGTCTATAAATAAGACCGTCCTCTCGCCCAATCGGCCGTTCTACCTGATCGGCGACCACACCAAATCGAAGCCATTTGGTTTCCTTAGATTTCATGGCCTCGTACGTCAGAACAATACGGCGTTCTTGTAGTAGCTCAATCAATCGTCGTTTGTTCCGGATGAATCGGTGGACCTTGCTGCCGACCGCATCGAGAAACCGAGTGATATGCCGCTGCTCCTCAACCGGCGGAACCGGCGAAGGCATGCGCTTGAAATCCTGCCAGTAAAGCCGGTTGCGGTCTTTGACGATGCCCCGCGAATAGGCGTCCACCTCGTTCATGTAGGACGCGGTGCGGAACAGATAGCTGAAGTAGCGGCAGTCCACCTTGGGAAAGGGTCGCACAACGACATAGGCTGGACTAACCAATCCGTCGACAGGCGCGACACCAACGGCCCCCTGCCACATGCGCATCATGTTGTAGGCAATATCCCCTTGTCGCGCCCGCTTGTATTTTTCCCGGTCGGACATCACCTGCTTGCGCTTCAGGTTGTCCATGTCGCGCACGCGGACGCCGGTTTTCAACGAGACCTCAAGAATAGGTAACTCCCCAAACCCGGTCTCGTTGCGCTGGGAGAAAAGACGGCCGTTCCTGAACAGATCCCAGTGAGCCGGAATTTCGCCCAGAAACGGCTGCCCGGAATCCTTATATTCGGGGTAACCCTTTATTATCGTCACTCCATTTCTTGGGGAGCCATCTGTCGAGCTGTTGTGCACGTGGGGTCTTGTTGGCTGTGCAAAAAGAGACGGCTGCACAGGTTTAATCTGCATTGGCGGGATGCCCCTCTTTTTGACGCCAGTGTCCATATCGGAGGATGTCTCAGCAGCACAAACCGCTTCAATTGGCTGATGATACAGCACAAAGTTCGTGATGGGTGGCGGTTCTATGAGTTTTAGTCCTTCTATGTCGCCCGATTTCAATTGCTCTCGTAATTCCATTAACAAGCGGCCCAAAACGTTCATGCCAACCAAGGAACCGTCCTTGGAGACTTTTGCGCCCCAAAAATCATCTTTACGGGACTGCTCAACAATAGGCAGATCACCTGTCGATAGTAGCAATTCACCAAAGGCACGCCAGTTTTGCGCCAACTTGACCCTGAGACACCAGCGCATGATTTTTACGCGCACAGAATCCCAGTCCTGACGTGACCTTTTTTTTAGCGGCTTGATCCGCATCTTTGCCGTCATTGGGCTTCGCTCATCAATGATCTGGCGTTGTATATCGGGCAGATGCGGGAAACGGCACGCTTGATAAAGAGCCTCAGAAGTGCGGATTCGAACCCCATTTACACAAAGCGGAAAGCCTGGTGCCATGTTGGATAGCCCACCATACTTTTCGTTTGTCTTCAGAAAGACAGCGGCTGCTGAAGGGCTATAGGTTCGAATTTGACTACCCTGACTCATCAGAAAACATCCTTAGCTAACATGGCCATGAACCGCTTGAGCGATGTATCTGTATTGGTCGTCCGTGGAAACAACGGGTACCAAGGATCACCTACCCACAGTGCAAGGGGAGCGTTGTTGGGACAGTTCCGAAATGTCACGATTAGAGAGCCGAAGCCCAATGACTCAAGGGAAGTGTGCCCCAACGGACGCTGGGATTCACTCAGGTATGGACAAATCTGGCGAATGCGAACTCCCGCCTTCAAGAATTCTTGTTCCAGAAGTTGGCGTCCGGCATCGCTGGAAAAAACTCCTTTTTCACCTACCTGACCGGCATTGCGAAGCTGCGGCTTATAGTTCATGGCCTGGACGTACCCGGTTACGCCTGGCTCAGTCGGGATAACCGTGGGGCGAAGCACATCCGACGTGTCGGTATATTTTTTTCGATCTTCAAGGTTCACAGCATGCCACCAGGTTATGTTGATCGTTTTTCCAGCGGCCTTTGCCGCCTCATTCACTTTATTCCGGTGGTAGTAAGATCCTTCGTGAGTTGCAATGACAACTACATGCAATTTTGCCGTCGAAGGCGCATCTTCGGCTATCCAAGCTTCCAAATCCCTGCGAACACGATTCCCGGTAAAAACGGCATCGTCTATATAAAGAAAAACATCTTGCGACTGGCCACAGTCCTCCACTCCAAACCCACATTTCTTCTTCAAAACTTTGCTGAATAGCGCCAGCATTTCCTTCTGGCTCGCGCCCCCACCTTGAATATCAAGAAAATTAACGCCTTGCCAAAAACCACAAGGATCGTCACCAACAAGCTTTTCAGTTTGAAATAGGCCAGCAAGAAATTTCTTCGTATCCTTCCTGGAGAAATAGGTCATTTTGAGGACGTGATCCATCTCCCGCAGAATTGGAACGCGGACCTCCTCATCGAATTGACAGACCCATCGTTCAACATGATCCGGAGTTGGCGAGGGCAAGTCTCCCTCACGGTAATCGGCAATTGTCGAGGTAATTGAATCGAGAAGGCGATGTCGTTCCGTCATTGGTTTCCTCCGATCAAAATATCATCGAGTAACCCTTCAGTCTCATGCTCCAGGGCGTAGATATCGGACTTGATCTCATCCAGGGTGCGCATGGGCGCGGGCCGATAGAAATGGCGGGTGAAGGAGATCTCGTAACCCACCAGTGTCTTGTCCGGGTCGATCCAGGCATCCGGTGTATAGGGCAGCACCTCGCGTCGGAAGAACTCCTCGATGCCGCCTTCTTCAAGCAACGGCACCTGCTCGCTGTCGCGCAGTCCGGTATCCGGCTCATACTCGACCACGCAGTGTTTGCCGCCCACCTCAGTTTCGAACAGGCCGTGGATGGGGTCTGGCTTGGCTTTGCCGGGCTTGTGAACCTTCTTCAGTACCGGCGCGGCGTCCTCGTGGGTATCGCAGAGCTCGCTCTGCATCAGCTTCTTACGCTTGGCGGTGAGTTTAACGCCGTGTTTGTCGGCATCGGCCTCAACGGTGTCCATGAATGCGTTGAAATCCAGGTGCGGTCCAGCTCCGATGGTCTCGGCCACGCGGCGGGCCAGGTTAGCCAGCGGCTCTTCCTTGGCCTTGGCGCAGGTTCGCTCGAACCGTTCCAGGCGGGCATGGCTCAGGTCGATGGCGAGGCGCAGAGGGCGGTCCATTGTCACCTTCCAGTAGCCGAAGGCCTCGTTGGGGAAGATCTTGGATTTTTCGGTTTCAACCGGATTCACCACCAGGTCGCAGATGGCACGGATGTGTTCCTCGGAGTATTCGCAGTTCTTCTTGCCGAGGTTACGGCGCAGCGGCACGAACCATTCGGTGGCGTCGATGAGTTGGACCTTGCCTCGGCGCTCTTCACTCTTGCGGTTGGTCAGCACCCAGATGTAGGTGGCAATGCCGGTGTTGTAAAACATGTTCTCCGGCAGGGCGATGATGGCCTCCAGCCAGTCATTCTCGATGATCCAGCGGCGGATGTTGCTCTCGCCCTGACCGGCGTCGCCGGTGAAGAGTGACGAGCCGTTGTGAACCTCAGCGATGCGACTGCCGAAATGGGTGGTGTGCTTCATCTTGGAGAGTTTGTTGACCAGGAACATGAGCTGCCCGTCCGAGGAACGGGTGATCATCTTGTATTCCGGGTCGCCCCCATGCTGGGTGACAAAGCGCGGGTCCTTGATGTCGCCCTTACCACCTAGGCGCTCCAGATCGGTCTTCCAGCTCTTGCCGTAGGGCGGATTGGAGAGCATGAAGTCGAATTCCTGCGACGGGAAGGCATCGCTGGAGAGGGTGGAGCCGTACTTCATGTTCTCGGCCTCGACCCCTTCGCCTTTCAGCAGCAGGTCGGCTTTTGTGATTGCATAAGTTTCAGGGTTTATTTCCTGCCCATATAGATGAATAGAAACATCCTTGCCATGGTTGCCCGCCAGTTCAGCCAGGCGTTCCTCCGCCACGGTCAGCATGCCTCCGGTACCGCAAGCCCCGTCATAGACGAGATAAGTTCCGGATTCGATGTCGTCGGCCACCGGCAGGAAGATCAGATCGGCCATGAGCTTGACCACATCGCGGGGCGTGAAGTGCTCTCCGGCCTCTTCGTTGTTCTCTTCATTGAAGCGGCGGATCAGCTCCTCGAAGATGGTGCCCATGGCGTGGTTGTCGAGCGCCGGGAGCAACTCGTTGCCGTCCACGTCCTGCACCGGCTTGGGGCTGAGGTTGATGCGGCCATCGAGGAATTTCTCGATCAGATGGCCGAGGATGTCGGCCTCGATCAACGTGGGGATCTGGTTGCGGAACTTGAACTTGTCGAGGATCTCCTGGACGTTGGGCGAAAAGCCGTCCAGATAGGCTTCGAAATCGGCCTTGAGTTGCTGTTGTTTGGCGCGGTTCTTCAGGTCGCGCAGGGTAAAGGGCGAGACGTTGTAAAAAGCCTCGCCTGCAGCCTGGCAGAGGGCGGCGTGCTGATTGGCGATCCCGGCCCCGTCGAGCTGCTTCTTCATGCCGAGAACCTTTTCCTTGCTCGGCTCAAGCAGCGCATCAAGACGACGAATGACCGTCATCGGCAGGATCACGTCACGGTATTTGCCGCGCACGTAGACATCGCGCAACACGTCGTCAGCGATACCCCAGATAAAATTCACGATGCTGTTGTGGATCACATGGTTCATGGCCCGTCGTTACTCCTTGCGCTTCTTGTCGGTTTCCGCAGGCTCGGCCGCGCCGCCAGCCTTGACCCACGCGTCCACTTCATCTTTCTTGAACTTCCAAAGACGGCCCATGCGGTGGGCGGGCATCGCATGCTTGTCGATCCACTTGTACACGGTGTCGTTGCTGACCCCGAGGAACTTGCAAATCTCGGTTATTGATAGCCAGCGGTCTTCCATCTCGTTCATTCTCTTACTCCACGGGCGTCTTGATTGTTTGCCACGTCCGCCAGAGGCGAAACAGGAGAGACTGGACACACCTCTCCCAAGTTAAAATCTTCTCCAAAATATACGAAAACGACGTGCTATGTCAAACGATCTTTGCCGATATGAGCCGATTATTTTCTATCACGCTCGATGCCACACACCGGAGTCAAGCCGGATGCCGTTATCAACACGGGGCATGCAGTAGGTCCAGGCGGGGATCGAAGTCCGCCCGCGCAGCACCGTCACCATCACCCGCTGGTACATGCTATGCCCGCCGGGACGAAAACCTTCCAGCCGGTCGATGGGCGGCAGGTCGCGCAGCGGGTCGGTGAAGGTCACCAGTTCCCCATGGATCAGATCCCAGTCGCCAGTCGGGCGGCCGAAACGCGGCGTGCCGATCTCCTGCTGCCTGCGAACGTCGGCCAGCGGGTCGGCGCTGCCCCGGGCCAGGATCAAACCTTCCGGCACCTCGAGGGCCGGGAACCCGGCGTGGAGATGGTAAAGCCTGCCCCAGACCATGGCCGGTTCTATGCTGCGGGCCTGGGCGCAGAAGCGTTGATGGTTCCAGTAGCCACGTTTCAGTGTGCCGTAGACGAAGAGCCGGAGGATGGTCTCGGGAACGTCTTCCGGGTTTGTGTTCAGGTTCGCGGTGTCTCCAATGTTCATGCATTCACTCCTTCGGGCAGTGTCCCTTTGCGCTCCTGGGGTATGAAGCGGAATTCGCTGTTTTCGATGGCCCGCACATCCGCGTGGCGGATGGTGAGCATGGTCATGGGCGGCACCTCCAGCTCGCGCCAGCTCTTCTCGTAGTCCACGGCAAAGTCGATAAAGTCGTCGTCCGAGGCGTAGAGCACCACCCGGTACTGGCGGTGGATGCGCAGGCAAAGCGGCTTGTTGCCCTTGAGCACGGTGATGGTGCCGGGGTCGAGCCGCGAGGCCAGAACGGCGCTCATCTGGCCGCGACAGAGGGCAAGCGCCTTCTTCAGCCCCTCCTGGTCGATGGGGCCTTCGGGCGCGAAACGGTCGGCCAGGCGGAAGATCAGCTCGCTGTCCACCTCGGCGTAACGCGGCAGCCTGAGACGGCGGAACAGATAATCGGCGTTGTAGATGGTGCCGTTGTGGGTGCCGATGACGATCCCGGCCCGGATTGGATGGTTGTTGCGGTTGTTGAACTCGTTGCCCCGGGTGCGCCAGCGGGTATGGCCCATGAGGATGGTGGTCTCGTTGTCGACCTGCCCGAGCAGCTCCTGAAACGGCTTCTCGTAAACCAGCTCGTGCGCCCGCATAGGCCGCTTGAAGATGCGGTGGCTGCCGTCGGTCTTGAGCCAGGCCAGACCGGAGGCGTGCGGGCCGCGCTCCTCGCTGTGCAGCAGCATGCGGATGAAGACCTCGCGCAGGTAATCCCCCTCGTCGGGCCGTCTGCGCTTGCGGCCGAAGATGATGCCTACTTGTCCGCACATGGAGCCGGGACCTCCTTGCCGCTGAAGTTCTTGCCGAGCGGTCTCGTCCCTTCGAGGACGAAGGCCGCGTATTCGCGCCGGTGGTCCGCCAGCCACTCGGCCACCTCCGGGTAACCCATCGCGGCGGTCAGCCGGGTCACCTCCGGGTGGTCGAGCATGTTGGTGCGCCCGGAGAGCCGCACCGTCTCCAGGGCTTCGAGGAAGCGTTCCGGCCATGGATCGCTGGCCTTGTCGTCGGGAAGAAACTCGATCAGGCCGTGCCGGGCCAGACGGGTCAGAAACTCGGCGGCCGCAGCAGCGGCATCCTCCGGCAATGGCTGGGTCGGCCCGCCTTCGATGCCGGAGAGCACCTCGGTCATGTAGTCCCGGGGCGCTCGGCTGGCGGTGAACGGCGTCTGGCCGTGCATCAGCTCGACGACTTCGAGGCAGTCGGCGGCCTGGATGGTTTCCCCGCTGCCGGGGATTGGTACGCCGTCCAGCGTGGTGGAGCGGATCAGAATCTTCATGGGGCACCTCCTTAAACAGTGAGGCCGGGAACTTGCCCGGCCTCGTTGGTGAGAGTGGTGGTTTCGGTTTCATCCGGAAGGACGTCCTCCGGTTTGGGCCGTCCGTTCTTGAAGGCGGCGTCGCCGGGCATGTTGGCCATCAGATGCTTGCGGGCGGTCTTGAACTCGTCGCCGATCAGGCCGAGGTGGAGCAGGAATACCCGGAAGTCGTACTTGGCGCTCTGGGGATCGAAATCCCGCTTGCGGCTGGAGGCTGCCCGGCCATTGAGCGCCTTGGCGGCGACGGCGAGGCAGAACTGCAGGTAGGCCTTGATCCGCCCTGCGTGGAGGGTCGCCTCGAACCAGCGGAACTCCACCGTGCCCCGGTACCAGACGTTGTGCAGGTTGACCCCGTGGTAGCGGCTGTTGTCGTAATGCTGGGGCTGCCGGTTGTGGTAGCCGTACCAGATGCGGTTGAGCTGGTCCTTGGTGCGGGGGCGATGCTGTTCGATGCGCTGGATCAGCTCGTCGCTGACCGGCCGGGTGTAGCGGTTGAGCCGGTCGCGGCTGATGCCGAGGGCGTGGAGGATCAGCGGCTCCTGCTTGTAGATGATCTTGGCCAGGTTACCCAGGTGCCTGCCGTCGAAGGGCGCGGCGTCGATATGGATGTGGATACCGCACTGGCTGTTGATCTTGCCTCCGGCGCGGCGGATGGCCCGGACCACCTCCTGCAGTTGCGGGATGTCGTCGTAGCCGAGGACCGGGCTGACCACCTCGGCCCGCAGATGGGCCGGGACGCTGGTCAGGGATGCGTCCCCCACCACCTTCCAGACGCGGCCGCGCAGGTCCTCGACCTCCCAGGGGTCATAGCTGCTGGGGATGCCGACATGGCGGACCGTGCCGCCCACCACCGAGTGGATGGCCCAGGCGATCTGTTCCCGGGTGCGTTTTACGGTCTCGACCTCGATCCCGTAGTGGATCTCTTTCAGGTTCATGCGTGCCTCCGTCGTTCATGGCGCTTACAAGTCGTTGTTTGTAAAGGCTTTTTAGCCTCTGCTTACACCATGAATGAATGCTTCTTTCCGGACACAAATCAAGTAGAAGAACAGCCAAAGCCGACATTTAACACCTTTATTTTCAACGACTTGAGAACTTGGCCGGATTGGGCGGCGCACAGACGGCAGAAACCCCGGAACGGGCTGGCCGTATCCGGGGTTTCTGGGTTGGCGGTGGCAATGAGCCGGATCAGCCGGAGGCGGTGTCCGAGGTGATCAGGCTGGCGTGCAGCTCGAGGTTGCGCGACTCATCGGCCCGCATCCGCGCCATCAGCGCCGTGAAGGCCTCCGCTTCATCGACCGGGAGCTTTGATGCCCGTTCCAGCCGCGCCAGGCGCTGGTGCAGATTCTCCAACAGGCCCAGGGCGTGGTCGCGGATCAGGCCGTCGCGCTTCTCCTGCGGCGAGGGAATGAACTCGGTCAGGCCGCCTTTGCGTCGAACGATCATGGCCGTGCCTCCTTAGCTCAGGGTCGCGCCCAGCGAATGGATTCGCGGGTAGATCAGCGGCGTGCCGGTCATCTCGGCCTTGTAGCGGACCTTGTTCCCGGTGTTGTCGGTGAAGGTGCGCACCAGGGTGTACTCGGTCCAGTTCTCGTCGATGGGCCGGGTGTCCTGGATGGTCATCGCCTCCCAGGTCAGGCCGCCGTCGTTGCTGGCGAACCATTGCAGGGTGGTGCCGCTGGGGATCTGCATCTGCACATAGGCCTTGGTCGATTCCACCCCCTGGGTCAGCTCGTTCTCGCGGGTCAGGTACGCCCCGGTGGTCTTGTTGAGGTAGCCCACCAGGTTGACGTCGCGGAAGTTGATGGCCGGGGTGTCGTTGGCAAGCGAGCTGCTCAGGCGCACGCGGACCTGAACCCGGGTGGCAAGGTTGGGCAGCCGTTCCTCCTCGGCGGGAACCATGGCGTCCCAGGTCACGCCGCCGTCGGTGGAGTATTCCCAGTCGAGGCCGGTGCCCTGGGGGATGGCCGAGTATTCGTCGAGGTTGATGTCGGAGAACTGTACGCCGGTGATCGGCTGGAAGCGGATCATTCCCTCGGACTGGAAGTTGTAGCCGTAGATCTTCATCGCCAGGTCGGAGCCGTTGAGCGGCGTCCAGGTCTCGGCGTTGGAGCTCTCCAGCAGCACGCCCTCCATGTAGGTCTGCCGGGTGATGATGCCCCAGCGGCCCATCTTGCCGAGGGTGGCGGTGCGCACCTTGTAATTGGTGCTGTTGGTCAGCAGCACCACGGCGTAGCTGGTGTTGGCCTCGGCGTAGAACGGATCGTCGAAGCGAATGAGGGTCTCGCCGCTCAGGCTGATCTCGTTCGGGGCCAGCACCTTCTCGGCGAACACCACGCCGTTGGGCAGACCGGTGGTGACGCCGCGAATCTGCACCGTGACCGGAATGCTCGGGTCCCTGGCGGTGAACTGCAGCCCGATGCTGGAGATCACCTGGTTTTGGGTGAAGCTGAAGGTCTGGGCCAGCGGGTCGCGGGGCACGAAGATGGTCTGGGTGCGCCAGACCACCTGCACCACGGGCACGCGGATGATGCGATTCTCGATGATGCGCTCGATGCGGGTGATGACCAGCGGATCGTTGATCTGCAGGCTGGCCCGGGCCGAGTAGATGCCGTCGGCCATCTCCACGATCCGGTTGCCGTTGCGGGCGTTGGTCGGGATGGTGAAGGAGGCGCTGACCCGACCGGCCTCGTCGCTGATCAGGTTGCTGGCCATCACCTGTCCGTCGCAGCGCAGCACGATGCCGGACTTGCTTGGGGTGAAGTTGATGCCGGTGACGGCAATGCCGGTCTGGCCGCGCCGCCCGAGGTTGGGCGTGATCTGCAGCATGGCCGGGGGCTTGTCGAACACGGCGTAGGGGTTGATGTTGCGCTCCTCGGACCAGTCGTTCTGCTCCACCAGCACGGTCTCGTTGCCCGGCAGCAGCGCCAGGCTACCGAAGAAGCTCGCGTTGCTGCCCGCCTGATCGACCGAGAGCACGGTGGAGTGCGGAATGCGGTCCGGCGCGACGAAACGGGCGATCTCGTTGACCCGGGCATCCCATTCGGCGTGGTAGATGTCCGACTGGGCGGTGTTCGAGAAGTCGTCCGAGTAGATGCCTTTCTTGGTCTGGGCGTCCCGGTTCTGCAGCTCGTTGTTCATCTGGTACTGGGCGTCGTTGTACTTCAGGTCCTCCACGTCCTGGATGATGTCGTGGATCTGGTCCATGGTGATGCGGGTCAGGCCGAAGTTGCGGATCTCCATGTCGGTGGAGTTGGGCGGGCAGTCGATGCTGCACAGCCCCAGGGCGTTTTCAGGCACGATGGGCAGTTTCGGGAAATCGGCCGGAGCCCCTTCGAGCCGTTTGATCTCGGTGGTGGTGGCGTAAACGATGTCGCGGCGGCCAAGGTAATAGTCGTAGTCCAGGCTGCAATTGGAACCGTTCACCGGCTGGTCGCCGAGGCTGCCGCGCCCGAAGTTGATCACGTTGAGGTTGCCCAGCTCGAGCTGGACCGGCGACATGGTGAGCCCGGCGGTGTTGGTGGCCGGAGGCGAAGCGGTGCCGATCTCCTCGACCCCGTCGTCGACGTAGGAGAGCGCCTCGCTGCCCAGTTCCATCAGGCGCTTGTAGTCGGTGCGTGCGCCGTTGGTGGCGGCCCGGTAGACGCGATAGCCGGTCGCGCCGCTGACCGGCAGCCAGGAGAGCTTGTTCATCTGCCCGGCGGCGGTGGCCCGGGCAATGACCGCAGCGGCGTTGAAGGCCGTCTCGCCCGTGGCGTTGTAGGCGGTCACCAGATAGAAGTAGTTTCCGGCCGCCGGATGGTTGGCCTGTCCGAACCAGCCGCTGTCCACGTAGTCGGTGCCCTTGATCATCTGCTTGGTGTAGGTCCAGCGCACCGTGTAGGTGGTGCCGATGGCCGGTTCGTTGTCCGAGCCAAGCCAGTCGACATGGTTGCCAGACTGCTGCCAGTCCACGCCCTCCTGGAAGATGGTCGCCCCCTGGCTGACCTCGAGGATGTCCACCACCGGATTGGGGTCGAGCAGGTCTTCGCCGCCGCCCACCGAGCCGCGAGTGACGTTGCGGGTGATCTCGACGATGGCCTCCACCTGGGTCGTCTCCTTGAGCGGTATGGAGTTGACCGGATAGCGGCGCTTGTTGATGTCGAAGGTTTTCTGCTCACCGCGCACCGATTTGGTAGCAATGGATTTGGGTACCAGGGTCGAGGTGGGCAGATCGCGCTGATGCCGGAAGCCCTGGATGTAGGCGCGTCCGGCATTGGTGATCGCCTCCACGCTGTCGTCATCGACCCCGCCGATAAAGGTGTCGAAGCCCCTCACCAGATAGCTTCCGGCCTGGTCGAAGGTGCGCTCGGCCAGGTTCTGAATCAGGGAATTGAGTCCCTCGGCGGCGGCGAAGGAGAGCTGGTCCTCGGTGATCGAGGAGACGGTGATCCGGCTGCCCGGAAGCGTGCCCAGCAGATCCCGCAGGTAGAGGTTGGACTTCTCCTGCACCGTGGGCGTGACATCGCCGCTCTCGCGGTCGAACTTGTAGATCGGGATCACCCGGCGCTCGGCCACGTTGTTGGGCAGCGTCTGGCCGCTGGTGTCCGTCGCCTTGAGAGAAAGAACCCATTTTTCCCGTTCGGCGGTGGGCTCGCCGGTGGCCGGATTGATCAGGGCCGGGTCCTGGGTGTAGCCGTAGTTGTACTTCAGCAGCTCCACGTAAACGTAGTCGGCTCCGCTGGTGGTGGCCGGATCATAGGTCAGGGTCGCGCCGCTCACCTGTTCCAGGTGGCCGTCGATGTAGACGACGCCCGGGGCCAGGGTCAGGACGTTGGCGGCCGCGCTGACCTCGAGGCCCATGATGATGGAGCCCTCCTTGAACAGGATGTCGGCGATCTTGCGCCGCTCCAGGTTGATGATGTCCTGCTGCTCGTTGAGTTCGGAATCCAGCAGGTCGCGATCCTGATGGTAGCGGATGCGCTTGTAGTTCTTGGTCGGGTCGAATGTCTCGCGTGAGATGCTCATGTTTGAATCCTCCAGTTAGATCTTGATGATCCCGACCAGCTCCACGCGGGTGTCGGAAATCTTGTTGAAGTCGGGAATGTTCTTCACCTCGTACAGGTAGCCCGGACGCAGCACCTCGCCGGTCGGATTGGTGTCCTGTTGGAACACGCCGCCCATGGCGAGATCCCCGGTGACGCTTTGCACGTACTGCACATCGCCGCCGAAGAAGCCGTATTCGCGGATAGTGATGCCGTTGGCCTCGGCCTCGTCGAAGCGGAAGAAGACACCGATGGTGTTGGTCTCCTCGCCGGTTTCGAGGTAGCGCACGCCGTTGACCAGCAGCGCCCCTTCGGCGTCCTCCTTGAGAAAGGTCCGCTTGTAGTAGCGCTTGCGGGCGCGTTCGTTTCTGAGCCCGGTCTGGCTGATGTCCGGCGCGGGCGGATTCTGCGGGTCGGTAAAGCTGGCATCCCCGTCGCCGATGGCGCAGTGGGTGATGCCGTCCACGGCCTGGCCGAGGAGGAGTTTGGCCGTCAGTATCCGGCCGGTTTTGACGATGAGTCCGAGTGCCATTGCTGTTCTCCTTTAGGTCTGAATTTCGTGGTCTTGATCGATGAGCACCGCGAACAGGATCTGGCGCGTGTCGGCCAGCAGCCCGGCCGGGATCGCGATGCGCTGAACGGTGTCGGATCGGCTGGTGTGTGCGCCGGACGTCCGGACACTGGTGTCGATGCTCCGCAGCCAGGGGCGCGTCACCCGCACCGCCGCGTCGGCATCGACGCCCAGGCGGCCATGGATGACGAGCCACAGGTCGGCGCTCCGGTTCAGGCGGTTGTGGATGACTTGACCGGTGGCCAGCAGCTTGGTGATTTCGGCGAGGACGACCGCCTGCGTCCGCGCCAGCACTTCGACGGATTGATGGATTCGGCACGCCGCATCCACCTCAGCATCGAAAGCGCGAACCACCCGGCTGGCGGTATCCGTTTCCACCAGGATCGAGCCGAAGAGCGCCTGACGGGTGTCCAGGTCCCTTGCCCAAGGCCCGGTCACCTTCGCGGAAATGTCGATATCAATCGTGATGTCAGCCATCTATGCGCCTTTAGAGAATCGGGTTTTCCGTGCCGGTCAGGCGCAGCTTGATGTCGAGTTTGTTTTGCACCGGGGTGCCCGGGAGCACGGTGCAGCGCCGCCAGAAGGACAGCGTCTGCTGGAATGCCTTGTCGCCGAGATTGAGCGGTGCGCCCTGGGTAGCGGTGTCGAGTTCGGCCTGGGTCAGGGCCAGGCGGTACCAAACCGATTCGTCGGTGCCGGTTTCGTCGATGGGATCGAGCACCAGCCCGGTGTAGTCGTAGCCGGAATAGACGGTCGTCCCTGCGTCGTGCGCGGCCGGAGCTGTGTTGGCCACGCCCCGCTGCACGGTGAGATTGGCGGTGCCGCCGCCGCTTTCGACAAGCATCTGCTCGCCGTCGGTGATGATGAGTTCGCCGTCGGCAAAGCGCGGTTCAGCCAGGGCGATGGAGGTCTGCGCCGCGTCGATTGCGGAGGCGAGGCTCGTCTGCTCGTTGGCGACGTAGAGCTGCCGATCCTTGATGTCGCCGTCGGTGCCGTTGTAGCTCTCGGCCTCGGGGCGGCTGAAATCCCCCTCGGAAATCTGCTGGGTCAGCGCTTCGTCAAGATAGAGATGTATCGCCATGGGTTCTCCTTCAGGTGGGCCACTGGGTGGCGCGATAGTTGTTGGTGGCGGCCTCGAACCCGGCCTGCGTCGGCGCGTGCAGATCCTGCTGACGGAACAGCCAGCGGTAGGAAGGCCGCGACCAGCGGAATCCGGCCTGGTTGAGGCGCATGCGGCTGACGCGCATGGGGCGGGTCCGATCCACGGAAAGGCGAAGGCCGGTGGTATTGAGCGGGCTCGCGCCTAGCTTCATGGTCTCGACTCGATGGCGCTGGAGAGAGCCCGTGTCCACGTAGACTTCAAGCGAGGCCCGTTCGCCGGTCAGATTCGCATTGCTCAGATACCGGGTGTTCAGGGTGTTCGCGTTGAGCCGGAACACAGACCCTCTCCGCCGCCATCGGTCGATCCGGTCGACGGCCAGGGTGACGTCCGCGTCGCAGCCAGCGGTGGAGGCGAGCAGCAGATTGCTGATGCCGCCCTGGTTGGCGGTGAGGTCGAGACCGGCGTTGAGCCGGGCGCGGCCAAGCTGGAAGCAGAGGCGGTGCCGGGATTCCAAGGGCAGGCGCAGGTCGTACTTGGCCTCCGCCCGTTCGACCGGTTCCGCTTGCGTGTCGAAAAAGAAGTCCTTCTGCCGGAAGCAGTAGCGCAGCGCGGTCTCGCCATGGGTCAGCGGCTTGCGGTTGAGATGGCTCTCGCCCAGCCCGAAGCCACTTTCCAGCACATCCCCTTCGAAGTCGCGGCCGGTGTAGATGGGCGTGCAGAAGGAAACCCGATCCTCGCCGACACGGGTGTACGGCAGCCGCCAGTCGTTGAGGGCCTTGTGGTTCAGGCGCATCCGGTTCTGGCGGCCGTGAAAACGGGAGACCTTCACGGCGGCCCGGTCGATTTCCGGGACCATTTCCGTGGTACTGGTGAGCTGCAGCAGCTCCCAGGCCCTCTGCTTGTTGGTCAGGTGACGGCAGGAACCGAGCGAGGAGCGGCCAAGGACGAAGGTCTCGTCGAGAAACGCCAGCACGATCCGTCGCACGGCGTTCGCATGCCCGAAGTCGAGCATTGCGCCGCCTTCGATCCATTCGAGCAGGAACTGGAGCCAGAAACAGCGCGTACCCGCCGGGTGGTGAAACACCAGGGCGTCGCGCAGCCCCTCGGTCTGGTTGAGACACAGCACGCGAAACACTCCGAGGCTGAACACCAGCCCGGGCAGCTTGGCGCTGCTGAGTCTGGAACGGGCATTGAGACGAAGAGCCGAGCGGAAGGTCTCCTGGAGTTCCCCCTGCCAACCGAGCGCATTGAAGTCGCGTTCGATGGCCGGAATGGTGCCCTTGCGGCGATAGATTTCGACCGCCTCCCGCACACGGCGGCGCTGGCAGTCCGGCGAACAGGTGCCGTCCACCTCGAGACCAACCAGTCTCGCCAGCAGCGGCAGAAAGCGCTCGTCGCAGTGATCGACATCGAAAATGGTCGGGAAGTCGTCGATGGCCTGCTTGAGCTCGTCGAGCGTTCCGGCGGGAAGGCTCAGAAAGGTGCGCAGGTCACCGGCCTCGTCGTTGTGCTCGTAAAGCGGCGGCAGCAGGCCGGGCAGATTGTCCTTGAACCAATCAGACATCAACCGGCCCTCCGCAGATCTAGGTTGACGGTGCCGAGAACCGGGATTTCGCCATGGCGCAGCTCGATGTCCTGCTGGGGCGCGTAGAGATGCATGTGGCTGACGCCGCGCACGCCGTCGATCAGGGCCACCAGGTCGGAGAAGTGAATGGTCTGGCCAAAAGAGACTTGGTCGAATGAAAAGAAATCGGTGAGCGCGGCTTCGATGCGGCTGCGCACGTTTTCCAGCGGTTCACCGGGCCAGACGTAGACCTCGGCGTCGATGGAAACGGGCCGATAGATCGGGTCGAACAGGTTGATCTCGACCGTGATGACCTTGCGGCGTTCGAGAAACTCCGCGAGGTCCCGCTTGAGCAACGCCGAGGGCATTCCGCCGCCATTGGGGGCGATGGCCAGTTGGACGTTGTAATAGCGGATGTTCTGACAGGCATTGGTGTCGAGCACCTTGGCCTTGGCGACGCCGGGGTAACCTTCGGCGAGCGCCTGGTAATCCTCCAGGGTGATGGCCTTCCAGAGACTGCGCATCTCCGCCGGTGCCTGTCGGCGGGCGTGTTCGAGGGCTTCCCGCGAAGCGCCGCCGGTGGCGGGAACCGGGTTGATGACGGTCAGGGAAACCTGGCCGCCGTCGAGGTAGACCGGGCTCAGCAGTTGGGTGATCCGGTTCGGGCCGAGATTGCCCTGGTCTCCGCTGGTCTGCAGATAGCTGACGGTGATGGCGCTTCCCTGAGTGGGTACAGCGCCGCTTTGCCCGTCGCCGAAAATCAGGGTAGAGATGTCGAGGGCGTCCAGGTCGGCCATGAAATGACGGCTGTCGGCCAGGCTGTCCTGGAAATGATCGACCTCGCTCCAGGCGTCGTCCCCCACCGTAAGGGTGATGGTGCCCTGGGCGATGACGTCGCCGGTCAGGCGGATGCGCTGGAATGGCAGCCCCGTGGAAGTGAAGGTCTCGGTGCGGCGCACGCCTTGGCGGGCCGGGATGTCCACCGA